>Ga0265301_10000071_pt1 | contig 163720 bp, 146 predicted proteins | sample AusTroGonzalo_MG_2_FD_193488 | JGI IMG/M metagenome (GOLD analysis project Ga0265301, IMG submission 193488) | Bovine rumen microbial communities from tropical cattle in Woodstock, Queensland, Australia - Gonzalo_04 | ecosystem: Host-associated > Mammals > Digestive system > Stomach > Rumen ... | reverse complement strand
TACCATAATTGATATCCACTCTGCTTTATGTTTCCATATGTACCAGCTAATCTGAATAATGCTTCATCATACATGAATCCTATATTCTCATCTGCCATACCAAAGTAAACATTAGCATGAGATACATCAAACAAAGCCATTGAATCATTCGGAGCTATCTCAATTGTACCACAAGGTATTTCATCGATGAGTTTTAACATATCTCCATTACCACCGTTATCCAATATACCTCCAAAGATATATCTGAATTCATCACGTGTGAATTCAACCATGTATGATTTGAAGTATGAAATAACTTCTTTCAGAATAGAGATATATTTATCAACACCCAACACAGAACATGTCAAAGCAGACAATGATGAATTAGTGTATATCTCCAATGCTTGAATGATTGATCTCATCATTGTGATTATTTCTTGTTTGTTATTGAGCCTCTGGTCATTGATGTAATCATACAGCGAAGTATTTTCCATCATAAGAAGATATTCAAATGTTGTAGGGCCATATTCGGAACTGTTACCAATGTCAATGTTAACTTTATCCTTTATGATGACAAGGTAATTATCCTTTATTGCACTAGATAATCCAGATTCAGCCATCTTTTCAATATTCTCATCGGCATATGTAGCTTCTCTCTCAGCAGGTGATAACGCTCCAGTGTAGTAATGTATCAGTGCTTTGTTGAATTCATCTACGAATGCAGAATCTCTGAAGACATATTCACTAACAGGATCGTCTTCTTCATCAACTCGCTTATATGGTGCAATGGCAACGTCGAGAACATTGTTATTCAATACATCCCACAGATATACCGGATACTTGTGCTCATTATAGTCAACAAGTAAATCTGGTTCAGGTATCTTGTATTCACCATCTTTACGAATCTTAACAGATGGAATGTTAAAGAACGTCTTCAATTGTGAATACTCTGCGTCAGATATCATGAATCTTTCGCAAATGATCTCATCAGTTTTGCGAGTATCGGAATCATACCAATCACGTACAGGATCAACCAAGAACAATGTGTTGTATGCTTCGGTTGCTTGACGATAATCATGAATAGTTGTTGCTGTTCTAACTTTCTCTGCAAGGAAGTCGTATATAGAACGTATATCAACCATTAATACTTCACCGATATTACTGTCCTGACGATCAAGTATCTTTTCAACTTTCTGAACAAAGTCAGCACCAAGGTATTCATAATCGATCAATGCTTCCCATTTGGTTTTATCCTTTGATCTAACGTCGAAGTTGAATGAAGCAATTTTGAACGGATCTCCCCATTTTGTTATAGGTGTATCATAGTCAAATCCTTCAAGTAACAGATCAAGACAAGTATCATATCCTGTATTAGGAAGATACATACTGCCCGGAATTTGTAACTGCCAGTGCATCATAACTATCAATGACAATATTGCATCGAATAATGTTATGGTAGATGAGTTATCAATATCTCTATTGAGATTGAGAATCATGTTACTTGTTTCTGAACGACGATCCATCATACCTCTAAGGAATATAACTGATTGCCACCAGATATCAGTCATACTCATATGAGTAGATAACTGAATATACTTTGAATTTGATAAAGTATAATTCATATCATTCAAGATAGCTTCAACTTCAGGAGTATTCCACCAACGTGGATCAGCATCACGTATATCTTCATAAGGATACTCGACTGTGCTTTCACGGAACTTGAAGTATGATGTATTGTCATCAGCAGTTCCAAGTCTACGGAATACGATCTTGTACATTGGCTGAGGAGGTTCTCCATCTTTATATATGTACTTAGGTTTACCATTCTCAAAGATTTGCTGTTTAACCATTACGAGTGTATAGATATCTGTATCACCATATCCAATAAGGTCTTTAACTCTGTATACATAGTTAGTACCTTTATCCATAAGAATGGTTCTAAATTTCTTCAAGAACTCTATCATTGGTGCACCTTCCATTATTACAGAAGGAAGACCATAAAGAGTAAAGAGATTGTTAGCTGTTACATTATTCATGTATATGAGCTTAGCGGACTTCTTCTGGAATTCATTTAATGCAGCACCTAATGACATATAGATTGTCAGGTATCTGATCAACTCGTTATAATTCTCATATATAGATGAGAAATCACCTCTGAGTGTTTGATATACATAGTCACGTGTAGATCTATAGATGTTTGTGTATGCATGAACGATATCAGGTTCAACGGATACATTACCAAAGATTGCATGATGTGTTGATAATTTAGAAGTATTGATTAAAAGTATATCACCATCACGTGCTTTACGAGAAACCTCTATCGGAATTGAGTTACTTCCGATGTATTTTATGTATGCTACCTCGGGGTATTTGTCTAAAGTCTCCTGGTAGTACTTGGAATTCATGAATAACTCTTGATACTTCTTTGGCATTTCATGTATTGGCATACCACGCATAAGAACTGTATCATTTTGATATTGTGTATAGAATCCATCCGGTATTGGTATAATAGGATCAGGATCAACTTTATCATTACCGACGAATGGTGTACCGGTTAAAGTTGCATAATATTTATTTTGTTCAACATAGTTCGATATGACTTGTTGACGTGCTCCCTCCATGAGAATATTCTTCATAGATTGTGGAATCATTGAAGGGTTCTTAATCCATAAGAATACTTGGTCTTCTTGATAACCATAATGGATTAAGAGATCATAGACAGCTGTATCAGCATATGTGTAGTTTTCAAATATATCTGTCTTTGTAACAGCTCTCACATATTTATCACCAGCAAGTCTTGATTCCAATGTTTCATATTTACGAGCTTCTTCATCGTTCATAAATTCAGTATTGGAAACGATGAGTTGGAGTTTCAATAAATACTCTGCCATTGGATTGGCTGTCTGAGCTCCCATAGTTTAATCACTCCTTGTAGAAAAAAAAATGACCAACACGAAGTTGGTCATTTATTGTTAGAATAGACCTGTGTCATCAAGACCGAAGTCTTCTGCTTCCGAGCTCATTCTATCAAGTACTGAAGCCCAGTCGTTCTCGACCAAGACATTTGCCAATTGACCACTGTCAATGACTTGTCCTTCAGTTGCACGATATATGAGTATCTCTCGTAGCTGATCATCGGTATAATTACCCTGAGGTAGAGGGTCGTTTGGAAATAGAAGATTATAGATATTCATCAATTCCATACCATGGAAGCTCTGTAAGAATTCTCTTATATTGGATAATGTACCACGAAGTCGAGACTGATCTATTGCTGCATCAAATTTAGATACAGTATCACAATCCATCAAGAATTTTGAATTGACAATTCCCTGTTGTTTGTTACCTTCATATTTAACTTGTCCTCTACAATCCGGTCTATATGCTGGATCCAAGAATACAATATCAACACCATATGTCATTGATAAGAATTGACATAGTATATTGCCGAATCTTTTCAAGTTTGCACAATCTGTGAATATCAATATCTGAAGACCATTGCCTTGAAGCTGATGTCCAAATAAGAAGTTGAATACAGCTATCATGGTATCTTTCTGCTGTAGATGATTGATATACCTTTCCTCAGGAGAATTGAATCCATCATTTGATTGACCCATAACATATTCCGCATTATATCCTTCTGGATTGAGTATATTCGACCTGCGGATATGAAATACGGAACCCATGTTCTCGGCACCAACGCCACATGTATATGTAGCTTCTATTGTTCCGGATGGTTCTTCAATTATCTCTCCATATTCATTTCTTCTTATGTTTGGATTGATATTTGTTGTGCTCTTCTTCTTACCGTCATCGGCCATATAATAATTTGCATTCAATACAGTTTCCGCAGTATTCATTTGAATGAACTTATTTAGGAAACATCTCTTACTCATGACGATCATATCATCACTCCTTTCACAAGAATTATATATGTATATAAGAATAAAAAAGAGGGGACACGAGGTCCCCTACTTTAATCTTTCTTTAACTCTTCCTGATGGAGTGTCCATAGACCACATACACAATTCCAGATACATGATATCTGATGGGGTTCATCTGTAAGACCGATAAGATACTGTGTAAGATGACGCATAGCTGAATCCATAAATGAACCACCTCTATCACCACCTGTAACTGGAATGCCTTTCTTCCAGTTATCAACGCCGTACTTCTCGGCACCATTCTCGTAGTGTATAGCCAAATCTCTCAGCATTGGTGCTACACCAGCATCAAATGATACAGGTGTTACCTCATGTGCAGTCATACCTATGTCATTTTGAACGATGTCATATGGTGCATAGTGATATATGATAAGATTTATAACTGTATTTGCGAATCTATCATAAGGGGTACCACGATATGCATCTTCGATTATGTTCGCCTTTGATATAGCAATTACATTCTTCCCAACCCAGAGATCGTTCGCATAACCAATTATGTCGGAGATTTCGTCACCAGGGACGAGGTCATATCTACCTTTACCTGTTTTAGTGTAACGAATAGCGCCAGAATCAAACTGAGCTTTGTCACCATCCATCTTAAGATAGTTTTCACATCCAGTAAACTCACCGAGTATTTTGGTGGAAACAACATCACCCTTATTATTTAATTTAAAGACACCCAATCCTTTGGATTCTTCTGGTACCTCGGTATCTTTGAATGACCACTTATCTCCACGTGGTTTAAACACCTGGTCGAATGTATTCATATTATAATGAATTACATCGGTACAAAGTTCTTTATTGAGCAGCTGTTGTGCAAGGATGGTCTTATCATCTGCATTCACACCGACGATAACGATTGTTCCTTCAACCCCTGGGATTACAGGTTCCCATATTTCAAGGAGATTATCTGAAGTGAGTATAGCCATATTATTTCTTCCTTTCGAAAGTTAGAATTTCCGTTTCATACATAGAAGAAGTTTCAACAATACAGTCATACCTCTTCATCGTATCACGAATTACACTAATTAGTTTCGCTGAAAGGGAGCTAATATTAATAGATAACTTAGGTATCTTATTTTCAACCAAAGCGATTGCACAATCATTCGCTAAACGTACACATTCTTCTGAATGATTGAAGAATCGTGGCCATACCAAAGAAAGGGTATGGCCACATCCAGTTAGCACATTAGTCTTCTTCATTGTCTTTGTCAACACTGTCTTTTTCATCTGTTAATGGAACAGGGTTTTCATTGATTGCGATACCTGTTGAAGGTCCATCAATTACAACCTTAGAGAGGCTGCTGTCATCATTTGATGATATGCCTTCTGCAGAAAGAACAACCGTCTTTTTATGCTGGTCCTTTTTCTCCCCAATCTTTTCCGGAAACAGAGTTCCTGGACTGAAGGGTTTCTCTGGCTTTGTTCTAACAGGTGCTGGATCATTCCATGCGCTTCCAAGGAATGAAGGCATCTTCTCTTCTTCCTTCTTGTCATCATCTTCCTTATCCTTGGGGAAGTCGAATCCTGTCTCTTCACCCAAGTTACCCCACTTTCTAGTCCACAGATCATTCTCCCACTTAGCATTGAGAATTCTCTGATCCTGAGGAATAGGACAACCATAGAGTGGCTGAACATTTGTGTTATACTGTGGAATGAAGTAATTGGGAGTACCATATGTACCCTGTCCCACAGTAAGTCCCTTAACCTCAAGGAAGTGCTTGAATCTCTTGAGTAACAAGATGAGTTTGTCAACATCAGGAGCTGTCATTGCAAGGAGTCTAGCGTTACTGATGAATTTCAACTCACTATATGAGAATTCATTCTCAAGGATGTCTCTGGATATTACTGGAGCTCCATAAGGTGGGAAAACCTGGAAGCCCATGCTGTTAGATGAGTCAAGTAATCCACCATTAGTGTAGATATCATTACTTGCTGATTCTCTTGCTTTTCTCTGGTGTTCAAACCACACCTGTTCTACGTCTGATGCACCAATTGGTCTCTGATTGTACTCGTCGCACATATTCTTTTACCTCCATAAAATAAATATAATCAAATCACCCCGGTTTCCCGGGGTGATAATAATTATCGATTAACCTTCTGAAACTAATTCTGCGTCAACATGAGGCACTTCCGAGGGTGCCGGTGCTGGTACAGCAGGAGCTTCATCATGCTTCTCATAGAAGTGACCTACTTCAGCTACAGTAGTGATGTCTATACGTGAGAGGCCATCAAACCACTGTGAAAGCTTTGCCTTGAGGTCAGTATCCTTAATACGATTAAAGCTCTCTGCAAATCTATTTGAAGCCAGTCTGAGCGTTGCAGATCCGAGTAATGCACCGTCAACTGGATTAATAGCTACAAGAGTAACCGTACCCTGTGAAATTCTCCAATCCACTCTGAGAACTACGTCTCCGTCTTCACCCTTGGTGACAGCTTCGAAGAACATATCCACTGGATTGAGTGGAACCTGCTCGATTCCAAAGATATGCTGAAGTGATTCTGTTACTTCAGCAACTACGCCGTATACCTTACCAGCAAGATCGATATTCTGATCAGCTATCTGAGTAAGAAGATCTTTGCTGTAGAAGTAAACTGGTGCCTGTTCATTCATAAGTCATATACCTCCATAATGTATTTCATATTAAGTCTTTGAGAGACTTCAGAGTATTAGCAATCAGGTCTATGATCTCGCCGATGTCGTCTATTTCATCAACACAGATACATATTCTGGATTGCTCATTACCTGTAGTAATGTCAGGATCTTTATTTATTATGACACTACTGTCGCGGTAATAGTCTTTGCCGACAAATGCATTATGGAATGCTTCAGCAACTTTGTCATTGTCCTTAGCTCTAGATATCTTAAGTTCAACGACGCTGCCTTCATACTTAGATTCCATTACAGCTACCTCCTTTCTTAAATGATCAATGGCTTTCTGAGCCATACCCTTGCCACAATCACGGTCATACAACCGCTCATCAAACTCATCTCCACTAAGATCACATTTGATCACATGTCCGTCGACATAATCAAAATAGAGACGTGGGTTTGAATCAACCAATTCTCTTGCATGTTCGATAGTAAATACTCCATTCTCGAGACCGAGTAACCCCAAGAATGACATTCCCTGTGTATGAGAATGTTCCCAAAGTGTCTTTAACACCTCGGCTTTTCCTAAATCTTTGATGTTGACCATTTTCTTTTTACTCCTTTAATAGATTTTCTCGTCGCTAATCAACTGTCACCTGAGATAATTCTATTTTGAAGCACCACCCCCTTAAATAATTGACAACGGGTTGACCAAACCCGCACAGAACCAAAACTCTGCTTTGCCATTACGTAACTCAACTGCACGCAGTCGAACGGCACTTTACCAGAACGCCATCGAACGCTACCATCAACAACATAACCCTACCATAACTTCACAGAGCTAATCTGTACCTTCCAATGCCGTACCAAGCCATCGCGTAACACCACGTAACACTCCGCGCCGCGCCCAACCCGACATTACCATACCAACGCATAACACGACCACATGCAACAGAACACGCCACTACCGTACCGGGACTACACGACACCGCACTAAGCTCTACTGTACCATCACTTAGCCATGACTAACTTTACCTGGCCGAACCCGAACCACGCGTTACCGATCGGCAGCCTGCCTAACCGAGCTCCACCGTAACCTAATCTCGCGATATGGCACAAGACCATACCAGTACCGAGCCATCATTACCCTACTCAACCGGAGCATAACAGAGCCTAACATTACCTTGGTCAACTTAACCATACCATGACAGCACGAACAGATCATCACAAAGCCATGCTTAACCTTACCACACCAACACACGATGAAGCCGCACACTACGAACCTGCACCAGCACCTTACGAGATAATACCAAACATGACCACACCAAAACAACATTTGACGACTCCCCGCTAAACCGTAACCACCTTAACATTGCTATGTGTTACTTGACAGAACCACAACGAAGCCGAGCCTTGCCTTACCTGAACCACACACCATCTGACATAACCGAGCTGTACCGTCACTGTATCTCATAAGGCACAACTCAACTTTACCGCAACAGGACCTTATGACACCTAATCTGACCATACCGAGACAGAACTGTACCATTCTCTACCAGGCCATACCAAGACTGAACCATACCCTGCCATACCGAACCGGACCGTCCCAGACCTAACCAGCACCGGATCAAACAGAACCTCACTGAACTAAACCTGTGCGTAGCTGTACTGATCTACACTTCACGACACAAAGCCATCACCATAGCCTGACTGCAATTGCCGCAACTATACCCGGACAACACACACCTATACCCTACATTGCCAGACACCGCCCTACAGGACCCCCACTTAACAGCACAGAACAATACAAAACCTCGGTCCACGTTACCAGAACGAAGCAGTACATGTTATGTCGAGCTAAATTTATACTTTACGTCTCACGTCGGTGATGTTAGTCACCGGAGACAACACGTGGTTTATTGTTCCACGAGAACACTTCTCCTTTCATTTTTAATGAATAAAATTCATTTTATTTTGATTAGCATATAAATAATATATTTTTGAAAAATAGAAAAAATAAGAAGTGGGGCTAATGCCCCACATAATCTTATTCTTCTTCACTAGCTCCGATAGTCTCTACAGATATATCTGCGTCGAAGTCTTCGATTGATGATTCACCTGGTTGAACGGGTGATATCACAGCTTCTTCCTCATCAAAGTATACACGACGGTATTCTTTTGCATGAGAAGCGATGACTTCACTGTCTTCATCTGATATTCCATTGATAGCATTCATTATAAATTCACCAATCATATCATGAGGACAGTCCAGACAGAACATGTAGAACCAATAGATCGGATTCAAAGCATCCGGATATCCGAGTACTTCCGCATCATATGCTGCATTATAGACTTCTTTAGGAATATTCCACATGAAGTCCTGATGGAGTGTATCTGATAATGGTGTATTCGGGAAGTACTTCTCCTGGAAGTTAAGTAACCAAGTGAGTACCTGTGAGATTTCACCATCATTCAGAGCGTATGAATCAAAATTGGCTGGAGCAGAGTTATCCTTTTCAGCAAGTTCCTTCATCAGCTGCATCATCATGTTGACTTTGTCATTTAACTCTACATCAGGCTTGGCCTCTACCTGTGCGGGAACATGCTTTGCAACAGCATCATCGATTAACTTACCTAAAGCATTCTCATCAACCATTACTGGTTGTGGTGCTGGAATGATTTCCTGGATTGCTTCTCTGGCAGCATCTTTGATTACGGATGCGACTTTTTCATCAATAGTGGGTGCAGACGTCTTAGCACCCACTGTGAATAATAAGTCCCAGTATTTCATTTTCTTTCCTCCTTTATAACCATCCCGATGTAGGTCTACCATAAATGTGGTCAACTGTTGTGTTGGCTACATCATATGGATCTGGCATATCAGGATTGTCATCCATTTTAATATACTTAAGGTCAACATCATGCATCTCATATTCTTGAGTCATCGTGATACCCTTAGTACCTTCGAATAGTCTTATTCTTTCTTCGCTCGAGATTCTAGCTCTCAATTCTCTATCTTCATATTCCTTTCCACATACCGTACACTTATATGTTGAGAAATCTGATCTGGCAAATGTCATTTGTCTATTGCCACAAATACATTCAAACTGATCCATTGTTGACGGGAAGATATATGCATAATCAATACACACAGGTCTACCACCGGGAGCGAGTCCCCAATTTGCAAAGGTTCTATCAGTCATACCAACATCACCTAACAAATATCTTTTACTCCATTCACCAAGGATCTCTCTGATTTTGGCATTGTGAGACCACATTTCTGATTGCGACGTAAAAGCGGGACAGTAAGCGGCCACCAATAGGTGGCCACCACTACTAATCTCGTACGCGTAAGCAACATTTGGCATCAGAGATTCACATATCGAGAATTCCTGAATATTATCTGCAACGCCTTCTCTATCAAGAGCGATCTTTACAGCATATCCATCATACTTGATAATGAATCTATTTGTACCAGTACCTATTTCTATATAATCTATATGATATTTATTTAGAAGCTCAATCACTTTCTCTTTTCTGGAGGTTGCTCTAAGACCCTTCTGAAGAGGGATCTCACCAATCTCACATTTGAGCTCTATTGGAAGAGAATTGAGACGAGAACGAAATTGTCTTTTACGATCAATAATGCTCACATCTTCATTCATAATGATTCTCCTTATACGTTCTGCCAATTCTTTGTAGCAATGTCATTCCAGTTCTGGGGAACAGCATACTGCTGAACGGGATACTGAGGCATTGCATATGGCTGTGGAGACTGCAGTGCGAAGGGGTTCTGCTGATACTGCTCATTGGGTCTCCAGTTGATATTCTGTGGCTGCTGGAGAGGTCTATACTGTGTGAAGTAATTCTCCCAAGCATTGTTCTTGTCCAGGTTAGTTCCATTGTTATTATACAAAGCTGCAGTAGCCATGTCAACTCTGAAGTTATTTGCATAATAATTCGGATCTACATAACCGAATCCTGCGAAAGGATTCTGCTGCTGTGGCTGGAATGGATTTGTGTTCTGCTGTACAGGTGCAGTGGGCTGCTGTGGTGCAGGTGTTGCCCAAGGATTGTTCTGAGATACCTGAACAGGATTGTTCATGTTTCTTCTAGAATCAATCAGTGAGTTGAGACCCATCTGAGGAGTCTGAGGACAAGACGGAGGATATGTGCCGAAAGGCTGAACCATATTCTCAGGAATTGCACCGTTGCTGTTATTGTTACCGAATGTCATCTGCTGTGGCTGAACAGGCTGCTGCTGACCCCACTGCTGGAAGGGGTTAACAGGATTGAAGTTTCTGCGTGATGATGGATCATTGTACGGCATGCCCATCATGCCGTAACCACCATTCCAATACATACTTGTCTGCTGAGGTCTCTGATAAGTGTGCATAAGGAATGAAGCACCATCGTCAACAGGATAATCAGGATTGTACATAAATATTTCCTCCTCGGTGAATTTAATGATACATTGAGGACAGGAGCTGACCTAACAACGCCAGACCCTCAAAGTATGCGTTTTGGTTATTGTTTGCCTTACTCTTCAGATCCCATCTTGTACGGAGACACATGAACATGTCATTCATACGCTGGATCTGTCCGATACTGCACATGATGTTGTTGGTCGGAATAAGGCATGCCATATAATCCTGAGGAATGATAATACCCTGGAAGGATCTCTCTACCTCGGATACATGACATCTACCTGATGTACAGATATCAAACAAACCATCGCATACGATGCCGTAATAGTTCTCCAGTGTACGAAGTACATCGAAGAGATTATTCAGAGCGAGAGTTATCTGAGATCTTGGAACAGGTAATGAGATTACCCATAAACCATCAGGTTTATTTGTGTTGGTCTCTCTGATGATAACACCCTTATTTCTGATGAATCCTATCTGCGTATCGAGATATGCCATACGCTGTCTGGGATCACCCATAAAGGCCTGTGTATCAGTACACAATACTTTGAAACCTACGAAAGGTTCGCGCTGTATCGCATCTGTAGGATACACAGATTTGATGATGTTTGTATAGTCTACGGGTTCATCGGGTCCGAGAATCCTAGACTGATACTGATGAACAAGCATATTCATATTGTTCATACTGAATCCTCCTTTTGAATTTACATAATCTTGGAAGAAGTATACTGATGTATACCTCTATCCCAAGAATTATATATGTCTTTAAATAATAAATTATACGGCAGCCACATAATTGATTCTTTGCACTCCCGTATATACTGGAATAGATATACTTACCGTTTCCATTATATCATCCTTTAATCCAAACGATTGTACTGATATGAATGGATGACGTATAGCTTGAACACTGTTGTCCGTATTGTTATCCAAATCTCTTTGTTTGATTGCCTTGATCATTAGATACTTTACTTCACCATTGTTCTCTATATTCATTACTGCCATCCAGTCAGCAACCTCATGAATTTCCCCACTGTCTTCATACGAGTCGTTAATTCGTACAGTTCTCTTATGAACTTCTCCACCGTTATAGTGGAAGGTGAGACTATATCACGATCTCTGACGAGACCCCTACCATTTCGCTTTAATCTGGAATTACTGAATTATTACTTCATACCAGAACCACTTGGCGCTACTCTACTCCTTTAGGTTATTCACCATTATTCCAATCAATTTGATTGAGTTAGTTTCGATAGTCGTTGAACCTTTCGTATTTTGTAAATGAATCTTTAGAGAAGTATTTGTCAGAAATTTCAACATGCGTTTTCTTATACTTTATATCACGAATCATACCTATATTACAGGTTATTTTAAATCTGACAATCTTCCATACAAGTCGACAATTCCCGTTATGTTTTGCCAACAACTCACATATCTCATGAACTTCAGAATCCTTTAACAAGCTTCGTCCATTAAGTTCACCTTTCATTATAGGAACCAAATTATTCTTATACGCTCTTCTTATATTTTCTAGATGTGTAACCCATTCTAAATTATCAGCACGACAATTTAGTTTATTACCGTCCAGATGGTCAACCTCACATTTTTCTTTCGTGTATCCGGGTACAAAATGTGTTGCAACAATCCTATGAAGTTTTATCGTTTTATGATTTCTATCAACACATCTAAGACATACCATCAAATATCCTTTTTCTGATACACATGGGGTCAATAATTTGTGAGTATAAGCATTTCTGATTCGTCCAAAGTTTGATACTTCATACGTCTCAGGTCTTACGGTTCCATATTCAACGGGTTTCCATATTTCTTCCTCTATATAATCATCTCCTTTATATGATAATACAAAATACGACTTGGCTGCGGATATTCTGCTACGTCTCCCGACGTTACTTTACGAAGTCCCCGCAATTAAATAGGTTTGCATATAGAATCACTTCTATATGGCGCAAGATGTTTACGCAGTTCCTACGTTACTACGACCCATTGCCTGATCAGTCTTATTGAATCCTCCACTCTTAACGATTTCATCAACTTGACGTGCTGCATCTCTATTGAGCTGATGTCCTGATACGATTGGTATATTTAACTCAGCTGCAATATTCTTTAACTCATTCATGATTGCATGAAGTTCAGACTTTTCTGAAGATAATACTGCCGCATCAGTTCTAGCAGATCTGATTCGTTTGATGTAATCAAGATAACACGCAACGACCTCATATTCATCTGTATTATATGACCTGATTATAGTCTCAAGATCCTTAGTAGATTTCTCTCTATAACCATAATACAGAATAACACTACGCATACCCTTTACTTCCAACTCAGACTTGATCATATCAGAGATCTCTTCAACTGAATAAGAGTTCATATCTGCTGTTGGGAACAGAACACTCCATAATCTACGTATAGTCTGAGCCATAGTATTCTCCATAGAGATATACATGGATATTGGTGTCTTTCCATTGGTAGTGTTTTTAATGTGTTCATTATACTTCAATGTGTCTACGTGTGATTTCAATAATATACCAGACTTGTAGTTTCCTGGTAGAGCACAGTATATGTATAAACACCCAGACAGATATCCAGGTGATAACAAGTTATTCAAACCTCTGACTCCTGTGATGATGCACTTGTCGGGAGATCTGGCATCCTTAGCATCTGCAATTGCCATCTTCATTGCTTCAATATCAGATGAGTCAAATGAATGGATCACTGATTGTATGTTTACTTGTTGATATGCTTTAGCTATTTCTTGAGCCAACTCATATAACTTCTCCATGCTTGCATGAAGATTCTCATCGTCATCTTCTATGATATCCAGACATTTTAAGAATGGTTCTTTTGCTTTGAGGATTAATGCGTACTTGATATAGTCTGCAAGTTTATTACATAAACGAGTGCATTCTGCCTGAGTAGATATTGTCGGAGAAGCCTTCAATGATTCTATTGTATCGATGATGTCTTTGTCTTCTCCTTCATCCCTCATTGCATCTAATATGAGATCGACGTTTCGTATATTCTGTTCTATATATGATATGAGTCGATGTGCCGCTAAACAATATATGGATTTCGATGGATATACTGATATCGCTTTATCAAATAATGCCACTGCAGTTGCGTTGTTTAAATCCCTTTTAGCACTACAGAGAATTGATATGATATCTTTGTATATATAATTTTTTAAAGTCTTCACAATCTATTTCCCCTTTGCGAAATTTTAAAGTACTAGACTGTTGAGAGACAAAATTGTATTAAAACATCCCCGGGAATTCCCGGGGATGAAAATACTTTTTATGCATAATGACCTTCGTCATTGACAGGTTGTAACAAGTTTGCGTCGAAGATGAAGAATCTACTTGTGAGGAGATATTTAACAATTGCAATTGATGCAACTGTAACCTCAAGGTCATACTGAGCTGATGTTGAGAACTTCTCCAAGTCAGTATGTTCTTCATCGATTATGTTGAATGATGAATATACTTCTTCACCATAATGGATTGCTGCATGCTCTGTAACAGAATTGTTGTTCTTACCCTTCGTCTCTGTTGAACCATACTTGGAACACCAGATCTCATCGAATAGTCCATAGATAGAATCTTTCATTCCATTACAGATATCCTTCATGAATGAGTCTGAAGAGTTATCACTTATTCTGTTAAGTCTATCATGAACGTACCTGAACAGGTTGGGTACGATACCAGAGTTAAGACCGGATTCAACAATGTGAATACAGTCGTCAATCTTGTCCATAATGATCTTTGCCTCAAGGGTTGTTCCCGCTTTTACTGTAAGAAGTGTGTCAGCAGATTCCATCTTAAGTGATCTGATACGTCTCTTGTATTCTGAGAGTCTGATGTATGAGTGTGATTCATCATGTGATAATTCATTATCGAGTGACTCCAGATAATGTGTTATGTCATTTTTACCCTTGATATCGTAGAATGCCAAGCAGTCTCCTTTATAGAGTGACACTGTCACTTCAGGGAGGATTGAGAAGTCTGGCTCTAAAGCATTCATATCACGTACTTCTGTACCGAGTACGGCAGCAAGATCCTTAAGCTCATCCTGTTTATGAGTACCACCCATCCAGAAGAGATGAACCTTTACTTCATGCTCACCATTAGGATCAGCCTTCTTTTGGAAGGATATCTTATTTACGTAAGATGCAAAGTCCTGAGCGAGGAAAGATCTATTGAAGTCTCTAGCCAAGATGAGTACTTCCTCTCTCTGGTCCCATGTCTTCATGAAATTAATCCAGTCTGTTGAGTTGAATGAATGATCGTATAAAACAATCTTTACCTTCTTCTGATGATTGAACTTGGCCGAAGTATCAATATCAGAAAATGCGGATACACGATAATCTCCCGGGAGATAATCTACTGTGTAAGCTGCATTAGATCCGGCATCTATATCAACCTCACTCTTCGGAATGACTGTTCTGATTACAACGTTTCCGTTTTCATCAGCTGTTGGGTTTAATGCGTCATAAAGAACATTTACGAGTTCATCGTCATAGTTAGCTGCAACTGATATGAGAGCTTTGACGTTGTTGATGTCAACCTTCTTGATGAGTCCTACTCTAACGTCATCTTCAATCTCATTGTTATTCTGGAGATTCTTTTCAATCTCAGATAATAACTCGAGAGCAACTCTCTTTTCATCAGGTGTGTTGATAAGCTTGTCAAGATTGTTAAATATCTTTTCTGCAAGTAAGATACATGATGTGGTACCATCACCTACAGTACGATTTACTCGTGTGATGATTTTGTTTATTGCCAGATATACCTTGCGTTTATAAGCATGCTGGAATCCTATGGACTGGAATACATTATATCCATCCTTAGTTGTAGTTGTATCAGCCTGATCTGATACTATACCTGATGCTCCATATGGACCGTATGTCTGCTTGAGTACGAATGTGATTGTCTTAAAGGTATCTGAAACCAGACGTTTGAAATCTGATTCAGGAATAACATTTACGTGTGCATTGTGTGCAAACTCAGTATAGTCATACTGTTTTTTCAGACCTGCCATCTGCAGCTCGAGCTCGGCTTCGTTGTTTACCATCTTTAACGCGCTCCTTTAATAAATATTCTTTATCTGAGCGAGTGTTCAAAGCAAACTTAACGGTGAATTCACTCATAAGGTTTTTATCCTTAGGAATTCTTTTCAGCCGTTTCTTATAAGCCTTAATGAAGTCATAACCTGAATTAACTCTAGCTTTATCACCAGCAACCGAATGATGTAACAACAGCAATGAATTCAGAATAACGCCCGACGCTTTTCCAATCGTATCACATACACCTTGGAAACCTTTCTGAATTTCACTTCGAAGCATCATTGAATCTGGGCTATTAGAATACGCTTCACCTAGTTCGTCACAAGTAGCTTGAAACTTACCTTGCACAGATAGTATTTTATTGTATTCATTAATTGCATCTATAATGATTAAAGTATGACTTCTCACTTTGTCCATGTTTGTATACATGGCCAACGAGTTAGATGGTAATGAGAATTTGTTGTTGAAATACATGTCAACATACACGCCGATCTCATCATTGAATTCTGTCAATAACGTAGCGGTTTCTCTGTCAAGTTCAAATCCACCTGATATGAATTCTCCAAATGACTCTACCGTATCATTCAGATCGATAACGACACTCTTGAACGTTTTCAGTTCTTTGAGATCCGCATTCTTTACAAGCATCAATTTATAACCGAACATTACACCACTACTTTCTTTCATTTAGATTTATCAACGACTGTCACGTTGTTACTATTCTTAAGCACGCTATACTTTTGCCTAATCTCAAGGGGATATGCTAACACAACGACTGTATGATTATATCTATGATATGGGAAACAACCGCCTATCATCATAATGTTTCCTGGTACAACGGATATCTTTCCGCGTGCATTAGGACGTATTGGATTAAATCCCATACCGTTATAAACAGGATCAGCAAAGTATGATATCTTTGAATTATAGAGACGGAGTTTCATCAAAGGATTGGCTCCAGCATTATCTATAACCAACATGCTGTTGCGTGCAAGTGATGCTTTTCTCACACCATTCTCTTCCATCATGTCAACAAGGTCATCTACAACGATAAGCTTTTGATTCTTTCTGAATTGCATTTCACGTTGACGGTTTGTTACCTCATCAAACAATTCATAGTTGTTTGTCACATATTGTTTGTCGTCGATTTTACCGATGGTTCTATTACTCATTCTAGCAGTCTCAATTACTGAACCACGTACCTTTGTATCAACAGCTCTGGTTTCAACACCAAGCGTCTGACGTGCCATGGCTATAATGGGTGATAACTTCGATAAAGAATCTATGACTATTGGAAGTTCTTGACCTCCTACACCCATACAACCAAGGTCTTCTACAGGATCAGTTACCCAAAGTATTTGACCTTTAAAACTATCAGACAGAACTTTCTTTACATCACGTGGAATCAAATGAGAATCGAACGCAACTATTGCTTCATATTTACTGATGATATCAACATTGAGTCTATTGACAAATGCCGGTGCCTCTTGAAATATCTTGGGTTTCCATGGATCATATGGTACAAGTGGTGGAACTATTTCCTCAACAAATAGATCCGACCAATGCTTTACATTTGAAATAGGATTCTTGAGTAATCCTATATAATCCTGACATCCTTCGATTATAAGTATCTTTTCGAACTTTGTATATTTAGTACAACCTTCGATGGCTAACTTATTTATTGGAGTACCAGCAATACCACCAATGAGCATCTCTTTCATATCAGCGCTGCTATAGAAATCATCGATAAGATCTATCATCTGATTTAATTCGATAATCATGGTTAACCTCCAAAGATATGAATGATATGGAAGCGGGAAGCCCCGCTTCCATTAATCATCAATTAGTGTCTATAGAAGATCTGATCCATTGAGAGGTCTGAACCTGCAACGAATTCTGCATTCTTTCTCTCAACAGATACTTCCCAACGAATAGTATCAGATGTTGTACCGCTTACGCCTGTGATAGACATATTGCCATCGATCTCATCTGTTGAAGGATCTGCAAGCATGTCAGCGATGATTCTCTCAGGACGGAGATAGAGTCTGAACAGCTTTGCCTGAGGATTATATGTGAGCTTAGCAAACCTGAGAAGCTCTTCCCATCTATCACCAGCGATACCGAGAACATATCTTCTGTCTGCCTCTTCCTGAGTTGTCTGAGCATAGCCAAGATTCTCAGGGAACATATAAGGCTTGAGAGCTGACATAACTGTATCCTTGAACTGAATACCAGCGCCACTTGCCTCGAGGATCTTATCAACATAATCTGTGGAGTTTGAATCAGCGATGATGTCCTTGGGGTTGAATACAACTCTCATTCTTACATAAGAATTGTTTGTTGAAACACCAACCCATCTTGTGAAGTCATAACCGATGTTGAAGCCAAGCTGATCCTGAAGATACTTGACTACCTGTGATGCTGTGATAGTATATCTATCACAAGGAATAGGCTGGATACCGGCCTTGTTTACTACTGTTGCCATTGTAATTTCCTCCTTATGGAATTAATTTTGTATACAGATGTAGACTGACAGAACTTTTATTATGGATCTCTGATTATACTCCAGATCATTGATCTTCTTGCCAAAGATTCCATCTGATAAATATTCTATCATTGAATCAGGGACTTCTCCATCCTCGAGTTTTTCATCAAGGATGGATTTATAATCCCCACTGAATGCATTCTCGACATACGGAACACTGACTCTATCAAGAATGTCACGTTTGATCTTCATGTTCTTAATCAGTACGTCCAAGGGTTTCTTATACTGCGCTGGTGGTGACACCCAATCATGATCTTCTGTAAAGAACGGTGTATCGATCTGATCACCATTTGCTTTACCGAGACAGAACTCTACGAAAGCCATTAGAGACCCCACGCTCCTCCCTGAGGACAGTTCATATTAGGCATCATATCCAATACAGGACCATTCTGCTGATTCATGCCAGGATTTAAACCATAGCTAGGATCAGTGAATCCAAAATATCCCGGATTGGAGAATCCACCATTGTTAGGATACGGATACATTGAATTGCCATAAGGATAACCACCCTGCTGAGGATAACCATAATCGGCATATCCATATCCATAGGATGCTGGCTGGCCATAACCATAGCCATAGTTGTTTCCACCATAACCATAGCCATATCCATAACCGCTATTCATGTTTCTTCTTGATGATGACATAGAGTTCTTGATATTGTTCCATCCATCATACAGCACGTTTGCTGCTGCATACATGGTACCAAGAGTTGTGTTAGCTCCATTGAAAACATCATCAATGTTTACTGATTTGATATCCATCAAATCATCCTCCTTTTCTTTATTTTATATCACATGAATTTCTCCATGTAAATATACTTATTCCTACGACCAGATACATATCGGTTGACATTTACATCAACTTTATTTACACCATTGAGAATGTCTCTTTTGGTGGTGACATCTGTATCGGAGGTTGCTGGGGTTGTTGTTCAGGCATCGTATACAACGGTTGTACACCTACAGCTTGTTGTGGTTGTTGCTGCTGTTGTGGTGGTGTGTTATATGCTTCTGCCTGCTGTTCTACTGGAACCCAGTTATCACCAAACTGCATCACAATATCCTCGGGATTTGTTGGATTTGCTGGTGCTGGTTCTTGTTGATGATTACCATTCGACAACATAGCATCCCATGTTATAGAACTACCACCTACTGACTGTGGTGGATTTGGTTGCTGCATCTCTGCCGGACCATTCTGCATGAATGGTGGTATTGGTGCAACTGTGACATTCGACGGTTGAGGTTGTGGCTGTTGAGGAGCCTGCATCTCACTAGCCGAATACCATGCATTCTCTGCACTGAATGGACGGATGGTATTGTGTAAACGTCCATCCATAGGATCACTCATTGATCTAGGTGGTTGCTGACGCATTGCATTTGCTCTAGCAGCCTCGGACTGTTTGAATCTCTCGATCTCTGCATACAGCTTCATCTGTTCATCATTATACTGATTCTGCTGCTGTGGAGGTGGAGTCATCATAGGGGGCTGCTGAAACCCATAACCATTATTCATCATTGGTTGGGGTTGCATCATTCTCGGTGGTTGCTGAGGTGGAGCTGACGCTGGATATGACGGCATGTTGTCATCATATCCATAATATGTGCAGGAACTACCAGATGTCTCTGGAGACCAACACCTATACCTAGCTGCACTACCAATCAGATTCGCATTATAATTTCCTAATGTCTGAACCTGTGGCTGTGGCTGCTGTTGAGGCTGCTGATAGTTTCCGCCATATCCATAGTCATTGGAGTAGCCATAACCATAATTGCTTCCTCCAGAATACAATGCTGCTACGCCACTGTCATTACCATAACCATATCCATACTGACTATATGTGGGCTCACGATATACACCGTTACCCATACACTGGTTTACGAATGGATTTGGATATGTCATCTGCTGAGGCTGTGGCTGCTGATACATCATACCATTAGGCATCATGTTTCTTCTTGAATAACCTGATGGCTGATAACCATACTGCTGAACAGCATTGAAACCTCCCTGATATGCAACTGCACTATTGTAACATGGATAACCACACTGGGCCAGAGCCATTTGCAGCTGTGCGGAAGGTTGTGGAATTGGAGACCCAAATGTCAGAGGTCTCATCGGCTGTTGATAGGGACCCATTGGGCCATTAGCCATCGGATATGATGGCTGCGCACATCCATAGAATCTGCGACTTTGTGAACCATATGCGTTATTGTTATACATATTCATCTCTCCCATGTTACTATTATAAGGATTGCCATTATTGAAAGCAGGTACATTCTGGTTGATCAGACCATTCTGTTCCTCTTTAACTTTAAGCATCGTACTTACCATAGTAACTGCAGAAAGACCAACAATAGCGCAGACTTTAAGAATACCTGAAATGTTCATACTTAAAATCCTCCTTATAACGTTAATGCTATTGCTCAATACGGCTGCATGCTTTTCCGTATTGATATCATATGAAACATATATGTGTTTAAAATATAAATTTTAGGAATTATTTATAATTCATTCCCATATATGCATATGAACGATATATGTCTTTAAAAATAAAAAAAAATATTTAAGCCCCCTTATGGGGGCTTATTTCATTTATTAAAGATTAACGCATAAGATCTCTTTATCAAGGAATCAATGTATCCATACTTCTTTGATGAATACTCGGGAATGTTTAATTCTATAAAGTATCCTCGTTTATCATCCTTGAATACATTTATAATAGAATCACGACCACATAAATCATCAAGTATATCTGGCAACCAGAAATTTACGTGATCATCATTCATGAAATTAATCACGCATTGTAAATGCACTTCTTCAACATCTGTAGTGGCCACTTCTTCAATTGTATAGCCAAAGGCTGCTTCGAGATCTACAACGGGATCTTTACCACTATTGAGACTACGAAGAGCATCTATACGATCAAAGTTATAAGTTGTCTTTGTTTGGAATTGATTCAATCCCATACACTCTTTGAATTTCATTGTATAGTATGGAACGCGTATTCTTTCCTGAATAAGTAATTCCTTCAATACAGAAATGAATTCATCAATGTCCTTGTAGCCCTGATTCTTAATGAGATTAAGTATCAATGGTGGAGCGGTCATGTTAATATATCCTATGAGTTCTGACAAGTTTACCTGCATATAGAAAGTTCTTGTATCATCGTCATAGAATGATATTCTTTCATGATCAGTTTTAGCATCATGATTATGTAAATAGATATCTTCATAGAATATACGATAAACCATATCCATGAGACTGTCTGTAAGATTAACATCCATTGTTATTTCGAAGAATATTGTTTGAAAGTATTTCTCATTATCAATGTTATTTTTTAATAAGTAAGGAAGTATTGTATCTTCCTCATATGTTTCTTTGAAAGATAAAGTGATGTCTTTAACATGCATATTATTCGACCTCCATTTAATTAAGTAATTTGTATCTTTAAGTATAAATGAAAGGAGATATATAAATATGGCTAAATATATATTACCGGGAGCTGAGACGACAGTTGATGATATGTCGCCATCACAAACATCACCCCTATTGAGATATTATTCACCACGTTTACTTGGAGCACCTCCACAGTTAACAAATCAGTGCGACATGAGAATCTTAAGTTCGGATGGTACACATCCAGGAGCTGTTGGAGATTTCTATTTAACAAAGATTCTTCAGGATGCGAACATCATACATTTCAATGTAGGACGTGCTAGATTCACTGGAGGTATGAGTAGTAAAGCTACCATTATCAGAGAAGCTTACTATTATGCCAAGGCTCTCAGCAAGTATGACATCTATGGTCAGAATGATGAACCAATGGCTGGAGGTAACAGTATAGCAGCATCAGTTCAAGATAGTGCCTCCAAAGAAGCTTATGAAGAAGCATATGGTCAGATGGATCTGGAGGAAGATGAACTCTTATCATTTGGCCAAATAAAATCAGCTCTCAATGCAACAAGAGATGATGTTGATGATGATGCTTTGGCAATCGATGTTAGTAGTAAAGATGTTGGATTGAGTAATATTGCAGATGTAGCTGGTCAGGGATCTGGTGCGTTGTTAGCATCGTTGCTTACATCATTATCAGTACAACAGCCATTCTATACATTCGAAGCAGACTGGTATTCCTACATTAATAATGTAAAGATGATGATCAATACAGCCGTTATCATGTTAGGATTACAGAATGCTTGTGTAAGAATCGGTGATAATTATCTTCCAATAGGAATGATTGATATAGATGATAAGAATCCTGAAAGTGATGCTTGGGCAAACTATCGTTTTATCACTCCTACATCTGGTCTTGGTCAGGTTACCGAGAAAGCATCTGATAATGGTGACACATCTCAGTACGTTTCATTCATGATAGATCCTGCATCTATCTCAGAAAGCTATACTAACAACATTGGTCAATCACAGATATTCTCATCTGTAATTAACATGGGTAGCAGTGTTGGTGCTGAGATTGCTTTTCTTACGAACTCCACAGTTTCATCATCTAAAGATGCTGTAATCAAACTCGGTAGTGAAGCACGTGAAGCTGCTCAGGATGTAATGAAGAGTATGTCCAAGGGTCATGGTAAGTTCACTGCAGCTATTGCATCATCAATGGCACGTTCATATACTGGTGATCATACAATATATCCGGAAGTATTCCAGTCACATACTTCAACATCATCAATGTCAGTAACGGTTCATCTTGTTGCAAACGCCGGTGATGCATATTCATATCTTGTAGATATACTTGTACCATTATTCTTCATCTATGGTTTAGCTTTACCTCAGATGTCAAAGAACAATGCATCTGCATATGAGTATCCTCCTGTAATCCAGTGTAACATTCCTGGTATGTGGGGTTCTCGTTTGGCAATGGTTGAATCAGTATCTGTATCAAAGAATCCTACAGGTAAAGATGTATCTATAAATGGTTGGCCTACAGTTGTTGACGTAACAATCAACATCAAGGACCTGCAGCATACATTAGTTACGTCTCCAATGAACAAACCGGCTGTATTCTTAAACAACAATGGTATGTTCGACTACATTGCACAATCATGTGGTGTTGATAAGTATCGTGTAAATGGTTCTATGCGTACTGCAACACGTCTGGCTCTTGCTACTGCCGCTGCAAATAACATGTTTGCATCAATATCCAATGCCGTTATGAACGACTGGCATTCACTCGTCAATAGAGTATACGCTTGGGATAAACAATAAAAAATATAAGGAGGGGCGTAATGCCCCTCCTTATATTATGATTGTGGCATTCTGCCAAAGAACGACAACATTGATGCGGCGTATACTATTGGATCGAATTGTTTTAACATATTTACTATTGGAATTGCATCTTCCAATGGTATCGTAACAGTACCATGTTTAGAAGTAACCTTTACCCCAGGGAAACATTCATTCGTTGGATTAGTCCATACTGAGGGTACAGCTGTCATTCCCGCAGTAGTAAACGCTTTCTCTGTTTGGAATATTTCGAGAGCCCTCGAGTCGACCTCGAATTCAGTACTGGTTACATTCGGAAACAGTGTGAACAAATTCTCCTGTATCTTTGTAACCGCTTTATCCAACAGAGATCCAAATGAGTAATATTTCATCCCAGGAATATACAGTTTGTTTCTGTCATATCCTTCGGAAATATTTATTCCAAACGATGGATTTATTGATAGTCCGCCATTCCTTTTCAATTTGAGAGTTGGATAGTTTCCACCTTCATCATATTGATATACGTATATGATATACATATCTGGATTGACAGACCCATACTTGGATCCTCTATAGAGTACTGTGTCATACGTAATCATTGTTCCACCGTACCCTTTTCAGGAATCTTGTAATCAAAGTTAACATATGCTGCTGCAACCAACTTATCGAGTATTCTATTATAATCGACAATGTTGTCACAGTCAAATGTTAACACTGGATCACCAAACTCTTGACATATGAACTGGAACAGATCGAACTTGATGTTTGGATACTTATTGACATCTGCTTCAAACAGCATTGCTGTATCTGCCCATGGAGATATCATACCACTTTGACCAACATCCTTTGAGGATTGTAACAAGTCAACCAATCCAATCATAGATGGATGAAGCTGTCTCTGTACCAGATTGATCTTATGCTTGTCGATTCTTCCCAAACTATTCGGTCCATGCTTTGTCCAACGCAGCATCTGATAATAATCCAAGTCATTTGCGAAGTCTGTAACATGAACAGTTCCGAGCTTATAAAGATTCTTCAATATGAGATCTGGATGGAACTTCAGAATCGGTTGCATTTCCTTCATCTTAATCAGAATACCATATCTGAACATCTTCTTCAGCTTATCAGATACCTCTGCAGTTACGATTGTAGAGATTACTTCATTCAATCTCAATCTCTTATTCTCATAAGAATAGATATTGACATCAGTAAACTCTGTCTGAAGGATATATCTTAATAATGATACCATTGTACGTTTGTCTATCTCTGGAATAGGAAGTACATTTGCTGAGATAGTATCCAACATACGAGCCACATGCATTTCATGACATGCTCCCCTGTGCTCAATGATGTTATCATAATAAGATAACTGATATACCCACCACTTAGGATCTCTTAGTTCCTCTATTGAAGGAGGTTCATGCTTTCTTATCAGATGAATTGCCATTACAAGTACTGATCTGACATAGTCAAACTTCTCAAGACCCTTCTTATATCCCTTGATATAAATGTCTCTATCTGGAATCGGCTGGAAGTAATCATACTTGTCTTTGTCATCAGATATATGATCACAAAATTGAAGTATGGGGAAAACTTCGAGATAACTTAATGGGGCCGGTATGTGCATGAAGCATGACAGTATCGGTTCCATTGTTGTAAAGATTTTAACCATGCCGATTTTTGAGTAATAAATATGACCATCCATTGAAGTTTCAGATGCTTCTTCATATTTAATTACAATAGGAAGCAACGACTTCAGTGTTATCGAATCCTTACCAGAAGGATACAATAATTTGTCAACGAGCTGATACTCTGAGTACAAGATATTCTCTATCAGGTACCTACCGTGATCATCCTCAATTGGTACATAAAGTTTATTATGGATTACATCTGTTTCAAGATTCTTATTCTTGTCACGTGCTCCACAATAAATGTCAAACTCAAGGATTCCTAAACGAGAATTACCAATTGTCTTCGTCGACAGTTTGTCTCCTGTTTCACGACGGCGATGCTGTATCTCCGCTGCAGATGGATAGGGATTCCATTTCCAGTTACCGACATGAATAAACGGAGTTGTTGAGATATTATCAATTGGATTTAATTCCAATACATTGATGATCTCGATATCTTGAACCGCTTTCTGGACATACTTCCATAACGGTTCATCGGTACCAAGGTCAACCTTGATATTACTCAACGGATTGTGTGCTTGTTTGATGAAATGATCAATCACATATATTCCTCCTTTTCTTTAATAGAGTAAAGGATAGTTCCCTTATTACTCGGAAAAATAATGTGTGTGTTTAAATCTATAAATTTTAGAAGGAGATGATACGATGGCAAATAGAGCTCCTATGGAATTCTCCCCATTTTTAGGACCAGATTCTCTTCGTCAGTTTTTATATCTGTCGAAGAAGTTATTTGAGAATCATACCCCTAGGACGTATGGTTTCGAAGATACCAAAGGTTCATATTATGAAGGTACTGTAGAAAACTGGGGTTCTGAAGAATTAATGGAATCCCGTAAACTTCTATTGAACAAACCATCATTGAAAAATATATTAGTCGAAAATACTTTCGATTACTATTTCAACGTTCAATATTCTGGATTTGTCAATACATATGACCAGCAGAGTCTGTTGTGTGCATTGTTAAGAAAAGACGTTTTATTATCGAATCACACATACAAACTGAGATTTGATAATGCATATGAATTCTCAGTTCCTCGTGCTGCAAGCAGTAGTGATCCAATCGTCAAGAAGGATAGGTTCGTTATTACATTAACTCCACCAACATTGGTCATTGATGGTAATACATCGGTTACATTAAAGCTTACTGATGTTACAGGCGCTACGACTGCTTATTACTTCCACATGGGAGTTGAAACGGAAGACCTTATCGATACATTTGAGGATCACATGCTCACAACAAAAGAAATCAATGATTCAATGAATGGTTATCCAATGATATGGATGAGTGTTGATGTGTTAAAGACTCTACCTGATATACGTTTCGAAGGAAATGAATATGGTGAGGATGAAAAACCCTTGCTGACTATAGGTACAGACGGTCATGATATATCTTTGGTGTATCCATTCTTGTCTCTTTCAAGTGAAGAAATTGACCTTAACAATGTACTCATCAAAATACTTCCTTCAGATACGGGTTCTTTTATAGTTGATCCAGATTACTACATGATGAATTTCGAAGTAGATGTTACCGAGATTCATTTCTGTATATACAATGATGGAAATATTGATGTACATGAAAGACCTGACAGAGAATTAGTCATTTTATATGACAATGAAAATTCTAGATTGACACTTCATCAGGAAAGATTTTTGTACTGGAGTTTCAGAGAACCTGTGCAGGGTGATTATGATTATGACGGTACAACATATCGCAACCGTATCTATGCGTATATCTATGGCACATCATTCAATAATAATTTATACTATGATGATGACGTTATTCCCAGACCTTGCCTTGATTTACATATGGCTGAGGAATATGCTTATCCTACCGAGTATTTATCTTTGAATACATATTCCGGCGTACATGTCGATGTAACATCTGATCATTCAGACAATGATGTCGATAAGAAGAATGGTATAATTCATGATCTCGGAGATTATGATGGTTTACCACGTTACTTCAAATATGACGAGAATCTCATAGACGATGGAAAGACGATGAACAAGAAGATTCACCGTGCTCATGTAGAGATGTATTCTTTGCGTGATAAATACAATGATCCATATCAGAAAGCTACAGATAAACCTACTGCAGCTGTCATAGTTGATTCAGGTATTCCTCAAATAGAATATGATGAATTGACAGATGGACTTCCATTGACAATTGTTTTCGATAGAGAAAATCCTGACGATAGGCATTTCTATTGGGATCCTGAGAATCCTCCTATATCAGGAGTCAATGTATTGTCGGAAATCAATTATGTTGATATGTATCATCTTGGAAATGCAAGAATCATTTCGCAAGCAAGTAAACCAAAACTCATCTATCATGGCAATAGACATTTCTCATTGTACAAAGTTGGTTTTGATCCTGAGTTGGAATACGGTCGTGTATATCTTGTAACAAATGATAGAGCTGAATATGAAAACAATGACAATTGTGAGAACCCCAAAGCCCCTTCAACATTCGCCAGAATATGTGATATTCCTACGAAATATGATCAGATTACTGGTATTGAGAATAAATCTCCTACGTTTGTACTTGATACAAACTATGTCAGAACAGAATCAAATTATTCTTATGATGACATAGATAGACTCCTCAATGAACAGGAGATGGAGCATTTACTTCATAATGGTCAACGTTATATATTCGATTACTATACAAGCCCCGACTTTATGACTCTTGCTGAAGATGAATATCCTTCATGGACAAATCTCATCTCAGTAATAGACTTCAATGATACAACAAATGTTACTTTCAACTTTGATAGTGGAGGAGCTATTAACTATCAAGAAGGAGATTTGTTTGATTTCTATGTTGGTGGAATATGTATCAAGGGTAAGATTGAAGAAATCGATAATGGTACAATCATTAGAGTTTCTTACATGAATCAGGTTACCGGTGAATACTCTGGTGATAGACCAGTATTCTTTGGAGACTATGGTACGATTAACGTAGTTATGTTCAATGCATATCAAACATCATATCCAACAAATGCAAAGTCTGGTAGTGGTGAAGGATTGCATATTGTAATTACAATCAATGAATCGTATTTCGATACACTAACCAGAACCGAAGATGGTATCATTGATGGAGTGTATTATTTCTTCAATGACTCATATGACAATATCTTCATCTATGAGTATGATAAATCAAATAATAGCTTCGAAAATGCTGGACAAGTCACAGGCTTGATAGAGTATAAGAACAAATACGATACTGGAAGAGGTAGGAAGTATACTCTTCTTGACACATTCTTGTATTCTAAGATGAATAATAAGGCTATGGTAATTGGTACTCCCACAGTCGACCCATGGGATTTCTTCAGTAGAAACATTTACAATGATGCAGAACATGCTCCAGCCGGTGAACCATACCTTGATCCAACCGGTATGACAGATATGTCAGTATATCTTAATGACGATTTGGTTGATAGACAGGATACATTCTATCTGTTGAAACCATCATACGGATCTGTATCCGACTATCATGCAATGATTACACGATTCGCCAACAATGCATTCACTGATGATTCAAGATATACAAATATTGAATATCCTGACTTTGGTGATCTCAATCTTTCGTCATATTACATGAAGTCAAATGTTCTTAAATACACATTTGATGAAAATAATTACACTGTAACCATTTATGATCCTAATAAATCAACCAAGAAAACAACAAGAAATGTTTCAAATGATGTACATGTTGTTGTTAATGAGGAAGACATAACCCTCAAGGATGTTCTCATTGAGAGTAGATTTACTCCTCAAGACATATTTGACAGCCAGGGTAGATTGGGTTATAACATCTACTCTTACAATGAATTCGATACATCATATCGCGATACACTTCGTCATACTCTGAGTGAAAAGGACCGCAATGAACTCATTGATATCATTACAGCGATGAATGAAGCTGCATATCCATTGAATTTCGAAGATACTGGCTTTGCATTCACAAAGGATATGTTGATCGAATACATCATCGACAATGATCTGTTCCAAGGACCGGATAGTGTTTATTACACTGAGGGACCTGAGTCTATATATAGACGTCAGGGTGTTAAAATCTTTGCATATAAAGGATCTAAAGGAACAACACCAACAGGTGGATTCATTGATGTCATCGAGGAAATATATCCTACCAGAAAGATAGGAAGCACTAATTATGAAATCAATCCGGAATATATATTCAGATTAGATGACGTTACTGATCCTATGACACTTGGTGGATTCAGAATGTATGATGGTGATATCGATATAACAGAGATGACCATGTTAATCATCAATAGTGAAAGATACATTGCTCGCTTTATAAATGGCGGAGTGGTATGGGTTAAAATACAAAGGAGGAATGATTGATGAACCCTAACAAATTACTACGTGTTTTAGGTTATAATAACTTATCAATTATTCTGATGCAAGAACGTAGGCACTGGTTAATGAAGACCAGTGCCAACAATCAGATTCAGGATAAAGATACTGGCGATATATACCAAGGTCGTGTAGATAATACGGGATCTGATATTGTCATTGAGTCAAAGAAGTTACCTTATAAATACGACTACACAAATGATATCAAATTTGCATTACCTCATGCAGAAGATATCTTAGATATATACATTTCCGCATTACCACATTCCTCTGCAGTAAATGGATTAATGTATACACGTATCCTTTCTACAAGATACGAATACGGTTATGACGATGAACGTCAGGTTGCTTTGTATGGTAACTACAAACTCAAGTTCGAAAATGCATCTGAGTGTATTATTCCTTTCGCTGCATCAAAATCTTCCGATGAAGTATATGCTGGTAAATGGATAAGAACAACTACTCCTCCAAAGATTCTCATAAACAATACAACCACAAACCAGTATGACATCGTTCGTGAACTTAACTTCACTGGTGCAACAAATACTGTGTGGTATTATCCATTGGAGGAAGCACTTCAACCATTCGACGTAACTAAGACTGGTACGACATATGTATTGTCTGCTGTTGACAACGATAGATATATTGGTGATCCTCTGTTCTGGTTTACATGTGATCAAACTGTCATCGGATCAAACATAACATTTGATTCATCTAACATTGGTGCAAATGATTCTCAGATAATGTACATATCAAATGAAGGAGACAAACCTCCATTCAATGCAAAGCTTTACGTTGGTATTGATGGTAATAATGATGCAACTCCTGATGGAGAATCAGTATCCAATTACAAGATATTTGTTTATCCAGGCAATGGTTCATTTGATAACACCAGTGCTGACTTCAACAAACCTCTGTCAAATAACATTGTATTCAAGAACATGGATACAACCGACACATACACAGTTACATTGGGATGTAATCCTAATGATGTAATCACAATGTGCAACGATTCTGAGACATGGGAATATGTTGATAACTTATCCTATAGCATTGACATGGACTATTTCGTTGTCAATAACTATGAGACAGGCGATGGTTCTCCATTGGTTGCAATGTTGAACGTTGCATTTGATCCACAGGTTCCTTTCGTTAAGGACACCAAGGAATATGGCTATGCTGGCATGAGATTCAATGCTGGTAATCCATCATCAGATACAGCTACCCGTTATCCATATAATCTCAATAAATGGAGTGGACTTCCTGAATGGTTGAACGATGAATCTGTAGTAGACACACTCGTTCAGGAACATGGTATTGTATACGCAATGCATAATACAAAGACCACAGCTCCTGAAAACCCTGAAACTGCACAGGGTTCTGGATTGATATTTGATCCAGGTAAAGTTCCAGATCCAAACAATCCCGATCCAAATGATGAAATCGGTCGTGTATATGTATTGTCTAATGATGATACAGAATACAGAAACAATGCAGATCCTGATAACCTTTACATCAAGCCAGCAAGAACAGCTGCAAGAATATGTGATATTCCTACATCAGCTGTTATGCTTGAAGGCGCACATGGTTTATCAACCACTCAAGTTGTTGACAGAAAGTACGTTCGTACAGAAACATCTTATCTGGCATCAGATAAAGAGAAGCTGTATAATGAGTTAACAACAAGATGGGTTAAACCATCACATCTTTCAAGAAGTGGTAATCCTGTTTATGAAGAAATGGGAATGGATAATAGATTCATATTTGAATCAATAGAAGAACTCGAAGATGTTGATATGTATAATTACAATAACTTCAGAGTTATGGAAAATCTGAATCCTATGGTTGACACATCAAGAGTACTAGTTGCTGATCCTTTGGTTAATCGTGGTAGTGGATATGCCGAAGGAGATGAAGGTTTGTGTATTGTTGGTGGTTGTTCATTCACATATACTGTTATGACGGTAGATGAGACTGGTGCTATACTAACACTCGAAATTACTCCTGATGAACATGTGTCTCAGATACCACTGATGAACTTTGATTTCCCAAACAATGAACCTGGTATCAATACAAGTGTATACGGTACATCTCCTTTGGAAGGTGTTGGCGAAGGTTTAAGATTGTCTTTCACATTCAGTGATGAATACTTTGAGTCAATTCTTCCATACAAGGGTGAGTTCTTTACAGACTTATTTGCTCTTGTACGTGAACGTGATGGACTTTACATGTATACGTATGACATAGATCAATCTTCATTAGCAACGCCAAAGGGTGGAGTATGGACAAAGGGAATGAGAATCTCTGAGTTCGAAGTTACTTCAACCAACAAACTTGAAGGTGGTATCGCAACTCAGGAAGCATTCATCAACTCGATCATTCCAAAGAATGAATCACTCCCTGTTACAAAGAGACTTGATCATTCAACACCAACTCAGTTGAATGTTATGCAGACCGCTAACAGTATAACTATCATCGATACGGATCATACTCCAGTAGTTCAGACAGTTGATGATAATTTGACAGATAACGTGGTGGACATCTGTAAGTTCTATTGTGATGGTATCAAAGAAGCAAATACCGCTAGAAGAACAGTTGACTCAGTAATTGATACTCTGAAAGACATGAACATGATTCGTTATGATTCTTATATCATATGGAGATGGAAGGGTGATGGAACAACATTCCAGTTCGGTGTTGTTAGCAGAGGTTTCAATAACTACTTCACAACTGATACAACCACAAAACTTCCAACAAACAAATTACATTGTGACAACTATGTTCACTTCAATCCATCCACAACATTGATATGGACTGTACCTGGTATCGGTCCAATGATCTGGGTATATGATCCTAATTCAACAAAGCGTGAAGAATATCGTGTAGATCCAGAGACAATGAATCTTGAAGTTATACGTAAGGACATGACATATGCTGACATTGATATCCGTCTTGGTGATAGTAGTGAAGTCATTAAGGTCGTAGATGATAATGGAAATTATCTGTGGAATATCATGACAAACAATCCTCAGAATATTCCATATACACCAGCATCAAATGAACCATTATATCAGAATCCTGAAATGACAAATATGAGTGACATCGTCATAGGAACCAATGTAAACTTGACTCCTGAACAGCATAAGATGAAGGGTAACTGGAAACTTGTATTCCCACGTGTTTCTTCATACATGTTGTCAAACGATATTACTCAGACAAAGTACATTCCAAAGAAAATGGAAGTAATTAAAAATAGAGACATTCATATCACAGATACATCGAGAGTATATGATGAAGCTGGAAATGATGTTTCTACAAAGACTCTCATTATTGAAGAGAATGAAGATGCTTTGAAGATGAAAGTATATAATTCAAAGACTTCAAGATGGGACGAAGTATAAAAAATAATATGGAGGGGCGTAATGCCCCTCCTAATATTATACGTTTGGTCTATATTGATCCAGATCTCTTTTGAGATGTTTGAATATAACATCCATCAATGTCGTCGGATGATCCGATAGATTCGACATTAGTGGAGGCTTATCGGGCCTTACTATGATTGCTATATGACCTTCGGGCCATCTATAAGCAAACGTATAAGCCTTGATGTCTATTACAGATACATTCTTGCCCCAAGATATTACAACATCTTCAGAAAACTTTCCGAAATAGAATGATACACTATACTCACCAGTTTCTTCATTATATGTCTTGGTAATGTCATCGATGTGTTTACCACATGCAGTCATCTGAATGAAGATCTCCAGTATCTGATTTATAATGTCATGCTGTACGATAGTTGTACGTATATTATCATACACAGACTTTTCTAATAGATCTGTGTAATCTTCTATACGTATTGCAATATCGATACTTCTTTTCTTGTCATTGTTTTTACTTTTGTATTCCATTATCAATATCCTTCGTGTTCTTCTAATGAGTCGTCATTCTTAACCCACTCTTCAACATTGATAGGTTTATATCCATCAGAAGTTCTGATGACTACTATTGAGATGCCTGCGTTGATGATCATGCGTTTACACATTGAACAACAATCTGCATTCTCAGTAAACTTACCATCATTCTCAAGTCCCACAAGGAACAGAACGCTTCCCTCAAGTTCTTCTTTGTCCGCACCTATGATAGCATTCATTTCTGCGTGAACAGAACGACATTTCTCATACATGCATCCACTGGGAATGTTATGCTCCATTCTGAAACATTTACCAAGATCAGAACAGTTGACACGACCACGTGGTGCACCAACGTATCCAGTAGAAACGATTCTGTCATTCTTCACAATAACAGCACCGAACTTTCTACGGAGACATGTGCCACGTACAGCAACAGCTTTTGCAATATCAAGGTAGTAGTTTATTTTGTCAATTCTCTGGAATGCCTTTGGCTTTTCAGGTTCAACAAAGTTTTCACCCCGTGCCATAGCAGCCATCTTCTTCCATTCGTTTGAAGGCTCATGGTCTTTGACAGATTTGTCATAAACCGCAGTAGCGTCCTCGAATGCTCTTCCTTCCTGTGTTGGTTCGTCCATGTTGATTCCCATTAATGATCAATCCTTTCTGAAATACTTGTTTGCATTCGGCTTAATTATTCTAACATAAATGATTGTAGGAGAGAACAATTCCCCGTCGATTGTATCTATCCTATATTCATATCCCTCTACTCTGATTCGTTCAAGAAAAGGCTTGAAGTACTCAACATCTCCATTGAGACGTATCATGAATGTGTCAGAAGTAGTATACCTCTCCTGACTCTTCATAAGATCATATGCTTCAGCACTCTTCTTTTCAGTCTTCTTGTTCTTTCTGTCTGATAAAAATTCTTGAATACTTCTCATAAGTCATTCTCCTTTCGTTAATACAACCCTCCATCATAGTTGTTGGTTCTGCGTACGACTTTACATACATCGTACAATTCCTCTTTGACACCAAAATCCTTCGATAAAGCATTCTCATAAATGTTGACACTCTTAAACATCTTCTTCAACATATACGGAATGAATATCTTGTTGATATCAATGTCCGCATCTTTGAATATCAAGATATTAACACTCTTACCAAAGATACCCTTGTTGAGTATATACTTGATACCCTTCAGATAGTCTTGACCCATGACGGAGATGTATATATTATTCGTAGTCCCATGCCAATTATAATACAAACCAATCGAATCATATATTCCTTCACTGATAAGAACATTGATGTCTGAACCAAGATCGACAGGTACGGAGATTTTATATAACCCGGTAGTCTTACACTTGTTGGTCTTATACTTCAACCACCGCATCTCTGTATTATCATTATGAAATCTACCAATAATATTACCGTTTGTCATCTGGAACCAAAAACGATTCCTTATATTATTGATGTCATCTATACCAAGATACTCCATTGCATACTTCTTTGGATTACCAACATACTGAAATGCTTGTAATTCACCAAGTGTAGGATAATGACCAACTCTATCCATGGTATAGTTACACACACCATCGATGTAGTCATGCTCATTGACATTCACATTGGGTATCTTGGTACTAACACTACCATCACCAACAACCCTTCTACTACCAGAAATATTCGTCGGAAGTTTCAAATCATTCAGCCCAAAGTGATCCAAGAACTTTTGATTCAACACACCTTTCTTGTTACACTTGAAACAGTTGTATCCAACGATGTCATCACTGGTGAGATTGATACAAACATACATATGCCACTTTCCATCCCCACAGAAAGGACATTCGCGAAGTCTATACCAATTACTACCAGTAACAGGTTTAAACATACCAGTACTTAGTAGCTTCTCTTTAAACTCATATAACTCCTTATTCATTACAATCCACCTTTCCTTTACATCTTCTTTCTTATTTTATTATATATAATATGACTCCGTCATATTAAGTATATATATTTTCTAAAATAAGAAAAATAGAAATCAAGATTGTTCTTCCATCATCTTCTTGATTTTCTCTTTTCTATTCCTGTCAATAATGTTCTTTACATAAGGAATCAAGATATCACACCAACCATTGATTTCTTCTGCTACATTAATAGGATCACTACCAGCAGCTTCTACATATCCTGATTCGAAATAGAAATACTCTGTTGCTACCTGTTTCTCTTCGTCAAAGTAATTAAACATCTTGACATTGTCAAACAACAGTAACAGATTCTTTGGAAATTTCTTCTTGGTGAATACATTGATAGATGAGCCAAATACTATTTTAATATTAGAACCGACTACATCGGATTTATCTAATGATGGAATATAGTAATAATTCTGATCTATCTTAACACAGACAGGGAATAACATCACATCAGTATCCCTCTGATTGATAATGCTCATGATTGTTTTAGTATCGTCTAAGTTAAACATAAAAATTCTCCTTTATAAAATATACTTTATTAATATGAATACAACGATGAAAACATCGTTTCAGAATTGTTCAATGAAAGGAGTAAATCATAATGCTGTTATATGAAAATATGATAGACCCAGATGACTATAAAAAGATATCATTAAGATCTTTGAAGTTTTTAGCACAAGAATTATCAATATTTTTATCATTTTATGAAAAGGACATTTTATTAGTCACCCAGGAAGAGGTGGAGGCATTTGAACAACTGAAAAAGATATCCAGTTTATTAAATCAAGGGAGATATGACCTCCTCGTTAATAATCCGGATATAATGATTGATTTTACAGATAATGATGATACTTCATACTTACCAGATTACTATCCATACTAATGAAATTTATCTATGCTGCCGAAAAGTGTATGCTACAGAGCTAGAATTTCAAGTTTCTAAATATATATTATTATTATGAAGAAGAAGGAGATAATCCTGTCTCCTTCATCATTCGAAAACCAATCATTGTCACCCTGATAAGGGACGACCTATAGCGTATCTATAGGAGAATATAAGGAGGCCTATTTATGGCAAACAAGATGATCAAAAAGGTAAACAAGTCAGCTAAGAAGATTAACAAGAAAGTGACTAAGTGGGAGAAGAAGAATCCGGCAGCAGCTCTCGCTCTCAAGGTAGTTCCCGTAGCCGGAGGCATCGCAGGTAAGATTTACATCAACAAGAAGATCAAGGACATCGAGGCACAGATCACTCCTGCACAGGATAATGATCCCGCTCCTAAGAAGTCCATCTTCGGCAAGATCAAGGGCATCCTTCCCGGCAAGAAGGAAACAGCTCCTGCTCCTGCACCCGCTCCTGAGGGAGCTCAGAATCCTGCCGCATAAGCGGACTGTACGCATCACATAAAGAGGACCCGCAATCACGCGGGTTCTTTTTTTTCGTTTTCCTGTAATTCGGACGTAATAATAAACTCTCGAAGGAAGGAGGACATGCTCTATGATGACTGAAGAACAAATCTTCAATAGAGTTAAAACTCTTATGGAGAAGCTTGACAAAGATCAGGAACTCCAGGATCTGACTGAAAGGAATGGCCTTGATGTTAAAAGCACATTAAGACTCAATCCGACCAATAAAGACAATACTGCAGTTGCAATAACATCTTTGTTACTTGCACAGAATGCAGACGATCCACAATTCAAACAACTCGTTCGTTTGGGTTTGGATCATCGTTCACTCAAAGCTGATCTTGTTGAGAAGTACAAAGTGCAAGCTCAACAATTGATTCAGAAATATAAGGATACACCAACTGTATAATTACTTTATACAACCACAACTTTGTAATTTACAACATAACTAATTCTGGAGGGGCTCCCAGGCTTGGTATATTGTAAAAATCTATAATTTGAAAGGACGATATTCAACTCATGAAGGTATCAGATATTATGTTGGACCTTGAGACTGGTGACGCTTCAGTTCACGATGCGTATGTCCAGGAAGCAATGGGTCAGGTAAATGTTTCTGCAGCTATCTATGATGCAGCTAAGAATATAGCTTCTCTCGAACCTTCTGAAATGACAGAAGTTATCCAGGAAGCAGCTACAAATGCTGGTCTTCCTACAGATAGAGAAAAAGCTATCGAACTCATGTATGAAGCCGTTGAAAGAGAGTTGATCGGTACATGCCGTCACCTTTATCAGGAAGCTTGTATATTTGTTGAATACGCTGAAAAGGCAACATCTCCTAACAAGGCTCTCAATATGCTCGCAAAGAAGTGCGGCGCTAAAGTTACAATCAATCCTTCACTGGAATATGCAAAGACATTTGCTAAGGCTGTTACAGGTGGCAAGTCATCAGTTCAGCTCGAAGGTGAAAGATTCGTTACAGGAGCTTCAGCTAAGGCTGCAGCTGCTACAGTTATCAAGGCTTTTGCAAACCTCGCAGAAGGTTGCTGCATAAGCGTACCAGATTCATTCTATGAGAATGATTCAGTAAAGGCAATCGTTCCTGCTCTTGCTAAGACAAAGAGTGAGGATGGTAAGCGTTCACTGAGCTATATGTCTGGTAATCTCGGCAATGCTGCTGATGCTCTTGTTAATGCAGATAACAAACTCAAGAAGACAGACAGTGCTTCAGTTAACGACATCGCAATGGTAATGTGTGCTTGGTTCGCAGTATATGCTGTAGCTGATGGCATCAAGAAGAGCGGCGGCGTTAAGTCAGAGAAGCAGATCTCTGCTGCTGTAAAGGAACAGGATAAGAAGAAGGTTTCTGGTGCTGCAGAAGAGTGCAACAAGAAGTGTCCTGAAGTTAATAAGAAGCTCCAGGCTGCTTGCAAGACACTCATCGGTGCATTCGGCGATGCTTTCCTCAGCCTCATCTCAGCAGTAGGTAAGTAATCATCGCAAGGTGATAAAAGAATATGTTACTGTCAATCAGTGGAGATGATTTCACTATACCGCATACATCAACTTGTATTATTCATACAGAAGGCGTAATTAATAATGGTGATATCGTAGAGATATCTTCTGTTATTTTCTCATCTACAAGGTACACTTCTCGTGCAGTGGATATTGGAGATAGATTCAATGTTACTGCACGAGTCCTTTCAAGTGATCCTGTTGTTAGTGACGGGAACTTGAAAGCAACTTTGGTCTGTGATGATAATGACATATTCAATATGTATGTTCGCATACAATGAATGTGAAAGGAGATGATGCGTTGTGATGACATCTGATCAAAAAACGTTAGTACCCTCATTAATAAAATACATAAATTCAGATTTATTCACTTTCAATAACATCTCTTCTTCAGTAACGTTGGTAGCAGATGAGCCTGATATAGAAGGCAACGATCTTTCGAAATGGGATGTAGTCATATCTCAGCTTCCGTTGAAGTTCTTCGATATCATTAATAGTATTGATGATATTTCTTCTGTGGAGAATTTCGATTTGAAATATGTACGTAATCCCAAGAAGTATGCTTATGATAAATATGGTACCACTAACATGTGGCGTCCTATTATGATCTTGAATAAATGTCCATCAATAATGGATTTCAACTTCAAGTACATTAAGCAATACAACATCGAAAAGTTTACCAACATATTATCTGTATTGATATCGAGGGTTCAAAGTGAGTAATTATTCTGATACCCACCCAAACAAGGGTAATATCAATAATTTTAATGAGGGTTTAGGAGATCATGATATCCGAGAAAGAAGATTGTTGTATCAATACAATGGTCTCTCTCCACGAGGTAATGAGCATGGATACTCATTATCATTGGCATGTCGAAGTGGTACAGATATGATGCACTCCATAGGCAATGTTGCAGCCATAGCGTTGCAATTCATTGTTGATAGGTTTCCTGACGAAACCTTCAAAACAGTCCTTCCATCCACAAGGATTGCACATCGACAACTGAGACATACACCTCAACAAGTTCGACAACAAGCATATCCATTGTGTGTTGTGAATCCAAGAGTATCTTTATCTGGTCTGGATAATAGGTTGGCTGCTGGTTCCTTTGCAACGACGACGTGGTCTTCTACATCAAACCGTTTTCAGAATCGCTCTGAGATGCCGGAATTATTAGTCGACCCTCAGAAGAAAATAGTATGGCGTGGTAAGGTCAACAGAGTTGTTGTAATGTTAGACTTTGTCTTAGCTTTCAGAAGTTATGCTGAACAGCTGAACTGGAGTTCATACCTAATAAATACAATCCCAACCGACGGTGGATTTTTTGATATTGATACTGCTTTGGAATTGGCAATACCTGATGGATTCCTTGAGGAGACTGCACATCATGCAGGTATACCTGTTAAGGACGAAAATGGTAGTGTGGCAAAGTTTGTTGATTACCTAAATATGAATAGTGAGTTTCCTGTTTCGTACAGATTCTCATCTGGACGTCATAAGGATGCATTTTACATGCACTATTCTTCACCTATACTTTGCAACATAGGTGATTTGAGCTATTCGAATGGCACAAAGTCAAGCAACTTAGTCGAATCTGACTATCCCATAACTTTCACAATGCGATGCGAGTTCAACACAATTGGTTTATATGATTTATGTGTTCCTAACCCTGGTCCATTTGTTCGTAAAGATCCATTGCCGGGATCCATTGCTATTCCAATATTCTCGGACGTTTGGAATGAAAAGGACTTCCCATTACTGTATGGCTGGAAAGTCATAGGTAGACCGATCATACAATTGGATTGGGGAGAAAAGGAAGTATACATCGGAGCTATCTTTAGCGACGAAATAAATCAGCTAATAGACCATCACTTGGAGAACAATATCGATGTAGGTGTATTCCTATCGGTAAAGCTGCGTGAAAACAAATGTTTAATAGATGATGGTTACTACGTCGACTGGAAACGTCGTATGTTGGTATTCACAAACATCAACTATGCTCATACATATCGTCTCATCATTGCGATGAACAAGCTGTATGCAAATCAGTTGCTTGCTGATATGTATGGTAAATCAAATCTATAGAAAAGGAGTCTTTAACAATGGCTGATAACAGAATAATTGATGACCTCGGCTTCAACTTCGAAGACAACGCTGAGGTTACTCAGGAAAGCTATAACGCTAACAATTCAGGTTTCTCAGATCTGTTCCAGGAGAAGTTCACTTCATTCAATCCTGAAGCTATCGTATCTGGTGGAAACAACAAGCTCAAGAGCGGCATGTTCTCAATGGAAGTTGAGGAGACACCTGACATCGCTCTCGGCTACAAGAAGAATGACAAGCCTCTCGAGCCTGCTCGTCCTGGCAGATTCTTCGACTAATTCAGAGATCTTCCTGAATTATATACTAATACTCATCGGGAACGGGGGCTTCGGCCCCCACAATTCCCTCTCTTTTCTTTTTGTTTATGAACGCCATTGTAATCTAAATCTATTAAGGAAGTGAAACATAAATGAATGACATATTGAACTACATTGATGAAGTTACATTTAGATCCGAAATAGATGTCTTGATTGCTGTATGTGAAAGCTATGAGAAAGCTTTAGCTATAATATCTAATGAAGATTATAGTGAAGACATAATTCAAGAATCATTCTCTATATACATGGAGGATGGTGAGAATGGTTTTTCAATAAAGGCATTATTCAAAAAGGTAATATTGTTCTTCAAAAATGTGTGCGCTAAGATAAAAGGATTGTTCCTGAGATGTGTTACTGTCAATAAGACAAAGTACATACAATCCTACAATGCTCTTCTCATTGTTGATGAACTCAACAAAATGTTCTCTTCTAATATATTCAAAGAATACATGGAAGATCAGATATCTGCCGAAGTATTCCAAGAAGGTTTGTTCGATAGAAAGTCTGAACAAGAAAAAGAAGAAGAGGAATACATGAAGGGACAAGTTGTTCGTGAAAAGGAATTGAACGAAAATGTCAAAGCAAATGATAAAGCTGTACAGGATTTCGTTAAACAGCTTCGTCGTAAAGTATTCGCTGATGATAAGTTCACACGTATGCTTAGTAAGACAGATGTAGAGAACATTGTTAAGGTAACATGTATAGGTGCATCAAAGGATGAGTTACGTAAATTACGGGATGCTGTAAATGATATCACTAAGAATGATAACTTCCAGGGTATCGATAAGAATGCTGTAAGTACGATAGGTCTTATTGCTACAACTGGTAAGTCTTTTGGTGATGCAAAGGCTATCAAGAAGACTAAGTCTATTGATAATTACACAAGAGAACGAGCACAACAAAAGATCGATAGTAATAATACTATTAAGGCTGAAATGGATATTGATCTCTTGGAGAAATTTGCTGAGACTTTCGGTAAAGGTTATAATCTTCTCTCTGGTAGAGATTACTTATCTGCTGATAATCTTAAGGCGGTTATATATGGATCTGAAAAGTTCATCACTATTCCTGCAACAATTGGTTTGTTTACTGTATCAACTGTATTCAATCTTCTTGTTAGAGCAGTCACCGGTATTGTGAACTTCAATCCAAAAGCGATTATAAGAGATATCGAGGATTTTGGTAAAGAAATGGATGTACTTGATGCTGAGTTTGATAAGTTCTCTGATCAGGATACTGTACTCCGTAAAGAATATGGTGTTAAGTTGAACAAGACTATGGCATTAACACGTACTGCTGTTCTTGATAACATCAAGGAAGAGACATACCGTTGGGAAGATTGTCCTTTCAATGCAAAGGCTTATAATGGTGACATTAGTGCAATGATTGCTGGTGGACCTATCACTGTTACTGTTATGCTAGTAGCAATGATATTCTTCCATAAACCTTTTGAAGAATTCTTACCTGGTGCAACATCTATGGGAATGATGGGTCTTGCTAGAATGCTCAATCCTGGTAGAAGTGGTAGGTTTGCAAATATTATGAATCTTGGAGGTTAACCATATGGAACCGACTAAAGACAATACAACTGGTACCGCAGAAGTTGACGACTTTGAAGATAAGGATCCTGATGATTGCTATTGTGAATCAGCAACCGATAAAGATCTCAATTGCATATCATATGCAATGGGAGTTGATGATTCCATATATGATTTGAAAAAAGATGGTTTTGAAATCACTGAAGATGATGGTGACTACAAGGTTAGATTTAATTCTGATAAAGCTTCTATATGGGAGAAATACATCACGGATCATATTCAGGATACTTATTGGAATGAATACATCAATCTTGATGATCATGAAATAAATTTCATGATAAAAGAGAACGGACAAATCGAACGTTATATCAATTCAGGATTTAATGAAAATCCAAAATTGTTGGCTATATGCAATCGTCTTTGTGGAGGTGATTTCAAAACTATGAAAGACCTCCTTTTGAGTAATGACTTCTACAAGTCATATATTGAAGATTGGGATAAGGATGTGAAACAAATGAACGAATCATATGAACCATTATCAGAATTTGATCATTTCTTCCAAGAAGCTAAAATGAAAGCTAAGACTAGAAAAGAATTGGATGATTCTGATTTTGCATTAGTATATAAGGATGCTTCTGGTGAAAAGATACGCAAGTATCCTATAAATGATGAAGCACATGTTAAGGCCGCAGCAAGAATGTTTCCTCGTGGTGTACCTAACAAGTACCGCAAGGAAGTTGCTGGAAAGATCTTACGTCGTGCTCATAAGTTCGGTATAGATACTGAAGGATGGAAGTCCTTGAATAATGCCAATAAAGATTAAGGAGAGTGACTAATGAATGAATACAGAAATTGCTATATTGGATTCTATTGATTCAATGAATACATTGTGTCAGGAATCCGAAATTTCTGTTATGGAATCTCTTGTCGATTATATTGATAAACAGTGCATTATTATGGAAGAAGCTGAGTATGCCGCCGCTACTAAAAATAGTGACGGCATAATCAAAAAGATAATTAATGCCATAAAACGTTTTATCCATAACATCGTTCAAGGTATAAAGAATTTCATAGCAAGTATAACAAATCACAAAGGTGAAATTACTGGTAAAGGTTCAACTGCATCTGTGACTTCTATAGCTGCAGAAGTATTGAAGTCAAAGAACAATGTTCCTGACGATATTGCTGCATGGCCTGTTCCAAAGGTTAATCCAAAATACATTGTACCAGAAGGACCTGATGCGGTTGTAAAAGAATCCTTCGTTCAGGAGGAAGTTACGCCAGATCAGGAAACTGAAGATGGTGTTACGGTAACAATACCTGCCGACTCAAGATCAGAAATAAAAGGTACAACCATAACATTGAAACGTCGTAATGTAGATGTATCTTTCTCTGATGATAAAAAGACTTTGAAAATATCATACATCGGATTCGGAAGATTCTCTAAGACAAATGTAAAGGCTGATGGTGAAGAGATTGAAATACCTGGTCAGGATAAAGAATGGTATTCATCACCAAAGGTTGCTCTTCATATCATGACTCATGATTCAACTCGTGATAAGATAACAGAACTTGTGTCTCTTGCGTTGAAGGTTGTTAAAGATCGTAAGCCCGAAGATATGAAGGAACTTAATAAGTCTGACAAAATGTCAAGGATCGTTAAGATATTCCTTAAACCAGAATCTCATTTCTATGAGATACCTATGTCAAAACTTACGGAAATCCAGGCATGGGCGTCAAAGTTATTGACAGATATGGAAGCGTTTACAAGTACTGATGTTGACATAACAGGTATTGATGGAAAGACAATCCATTCTCTGAATATGGTTGTTCGTCTTTTGATGAGAATCCAGATATCTCTCAATTACATCTCGTCAGCATTCAAGAACATGAGCATTATTGATGCATCAATGTATAAGTCAATTAAGTCTATTGCATTACTCGATGAATTCGTTGGTCGTTGTATTAAGGCTGGCATTCCTCCAAAGTATATTGCATACAATGCATGGTTGATATCCGACGAATGTATTCGTGGTACGGGTCAATATAAACCTATATTTGGTCATGCTCGTGCAACTATCTTCCCACCTAATGACACGATAGTTCTTAAGATAGCATTATCCGGTCTGGGAACAACATCCAATGAAACTGAATCTCGTTTTACAAAGATATTCACCGACATGGATAGAATAGATTTAATTGCTCCGGTTATAAAAGACTTTAAGAATAACGCAATAGTTGCAATGGAACGTGTACATGGCAACTTTGATCTTTCTAGCAAGACGCTGAAAGAATATTCTAAGAAGGTTAATGATGTTTTCTCTGACTATCAGAAAAAACATGGTAGTCTCAATATCAAAGTTGGTTCACAGCACATTGGTAACGTTGCATATGATAATAAGTATAAGGTATATCGCTCTATAGATTACGGTGTACATTATAGAGAAAAGGAGTAATTGAGATGAATGATAACAAATTTTTCGATATGGATCTTGACGAACCTATCGTTCAGGAAGGTTCAGTAAGAGATCCATTGATGTTCTATGATGACGATGAAGTCGTTCAAGAAGCAGATGAAAACGTCGAGGTTGAAGAACCCGCAGTAGAAGAACCTTCAACAGATAATGCTGGTTCATCTGCTGATGCTATGCCAGAGATACCGGAATTCCATAAAGAATTCATAGAATCTGGTGAAGCTGAAAAATTCAAAGGTCTTTCAGTTGGTGACGAAGTTGGTATGACAAAGATCGGTAGATTTTTTAGTCTTGATGAAATACCGGCTGAATACAAGAAAGTGAATGATAACATAAAGGATATCAAGTCACCTGATGGATTCATTGTAAAAGTAATTCCTGTTGCAACAGCTGATTGTGATGAGAATGGGGAAATGAACGATTATATCGTTCTTTATGAATTCCAGAAAAAATACCAATATGGCACATTACAAACAGGCCCGGTAGTCGACTTATGTATGTACGCTAGAAATGTAGAGGATCTCATGGCCAGTTATGAATATTGGTCCAAACACCAGGTCATCGAAAAAGATGCAACACCTACGGAAGAACCTGCACCAGAGGAACCTGCTACTGAAGAAGAGCCAACAGCTGATGATGCTGGGGATCTTGATCTTGATGCTGAACCTACCGAGGACAACACAGAGGAGGTTGGAGACGGTAACGAAGAGGTTACAGCGGATGATACAGAAGTTGATGATAAATTATCACCGGATGAAGTAAATGAGTTCTATAGTAAACTTAAACATGAGCTTGGTCAGGAATCTTATGTTCAGGAAGCTTTTGATATGAAATCTGAAGCTGCTAAAATGATACAGAGACCTGAGGTACGTCAGGCTATAGCTGATAGTATCGACAAACAGTTCAAAGAGTTATGTGGTTCATGGGTTAACCCAACAGAAGCTGAGCTTAAGGAAAATCGTGAGCGTGTCTGGAATCAGATAAAGGATCGCCCCGAGATAGCTTTATCACTACATGCGAAGAAATATTTCGATGAGTTGCTGGATTCTCAAACAAAGGCAATGAGGGATGACAGCATGGCTAAACTTGAAGAAATGAAAAAGAAACTCATGGAGAGGCGTGAAAAGAACGTCAATGAGGCATTTGTTCAAGAAGATGGTGAGGTTTCCGACGAGCAGACAGTTGGTGAGGCCATAGAAGCTGAGAACGAAACAGCTGATACCGGTAGCATTGCCACATCTGGTGATTTTGATTTCTCTCTTGACCTTGATGCTCCATCTTCTGATGATGCTCTTGAAGGATCAACAACTCCTGAAGGAGATGACCTCAAGGACTTCGGTACAGATACTTCTGATGTACAGAACGACTATGATCCTAAGGAAATCGAAATACTCAATAAGCTCATAGCTGCAGAAGCTGAAGCTATTAATGATTACTTCGATGCCTCCAAGGATTCACATGATTCAAATGCACGTCGTCTGTATTCTGATATCGGTAGAGAAGAAAGATTCCACATGGAACAGCTTATGTTCCAGAAGTCTCAATTCACCGGTGAAAAGTATGAGCCTCGTGATCCTGAAGTCAAGAAGGAATATGAGGAACTTCTCCAGCTCGGTATGGATGATCATACTGCAATGCAGACAGCCATTGACAAGAGATCGATGGAAACATCATCTGATTCTGTTGATGAAATGGATTTCGAGATACTCGAATATGCTGCAAACAACTCTCTTACAATGCTTCATCAGGCAGAGATTATTCTGGAAGCATCTATGTATGCATACTATCACCGTGCTGATAATACTGCTAAACAGTATGGAATTATACTCGAAGCTTACTTCCAGGAAGAGGTTGTCAACACAGCTAGAGCTCCTCAGGAACTCAAGGGTACACCTAATCCATTTGCATTACTACTTAAAGGATTCAAGGCAGCTCTTAAAGCACTTTCTACTCTCACAGCTAACATCAGAGAAAGCAGTGAAAGAAATCGTATCAATCGTCATGCTAGAATGGAGTGGATCAAGAAGAATGGTATAACCGGTTTGTTCAAATCAGGAAAATACTTCTACTTCTACAATGATACTGATGCTGCATTTAACATGGTTATTCCTGTGCAGTATGTAGACCTCCTCTATAGACTGTCAGTTGATATCGGTAAGAAGTGTGGTGTTACAGTTACAGAACAAGGTTACCATGGTACTATCAAGAATCCTATCAAGTATGGTAGCATTGAAGATGGTATGGCTAAGATCAGGAGTCTTAACATGACAAAGACCAAGGTTATTGTAACTGATAAGAACAAGGATGCTCTCATCAACGAATTCTTTGGTTATTCTGATAAGAAGATAAACGTTAAGGTTTGGAACGAAGAAGCTAATAGAGCTATATACGAATCAAACAACGTTTACAACAAGCTCATGTGTTTTGCAATGATCACTGGCAAGTATTCTCAGGTTACTGATCAGATCCTTGAAGTAATGCAGGGTCTCCAGGGTAATATGAATAGTATCTATTATAAGGATAGAAATGCATACAACAAGTATGTTGGATACATGGAGACAATCGTTAAGACATATATGTCAATCACTAAGGCAGCCACATCTGACTTGACAGAGATGCTTTCTCTTGATAAGGAAGGTGTAAAGGATGTTACAGCTTCTCGTGATGCTGGTAACAAGCTTCCTGAAGGTGCAGAGGATCGTAGAACATCCGGTGCTCTTGGTAATAATCGTGCTAACAAGCAATACGCTAAGACTAAAAAGTGATATTTCACACACATATTATTTTAATGAATAAATAATATGAAAGGTGTGACGATTATGCCACAAATAATTTATACTGATACGATGGTTGGAGATGATGGTTTACCTTTAAACACTACTCCAGGTGCCAAGTATGCAGCAGCTGACATGGAAACCATTCTGGAATGTGTTGCACGTGGTGAGATACGTTGTGGAACTGGTGAAAACTTTCCTGTTGATTGGCCTAATGATATGGGTAATAATGAAGTACCCTGGTTTCAGAATGGTCCTCAATCATCAGGACCTTGGAAGCAATATTAAAATATATTATCGGGTCCCTTCGGGGACCCTATAGTATATTATTTTTGTAAGGAGGTAATTGAAGATGATAACAAAAGAAGAACTGGACAGATATCTTGAAGCATATAACAGAGGTAATCCTCTTATATCTGATGAAGAATATGATAAACTATTGGAAGAATATCTTGCAGAACATGGTGAATCCAATAGACCGTATCTTAGACAGCAGCAATCATCGAATGTCAACGATGTTGTTGGTACTCTTCCAAAAGTATATCTGTCTCCACGAGAGAACCAGAAGTCATATGATGATTGGTTAAAAGCAAAGCAGATTCCTTTGGCTGGAAAAATAGTTGTACAGCCTAAGTTTGATGGATGCTCTGTAGCATATGATGTATTGACGAATCAGTATTTCACACGCGGTGATTATGACAATGGAGAGTCGATGAATGTAACTGCACTTTTCAGGGGATATTTTGGTGAGACTGATTCACATCCAGGAATATATCATCCGGATCAAGTTCAGACTGTAAAGTGTGAAGCCATTATGGCGAATGAAGTATATAAAGAAATGGGTTTCAATCAAAGGTATAAACGTCCTCGTGATGTTGTATCTGCAACACTTACATCACAGAATATTGATATGGCAAAGTATATCACTCTTGTACCATTGAGAGATTATCATGATTCGAAATTGTTTGTATCTTATACAACTTCAGAATTATCAATCATAACAGATGCAGGTAATAATGAAGCGATAAATGAGTTTGTAAACAACATACTTGAAGATGGAGCAACCATTAAACTTAATGATGCAACCTATGCTATTGATGGAGTGGTCGTGTCATTGGTTAACATGTATGATACATCAATAACCAATGAGGTAGCAATCAAGATCCTTAACAATATCAAGGAAACTAAATTAATCAGAATTGACTATCAGTATGGAAAGACCGGAAAGATAACTCCAGTTGGTATACTGGAACCGGTTATGTTTGATAATGTGACAGTTGATCATGTTGGTTTGGCAAATCTATCTCGTGTTAAATCGATGGAACTCAGATTCAATGATACTGTTAGAATAGTATATAACATCGTGCCATATCTCATTGATACATATCATGATGGTTTCCAACTTATACCCATTCCAACCAAGTGTCCTATATGTGGTGCAGATCTCAACTTCAAGACATTGAAGACTGTTAGATGTACTAACCCACAGTGTTCTGGATTGAAAGTTGGAATGATTCATCGTTATTGTGAGAAGATGAAGATGATGGGTATAGCAAAGAACACGATAACGAAATTGTTTGAAGCCAATTTGATTCAGTGTATAGGAGATCTTTATAGATTGACTCCTGATAGGATAATGACTCTTGATGGTTATAAGGAAAAGAGTGCTGTTAACATATATAACACAATCCAATCATCAACAAAAGATGTTCCTTTGGATAAATGGATGGGTGCAATGCCAATCAAGGATGTATCTGCAAAGACATGGAGGCTTGTAATCAATGCAAAGTTCCATGGCGATGAGATGATGGCTGTAAATAAGTATAAGTATCATATCGAGAATGGTACTGTCGATTCATTCATGATGGAATGTATCCCCGATTATGTATATGGATTCTCTGTTAATACATATGCAATGATTAAAGAAGGATTGACATTATATTGGGATGAAATCAGGGATGCTATACAGTTCATATCATTCTATGTATTGTCTAAACCAGAAAACATTCCAACCAAGGGAAGAGTTACACTCACTGGTACACGTGATAAGAATCTGATTAGTGTTCTAACAGCTAGAGGATATGAAGTATCAGACTTCTCATCAAAGACAATTGCATTGGTTATACCGAACAAGGGATATGTCTCAAGTAAGGTATCAAAAGCTCGTCGAGCAAATATACCAATCTACACAGTTGAAGAAGCATTTGAAGCGTTGAAATAAGATGGGAGGGTTTGGAGGGGCATTTCGCCCCTCCTACCTACATCACACGCTACAAGAATAGAACACAACAATGCTGACCAGGCATTGACATGTCCACGTGTCCCATTCTTACCATATGTTATTTTTTGGACTCAAATATATATTATTAATATGAAGACTAAAAAGAGAAGGTCTTCTAAATTTTGACACCAACGTATGTTGGAGAAAAGGAGTAAAAGAATGAAAAAGTTTGTAGAATGGTTGGGAAGAATCCCGCTGGCTGGAATGTTTGCGATAATAATCGTAAGTCAGTTTACACACGGCATTGTGACCTCTATGCTTAATGTGCAAGAGGCCAGAATTACACAGGGATTCGATACTAGAATATTCATGATGATAATCGTTGGATATTCGTTAGTCTTGATTATGACAGCAATCGATCGTTTCATCGGTGGTACGGCAAAATCCAGAATGATCAATACCGAGCATTTGAGAATCCTCGACAGAGTATTGGATTCAAAAATGGCAAACATTAACAATGTTGCATCGGGTAAGATATTTGATGTAGCAAAAGATCTGGCTTCGATGAAAGCTGATCAGAAACTGTATATGGTTACACTTCTGAATAGCGTAGCACCGGCAATGGTATTAATCTATAAAGAATGGAATTACAGTGTAGCTGCAGCAATTATATCAACGGTATCAATACCGTTAGGTATTGCTTTTGCTTTAATAGCAGAGCGAGTGGTGAAGTTCTCAGAAATTGCGAAAGCAAAGAAGGAAGATCTTCACGGTAAATGTTCTGATAACTTTATAAATATTAGAACATTGAAATACTTGGGTCAGAAAACATTCGCCAGAAAAAGACTTGTTGCCGCACAAAACGATGCGTGGTATACTAGTATCAATCCAGCAAGAATAGGTGTCTTTAGAATTGTAGATATAATCTACATGGCGCCATTAATCATCAATGTATGGTTGTGTAGACAATCGTTAGAAATGATGGCTCTTATTGTTGTATCAGATTTCGCACTTGTTAATTTCAGAAACAACATTCTGGGAATCTTTGAGTATAAACTTGAGATCGATTCATCAGAAAAGATTATCAAGGATCTCAAGGGTGATGATACAGAACCTAGAGGTTTAGTTAAAGATGATATTGTTTTAGATGACATCAACTTTGATTATGGTGAGGAATCTGTCAAGTTTGAGATATCTCATCTTAGGTTTAAGAAAGGTTCTAAAACTCTTATCACAGGAGAAAGTGGTGAGGGTAAATCCTCATTGGCTAATCTTCTAGCTGGAGGTATTGAACCTAAATCAGGTTTCGTACCAAGACTCGATGTTTTCTATGTATGGCAAGAGACAGAGTCTCTGGATGACACATTGATCAGGAATATCATATTTGATAATCCTTATGATGTGTCAGAAGATGAGATTAAGGAATACTTTAAGAAACTCAACCTCTATGATTGGTTTACAGATCTTGAGGATGGTTTCGATACACAAATTGGTGAAAGAGGATGCAAACTTTCATCAGGACAGAAGCAAAGGATTAATATAATCCGAGCTGTTATTGAGATGAAGAATAATCCTCGTAAGTTATTTATATTAGACGAAGTAACATCTAATTTAGATGACAAAACAAAATACGCAGCTATAGAATTATTCAATGAAGTTATCACAGAAGATATGACTGTTATCTTCATTAGTCATAATGAGGGAATAGAAAAGCTCTGTGATAATCACATATTAGTTGAGAACCACAAGTTCTACCAGAGTGGTGCTAACATAAAACTCACAAAAAATAATATGGTGGATGTCAATTGACATCCACCATTCTTTTTCTTTTCTATTTCACACTTGATTAAAATACTTTCACAGGAGATGATACAATGGACAATCGTGAAAAAGAAGAAAAACTTGTTGATGATTTAAAAGAACCTGAAGAAAAAGATTCTGGTAGATTATCAAAAATGATAGATCAATGTCTTAGAAGATGGCATAAAGTTTACTGTGCAACGGATTGGCATTTGTGGGTCCGTAAAGAGAAAGGTAAACCAGAATGTCATAAGTGTAAGAACTTTGAAGAGATAATCAAGAACGTAAATGAGAGTATGACTAAGGATGATATACTCATATATCTTGGAGACTTAGTTGACGGTGAGTTCCAGGATAAAGATGAACTCAAGAGTATTCTTAAAACAATACCTGGTACGAAGATTCTTGTTCGAGGAAACAATGATTTATTCACTGCAACATTCTACAAGTCATGTGGTTTCACAGATGTTGTACAATCATTTGTTTGGCATAATGTATTATTCTCACATATGCCAGTTAAGAACGATAATGATATTAACGTTCATGGTCATATACATGGCTATAAGACATACTGGATTCCTTATACGAATCAAGTTGATGTTGCTGCGCTTGATGGTAGAGTTAAACCTGTTGAGTTAAACAAAGTCATCGGTGCACAGAAGTCTTATTCAAAGACAATTAAAGAAGATAAGTCTCATTTCGAAGAGGGATATTATATATTCAATCCTGGGCATCTCAATCCCTTCTTCCAAGAAGTTATGCAATCCACTATCATTGATGATCCTTTCATAGATTAAGCATGGATATTTTTGGGGGCGAAAAGCCCCCAAATTTTCTATGCTGGCCCGAAATTATATTGGTTTTCTAAATATATATTATTATTTAGAGAGGAAGAATAAAACGATAGCTTCCTTTTTATAAACTATTCACTTATTGACACTGGAGTAATCCAGGGAAAGGAGCCATTATGAATATAATCAAAGATTTATGGCCGGAGATCAAAAAAGGAAAGGTACATCCGTGTATCTGTAAATTCACAGGAGAACCATATTGGGCTATCCCAAGGATGCGAGGAGCTGATCCGGACTTACTGTTCTGGATAGATGACTCGAACAAAGACTTAGTCTTTAGTGAAAGACCACTGAACCCAATGATAGTGGATGGAAAACTCCACATCATGCCAGGAAAGTTCTGGGAGAAAAATGGCTTGAAATGGTTCAAGCCAAAAACTAACAAACCCCCACACATACTTGTCCGTGTGGAATGGGGATATCCTCCATATGGCGATACCCGAGGACTTGAGTATGAGACGGTTTTACCATCGGCTAAATATGCCAAAAGATGGGTACATCCGTCAGGAAATTGCGGAGTTAATTGGTACATTCTTCGTGCCGATTATTCCATGGAGGATATGATAAACGATACTGTCGAAGAGGAGGACGAATAATATGGGAATGAAAGATGAACTGAATGAGGAACAGATTAAGAATATACAGATACTTACATGCATTGATAAAATACATGAAGTATTTATTAGCGGCTTAAATGATGCTTTACTAAGAATTGAACATGACAGCATGCATCGATTGGCCTTTTTCGAGGCTTTCAAGTACTCAATAAAGACAAAGGTTATCAACGAAATTACCGTTGAACCAGAACTCAAAACAACATTAACAAAATACTTTGACGAATATTACGGCGTAATATCCAAGTATATTCCAAAGGGAGGAAACCCTCAAGATATGGTGAATGAAGCATCCGAATGGTTGCGTCAGTTCAAAATGAAAATCACTGGTTATGACAGTATCGGTAGTATGCTAGGAAGTAGGGCTTTCACAACCCTGATGCACAATGAACTGAAGCTGACATTCATATCATTCATTCGACAATATATCCAAGATGAGGATTTCATGGCCGCTGATGATCCTAAAGGTGCTTTAATCAATGCTATGACTGAGCTCAATAATATGATCGGAAACAAAGCCATTGATATTGAATGGCTGAAAGATCTTTCAACAAAGCTGTTCGGTATTGATGATGCTGAGAAACGTCTCCAGTTCTTACGGTCACAAGAAATTCTGCTGACACAGAAACAAGAAATTCGAACAGTGGAAGATGTTACCATGATGGGTCTGGCTGTAGAACGTACTAAGAAAATCCTTCTAGATGAGTCTCTTGACGAGGAGTCACGCGAAGCATTCGTTAAGTTCTCAGTAAGAGAAATAATCGAAGGAGATTTTCCAAGAACACTGGTTATTGATATAATCGATGTTATGAAAGAATATCGCGAGAATCCTTTAACATGTGATAAGAATTTAATATGTGACAAATTAGACGAACTGGTTGAGAAGTATACTCCCACCAAAGAAGATCTTCGTAAGAATACTTTACTTAATAATCTTGCAAAAGGAACCTCCAAAATCGTTGTTACTGACGAGAAGGCTGATGACGAGTTAAACTGGGAGAACATAGGACTATAAAAAAGAACCCCCATTGCGGGGGTTCTTTTTTTTTGTTTGTTATGCGCTATAGTATTCATACTCATCGTCGAGTTCCATGCGAACACGCATAGATCTGCAAATGAGTGTATCAGTTGTACCACTCTCAATCTTGTCATCACCGAGATTGTTGAGAATGTTGTTAACATTGAAGGGATCAATCTGTCCAGCAACATCAGGTGCTTTAGCCAAGAGCTTTGTAAGTTCTTCCTTAGCAACAATCATGAATGTTCTGAAAGTAGCCTTGTCCTTTTCGAAGTCTGTGTATATATTCTTCCAAGAGAACTTCTCAGAGATTTCTTCACCCTTGTCATTGAGAACCTTATAACCACGCTTATCACCCTTGATACGTCCTTTATCTTCAAGGAACTTAACAAGAGTTCTGAGATTATCTGCACCGTTACGTCTCTTATCGATAATGATACGAGCACTTAATCCAGTCTTTGCATTACCAGATTCATTTGTTGATACCTTGGTAGGTTCAAACAGAACGGTGTTACCTTCAAAACCATCAGACTCTTCATGATAACGTGAATCATCCTTGATCTCGCCAGTGAATGTCATAAGTGCAGATGCATTGTATTCAACACTTCTACCACCACTGATCTTGACATCCTTATTACCATACTGGAACTGCTTCTTTGGTCCTGCAAATGCAGTCATAGCAACGTTTGCATTCTCATGAGCAATTGTAATAAGGATGATGTTTGCTTCCTTAAGCATAGGAAGTATATCATTGAGAACACCCTTAAGTGTTTTGGCATTCTGCATACCATCAGTATTAGAACGCATCTCTTTCTGCTTATCCCATTCCTTCTTATCACGCATATCATATTCCTTGGCGATTACATCTGACAACGAATCAAGGAATACAACTGTAGGAGGCATAAGCTTGATAGGACGATTGTGATCATCTACTTCGCCAGTATCCTTACTCAATACATTTACATACTTCATCTTGTTCTCATAGATTTCAGTGATGTATTCCTGAAGAGTATCATAACCGATTGCACCGTTCTTGATTGCATAACGTGGGAACTCTGCATCGAACCATGACTCAGGAAGTTTAGTAAGCGTCTTAACTCTCTGAAGAGATAGTCGGTTTTCAGCATCGATATGTACAACATTGCCATTGTACTGATATGCTATGTTAGCAACCATCTGCATACCAAGTGTGGTCTTGAATGACTGTGTTGCACCAGTAAGTACATTGAATGAACCTGCCTGAAGACCGATACATTCACGCTGTTTGATTATCTGACCAGATTCATCTCTGACGTTAACAATGTATCCAAGGTAGTAATCTATAACAGATATACCAGTGGGATAACAGTAGTCAACAAGAGTATTCTTCTCAAATACTTTCGAAGTTCCTCCTCCAGATAATACTGTCATAATATCGAGATTCTGAAGATCAGCTTCAAGAGCCGAGGCTTTCTTAGTAGCCAAAGTACATCTTCCTTTCCTTATGTGATTTTGGTAAATTACTGTTCACCGACTATCAATGGTTTAATAGTGAATTTACCTTCAGTATATTCGTCAATGTCAATTATAAGATCGGTACGACCACTACCACGAATTCCATATGTACAGAATGTGAGAACATTCTCGTTTGCTGATATGAGTATACCATGTGCACATACACCCGCTTGATCATATACAGCGTACGCATTATACAGTTCGAAGTAATTAAGATCAAACTTTTGTTTGACTATGATGCCAGGTAAATGACTATCAATGTTGATGCCTGTAGGGTTTGATTCTTTGTCAAGATTGTTATTCATAATCTCTTCAGCTTCATCCCCAGTATCATGATACATGAGTGCTAAATAAAGATCATGCATCTCATCATGATTGAAATGTTCAAAGTTTGAGTATTCGTTATCGATAACAACCTTATCTTCCTTTACCAGAATATTTGTATTGTTATCATTTATGGACCATATTGCGATACATGAACCTTGACAGATAAGCTTTGCTCCAACACCCGTGTTAATGTTTGAGGATTTACATGACCAGAACCAATAGAACTCACCGGGAAAACTTTCAAATCTCCACGAATCCCCATCGTTCTCCCATTTGTCTATGAATGGTTTGATCCACTTTGTCATTATGACACGTACTTCATCAAGTGATAACATTGGTTCACTCATATCATTTTCCTCCTTTGCTTGGTTCTTTATTATCCTTGAGAACCTTTATAAGTTCTTGAATGTTCAAGTTGAGAGCATGTAACTCATCAACCAATGCATTCTGATTTTCTTCGGTCATTTTATTTTCCTCCTATGTCATCAAATGTAATTGTTTCTGATGGTTTATCGAATTTGGATACTGTAACTACTCCTCTGAGAATATCTATAAAGTGTATGCGAACCTCACCTTTCTCAGACATGAACTTAAGTTCAGGCCATTCCCAGAGATCCTTTTCATTATATCCTGCATATATACCATAAAAGTTTGGTCTGTTAATCCAATCAACAGGTGTCTTTATATAATAAGCGAGACCTGGTTTGAAAGTTTGTTCTATTACATCCAGATTTGCTTTTAAGCCACTCATTACAATGTCAAACTTGTTACCAAGTATACCAATCCTTGTTTTTGGATTATATGTTTCAAAGTCAGGATGTACAGTAGCTTCAAATGTTATTGTACCATTGATGGTCATAAATGTTAATAAAGATGGCGAGTATTTCGTCAATATACCCATTATCTTATCTTCTCTTGAGGTTTCCTTACCATCAACATGTACAAATCTATGCAAGATGTATGCATCACCAACAACATACATCTTTTCATCAAATCTATATGCTTCCATATTAATCAGCCTTTCTATAATGAACCATTTGATCCTTTATGTATTGAAGATATTCCTTTATAGGACCAAAGTCTTTCTTCTGTGGATGTTTCTTATTATGTGAAGTCCATTCTTCAAACGCTTCCTGTAGCAATTCAATATCATTTTCTGTCAGATATAACTCCTCATCATCATTATTGTCATCATCAATTTCATATGATACAGAACTTCTGGTTTTCAATACTTTTGGTAGTTTAGCCACGGGTGTTACAATGACGCTACTGATACACAAAACACGATGATTGAGTTTCGTTTTATTAAAGCCATCCATCAGAGTCTTTTCAGTCACTCCCGCTAAACGTCTTATGATACGTGGTTTCATAAATTCAAATCCTCCCTTTCACAAGATATTCATGATACTCAAACAGATCTAAACTGCTGAGAAATTCCAGAAACTCATTGTTCTGGTTTGCCGTCTCTGTTGATTCTTGATTCATATTCTTTAACCTCCTCGGTTACATCAATATCATACTTGTCTTTGACATATTCTATCAATGCAGGTACAGGTTCAACCATTGGCTTCACTGTATCTGCATTTATAGTTATATCTTTAGCTTCAACATGCTCAGACATAATCTGATACTTTACAAATTGATTATTCTTATAAGCATTCATAATACCATGGTATTCATTCAATTCATCATTCTTGCAATGAATGATGAATCTATGTGGCGATGTTATATCTTTGGATAACCAACTACGAAGTTCCTCACATGAAGTAACATGCACAGTAACAAATTCCATTGCAAATTCATTAGGTACTGTTTCAACTTCGAAGTCATCATTTGCAAAGAAGAATACTCTCGGTTCATCTTCACCATACTTCCAACGTAACCATGGACCTGTGTAGTATACATCATTACCAAAGTCGGTATAACCATGATAATGACCGAATACACACAACTTGGATATATCGCCTAATTGCTCTGCAGAATGAAGTATCTCATATTGTGTAGATTTACATGGTGCCTTCACATTGGATGAAATGGGACCATGACCAACAATCAAGTCATATTTTTCTTTGAAAGCTTGCGAATAATCTATGCTACCACGATATTCTTGTGGCATATACAGAACTCTGACTCCATTGTGTAAAGTAATCTTACACGCATGCTTTGTATAGAATACTTCCGCATTACTGAGTCTTTCCAATAATGGCATAAACATCTCATATTGTTCATTGTCATGTGTATATGTACCATGAATGAAATGAACAGGTACATGCTGTCTACCATCTCTACCACAGTTATTGTATACAAGATTAACCAAGAATATTGCAGCGAACTTTGCTTCCTCTACTGATAATTTGTGATCGAATAAATCCCCTGCTACGAAGATACAATGACATTCTTCTTTATGCTCTTTTATTAAACCAAGAAATTTATCTAAAGATTTCAAGAAATCCATCTGTGGTAATTTAACTCCTAAGTGGAGGTCTCCTATGAAGGCATACATTCAAATCATTCCTTTGTTAATTTTCTATATTAAGCCATATCATATAATTCTGAGAACAAACATACTGCCCACAGATAATCGTCCTCATTAACAGTCACGCCGTATGTTGTAACATCAACATGCCTTACTTCAGCATCTTGTCTCGTAAACACAACCGGAAAGTCATGTAGACGAACTTGCTCTTTATGTATCAATGGACGACGTTGTCCCATTTCTGGGAAGAATAGTGTCTGATCGGGAAGAGATGGTTGTATAACAGATTCTAAGGCATACATCATATCATCCAATCTGATATAGTATAACTCATGTGAGTTTGCATATCCAGATAACAATTCAGATATATGGTTTAGATCAGCTTCACTCTTATGTTTTGGATATAGCACGGATTTAATCTTGTTATAGTCACCCGAATCAAGATCATATCTGATGCTGGGGAGACAATACCTTGATAAGAATCCTGGTGAAACAAATAGTTTTTTACCCGGTTTGATTCTACCGTCATAATGTTGATATTCAAACCCTTCACTTGGCTTTGGATTTGATGGATCTAGATAACCTATACGCTTAGGTCCTACAGGAACAATCTCAAGTTCGTTTGTAAAAAGTTCACACTTGTAGAATGTTACCGAACCCATCATCGTTCTCACCATAGTTGGACCCATTGGTAGAACCGAGTACTGGTCTGAACCCTGTAATGAGATAACTGGTGGTTTGAATATGTTATCTATATACATCATTTCTTCATTGGGACAATAATCCCACATCGGTGGAACTTCAAAGTTTATGAGAATTTCTGATTTATAATTTTTATTCATTTATTTATACCTCCTATATAACTTGACACAACAGAAGATGATTAGGGTTTGTTGCGTGTGATATCAATCAAAACTGCGATTTATAGGGTTAACCGCAGAATACTTCAGAACCAGAAGTGCTTGGGATGAATATTTCTCCCATAATATCAACTCCTTTCAAGAATATATTTCTTCTGTTGTGTTCAAGCCAATAATATATGTGAATAAATGAAAAAAAAAATACGGGGCGTGAAGCCCCGTAATCTTTTCATTGATATCTGTGTGGATATGCCGCATGCTCAACCGCATCCATCAGTTTCAATATTGCTGCCGGATCTCCAGCATTGCAGCGTGTCATCTTTGTTGGTTCAGGCTCTCTTTCAAGATGAGCTATTCCCCAATATAATCTGCAATTGGGAGTTGTACATCCTCCCTCATATGAAGCAGATTTCTCATGCTCAAGATGGAGAGCTATTGCATCATTGATTACCACACGTATCTTGTATGCCGTGATCAATTCATACTCGATATCATACAGGCACTGGTCCAATGTGTTCTCTACATTGTTCACAATTGTCTCGATAGACATTACCCAATGATGTCGATCATTTAGTGTTTTTCTTAAAGTGTTTTCGTCATCCAGTACGTCCTTGATGACTAAGCATGAATCGATTGTTCCAACCGACTTGCTTAATTCATTCACCGCTTTCTTTATGTGTTTCTCGCGGTATGCTTTTTGTGCATCGATATTTTCATCAATGCATGTTTTGATCTTGCAGATCAATTCCTCCTTTTTCATCTTCTTTTACTTCCTTTTTATGTATTTTTCTCGATATCGTACCTTGACAATATCGGAGAATTCGTGCTACGTCTCGTTGTGCGAATTGATGTACGTCAACGAGGTCATGGATTATATCATCCTCAGTCTGTTCTGAATCATACTGAAGAATGTATTCCATGTTATTTAGATCTGGTACAATTATAATTAGAAATGTTGTACGTATCACAACACCTTTTATTCTATTTTCTTTTTTGATGACCTTCCTTTCAACAAAGTATATCTCGTTGATATCATTGCCATCAATTCCCAATAGATAACAGACCTTGCTAGCACACTCCATAAGTGTCATATAACCATCTCCTTCATATGAAATATCTATATAAATTGAATTATTTTAAAAGGGAAGGGAGTTGCCACAACTCCCAGATACAGCGGGTGATCGGAATAGCTGTATAAAATGAAATGATATAATGTGGGGCTCTTACGCCCCATAGGATGTAAAAGAAAATGATGGGCTTGCCATATGACAAACCCTATGGTTGGGGCAGCGGGATTTGAACCCACGGGTGCAGGAGTCAAAGTCCTGTGCCTTACCACTTGGCTATGCCCCAATATTATTTCCTTTGTTCTCCGTAATAATAATATATATTTAGATAATAAAAATATGGGGGCATATAGCCCCCATATAATTACTTCTTTTTCTTTTCAGGTTTACGATAAACTCTGTTCGCAATACCATAGTCGATAGATCTATAGCAACCATATTTCTTATCATACTTGATATTGTCTTTATGCTGGTCGGATATGTCAATGTTGAGATGGAGATTGTGTGATCTTTCATAATCTTCAATAACATCATTGACACGTTTTGTATATGACATCAATGCTGGATATGACGGCTTCTCTTCATTGTCTACACGCTCCATAGCAATAATTGCATTTGCAGGCCATACCTTACATACAGGAGCAATCAGATCAACTCTATCCATCTTAACAAACAGATCAGATGTACGATCTTCTGCTTTATTGGATGTTATACCAGAACCTGTCATGGCAATCTTATAAACTACACGGCCTCCTGGTGGGAAGAAGATGAATCTAGTCTGACCCCATACAGGTTTGTAGTCATTCTTTGAACCCTTGATGCATTGATCAGCAACAAGCCATGTATTATATGCGATGTATTTTGGAGGAAGACCCTGTTTTATACATGTTGCAACAAACTGGTCAAGCAAAGCAACGCTTCTAATACAACCAATGAATTTAGCATCCACTATGTAGTTATCATTGAGAGATGATGTAATCATATTGAATGCTATCTGGTATCTAATCATCTTGCTTGTTAAGTAAGAAAGATTTTCTATAGTATGTTTATCTAAAGATGATACATCTGTATTGATGTTTGCATACTGATCCAATTTATAATTGATCTTGTTCAAAGCCTTCTGGAAATATGTGAGATCTTTCAATGAAACAGCATACTTGTTCATCTTAATCTTCTTAGCATTCTTCTCGATATCATCGATGATACCCTTGATTCTATGGTTGAATAACTTTACGTGCTTTTCTTTCTTCTCAATAAGAATTGCTGTGGCAAGATTAGACAACTCAATGAGCTTGTCAAGAGCTTCACGATTTGTTATCAGATACAATGGTATTTTTGCATCACCAAACCATGGTTTCTTTGTACCAGTGATTTCAGAAGAACCAGTAGTATCACCAGTTCTGTTGATACTGATATCAGTCCATTTACCAAAACCGGATACATGGAATGTGATAGACTTTTCATCATTATCAAATACGGCAAGAATATCATTGTTAGGGACTTTGATTGTTTTTGGATAGAATGTTGAACCGTTACCAACAGGAATTTGTACTGTAATATATTTTGTTGTATCTCCAGATTCCATGATGAAGTCATCTTCAGTCATTACGTCATGATATTCTTCAATATACGATTCCTCAACGAAGTCTTTATGAAGATACTTTGGGTTTACTGTAGGAATTTTGTAGCTATCAATATCATCAGGTATGTTAGCTTTGGACTTGGATAAAAGTTTCAACAGTACACTGTTACATGATTGATATCCCCCAGGAGTCTCACCTTTGGAAGTAATTCTATCAATCAACGATTTAACCTTGTCAGCTAACATCTTGAAGAAATTCTTAATAGCATTCCATATAGTCTGGAAGATATTTGACTTCTTTTCTTTCTGACCAAGGTCTGCAGCCATGAATGTATAATCAGCTTCCATGATGGGTATATCTGGAAGATCCATCATATCTTCACAACTTTCAAGAATCATTTGCTGTTTGTCATATACACTCAACAATGATTCAGCAACATTACTGTTTGCTCTGTACTGCTCCTCGTATATATTATCTATAGCAAATAAAATCTCATTAGTAATATTCATAATTTAACATCTCCTTTATAATGTTATAAATTACAGAGCTGTTTAAAATAAAAAAAAAGAGTATGGGCCCAAGTAGGGCCCGAGAGGTTAAATGAAACTTTTTGATTTGTAGAACTTCGGAGCGCTCCTTGAGGGGACTACCTCTCAGAGCACATATAAAACCGCCTATGAGAATATTCATCAGTGTATATGTGTTTGCCCAGCGCCTCTGTGTTAAACGCGATATACAAGTATACCATCGGCTTGAATGTTTAACTACAACCGGGGAATGAATGTTTTAAATAATCAATTTAAAATTCAGAAGTAACACTGACCGCTGCATCATAGGCGGTTTCTATCAATTAGTTGTTGGGAGACTCATGAGGAGAAGTGTTCTTCCACTCAATGTCATCCCATTGTTTTATATACTCTTTCGCAAACAGAATTTCCTTACCAGTCCATCCTGTGAGCATTGCACATCTATATGTCATCTGAGGTATAACAACGTTGTCATAGCCTGCTGTCTGAACACAGAAGACGTTAACCTTGGGGTTAACTTTCTTTCTGTAGTCAAGTACAAGCTTGTATACGTTTATCATATCATACAGATTGCATCTGCTTCCACGATGTCTCCATCTACTCATCTGTCCATACCGATAGCCGTAAGCTTCACGGTATTCTCTAATGTCTTCGATGGTACCATACAGACCACCACAACCTGCCTGCATATCAGAGAAGATGAAGATGTTGTCCACCTTGATTCTCTCATTGATAGCTCTCTTGAACCACTTCCAGATTCCTCCTTCAGTGTGTCCACCGACAATGTCGTAGCCATTTTTGTCAATTTCGGATGCTTGTTTGAGGACACCATTTCTGTGCGAAATAGGATACTCCTCATATCTGTCACCGAACTTGATAACATATCCTTCATCACTACACTGAGCAGCAATTACAGATGATAAGTTATCGATATGAGCAACTGTTGTAGAACCATATTCTGAAGTGAGAGCACCCCAAGCGGAACCACTATTGTCAGAAAGACATACAGTTGTACCCTTGAGCTTAGGAAGATTCTCGACAGAGATGTCGATACACTCCTCAAGCCCGTCGAGAATTGTTGAAAGATGATGTACACCTTTCTCGTTCTTGAGTCTGGTGTAAGCAGCCTCATAACGATATGGGAACTGTTTACCATCAATAACCCCATCCTTCAGGTCAGCCATGTAAGCTTTACAGAATTCGAGGTCATTAATCTCAGTGAAAACATTCTTGATATTTCTAAGGAGAGCCATATGACCCATCTTAGTTGTAGCAAGAATTTCTTTCCAAGACAGTCCAGCAGAACGTTTCTGCTCCCATGTCTCATCCTCGTTTTTAACCTCGACAGTACCAGTCTTCATAAGCTCATCCACGATTGGTGAATTAGCATGCGTAAGACGAACTGTATTGATCATTCCGAGATCTGAGTTTTTATATTTGTTTACCTGATAACGACCAAGATTGGAAATCCTGGAAGCGATTGAACGTTTAAGAATAGAAGGCATTGCTGACTTCTTTCCTCCGTTTATAAACAAATAATATGAACACTGAGCAGCAGGTTCATCAGCACGAAGCATAACCTCCGCATTGATTTTGTTGAACTCACCGGGATGTTTCTCAGACCACTCCTTCCGCTTAGGATGGATGGCAGCTCTAACCATGATTACCTGAGGATTCAACCTCATGTAGTAGTCATGTCTCAACTCAACTGCAAGCTTGAGTGTTGCAGAGAAGTTATAGTCAAGAGCTTTATCGATAGCTTCCTGGAAGATTTCGGTTGTGCTCTTGTTGTTGTAATCCTTTGTGACAATCTCGTCATCTTCAAAGGTTGAATCGTCTACTTCGAAAGTAGCATCAGAGATGTTCTTTCTATAGTACGAAGGTTCACCAAATATCGATGATGCAGCAATCATCTTTAAAGTATCAAGAGGATTAAGCTTGTAGCTATCTCCTCCCATGAAGTTTTTAACCACTTCATCAGGTTTAAGTTTCTGATTTTCTGTCATTTTCTTCGCCATATCTGAAATACGACTCATGTTATTTACCTCCTTATGATTGAAATAAATATGGAAAGGACTGAGAATATTGATGCGGTCGCATATCCCATAGGGATCGAGTTGGACTTGAACCAACGTTGATGATGTTGCAGATCATTGACTTTACCACTTGTCTATCGAAGTAACCGCATCGGCTGCTTCAGTCCTTTATTGGTATACGAATGAGAATAATGGTGGAGTCTATAGGGCCAAACGCTCTACCCAGTTGAGCTAATTAGCAGAGAAGGCTAACAAAAGACTTGAACTTTTAACATTTTGGAAGTAACTCACACCGGCTGCTTCATTCGTATTGGTGGATGAGGTAGGAGTCGAACCTACGTTGTTTCTAATGTCACGGATTTACAGTCCGCTGCCTTCGCCAACTGGGCATACTCATCCATATTAATACTATTAACGAGAATATTGACGTGAGTTTTAATTTCTAGGTAATGCGTCTGCCAATTCCGCCATACCGTATCCATGAAGAATGCGGCAGAGAGACTCGAACTCCCATATCTGCTTGATGTCACTTTCGAAGTAACTCACATCGACTGCATCGTTAATAGTATTATCTGGCGATCCTGATCAGACTTGAACTGACAACTTCCTGCGTGACAGGCAGGTGCTCTAACCATTTGAACTACAGGACCGTATTTGGTGGGGGAGGACAGGACTCGAACCTGCATAGCTTTTGCAAAGCGTTAGATTTACATTCTAATTCCGAAGTATCCGTTACCTACTGCATCAGATTACTCTGAGAAAACTGACAACGGGTTTTAACCAATTTGGATACTCCCCCATATTTAAATTGGTGGACCTGGGTTGAATCGAACAACCGACACGTGGTTCTTCAGACCACTGCTCTACCAACTGAGCTACAGATCCATTTAAACATAAACGAGAAAAATGCATTCGGGTTATGGTCTCACCAATGACCAGCACAGCCCGTAGGACTATGAAGAGATTCGAACTCTTGGATCGTTTTTAACGTGACAGGTTAAGCGAAGTAACCGAACGCTACTGCATCGTTTATGTTTAATTGGCGCCTAGTGTAGGACTTGAACCTACGACACACGGATTAACAGTCCGTCGCTACTACCAACTGAGCTAACCAGGCAAATTGAGGCGGCGATGCAGGATTCGAACCTACGACCTTGGAGTCCACTAGCTCGAAGTAACTGATATAACTGCATCATGCACAAAGTGTATGAGAATACCATACCAGTACGTACACGCTCTACCAACTGAGCTAATCGCCGCATATATGGCAGCACCACGAAGGGAAGACTAAATGATGCTGCCGAGTTAAGGATGTTTGTACATGGATCGGGTTTAAGAATCCATGCTTGGTGACGCTACCGAGAATCGAACTCGGGACCCCTCCGTGAAAGGGAGATGTCTTGACCTCTTGACCATAGCGCCATATGAATGATGATTGTAAGGCGTTGCTTCATAAATACATGCATCCAAATGTATTCATGCGTAGGAACTTGAAATCCCGTCTAGCCACCAGGATTTATTTGTTGAGATATATAACAATCCATCATTCATACATCTGTGAGTCGAACACCCCATGACGATGTGCTGGCCGAACATCGTCATATATCTGAGCAAGTGGTTCTCTACAGGGAAATCCTTTGAACCCATAGAGAACATATATAAATTGTGTTCCATCACATAGTAAAAATATATATCTCAAATTTATAAAAAATAGAAAGGATGTGAAACCACAAGCAACCGCGAACGGACTCGAACCGATGCAGCAAGAACCAAGATTGTCGTACGGCTCTTTGGTTAACTAGCACGCCTGCCACCTACAGCACGGCTACTTGTGGTTTCTGGTAGCTGGTGTCAGACTCGAACTGACGGTCTTCCGGGTATGAACCGGATGCTTTAGCCATCTAAGCTAACCAGCCGCCTAGGCCCAGGATGATGAAGGGAGCTACCACACCCTGGCTGGCCCATATTATTTTTCAAGCACCGCATTAAGCTCTCTTAGAGCGGCTCCCATGGCCATCCGTGCTTCTCTGGAATAGAAGAATATCCACGGGGATCACCCAACATACATTACCTCGTACGCGGTAATGGCCTGATATGTCGTAACCGTTCCTTGGTTACCATGAATACTCTCCTACTGGTCGAGGCGACAGGACTCGAACCTGCGGCATCTTGGTCCCAAACCAAGCACTCTACCAAACTGAGTTACGCCTCGATATACATACTGTCGGTGTTTTTACATTCCTAACGTTCTCAACGGCTCACATGTGACGCACGACTGAGACGTTCTGGGATTACTTAAACTACTACACACTCTTTTGATTAGATGGCGCTAACGACCAGGCCACATCTCCAACAGTATTCGTATATTGATCCTATGTATAATCTCCGGGGTGACGAATCCCTCGGTCCTCCTCTTCGCGTTTGTGTGGACGCGGATTTTTATAACGTCGACGGTTTAACGTTCTAGCACTGAGCACCGCCTCCGACATAGGCATCATAAGTTTCAACCATGAACATTGTAAACGAAATCTACCATAACGCTTACGTCCATGCGGGTTAGCTCTCTCCCTAAGTGTGATTGCCGGTAGAGCCTTAACTATAATAAGAGGAATCTACTAGAATGCTATATATCATTTCAAGACATCCCGTATGGATCCCAATAGCGATCACAAGTGATGAAACTCTATAGAACAGATAAAGGATAGTGATGAGTTATCCAGGCCAAGCGCTCTTGGATCAACGACTCTGATGACGTTGCCTACTGTTCTATCTGGTATAGTAACGCACATTGTGCATTATTATCGATTAAAGGGAATTGATAGCATTTTTGAATTCTTCTTCGGACATATCACCACTGAGATATTTCTCAAGTGCCATTGTTGCGTCCTTAACATTAGTAAGTGATTTACGAGCTTCATCGGATAAATTCTCCGACTGAAGTGCTTCATCAATTGTATTGGTGAGATTTTTAGCAGCTTTTATCTGCGCTGGTACTTTACAACATGCTACACAATATTCATCCAATGTCATATTATGTTCTTTAGCACGCTTCTCCAGATCTTCAAGTTCTTCTGGTGTAAGTTCAAGCTCAATTTCAACCATTCCGTCATCATTCTTTTTAGTCTCATTTTCCATTTTTAAATACTCCTTTTCATTTATTTTAGGGGGTGTGGCAGGAGTAATTGAGGAAGCTCCTGCCACGCATATGAGTAAATGCTACTAAAGTGGGAACGAAAGTAGCATCTGGTCCGGAGCGCCTTATCTGGGTCATACGTAAAGCACTTCTTCATCACAAATACTAAGTCGATTAGGGGATTAACTAATACGAATGACTAGGGTACCTCTAGTTTGTATTTATGATATACCAGAACTCCGGTGGTATGATATAGTGTACTGTTATGAATTCACATGAATAACACCCTAGACGCTGAAGAGATGGGTGCAGTATAAGCCGAGAAAGCAAGTGCTGTCATGCCCAGGCAAAGAAACATGACCGATATGTACAGGTACACTATATCATTGGTGTGATATTCGAAGGATCGTACGGGACTTGAACCCGTCCAATGAATAATCCAATATTCATTGTTGCCACGAAACGAAATCAATCATTCCGACCGTTCTCTTGGACCACCCATCGAATATCATTGGTGCCGAAGGTGGGACTCGAACCCACACGTGATTGCTCACAGCAGATTTTGAGTCTGCCAAGTCTACCATTCCATCACTTCGGCATATATCCCATATCTATGTGCGCTTGATATGGGATAATTATATTTCAATCGTTTTATGATGTGAAGGACTAATGACCGAAACCTTCACTCAAGTATCATATATCGGAGGATACGTTCATAAAACGAATTGAAAGCAATCCCGCCCAAGATAAGGAAGGGCGGGCTTTTGTAGACGTCCGGACTGTGGCTAACTATTTTGGCGAAGTTGACCGAAAATCACCATTTCGTATAAGGTGCCATTTCCGAACGCTCTGTACTCCGGTGGTCTATGTAGAGAATCTCCCGAACTCATACACATCCATTTCTCCGTTTCCAGAATCTATGATAAAGAGAGAATTATTCATCCTCTCATTATCGATGTAAATTATAGTAGCAGATTTTGATTAATTATTATTCCTCAACTTCTTCTATTATTCTTTCGAAATAATAGTAATCATCTTCGTCAAATGAAACGCCATATTTATTATAGTATTTGTCATAACGACGAAGCATATATCCATCGCCATCGTTACCATTTACATCGTCAATAGCCTTCAGAACACCATCGAAGAATTTTGCCAGTTGTTCTCTACTAACAGCAGGCTCATCTTTTATCAGATCCTTATACTTATCTAATGCAATATCTACACTTGAGAGATGGTCATTAATATGTGCACCATTCTTATCAACCTCTATTACTATATCAATATCATGTCCATGATGCGAACCATCGATCTCAATAGGTTCCTCATTAGAATCAAACGCAATTGTTGAAAGACTGACGAACACTCTAACGGCTGTATTGAGACTATTCTCAACTTCTTCAGAACGAGCTGTTTCTTGAGATACAGCAAGTCTTATCGTTGTCTCGTAGAAGCTTTCTCCGGCTGCCATTTTCTTACGACAATATTCGAGTAACTCCTCAATATCTGGCACATGCCAATTAAATTCCATATCATCGAAATCTTTAGCATGATTTGGCTTCGTATCTAAATCTCCAATGTTGTTAAAAACTCTGGGGAGCAGAACATAAATAGCATCAACCAATGCAGATGCCTTTGACAGTACCATCATTCTAGTCGAAAGATAATTCATTTCTTTTGCGAAAAACATATACTTTTCCTCCTAATTATTATATCTCTAAATTGTTTAAAGCATTTTCAATATCTTCATCAGTGATATTTTCAGCATCATCACAGAGCAGAACTTTAACATCGACCTTATCGAGTTCATCAATCTGCTTGGTCGCAATTTCATGTATTGCTTCATCGAGCTTTACATACAAATCTATGTAGGCATCATTAGGTGTGACGCCTGAACCACAGTATCTGTTGCAATTAATCTCAGCAGTAGCATTAAAGCCACCGTCTTTGTTGTTCCTGAAGATATTGACATCAGCTATGTCATGCATATCAAAGAACTGCTTCTTCCATAATGGCATGAAATAGTCATCATCATATTTAGGGTTATCCATACAGAACTGGATGAGATCGTTTTGACCGATACTTGGGATATGATATTCCTTACATATCTTATGCTCAATCTTACAACCTCTAGACTTAGTCCAGTCTTCATAGAATAACACAACATCAGCAGAACCAAGAAGACCAATTGAACGGCAGAATGTATACTGAGCCCATCTATCTTCAGATATGGCCTTATATCCTTCCTCTTTGTAATCAACTGGATCCAGTTGATTTATGAGTTCTATACAGTCAACTGGTCTCTCAGTGTATATAGCATATAACTCTCTGAGGAGCTTACGCTGTTTCTTTATCTGTTTTTCATCATAACCAGTGAATGGTTGTGAGATGAACAGTTTTGTGACCTTGTGTATGATTTGATTTGCTGGAACAATGAATGCTGAATCGTCTTCCTTTACCCATCTAGCCAATGTATTAAAATCGCTATATGGAAGGAATTCGATATAACAGTTATCCTTATTGACATATACCGAATGATATTTCATATTAACCGGAAATGGGATGGTGGACAGAATTGTTCCACCAAACTCATTGTCATCCGGTACAGAGATATCTATTTCGGAGATATATGTACATGATTCTTCCTCGTCCTCTTCCATCCTTACCTCATACACATAAGGAAATTCAGGAATGTCTCGTCTGTCGATACGATGTTCTGTATAAAGTACCTGTCTGCTGAATAGTGTACATTTGTTCCAAGGCACTTTTGTGTAGTTATTTCTTTCCATCTTTATCATCCTCTTTGTTTAAACTTTCCAAGAAAGCTCCAAATCTTTCTTCAAATTTAGGACGGGCTTCCTCATATGCTTTGATATAACTTTCTTCAAATGTTCTGAAGAGAAAACGTGCAAAGTCATCTTCATTCATTCTATTTCTTTTCTCAGCCATATTGTCGTCCAACCACAATAACCCGTTGACAGCCATGAAGTACTGTTCGTGAGAACATACTTCAATTGGTTCCATTTTACCACCCCAGACCTCATCTCTCCATTTATCAAAGTATTGATCATACTGAACAAATCTTGGACCAATGTTAAAGCCACCTGGATACTGATACATGCAGTTACAGTACTCGATAATGTCAATGTATCTGAAATTTCTGAAATGGAATTTACCGCAATCGGTTGCTAATGTTATTCCACGAAGTTGGCAATATTCATTGAGGTATCTTTCATTAGCACCACCTATCAGAAATGAGAACAATCTTCTTCCGCGTGTCTCATTATCTATATACTGATATGCCGCAGGTATGTTATTTGCAACAGCTATAAGTTCATCTTCAGTAAGAATGACCGGGTATGTCGTTCCCGGTGTCATACTTACTTCAACCTGATATGATTCTATAGTACCATCAGGTTTCTTATAAATGTCAGTGATGTTATAAGAACCATGTACGATTCCTTCTGAGGAACGATATTCTCTTTTACCAAGTATCATGACTTATCACCCTTCTTCACTTCTTAACGATAATTCGTCTTTATGCATTTCTGCAAACATACCTCTCATGAACATTGCCTTACCACAAGTCATGCGGCCTTCACCACACTGTCCCTTGGAAACACATGATGGACCTGCATTGCGGAAGATAGTTGGAGCTACACCTAAACAGAGTTTATACATCTCTAATGCAAGCTGCTGGATTTCCCACTGAGCTCTATTGCAGCAACGATGCTTAAAGAAATTGAACAGTGAACGAATGTTCATTGTCACAATTATAGAAGTCTCGCAAGCATTTGGAAGAACCATTCTGGCATCTTCATTTGCTTTCTTTTCTGCAGCTTTCTTTTCCATACCTTCTTCAACATGTTTCTTGATGAGAGCATCACGAATTATTTCATAACGACTCTGAAGAAGTTCCATTGTATCATCATATATAGCTTTTGTCATTTCATCCAATTTGATGTCTGGTGGTGTGACATAATCAAACTGGTTCTCGCTAACATATCTCTGGGATTTCTGAGAGTATGAAGCGATACGATGACGAACTAACTGATGACTACATGCTCTACTGATACCTTCGATTCCAAAGGTGAATGTAACATGCTCCATCGGACTTTCATGTCCCAGCTCAGTCAACATTGAAAGAAAGTTGTAAATCTTATCTGGATCGAGTCCCTCTTGGAGAGACTCGATATCCGAAGAAGAATAACACAGCTTTGCAGCTGTTGCGATTACTCGCTCAGGATCTGGGGTGTGTGTAATTAAACGTACTTTCATGTGAAGTATCCTCCTTGTCGGTGATGTGAACACCATATATTTTTAATGTCTCAATGATTTCATCGAAACTCTTTTGACCAATGTTTCTTACGTTATGCAAGTCATCGTATGATAGTGTTATGAGATCTATAGTTTTATGTATACCACTTCTGATGAGTGCATTTGTTGCTCTCTGAGATAAGTTCAGTTCAGCCACATCTTCAGGGATCACAGGAGTTCTACTAATGCCCTGAGAGACACGAAGCTCCTGGTTGGCAACAACAACACCCTTGAGAAATCCATACACAATAACATGATGTATGAGAGGGTTATTGTAAATTATGGATGTCAATTCTTCCAATGTCATATATGGTGCTGTAGGAATTACAGCAATCAACATATCCATTATATTTGGAGGAAGTGTATCATGCATAATTCTATTTGCAACCTCATCTGGTTTGAGTTTCTTTGCAAATAACTCAAATCCATCAAAGAAGAATCTGCTGTTGTCAGTTATAGCATCAACCATTGATCTCATGGCTGCATCATATATCTGTTTAATTCTTGTGATGGATACATTTATAGATGAATCACTAAGCTTTGATACTTTGATATCCGATAAAGGAAGATTGTGAATGAACTTTGCTGAGATAACATCTACTCTGGACTTTATATGAACAAACGCACACAGATTGTACTTGAATACATCCGTGGCTATATCTTGCTTTTCGATAATGTCATTCAATGTCAATCCATTTGCACTCAAGAAATCCAACAGTTTCTGATAAACATTGATGTGATAATCTCTATTCAGAGCCACCAACAGATTCCAAGGGAATTCATCTGTATTGACGAACTTCACAAATGGTTTGATTTCAGTTATGACATCTTTAATCTTATTTATCTTTTCGAGTGTACCATCATGATTTAATAATGAACACTTGAAATGATAATGTATGAATTCTTTTACTGTCATTGGTGCTGTTTGAGATTCTTTGACAGCTTCGCGGAATTTGTCATTACCAATGATATCACTGATGAAAACAAATGTTTCTTTAGTGTACTTTGGTTGTGCAAATATTCTACGTCTGAGATTTAAATGTATTCTCTCAACACGTCTGATATTTACATCTGCGCAATTGATTATGCCTACGCTGTACAGTTTCTGTTTATAGATATTATCATTCTTGAAATCAAACATGTATTTCAAGAAATAGGCCATTACTTCCGCATCAGTATAACGCTGCATGTGTTCCTGGATATCATTCAGAATAAGCGTACAGTTCACTTGACTGATATCATATCTTGCTAACGATATCATTTTCTTTTTGACCATCGTCTCTATTATTTCTTCAATGGTCAGGTATCCTGATTCACAAACGACATATATCTTTAACTCGTTTAAGAATCCTGATAAGTTGTCAATCATTTTCTTTTTACCTCCGTCTTGTTTTATATATTATAATGGGGAGATATTCTCCCCATTAATTTATACCATTTTTACTTCTTTTGGTTCCTTGATCGGGGGATTATTCTTATATCTTATTCCGGGTTGTATATAAATCTCTTCGTCACTACCTGGTTTTCTCCTGAAATGTCCTTTGTAAGGAACTTGCTCTGATGGTTTGGTGTACTTTCTCTTTTCCTGCTCGTCAATAGTTCTATTATGTTTGGATACATCCAAATGAACATACTTCACATTGTTACGAGCTGTCTGCTTTCTGAGATCCATTCCTGAACGGAGCGGTTTTCTCGCATATGATGGTGCCAGAGCTTCTTCTGAGAAGAACACCTCTTTGAGCTTAGGATGTAATGACATATACTGGATAGCATCCCATAATCTCATCGATTCACGTGAAATGCATGGAATGATATTTTTAAATAATCGATAAATATCATCATTGAATTCTGAGCTGTTTGAATTAAAGAAAGGGTCGTGATGTACAAGCATGATTTGATAAATCATATCAACTTTATACACTAAACGGAACTCATATGAGCAAGTATCCTTTCTCATGCATATAAACTGAGACACTGTGAATGGTCTCTTATTATATTTCCACGAACATGTTATATCCATCATACCCAATGGAATAAACTCAATGTTACCCATTTCGAATTCCTCACGATATGATTTATCGATAGGGCAGAACTGTGCACCAAGTATACTTATACCAGTATCTTCAGTATATTTCTTGAAAAGTTCGGGATCATGGTTGAAAACCATATTAACGTATGCACGAGGTGGAAGTTTCTCCCCTTTAGCGAGCTGCTCTTCAACAGGCATTATACATTTTACACCTGCAGAATCCTCTGTTACTGTAGGAAAATAATCTTTGAATACGTCGTACTCAAGTGAGCTGATCATTGTGAATTCAGTTACCTGTGATGGAAACATTTTCTTGAAGTCATCATCAACAATTAACAGAAAACGTGTTGGTTCATAATTGCCGATGGATGTTCCCGGTCTCAGAGTGATCATTCTCGTTCCGTGCCTGGGGTCGAGCATTTGCTCGAGTTTGTTTGCATTTCTCATAATTTTAACCTCCGAAGTTTTATTAATAATCTTTTCAGATTATCGTAATAATAATATACATGTGAAAACAAAAAATAATATAGGGGGCTATATGCCCCCTATATTATTCTTCTTTGTCTCTTCGTTTACTTTCATCTTCACAAACCGACTTTATCAATATCCCCATGACGAATGTTCCAATAGTTAATAATACACCCAATACAACAAAGGTTCCATAAACGAATGATTTCATGAAATTAATAAAGTCTCTCACATGCGTACCTCCTTTCCATAAATCTTTATATAATCTCCCCGAAGATTATTTACATCATGGTCATTGGAGGTCTTCACCTTTTCGGAGTTTTTCTAATACGGTATCATATGTATCATCATCAAATTTACTAGTACTGAAAGGATTTGGTGGTTGTTTAGGTTTAATACACTCCATCTTCTCCAATTCTTCAATGGAGGGTGTGGGTCGGTGGTCATAGTTGTTATCATCAACAATCTTGAATACTGCAATGAGAAATCCAAATATGACAATAGCACCAACCATCTCAAGTATCAATGATATGTTTATTAATCCTTCAACAAGCAATTTGATATTTCTGAATGCCAATACACCTATGGCGAACATCATGAATATTCCAAGTAAAGCGCATACGGTCATTGCAACTGTACTAAAGAACTTTCTCATTTGGTTACCTCCTTCATACGAAGCTCTGCACGGAGCTTCATAAGAATCTTTCCAAGATGGTTTTCGCCTTTACCACGACACATTCCCCAGAATGTATCATTCCAATTGTTACCTTCAATCAGTTCTTTGTCTCCTGTATCGAGTAACATTTTAATCAACTCGGGATCATATATAAACTTCTCACGGATTATTGCCTCCATGATACCAAGTTTAACATCCTCCCAATCTTTACGAAGCTTAACCGTTTTACCATACTTCTTTGCTTGGCCAGGTGACATTTGTGTGAAAGCTACCTGGTCTCTACTATTGATTACTTTTTGTGCTTGGAAAGCTGCTTCTGCAGATCCAAATAAGTATCCATTAAACAATATAGCGCATGGATAAAAGTTTGATAGAAAGAAGTAGTCTCCTCTAAATGATGTGATCTTATCTTCGTCCATATTATTATTTCTCCTCATCTATTACATCATACTTGGGTGAATCATCGTCATCGTTTGATGGGGTTTCCTCCCACGGTCTGGGTGGCTCTGGTCTGGGTCGCTCGGCTTTAAAAAGTATCTCAATCTCAACAGAAATACCTTTATTCGACAGGTCATATGTAGTGAGGTGAACATGTCTAAGATGATCACCACATGGAATCGACAATATAATGCGTCGTGAATCCACTTCAAACACTATTGCAGTACTCTTGTATTCAATATCAGCGGCATTATTTCTGTAAGTTAAACGTACAAAGTCTCCAGCATGGATTATATCCTGATTGATCTTACATTGTTCTTCAATACCTCTGAAGTCTGATAATTTAATATTATCATCACCACAAGCCAAAACCATGTCCATACACCGATCAAATGGTACCTGTACCGATCTCTGCTCTTTAATTTCACAATCAATCATTGGATCTTTCAATGTGTCTTCTCTATAGAAGTTAAGTGAATCATTCCATATACTCAATGAATCAAAACCGCCCCATGGTTTGTTATTTACGTATACATAGAAACGTCTGCCGTCAATCATATGAAGAAGACCTGTATGCTTAATAACAACTCTCGGTTCTTCCTTTATTAATAGATCATCATTCTTGTAAATCATCTGATCCTCCTATAATTATAACATCCCCGTGGGGATTAATCTGTTCGACAGTAATACGAATATCATGTGCATTATTATAATACACCTTAATTTTATCATTGTCTGACTTATGTGCTAAGAAAGATTCATGCGGATCTATGTGAGGAAATCCTTTAATCTCATCTACATGAAAGAGGAACTTCGTCAAAGCTCCTCTACGATTACCAGCATTGACTAATGCGTATGTACTTTTGACTTCTGTTATTAGATTGACATTACAGCGTACTATATAGGTTTTAGTGAACATTATTCATCATCCTTATCATTTATTGAAAAATCTTTAGCTAGTTTGAGTATTGTTTCTTCATATTTCCACCATATGTCTTCATCATCATTGATAAAACAATATCCGATATACACAGGTCTGTTATTATCAAAGTCAAACTTATTGGAGTCTTCCTCCATAGATGTTATAACAATTCCATTTCGAGCTAATGTAGGAAAGCTCTTTCTGATATCAGCATATGTTTCAAAGGAAGAATACAGTGTGCCTATGCCTGGCTTGCTATGCTTCTCATCAGGTAACTGAAATTCAAAATATATGAACGTACATCCGTATGCTTCTTTGCTAATGAACTCATGTGCATATTCTGGATTATTGTACAAATTATTGAGCTCGGAAGTGCTACGGACAATTATGTCGTATTCTGCAGATGGTGACCGAAGATCACCACCTAATGTATCTTTATATCTATTGAATACTTTAAATTTATATCTAAAACGATCACCCACTATTTCAACGAATTCAAATTCATATTCAGTCTCGTTAACATCATTTTTACAAATAACATTGTGTCTACTTAATGTATACATAAACAAAATTCCTTTCAAATAAAATGTTAGTTGGCGGGGGATAAACCCCGCCGTTGTAACATTCTTATTCTGCTTCAGACATAATGCCTAAGCAGTAGTTTGACCAATCCATGAGATCGATATTAACTCTCTCATTGATATAGTTGGTCATGCATGAATAATGGAATGCTTCGAAGTGCTGAACGATTCCATCCTTGTATGAACCAAGGAACAAAACATTCAACTGATCTCCATCAAAGTCTGCATTGAATCCGGAGAGAACTTCTGGAGGAAGTGATATAGTATCATCATTCTTCTTGAAGCGACGAATTCTAGCAACCTCGATTGAACCGATATTGTTTGTCGGCTCACGAAGTATCATTATCCATTGACCCTCATCGATTATCTCCTGGAGGATATCAACAACTTCAGGATGTATCTTGTAATCTCTGACGGTTAAGTATGCTTGCTCCAATGTAAGATTATATCTCACCGCAAGTATATGTGTAATCTTGTAATGGAATGCGGTTATACACATTGGAAGCGGAAGATCCACTTCATCGATATTGAGAGAAATATCGAGTGTGATAACAGCACGTGCAGAGAATGAGAAAGTACCTCCAACAATCTCTGAACGAACGAAACCATCTTTCTTTGAAACCTCATCAGTTATCAGATATTCAGTCATGTCTATCCAATAATTCTGAATGAAGTTTAATGCTTGAATGGTTTCACATGGAAGAGTCATATCCTTCAATTTACACTGAATTGCAACGATCTGTGAGAACCATTTGTTGGTCTTATCATAGAACATTGTTTCAGATGTTTTCAATACAGGACGGAATGCTGTTGAGTACACAGGAATCTTTGATGTGAATACCGAGTGTTTTTCATCAAGGAGTGTTTGTAATTCTTCAGCACCGTTCTTTGCACAAGCTGTCAGAACTTCTTCGAATCTTTCATAGAATTCATCATGACCAAGTCCCTCATAGATATGCTTGGACTTAGGAACTTTCTTCTTGATAGCTTCGATATCATTCTGAGCAACTCTACCCTTTTTACGATTCTTCTTATTCTCAAAGAAGTTTGTGTCGTTTTCATTGTAAGGGACAGATAAGTCAGACTTATAATCTCCTAAGATGTATTTCAGCATATTAGGAGTCAATACTCTTTTCAACATTGAATAGTAGATTGGTGTTATTACCTTATGAGGAGCAATATCAATCCAACCAGTATATCCAAAGTTAAGAGATCTCAAAGTAATCTCTGTGTTACAACGAGGGCAGACACGGCCTATGATGTCTTGTCCTGTGAAAGCACCACAATCACAACGGTATTCTACATCCATGAACTTTGGAGAGTTTACCAGCTGATCAACATTTGTTGGTGCGTATTGGTCTTCATTCTTTATAACAAATCCATTGTTTGTTATCATGTCGAGGATGTACTCATTTTCGAGATTCATCCTCTCAAGTCTGACTGATGACATTCGTATACCCCCTTTACTTTAACATCTCAAATATCTCAACGACCATATCCAATATAGCCATAGTCATGTTTCCCGTTTCATATATCAATGGTGTATCAAGTAATGAAGGATCATTATGATTTACGATCGTATATGATGACAGTACACAATGCATGATACTTTCAACGAAGATGTTTACGTTATTCTCCGAAAGAAGATATTCCTTCAGATGATTCAACTTAACAAACTTCTTGATGTTATTTACATCTTTCTGTGTCAGTGACTTTGTTGCTGTTGTAACGGTTTTACCCATGAGGATATTTATGAGAGCATTGTCTTTAGTATCCTCTTCTTGGATTCCGTATATCTCCATAACCATATGGCGAACATATAACAGTAGCAGAACTTTCTGACGCATACTCAGTGTATTAGTAGAAATAGACGAATGGAATTTGTTATAGAGTACTGTATCTATCAATATCTTTGACAATTCATTCATCTGAGGCATATGCTCCATGTAGTAATCTACAGGAGATACATCTATCTCAAGTGCAATGTTCGCAATGATGATATTCAGATCCTTGAGCATACAACTATACTCTCCAGGATTGAATGAACGTATCATTGATATTGGTGAATTCTGGTTAACATTGTCAGGCATCAACTGAGAAACATCATCGACATTTACCAGTGAATACCTCAACTGTTTCTTTCTTGTCAGGAAGGAAGCTTGCATGATGATGGCTTTAATAAGACCTACACAAGAATATGTTGGACGCTTATTAATCTTATCCCATGCAGATGCGAATGTGAGTTTAATCAATCCATCACAGAGTAATATCTTTCTCATAACGAACTGCGTAGTTGTAGGTGCTGTAACACCCTCAACTGCCTGCATGTCGTATATATTAGCATTGGATGAAATTGACTGAAGGACATTCTTGTTGACGTAGTTGTACAACAGAATGTACATATGAGGATTTATCTGATTCATTGCATGCGAGAAAGCACGTGCAAAGAGTTCATATAAATCTTTTGGGGAGTTACCAGTTGCTATGATGAAATGTTCAATGAATATGTGCATTACCTTTATCATGAATGAGACAATGTACATATCACGGAGAAAATCTAACGGGAATAATCCCACCGTATCATCTCCAACATCATTCTCATCAACCATCTTCTTGATTTTCTCCATCGTCCTTGGTGGAAATAGAGTATCATAAAGCTGCTTGTAATATTCATCAAATGTGTCGATAGTATATGTTTCCGAGTCAGTCATATACTTGGCGATCATCATTGATGTTATGAGATCATTATCATCGTCATACAATGCGGTGAAGAAATTGATTTGTTCACAGATGTAATTCTGCAAATCATTTCTCTTAGCACGCAACTGGAATACTTCAAATGCAGGATCAATCAGATCGGGAAATAATGCACTGAAGTTGACGAATATTTGAGAACCGTTGTGACGGATAATAATATCCTCAGGTATAGGTTCCCAGTTAATGAATCTAGTCTTCTTATACTTCTTACCCTTCAAACCCGTTGGAAAGCCATTGTAAGGATACTGCGTACCATGCTTAGCATTGTACTCGTATGTCTCATCTGGGTCATACAGATAAAGAAGTGTCTTGGAAGACGGTTCTTTCTTTGCCATTCCATATACCTCCCTTTTCCTTTTAAATAATACCTCCTGATATTATACTTGTATACCGAAGGATTATGTTGTGTTTCTTTGTTATCTCTTTCTCTATTTTGTTTTTCACAAAGTGGTCAATCGTGTAACGATAATCATCACATACAACCAGACATATTGGAACATTCATGTTTCTCACCATATCAATGCTCTTGATAGATGATGTAATGAAAGTCATGTTTGGATGTTCTTTAAGGAACTTCTCCAAATCCGAATGTATGTATTGCACAGCACCACCACAGCCATATGTCCGCAGTGACTGTTCGGCTATAGGGGAATATATATCCGAATATATGTACAGATTATCTTGATGCTCATTATGAGAAGCCGGAAATACTCTATAAGGATACATCATATTCGGTTGCATAGATAAAAAGCTTGAAAACATTGCTTTCGGATCAATGTCTATATTAAACTCTTTCTTCAACCAAACAGAATAATCTTCATCTTCTCTATTGAGATAACTCGACAGTACTTCCGGAACGGTCATACTGTCAAGCTTCTCAGATAGATGGTTGGACTTAAATTGTTTTGCAATGTTAAATCCAACCATTGAGATTGTATCCTCATATTGTATCATTAATCCAGCTTTACCGATGTCATTAAAGTCAACCATTAGAACGGTACGTTGCCGTCGTCTTCCCCGTTGTTGTCTCCACCAGTAACCATACCAAACTCCTCCGGATCGAGTTTGTTTACGAGAGCCTTCTTGTATGCAAGCTTAAGATACTCAATGAGTATGTTGAAGTTTGCATGAATTGCCTTACCATTGATTGATACTGAATCAAGAGTAATGGTTCTTGAACCACACTTAGGATGATCAATAGTAATCTTAATCTGATTTCCCTGACCCATGACAGTGAGCTTATTGTTGTTACCCTTGTCAATAACAAGGTTCATAGTACCAAGATCTGACACCTGAGCTACACCAGTGATGAAAGCATTCATCAGAGCAGCATCCATGAAGAAACGTGGAAGCTCATTAGGCATCTTCTGCTCAAGAACGTTGTTACCTGTTGAAGGATCTTTACCAACAGCAGCCTTGATTGAAAGTATGCTGCGTACCCCAGTGTCAGCACACCATACAGCTACCTCAAGTACACCATCTGCACCCCAGATTTTACCAATTTTGAAGTTGGTCTTCTTTTTGTCTCCGCCCTGGTTGTTGACGGAGTTGTTGAAATTGTTGTTGTTATTAAAAGCCATAGCAACAATTCCTCCTTTCGATAATAATGGTAAATTTTAGTTCCGAAATAAGAACATTATATTATTCATTGTCGTCGTCTAACGACTCAAAATAATCCTGACGAATTGACTGTACAGTCATTGAGAGATTTGGTACATCGTCTTTATGAAGACCGAATACTTCAATGAACTGATTGTCATCCTCTTCATCATCCCTACCTTCAGACTCGAACAAGTCACGAGATAAGATTTCATCAAGAGAATTTTCTGCTAACATAGCTAACAGAGATCTCATCAACTCTACCTGAGTTTCATAATCTTCAAGATTACTCAAATCGGTATTGTCGATATGGAGTGCTTCCTTAATCTCATTGAGATTCTTAACAAGCGACCCCAACACATATTGCGCTACGATCTTTTTCAGATCTGATTTTGATGGCATATCATCGGTAAGATTATCTCCATATTCCTCAATACAGTCCAAAGCATCATTAAGATTCTTCAGTATGAGTTCAATGCGCATCTTCCAGATACGTGGTGATACATATGGTACATGGTCTTTTATTGACTGAATGTCTGAATAAAAGTCATATGACACACCAGTGTATCTTGTGAAGAAATCGTATATCTGTTCCCACATGATATAATCCACCTCCTTTCGTTGGAATTATATATGTCCTAATGGATTAAATATATGCCATCCTTGACGGACGGAATCCACCAGGAACATCAGCCACATAGACATTGAATGCATCAAGTAACTGCCGGAATGGCATTAACAGTTTATCCGCTGCATAGTCAGTGTCTATTACCTTACTGATCCAGAGTGGGATGTCGTGATAATGTTCAGGGATACATATATAAGGATCATCCTTCTCTTTCTCATTATCTATTAGGCACAAGCGAAGTATCTCACTTGTTCTTGGATCTTCATTTGCATGTTCTCTAAGCAATTTGAATGATAATGGAATAACCTTAACTCGATCCATTGGTAACATCTCTTCATCAGACATGATGTTATTCCATACGATAGCACCACGCATTTGAGCTGGAAGTACCTTGGTTGGATCATATGCATCAGGACTCTTAATAGATAGAGTCTTAAAGTAAGATGGGTCCGTTGCTAACTCATTAACAAGCTTCTGACGTAATTCGGTATATGCATCAAGTATACCACTCAATGAAACCTTGTCACAAGTCAATACACATTTGTCATATATGTCTACCATGATTGGTTCCAAGAACTCTGCAGCATCTCTCTTCTTAAATGACAAACCTGATACAGCTATCTCATGAATGTTACGAGGTGAACCTTCTTGAACAAACATAGCTGAAGCATACATCTTCTTTGCTATGAGTGCCATTGCAAGGAATGCAAACTCATTCTTGAATACAAACTTCCTACGATAATATTCATCCTTGATGTTACAGAAGTTTGCTATGTCTTCAACCATTCTTGGTATGATATGTTCAATGAACAGTCTCATTCCAAATGCAGATGCAACAAGGCATTTATCTCTGAATGATAATGTTTGATCCATAATCTGGAAGTCATCAATATAATGTGCAAACTGAACCATGAGTGAATCAGTATCAGTTACACATACTATTTCTCTATCCATATTAGCCGCTCTTAATTCAGCGTCATTTGGTACGAACGGATACACACAGTTGTCCACAATAACCTTGGATACTTCTTCAATCAATCCAGATATTTCTTCTGGTGCTTTTACGCCATAACCACAAACATGAATTGTATCCTTCAACTGAGATACCTGTTCATCATTATGGAAGTCAACCGTTGAGAATGTATCAATATCAATATGATGCTTACAAAGATAATCACTGATGACCATAACCTTATCACGTACATACTTATTCAATACAAGACGTGGATTGAATGCTAACATGAGCTTGGTCAATTCATCATTCGTCAATGTCATTAAGAATGTCTTGAGACATCTGCGATCTTTACCCTGAATATTTGATACTCTGGACAACAACCAAGCCAATACTTCTTCAATGGGATATGAATCTTTAATGAGGTCTCTATCGACTCTATCATCACCTAATACAGCGAATATCATGTCGAATAATTCATTGATATTCATGAGCCTTGCCCAGTTATCATTATTACCAGAAATGAACTCCAAACAGCAGATTAAGCTCGTGGTTATGTTCTTCGCACTGCCGGTTGTGGCAGGTGGAATGTAGCATGAATAGAATGGTGACAACGTTGTTCCAGACCCACCGTAGTCAGCATTCATGATGACTTTGATAGACAACTGACCTACGTTTGCATTGTTATATTCGACAGTACCTTTTGGGAATTGATACATTTCTTTCTTTTTCTTCTTTCTGTTTGCTTGTAACTTTTCAAGCATTTTAACAGTAGGAGCAAGATATTCTTCATGTTGTTTGAAGAACGTGCCATTTCCTGTTATAATTGGCTGACGATTCTCAATCCAAACGAATGTATCAAGCATGGTTGTCTGTACTCTGTCGTGCGTGATGTTATTATGTAACTCACATGGAATGTTCTTCATTCGTCCATTCGTGAATTCTATAACTTTAGACGCAACCATACTCCGATCAAAATTTGGGTGTGCTTTACAGTACATATCAATGATTCTATCTTGATATCTCTCCAGTACGGTATTACTCAATTTGATCAATTCCTTTCCTTATTTAAAATTGAGGGGAGTGTTTTTATGAATGATTATAATCAGTTGGAAAATTTACCAACCATAAATGGTGTCGAGGTTAAGGGTAACTTGACCTTGAACGATATTGGAATACTTGAAATGACTCCTGCAGAAGTTAATGAAATCGTGTTGGAGACATTTGGATATATGTTATCATAAGTATTCTGTTGTTTAAATTGATGAATGGGACTGACAAGTCCCATATCAAAATAACGATATATTTCTATATCGAAAAAATTTTTTGAAAAGGAGTTATGACGTTATGCGAAACTTTATTAAGCAGGAAATTCAGTCAAGAATGAATGAGACTGCAAAAAATAATGCACCTGAATCAGTTTCGACCGAAGCCATACTTGAGTATGCCTCAGAGATCCCGGAACTCGGCGATCTTTCTGCTGAAGGCACAGAAGCTGGTGCGACAAGAAAACTCAGTACAGATATTCCTCTGTTGAAAGATGATGAAGATGCTGAGATTGAGAAGATCGAGTTTGATCTTGGCACTGGCAATGTAGATGTCAATAAGGATGCTACAGTTGCTTCAGTTACAGAGTCATATACAGGCATAAAATCATATGAAGAATTCTATCAGGAGGCTGTAGATCACGTTGTGAAACTTCCTCGTGAGTCAGAATCTTCTCATGAGAGACGTGTTACAGAATACGCTGATAAATTATATAATGAATACTGTGAAGAAGCTAAGGAATGTGGCTTGTATGGTTTTGACAAGATCAATATCACAGATGCAAGTGTTCCTTCCAAGATAAATGTAAACTTCGGTCCTATGTCCGCTGGTTCTACAGATAACTTTGTTACTAAGGTAAATACATTCTTCGCTACAGACGATCAGCACAACATCACAAAGAAGCAACTTGATTCTGTTTCTCTTGTTAAGATGGGTGCTCTCAAGAAGATCGGTGAACCTCTTAAGGCTTACATGGAAAGCACATACAATGTGGATCCCGAAACATCTGTTTGGGATGTATGTACACCTAAGACAATAATCGTTCCTAAGGGTAATGGTGATTCATTCTGTGTTGTAGTTGAGTATACAAACGAAATCACAGGTAAGGATGAATACTATGGATGGACAGCACCAGTTACAGACAAGGACGAAAATATCACAATGGAATCCTGTGAAAAGTTCAATATGGAGTCTTTTGTTAATGAAACACACTATGAGAACAAGGACGTCGTTGTTCAGGAAATGGCTGAACTCGAAGCAACTAAAGAAGCAATGAGAGCTCGTAGAGTTCGTCCTTCACGTTTCTATCAGGAAGCTATCGAAGGTGTTAGCGATGCTCCCGCTGAAGAGCCTGCTGCAGATGCACCTGCTGAGGAACCAGCAGCTACTGATGCACCAGCTGAAGGAGACGAAACAAGTGTTGAAACCTCTGGTGGTGATAAGGAAACAGCTGCAGTTAATGACGTTTCTTCTGAAATAGCTGACAAGGTTGCTGCTGACACACAGGGCGATGCAATGGCTGAAGATGAGACAATCACATTCTCCGATGAAACTAATCCTACAGACAACGTTGGTGTTGCTGACGCTGGTGATGTTGATGAAACATCAGTTGAAGGTGAGGATGCTGGAATCGAGGGAGATGACGCTGCTGTTGATGATGCTGATGCTGCATTGAGTGAACTCGATGATACTGTATCAGATACAGAAGACGCTGTTGGTGAAGATCTCGACGGCAGTGAAGAGGAAGAAGGAGCTCTTGATGTTGATAATGTAGACGACATGTCAGTTAATCAGCTTCTCGAACTCGGTAAAGAATCCCTCAAGGATATGAAAGTTGGAGACCTCAAGAATCTTATAGCTAATAAGTCTGATGAGGAAATCCAGGAAGCTTTCATATACACTTCTAAGAACATCAATAAGGAACTCAACATCAAGCTGAGAAAGTGCCTTGGCATTCTCAATGATAACAAGGACAATGCAGATGCTATTCTGAAGAAGTTCAAGAGTGAAGGTCACAGCCTCAACAGAGCTCTGTCCAAGGCTGCTGGTATGAAGAAGATTTACTCTTCCGATGAGATCAAGGCTATCAAGGATCTCAACGAAGCACTTGCACAGCTTCTTCTTGTTCTGAGAAAGAAGACTGAGAACTACGGTTCTATGGTTAAGGGCAAAATAGCCGACTTCACAAAGGCTGCTAAGAAAGTTGGTTCTATAATCGACGATAAGCTCAACAAGGGCACTGGTGACACAGGCGAAGTTATGCAGGAAGGCTTTGTACAGGAAGGTCTGTTCCTCTCATCTGGTAATGCTAAGAAGCGTCTCGGCAGAAAGCTTCCTCCTGTATACTCTGACATGATGACAATCAAGAAGCTTGCTGACATGGGTGCTCTCACAAAGGGTAAGCTTGCTAAGATGTACAAGCCTACCAAGAAGACTGGTACAAACACATACTATTCTGGTGGCACTAATGACTATGGTCGTCAGACAGGTTATTCAACAAGCCAGAACTATGAGTATGATGTAAATACTCCTCAGAGTGAGAACATCAATGATCTTCAGAGAACTATCTCCAAGATAATCAGAAAGCCTAAGATTCAGACTGCTTTCACTGATGAGGACATGAATCTGATTTCTGATCTCATGGATGCACTGGATGATTTCGTTGATATGGTTGAGTCACTTATATATGACACAAGCGCATCAGACAACAAGGTTCTTGTTGACAAGATCGGTGAGCTTGCTGGTAAGATAGGTAACATGCTCCAGCAGCTGAATAACATCTGTTCGGAAATGGTTATCCAGAGACGTCGTTATGCTGAGCCTGATGGAGATCTCATGAATGCTACTCCTGATGAGGGTCTTGATGAAGATGTAAATATTCCTGAAGATCCTGAGACTGGTGACGCTATAGAAGATGACGAGGCTGAGGCTGAGGTTGAAGTAGAACCTGAGGCTGAGGAACCTGAAAAGTCTGACAACGATGACGACGACAAAGATGATGACAATGATGACGATAAAGATGAGGAAGGAGAAGATGAATAATGCCTAACAATGTAAAGGACATGCTGGATTCTATTATCAATAATACTGATAATTCATATCAGAAAGATGCTAAGGGTCCTGCATTTAAAGCTAATACTGTAGGTGCTACAGTTACAAGCAACAACTTCCATCCTCAGACTTTCGATTCTGGAAAGTTCAAGGAGAAGTTAAGTCTTTATGTACTTCACGATCTCGTAGATGCAATGATGGCTGATGATACTGAGGGTCTGGATGAAATGGTAGATAAGTCAATCATGAATCATATCAATAACAATTACGATGGTTCTTGCTATGGTTACCTCTGTGCTGCACGTGATCGTCTTAAGTCACCAATACTTGCTGGAGTAGTTCAGGAAGTTGATGACATAACTGAAGAGACTTCTGAAGAGCTTGAAGAGAATAAGGATGATGATACTCTTGCTGGTAACATCAATATCCAGGTTCTTCTTAAGGATGTAACAGACTATGATACATTCCGTGATAAGCTCAAGAATGCTGTATCTAAGAAGGTTGTTGATGATGTATACGGCGTTGTTACTAAGAGAAACGATGCTCCTGTATTCGACGATCTTGATGAAGAACTTGAGAAGAAAGACAAGGGTGAAGTTCAGGAGAAGGCTGAAGCTGGTGCTGAGGAAGACATCACAGAAGAATCAGTTATCATGCGTCTCACTGGTGCAATTGTTACAGAGCATGCGATTGCAAAGGATCCTATATCAACAGATGAAGGTATGGATCAGGCAATAGTTGAGTACTGTCTCCACGAGCTTGACATGTGCTTCAAAGCTAAGCCAAAGACATCCTTCTGGCAGAGTCATAAATTCTAATCAAAAAAAATAATGAGAGGGTGGGGCGTGAAGCCCCACCATCATTATTTATTTCGTCTGATCTTCGAGTGATATGTCAACCGCATTGACGATATGATCAATCTTTTCATTGAGCAAATCGTTCTGTGCTTTAACAGTATCAATCTGGGTTCCAGCAACCCGAGTTTCGATGCGAGCTACGGTACCTTCCATGCCAGCAATCTTTGCTTCGATCTGCTGTTTGAATATCTCCTCTTCCTTCTTTACAGCATACTTATTAATGATACCTACACCAATGCCGGTCAATACAGTATACTCTAATACGGAAACTTCGATATTTCTGATCTTTTCTTTCTTCTCAAGTTTAGTAAGTCTCTTGTGATTAACAAGATGAATTCCAGAACTTAAGGCAGAAGCTGCGAGCACTACAGCTCCTACTATGCTTTCAGTCACCATCAATAGTTACCTCACATGCATCTTCAACTTCTGTGAAGTCTGTTGATGTCTCTGTAGCAGTTGTATCAACGATTGTCTTCTTGTCCTTACCGAGGATAGCATCTTTAGCATTACCAAGTCTCTCAGCAATAATTTTTGCTTCCTCTTTCTTGGTTGTGAAGTGTCTTATTCCGAGACCAACCAGTGATCCTGCCAGTACAGCGATTACGCTTCTTTCAACCTTTTCACGCTTCTTTGCCTTCTTGAGTGCTGCTGCATTCTTGTTGCAGTTCTTGATGTTGTCAAATAATTCCATATTCATGGACCTCCTATAGGATTTATAAAGTACAGGATACGTCTATCCTGTCCATAGTAATAATATATTTATGAAAATAAAAAATATATTATTATGGTGAAAGGAGGAGATATCATGACAGTTGAAGAAGCTAAGAAAATGATATCACAAGAGAACATTGATAGATTGAAAAACGTTGTAGCTCCTAGACCAGAAGTAAATATCAGCAATAAGGCCAATGCTGATATAATAATGGCCGCATTATGCACGGCTGTGACTAATGGTAAAATTAAGGAAGCAGCATTAAACGAGTCAATCATCAAACTTCTGAATTCATCTACTTCAACACTCTCAGCCGTTAAGGTTGGTAAGATCTTGTCTATACTCAGACAGACACAGCCAAATATGACATGTGTCATAACGCTGAAGACAAGTGATGCCAAAGAGGATGTGAAGGAATGGGTATTCACTGGACCGGAAGTATACTTCAATAGAATATTCGAATTCGTCGTACGTGAGTTCGAAATTACTCCGGCATTGATACGTTCACGTTTAGGGGAAATGTTTAAGATGACTATAGTCAATAACGTCGCGCAGTTATTGGGTAAATATGAGACTCTTAAAACAGAAGAAGAACGTAAAGCTGTACCAATATCAATCTCGACTATAACGAGATTGGTGAATATGTCACATCATTTACTATTCGCTGAATTCGTTGAAAGAGACGATTAAAAAGAGGGGCATTTAAGCCCCTCTTTTATTTTTTACTATTTGACGCAAATCATTCGCAAATTCGTCCAGATGATTAGAATCATATGAAATTAAATGTTGTACTTCTGATGGTGACAGATTGACCCCAAAATATTCCTGCACACAGTTGAACAACCTAACCGGTACAATTGTAGGATCATCTATATTTGGATTATAGATAACCTTATTCAAATCTACCGGAACTCCTGTAATATCATCTAAACAAACAAATGACGTTCCATTCATATCCCTAAAGAACACTTTATTCACACCTCCCCTCGGACTGATTTGTAATTGTCATAATGACAAAAATTTATGTAAAGGAGAATTAAGCTATGCTTCCTATAAGAGAACCCTCTGTAGATCTATCTCGAGGACTGAACTTTATAGCTCAGAAAACACGTTATAATCTCCCCGACAAAAAGAATGATATATCAGTGTTTTTACTTTCAAATTCGTTTGAGTATGATATAGAGTTAATTAAACACATGTCTCCGTCTACTGCAATAAATTATAAAGCCGTCGTTATTCCAAATAGAGTATCATTTATGTTTGGCTCTGCTCCTCTTAAATATACATTAAATGATTCTGAAAGCCGTAGGCGTAGTGAATATGTACGTGGTAAGAAAATCATTCCATCGGTACAGCCATTGACTACATATATCAAGAGTGGTCATGAATCAGTGTATATTGCATTCACTGATATCTTGAAGAAGTCTACTGCTCTTCTCAGAAATATGACTCCTGAATTCATAGAAGAAAATATTCTGAGTATGTTTGAAACTCTGTTGGAATCTGAGAGTGCAAACTACAAAGAGAAAGTTGTTGTTATTGATACAACCAAACTCAAGATATTCAAAGTTGTCAATAAGGCTTCTTATAATTCTGATATAATCAATGCTTTGTTGACAAAGTGTGTTTTGTCTCCATCACCAAAGATTCGCAGACAGAATACCATCTTAGTTTTTAGAGCTGAGAATGCTGATTATAAGTTCGACTTTAAACTGTTCGAAGAGCGTGACATCGACCGCATAAAATCTATGCTGCAGGAGATAGGTTCGATGGGAGAACTCACAGCTACTACAAATGAAGAAGCTGGTGAATCAATCGATGATTTCATTGATAAGGAACTTCCTGCCGCTATACCTGATGAGAAGGAAGATGTTGGTCCTGTAGATGATGATGTACGTAGAATCAATGATATCAATGATAACTCTACTGCGTCTATCAAGAATACTCTCAATCAGCTTGCTACAACTCTCAAACCTCAAGAGAATACTGCTGCAGAAGAGGAAGAAGAAAAGAAACCTGAGCCTGAGGAAAAGGATAATCTTTATAATGTAAAAACAATGGATATCAATGCTAAATTGATTGAAAGAATCACTCCTGATACTCAGACTGTCAATAGCTATAGTAAGCTCTCATCTCAGATTACAACAAAGGATTCTGATACTGTTGAAGATCATATCCTGAAATCAACTGTAAAGACAATGTCTAAACAGGTTGAAGCATCTGATGAAGTATCTGTAATGAATACAACTACCAGTGAACGCGAACGTCAGATACGTGAGAAACTTGGTCAGGTTAAACTTCATAATGTTACATTCAATACAATCACATCTATCTCCGATGTACCCAAGCCTGCACCGCTTCAGCCTCTTCATATAACAACAACATCCACTGCTGCTATGAAGGGTACTGGATTTACTCGTATAGCTAAGGAATATGAAGATAAGTTGTTGGATAGAGATATCGTTGCAACATTCATGAACTTCTCCAAATTACCAGACGGATTCTATGTTACAAATGTAGATGTAACTGATGCGTCAACTCCATTGAGTTTGGTAAATAACTGGAAGGTTACATTGAAGAACAAGAGCAATGACCGTCAGTCTATCATTAATATCCGTATACCAAAGATCGTCAATGGTAGATTCTACAACAACGGTATCTGGTATAATATCGGTAAACAAGACTTCCCTATTCCGATATTAAAGATAAACAAGAAAACTGTTATGCTTACCAGTAACTATAACAAGATTACATGTCAAAGATATGATACTCGTTCATTGGTAGACTTGTCAATGGTTATCAAGATAATCAATAAGTTGACTGATGCTGAGACTGGTAAGAATAAGTTTGTCCGTGTTGGTAACTCATCTAATACTAACTCACGTTTTGTATCTACGATCGAGTATGATGAGTATGCTCGCAAGTGGGTTTATTTCAACAACAGAGCCAATGCTCTTGAGATAAACTTCAACAGAGTTCAGTGTCAGAAAAAGTTTGGTTTTGTTACTGTACAACAGAATGAGTTCTGTTGTGGTATGCATGACCAAGTACCAATCGTTGTTAATACTGAAACAGGTTTAACACGTGATGGTCATACTATTACTGATTTGATTCTTGAGAGTTTACCACCTGAACTCCAACAGGAATACAAGAAACAGAAACCTGGTAAGCTTGCAATGTATACACAAATCAAGATCGGTGTACTTGTACCACTTGGTGTTACTATTGCGGCATGGGAAGGTATATCATCCCTCATCAAGAAGAGTGGTGTTCAGTATAAGTTCGTGGCATCAAACTTCGACGATAGTCATTTCTTCACATTACCTTTCAAGGACAAGATCCTCGCAATTGAGAACAATGTTCCAAACCAATTACTGTTCAATGGTTTCTATCGTATCAACACAAAGAACTACAACTTTGCAGAGTTTGAAACTCCTATAATGAATTCGAACTCCATCTATGTTGATATATACAATAATCTATTCTTCAAACAGTATTCACAGCTTACGACATTCATCACATATTACAAGTTCTTTGTTGATCCTATAACAGCGGATGTATGTGACCATTATCATATACCAAACGACATTGCTGGTATGCTGATATATGCATCAAATCTGTTGGCAGACAATAACCATACATCAGAGAATAATGCTTCTTTATATCGTATCAGATCATCTGAGATCATTCCTGCTATCATACATTATAGATTGGCATTTGCTATATCGAAATACAACAACAACGTTGGTTCTAAGGCTAGAGGAAATGCAATAGCATTCAATCCAAATGAAGTTATCAATGAACTCTTGGCAGTTCCTAATGTTGAACCTATGTCTGCATTGAATCCTATGGTAGAACTTCATATGCGTGAAAACATCACCAAGAAAGGATTCAAAGGAGTTAACGATGATCGTGCATATACAGTTGACAAACGTAACTATGAAAACACAATGATTGGTAAGATGGCTCTGTCATCTCCAAACAATGCGAATGTAGGTATCAATCGTCAGTTGGTTGCAGATCCTAAGATAGAATCAGTTCGTGGTTATACATCCACAGCTGGTCCTGAAACAGACTTCAATGATCTTCAGTTAGCATCGTTCTCCGAGTTGCTTACTCCTGGTACAGTTACACGTGACGATGCCATCAGAACTGCTATTGCAACATCTCAGACATCTCATATCGTTCCTACTATTGCAGCCGAGCCTGTATTGATTTCAAATGGTGTTGATGAGATTGTTTCTTCAAACCTTACTGAAGAATTCTCTTATGTTGCTCCCGAGGATGGTTCTGTTATAGACAAGAATGAAGATTACATGATTCTTCAATTCAAGTCAGGAAAGAAGAAGGCTGTAAACCTTGCACATAAACCATCATTCAACTCCGGTTCTGGTTTCTATGTTGATAACCATCTCGTTACTAATCTTGAAGTAAATGACAAATTCAAGAAGGGTGATGTTATCGCATATCATGAAAAGTTCTTCACTAAGGGTATCGATGGTGTTGTAAGAATGAACGTTGGTCCTCTGGCTAAATGTGTATTCGCAAACATCTACTCAACATATGAAGACGCTGGATTGATAACACATAAGATGTCCAAGAAACTTGGTACATCACTTTCAATGATGCAATCAGTTCCAATCGAAGCACTTGATGATATCGAGTCAGTTGTTAAGGTTGGAGATGAAGTTGAAATCGGTGATCCATTAATCGTATTCGGTATTGGTGATACTGGTGATAAATCTGTTGATAACTTCCTTAAGGCATTCCAGAATAAAGAAAGTAATTCTGTTTTGGATAATGCGAAGAGAGTTGTACGTGCAAAGAATCCTGGTAGAGTATTTGATGTAAGAATGTACACTACCAAGAGCATGGATAAACTTTCTCCATCATTGTATAAACTTCTCGATGATTACTTCAAGAAGAATATACAGAGAAAGAAGATTCTTGATAAGTATGACAAAACAGATTCAGTATACAAACTGGATACATTATATACATTACCAACTGCTCCTTTGAAGGGTACAACTATCAAGGGTAGAACATGTGATGTACTCATAGAAATATACATCGAACATGAAGACGAAGCATCAGTTGGTGATAAGCTTGCAATGTATGGTGCATCAAAACAGGTTCTTTCGGAAGTTATTCCAGAAGGACTTGAACCATATGCTGAATCAGATCCTAATGAAGAGATATCATTATTTGTATCTAACTCAGGTATCCTCAAACGTATGATACCTTCACTTGTAGTTACCGCATCTGGTAATAAGGTTTTAGTAAATCTTAAACGTAAGATGCGTCAAATTTGGGAAGGAAAATAAAAAAAAAATATCCGGGGCATTATGCCCCGGAATATTCTTTTGGTACACTGCGATCGCTATGTTACCTGACCGGCCCCTACCATCACTTGACATGATTAGACCCTACCAGGCTCCACCAACACTTCGCACTTCAAAGCCCAACTTCGCCTTACCTGAACCAGGCACTATGTGACGGTACTGTACCGAGCAACACCGTTGCTATGCGAAACATTGCCATACCAAACGACACATCACCAGAACCTAACCTGACCTCTCTGATCCTGACCTAGCCCAACCCGTACTAAACAATACGCATCAGTTCAACACGTTACCTAGCTGCACCGATACTCAACGAGCCATTACACATCCATCCCTCACTCAACCTAGACGAAACTACATCTCACCGTACTGTGCTGCACCAAAACAATGCTGAAACCTAACCATACAGTACCATGACGACATCATGCCGATCCGAGCCTTACCAAACCTACACAGCTCGGCACAGCCCACCACTGACCCGTACAATACAATGCTGTACCGCCACCCGGCCAGACCAAACATCGTCATACCGGAGATAACACCACCGCAACCACACAAAACTGCGCAGTACTCTTCCGCACCGCACGATGCCGGACCATGACGCAACCTAAAAGAACCCAGCTCCATTTCACGATACATAACCAGCACAATTCCAGATCCCAGCACACAAAACTACACCAGTACACTGTGATACGCTACCTTACCTGACCGGCCCCTGCAAGACACTGCCTCAGCGTTATTACACATTACATGACCTACTAGAACTATGCCTACACATTAATATTCATAACTGCGTCTTCGGTATAATGCAAAACCGCTACGTCACACTTCCAAACATCTCCCCGCGTCACCAGCACAAAACGAAACAGGAACAAACCCTACCGGACACGACGTAACCGCACCGCACCCTCACAGAATATCCAAAGTAACAGATCACGAAACCCTCACTAGCCTAAATCACATAGAACCAAACAAGACCGCCACGAATCGGCATCTTACACGACTCCACCTTACCTGAACTTCACCAGACAAAACCAAAACTAAACTTTATGTCTCACATCAACTTTATAAGTTGGAGACAACGCGTGGTTTAGAGCTCCACGAGAGCTTATCTTCCGACGTACTTTCTTGCCCATCCAAGATTGGCAAACTTTAAATTTGTTGGATTACCATCTTTATAGTGAACAGTATATTCACTTAAAGAGCCGGGGCATTCAACAAAACACTGAAGTATTATGATTGCTCCTAACACATCAGGTTTGCGGGATCTCAGATAATGCAAGAATGGTACATTGTCATTGTATCTTATCTCACAATTCGCATTAGGTGATAACTTGATGTCACCATTCTTCGAACATGTGATGAATGAATACTCCGGATGTTGTGCCCATAACTTGTCCGGACTGCCGGAAATTAATTGAGTGAGTTCCTCAACGTTCTTATTGAACCTGGGGTTCTCATCTCTTAAATCCATTATAGCGGACTGTGATAAATTTGAGAGTATATCTATAGCTGTTTCTAAACTCTCATTTGCCTTGGTAGTGAATTCTATACCAAATTTACTATCATCTTTCATCTTCAATTACCTCCTATCAAAAAATTAAAGTAAAGGGCGGCACTGGGCCGCCCATATTATTAGAGGCAATTGTCATCGATATAGTCGCAGAGCTTCTGATAGAAGTCTGCGTCATCGGAATTACAACCGAGAACTTCAGTGGTGTTCTCATAAATGAGCTTTCCTTCTTCATCACGTACTTCAGTAACGAAAGCTCCATATTCTCCAGAGCCTCTCCACTGACCTGTGCCATGACGGTGTCCTGTCATAAAGAGTGATATTAATCTCTCATCAATCTGACCAGGATCCTTCTTAGTTGGAGCCAGCTGATCTACTTCCATCTGGAAATTGATAGATGTGCCTGCAGGTGCAATCTCACTAGATGCAATTGATGTTATCTTTCCCTGAGGAGTTTCTGCCTGAAGGGGACGATCACATGTTGGGAGCATGATTCTTCTGAATCTGCTGCCAGGCTCTGCAGGGAATCTAATAGCAGAGCTATAACCAAATCCTTCTTTCTTGAAGGTCTCTTCAGTTGTATCTCTGATTAATTCCTCTGGGATGTTAAGATCGATGAATGTCGGCTTGATAACAACGTTACCAACAATCTTTGTCTTATGATTGGTAATCGATATACCATCAATAACTCTGTTCTCCTGAGTACCTCTTTCTTTTAAGAAGCCCTTGAGAGCGTGCTGAGCGATTGTGGGATTACCGGTTTTGCTTCTTCTGAGGAAAACGTTTGTACCTCTTGAAGCAACGTTTTCAACCGTTGTCGTCATAAGTTCCTCTTCCCTGGTAGGAGCATCAGGAGCCTTTGACGCAATAAAGGTTTTATAGATGTTAGGGTCAGAAGGAGCTGAACCCAAGAGTGGCTGAATAAACCACATTGTTACATCATAAGAGTTCTTCTTTCCGGTTGCTGACAGTGTTGTTTTACCTGCCTCTGTCTCAGCAGTTTTCTTAATACGTGCCATGATTATGGCCTCCTTTGATTAAATTTTGTTAAAGTGAATGATTTTAAATTCTCTTTAACATAATAAAAATATATATCTCAGGATTAAGAAAAATAGAAATAGTTTTTTGTATAAAAACAAAACGCCAAGGTAAGTGTTCACGATGAATATGATCATATTATAGAAAGGAATGATCAATTTTGAAAATGAATTTCAATAACTGGTTCTTCAGGCAACACCAATATCGTACCGGTAAACGAGGAAGAGAAGAATCTTTCATTGATATGAAGAATTATAATCTCACTGAAAGATTTAAGAAGCTCGTTGATATGGAATCGGAATTGATTGCCGAACAACCAGACATTGTTCAAGGTAACAATAAAGGTTTTGATATGTTATTGGATCTCATGGGTAGATCTAATTATACATTTGAAGATCTCGATAAATCACTCAGTGAAGCATATCGTACTTCTTTAAGAAATACAATGTCGAGGAACCTGGTAAACACACATGCTGTTATATTCCATACGACATTAGCTGATAAAAAGAACGTTGCAACTGAGAGTTTTACACATTATAAGATTATCGATGCTCCGTTCAATCAGTTGCATTTCGGTCATAGAGATGAATTCATTCGTCAAAGAATTCATGAAATGCATATAACAGAAAATGACAAATATCTCAGCATTAGTGAATTCAATAATTCAAGAATTGCTGATGTGCTTGATTTCTGTATCGTATGCTCTGCAAATGGTTTCATTTCTAACGATGCTTATGTTGCAATAGATGATCATGGTTTCAAATTCAAGATAGGTTGGAAACCAAATTACGAAGTTGACTTCATTGTGTATAAGCTTGACAGATGTAAGATGTATACCCGTTCCATTAATACATCTTATATTACCAAAGGCTTCATCCCTTATACTGATATTGATATCAAGAAGGAAGAAGTAAATGGTATGAAGTGTCTCGTGAACATTCATAACACTTCATATGATAAGAGCATCAACACTGTACCAAACTTCGGTTATTTCAATGCATCAGGTTTCGTAATCAATGATGTTCAAGATCATACAATGAACATGATTACGAATGGCAACATGAAGACTGTCAATGTTGACATCTACTTACTCAAATACTTCCATGAAGTACCTAACATATTCCCAGCTGTCAATTATTATGACATCATGGAGAATAAGTTGGTATATGATGATAAGTATGAGAAGTTGAGAACGCCTGAAGGGTCATTAGTAGTAGAATCAACCGCATCATCAACGAATGACCTTGAAATATGTACTCCTCCTATTACCATCGATAGAGATACATCTTACACATTCGATACAATTACAGCTTGCTTGTCATTGTATAAGAATCTGATGAAGTATAAGCCATTGATGAATAATATTGGTAGATTCACTATGGGTTCTACACCAGATATGGTTGATTACTTAAATAACATCAGACCAAAGTTGTATGAGATGTTTGTTGATATGTCAAAGATGACTCAGGACTACTATCGTGGTGCTATAATAACATCACTTGTACCGACCGCAAAGATCAATAAGTTCAATAAGCTCGCTGACAATATATCCAGATTCTATTATGACGTCACACATGCCGAAGATATACAAACACATACATTCGATGAATTGTATGGTAACAACTTCGAGATTACTGTGACCGAAATATGTGAACCATTCTTGGATGATAAACTTTTACCATTCTCCAGAGCAATCAACATCCAAACAAACTTCTATGAGAAGGAAGATGCTTCAAGATTCAATCGTCCTATTGCAGAACAGTCTTTCATCACATTGAAATATTCTCAGGAATATAATTCATGGATATTTGATTATCCGAAAATCAGACATTTCCATGGTATAGGAAACACATTCTATATCAATGAAGGTTTAACCGGTAATGAGATATTCAAGTTCTTCGTATTATATACTGATACAGAAGATCCTGCGGATCCATTCATTGAACATTTCGATCTTGACACTGTTGTAGACTTTGATTTGTTCTATGATGAGATGTGCAAGTATAATGGTTGTATTCGTTATTGGGATGCCGAAAGTAGACTTGCTAAGATTAGTAAGATGCTTTATAGAAACTACAGTGATGAGACTATCATTCATGTATTGTCAAAGATATTAAAGCGAAAGATTGATGGTGAATCAATCATATCCGTATATCCTTCTGACATAAACTATGAAGATTCAAATAAAACTTCAGACAATGTAATTGAGTATACTGAAGATTCAGATCGTGGACCTTTTTCTATAAACTTCTTGTTCTATACTCTGTCATTGCTGAATAACAATGTAGACAAACTTCAAGCATACTTCTATAGAGATCTTACAAAAAGAAAGTTCTCGAATAGATATGCTGACATTGACATCTCATCTGCATTGAGTAACGTGCGTTATCCAATCTCGTATTCTCAGTATTCAATCTCACCTGCTAGATTCCCAACAGATGCATCATTACCAGCAGGACGTAGTGCACTTGCATATTATGGATTACCATTACTGATGAATGGCTCTGGTATCCAGCATTTATACGATCCATATCGTTTCGTATTAAATGTATATGATCCCGATATAAAGTTCCCTCTTATTGATGCAGACGGTATTCATGACGAATACTATGTTCAGTATAGTGACATCACAGTGTACTCTGGATCAGTTGTTTCATACAAAGATACAGTTGAATTCTGTAGATTACTTACAACATATCTGGATGCTATATATGACTATATATCAGAACTCCAGACAAACTACAAGACGACATACAACATGTCTTCTATAGCCGATAGAGCCACGGAAGCAATCAATATTATCAAGGAAAAGATTCTTGATTTGGATTACAATGGTAATATCGCAAACATCACAGTTGATGGTTTAACAACAGAAGACATCATTAATATGATCAGACAGAATGCTTTCGTTAATGAGCTTAACTCATTGAAGGAACTGTGTGCTTCTATCATATATCTTCCAAATGAAACGGTTACAAAGTCATTCATATCATTTGTCACAGCTAGAGATGATAGTCTCCTTGGTATTCTGAAATACGTATACTACAACTTCGGCTTCGATAATGACGTTAAGGAACGTGTTCGTAGATTATACATTCATCTCAAGAAGATTAATACACCAATGAATCCATATCAGTACAAGAAGTGGTTACATGGTATAGATCTTCATATACTCGATACACTTGATGAACACACTGCATATAATCCGAACAATACATATTCCGATCAAGTATTCCATGATTTATATTTGAAGCTCGTAGACTATATCACAGCAGTCGATCCTGTACTTGATTTACTTGATTCACGTATAAAGAACCTGTCGACAGCGTTCTATAATTCTTACATCAATCCATATTCAAGATTCTGTGATAAGATCTACAACGATATCATATTTGATATCTTTACTTATAACACAATCGACGTTCCTAATTTGACATCCACAACTTACAATACAAAGCCATTCTTACTTGCTATAAAGATTCCTGATGGTACACCACATACACTTGCCCCATATGGTCCAAGTATTGCTGGAGATCATCATCTGTTCTTTAAGCTTAACACTTCATATGATGGAACCAATTACACCATATCAGGTTTATCCAGTATCTGCGAATATATCTTCTTCAGAGGAACTGATCTTACCGGATTGACTGCGTATGTATTATCTGATGCAGGTACATCAATTGGAACCATTTCCGATTGTTCAATGTCATTCATTCGTGCTGGCAGTACTGCCGACAAGGGTGGTGAGGTCAATCAGATAATCAACACAGAAACAACAGTTCTTGACTTCGAAGATCATCATGAATCATTTGAAGTTAATAATGATGGTAAGGTATTGAATGAATTACCCGCACCGATGAACTATGAAATGTTGTTGGGTAATCATTATACACAACTTGATCATGAGTCGGAATATATTCTTAATCCTGTAACATGGAATCCTGGTTCTGTAGATAGAGTATTTATCGAAAACCAGACAATCAATAGAATGAGTATAGCTGATCATGGACACAAAGAATGTTCACACATGTACTTCAAGCCATGTCAGATCTTACATCCATCCGAATCAGTTAATGGTAAATACTTTGAAGGAGAAACTATCTATATCAAAGCATTGAATGGTTCGTATGTATTCCCTGCAATAGTAACTTCTGTGGATCATTCTATGAACAAAGGTTTCATGGAAGCTGAAGTAGATCAGTGGAACGCTACATGGTTGAATGTGACAAACTCAACGACAGTATCAACACTCTTGAGTGGTCCTATAGAATGTGAAGTAATTGATGATAGTATCAGAAACTTCATCGATGAGTATTCTGACACCTCATTGAATTCATATTACGAACCAATCTGGGATACAACAGTAATGGATGTTGATCATATCAACTGTTATACACTTCCTGGTGATCCATTAACAGTAACATCCGATGCCCCATATGTTTATTCACGTTTGAAGTGGATGTTTAATGAAGACATTGATAATAGATTCATCGACGAAGAATCCAAGACTAGCAGATTCATTTATGTTGGTGAAGGATTCGTTGCAAATGATCAAGACACTTTGCAGATGAACATGATCAATCATAATTTCAATGTCAAATCACTTCCTGAACAGTATCCCGTTCTCAAGTTCGAACCAAACGAACATTTGATTTGGCGTAAAGAAGTTGAGACATTTACATCAATCAGAGATCAAGCTTTGGCTGCAGTGCGTGATGATGATATTGAGTTATCAAAGATGGATTTCAGACTTAAGAATGATCCAACTCTGGATCCAAATACACATCGTTATGAATACACACGTTTCATAATCCGTATGGCAGAAGTACGTGACAGAAAGAATGTTAACAAGAAACTCGTTGAACGTATGAATCAAATGATTTACCAGTTAGAAGGTAAAACAACTTGGTTCAACGTTATATCGAATGATGCAGCATTAATCTACATTGACAATGGATCTGCAGATAAGTTCTCACCAACATTCATTCCAAAGATTGGTGATCTATTGTATACAGATGATCTAGAAGTATATCTATATGACTGGGAGCACAAACTGTGGATAGATCCATCAACATATTCAGTTTCATACAACGTTGAAAACGGTGTTAAGATCGATGAATGTGATGACTATACAACTGATCGTGTTATGACAAGTATCACAATAACTCCATCTAATGGATTCTCATATTCAAATAAGATACTCGTTTACTTTGCATATGATAAATCCGATGTATTCGATGACGTTCTCATGAATACAAATACATGCGAGGTTAAGTTTAAACCATTACTTGTATTGGATAAAGAAGACGCTCATACAGATCCTTACTATGATATCAGAATACGTAAACAATTTGATGGTTATGAAAAGTATTCTACCACATCAACTGATGCGGGTGAAATAACCATTAAACGTATTCGTCGTTCTGGTAAATATACTGATGCTCCAGTATTCAGGCTGTGTGATGTTACTGTGGAATATGGTGGCATTACACATACATATCATGATATCAATAAATTCAAAGTTAAATCTCCATTTACCGGACTGACAACACAACGTCAATTCCATCAGCATCAATACTCAACAAGAATTACTGCTCCAATCGATTCATTTACCGAGAATGAACATGTAAAGCTCATCTGTATATCAAACAATGATCTCTCAATGTATGATGGTAATATATCATCAATAATGTTTGAAGGTGTAACATCATACTCTGATTCTGCACAAGTTATCACAATAACAGATTCGACATTACCTAACTACACAGAAGGACAATTCGTATGTACTGTATTCAAGGATGACATGTATGATTCATGCGGCGGTGTCGTAGTAGTAACTGTTACAATTGACAGTGAAGATATTTATGACGACTGGGTAACAGTACCTGCTGATTACGCTTTGTATCGTGAGATCCCAGAAGAGTTCATGCTTATAATGAATGATGCCCCACAGAATACAGATGTTAATGTTACATTGGAAATCAAATATGCCAAGGATGTACCTGACACAATCATGGAAGATAATTCTGATGTACATAATCCATTTGAGTATTATTATGACTCGAGGAATCAGACACGTTTACCAATATCCGATGTTAAACGTAATGCACATGATAGACGTCTGGTAATAGATCAGACTCAGAATGAAGATGTCAAAGTTGTTAAATCAACATACATCAGTATTTGTCGTTACTCGTTGGCTAAGATACCTCAGAACGGTGTAATTGATATGACAGGATATCTTCCTACTCCACTTTCTAGAGATCGTTATGAATTCTGGGTAAATGGTAGATATGTAACAGATCCTAAAGATCTTCTCATACTGTCACCTACATCAATTCAATTACGCAATATGAAATCACTCAAAAACTTTGAGTGTATCGAACTTGTAGATGATGTAGATTCGGATAATGATCTGATGCATAAGGGAAATGTATATATTGATATCAATGGTAATACTTACTCCAATTTCAAATTGGCTGTATTAAGTAACACCAACATCAACAAACAGCAGGTAGCATACATATTTAACGCAAATAATCATGAAAAAATAAATGATTATTATCGTAACATCACAGATGATCCTAATAACTATGATCTTGAAGAAGACATACTGTCTACAGTGACATTTGATACTTCTAACACAGACTTCAATAAACTCACCAACATCCCTACTATAAATGGAATATCATTATTCCATCCAAAGTTGGCTGGATTGGGTATTGCTGAAATAGATAACATTGATATCATAAAGCTTTATGATAAGATATGGCGTCGTGAAGCAGCAACAGATCCATTGTTCTTCAATACACATAGAATGGAATCTGATGTAACCAATAAAGCTGCCGGTCTTGTTATACATGTTAAACAGATCGATGAAGAACATTGGCATGGTCTCGATATAGATACAACTGGAATGTATGCTATTCATGTTACGGGTCCATCCAAGAGATATTTCTCGCTGTATGTAAGTAGAGCTGAAGACGGTGCTATCGATGATATCTCAAATACAAAAAAGATAATTCCGTTTATGTCTACCAGCGTATACATCTTACTCGATCAATCGTATCATGGAATGTGGTTACATTCTACATATCCGAATACGGATCCAATTCATATAATTTAAAAAAAAATATATTGGGGGTGCTAATGCACCCCCTCAATTTTATTTAGTTTTCGATAACGATATCGCCGACCTGTGTTCTTCTTGCCTTAGTGGCTTCAGCCATTTCCTCAGCTCTCTCAGTCATGTCTGCTGTGTCCTGCTGTCTCTTCTCGATCTTCTTAGCCTCTACCTTCTCGCCGATGGCGCCCACTACTGCTGCTGCGATTGGTGTTGCGATGCAAGCTATCATGAATCCTCCGACTAATCCTTCGTGCTTCTTCTGGAACTTCTTTGCTCTCTTGATTCTGTCCTCCTGGATGTCATAGAAAAAGTTGTTGATCTTGCGTGTTGTGTGGCCAACCTTCTGGCAGAATGTTCTCTTCTTCTTAAATAACATAATAATTCTCCTTATTCTGCTCAGGTCTACCGCTGAGCTCGGTCCCATGATATGGGTGTAAAATTATAGATGTATTATTTGAATATAGAATCCGAAGGCTTCGCCGCATCTATTGACACGGTTACCCACATACTTCTTCTTCTTTATTCACAGTAATAATATATATGTAGAAAATCAAAATAATAGGAATGCAGCATATAAAACAGGGCAGCATAGAAAAATACCGTAGATTTGTGGGGCCCGACCGCCCCACAAATCATTGGTAAAGGAAAGGTAAGAATCTAATCCTTGGAGGAAATAAGATTCTATGATATTCGAACACAGTTTATTTCATAAGGAGTTGTTGTATCCATTTGCATTTCACCGAAAGGAGGTTCCAGCAATGAGCAAGAAGCGCATCAGACATGATAATGCGCAGAAGATGGTGTTCGAATATTAAGCTACTGTTAAAAAGAAACAAATAATATTTTCTATAGGGGGACTTCGTGTCCCCCATTAGAAATATATAATAAAGAAAAGGTTGGAATTCGGGATACTGTGGCGTACCCCTAATTTGCTAAAGGATATTTCCCTACACCATTAGCAGATTATCCTTATGTAAATTGAAAAATATAAAAAAAAAGAGTAGTGCGGGATTTCTCCCGCACTAAATTAATGGAAAGGAAAGGGTGTGTACCCGTATGGAAATTTAGATCGGAATATCGGGAGATATTCCTCGAACAAAAGAAAGGACGGAGACACAATATTCTTGTGACCCTACTGTGTTGCATATCGGGTTTGAGATTTACAACACAGAATATCTCGCTGGAACTGACTCTTCCAGGAATATTAATAAATTGTGACCTCATCTCAAAGGATTATTCAGCGTTATAGAATCTAATAACTGTCTCTCGATAGCTGCTGCGTCAGCATTGAAGTTATTAGGATTATCTGTTGGCTGAACAAAGTTTGGTATGTTATAATTATAACCATCAGAGTTATCATTTACATGCTTCATTGAATACAGGAATTCATTCATATTCTTAGTTATGATAGGATTGATCTGACCACCATTGTCCGAATTGAGTACAGCTGCAATATCATTAGTAGTAGGCTTCTTACCACATAAGAGATTATAATATTCAAGACCTGCACCATCTTTCTCCCAATCAAACAGATCAGGAACATTGCTCTTCTTGAGTTTGTTTGTAGTGAATATAGATGAATATGGTAATGCAGATGGATCATAAGATGTATTCCTATATCTGATACCAGTTGACCATGGTGTATCATAACCTGCTTTATGAGCTGCTTGCATCTGGCTATATTCAGTAGATCCAGTGATATCATAATCAACATTGATCGGTGTATAATTACTCATCTTCTTCTTATTCATCTTCTTAACAGCATCTTCATCTTCGGATCTATTGAGTATGACAACATCTCCTGTCAGGACACCTTTGAGGATCTCAGGATCGGTAATAGGAGATACTCTATTAACGATCAACTTTGGAATCTCACACCATGTAAATCTTATCTTACCTGCGTTATATTCCTTAACTGCTTCTTCATAAGATAGCCATGGATAATCACCATGTCCAGTCTTACCTAAAGAGAACTCTATGGCTTCATGTATGATCTTAATTGCATTTATATAATCCCTCTGGTTATAATAACAATTCTTGATACCCTTCAGCTTCTCCATTATCTCTTTATTTGCAGAATCTCTGAAGAGTGCTTCATCAGTTGTATTATATGGATCATTCGGATTAGGTCTAACGATAGATTCACTCATTTGCTCTCTGATCTTTGCTTTCTGTTCATCAGATATGTTTAAGAATATAACATCGTTCGTACTTGCTTTCTTACGATCCTTTGCTATCTTCTCTTTCATCATCTTCTGATACTTGAGCTTATTCATATTAGAGTTTTCGTCTTCGTCATCTGCTAGTTCCTCACCGGTGAGTTCCTCGAACTTTTCACGATATCTCATATCCAGTTCTATCTGCATTTCATCAGATATCATTACCTGAATACCATTCTGCATCTGTTCAAGAATTCTATCAAGTTCATCTACTGGGAATGAATATTGATATTTCTTTTTCTTCTCGTTGTTATCTGGCATGATAACTCCTCCTTTGTATTATTTCATAATAATCATATATGTATCTTAAAAACGATTATCAATACGAGCATCTTCAAAATATTCTTGTATAGGAATAGTATTGCCGTATTGCATATTTATTTCTCTACATTTAATACACACATTCGCATGATCATTGAAATACTGATGCCACCCAAATATGTTCTTGGATACACATCTAAACTTGTTGTCTCGATATGTTCGATCATACCATTCCGAGTCTTTCTTTTCGAACATATACTTTTTAAATTCTACGACAGCTTCGTCATGTGACGTAGCGAATACGATGATTGCACCGAAACCGGTGCAATCTTCATAATCATATTTAATCACAAACGCTTTGATCTCCGTCGTCGGTAGTTCCCTTATTACCATCCTCATCGTCCCCCTTGAATGCTTCTTCCAAAACGTCCTTAATCATCAGCATTTGTAGCAGCTGTTTAGAACGTTCTGAAAGTGCAGGTCGATTATTATAAATCTCCCCACATGGTCCTATGGTGTACTTACCTGTGTCTTTTCTGTTAGATCTCATTTGTATTACCTCCCTTATGATCTCCATATATACCTGTAAAGCTCATACCGGCGAACTTCTCAAGTTCAGATAGATCTTTCTCTCGAGTTATCTTCTTGGTAGGCAATATAGCATATTTGGGTTCATCTAAGTTTCCGAAATGATCATATGTATATATCATATTATTTTTGGTAACACTACCGAGCTTCATTAATTCCATATCACTCTTACCTGAATCCAGAATCATTCTATCAAGCTTTAAGATATACTTTAATAGACTTTCTTCCCTTGATTCTTTACGATATAAATCCTCAAGATAATTGGGTTTGTAATATCCCTTGCTTTTAAGATATTCATGCAGTTTAATAATAGTATCTGGTGTAGAATCACCAAACATCGAGTTGGCCCAGAGTATTGGTAATGAACTGAACACGTAGTAATACTTGAATATGAAGTCTATCAGATTGAATGTGTGGTAGTGTATCACAGTCCACAGATTAGACTTACGATCATTTTCATACTTCTTTCTAGCAGTGTTAATAAATCTACTGTGAAGGACTCTCATCGTCAATGATTTGTTATCACATCTGGGAGTCATTAATGATCTAACGAACATATTCATTCGTTTCTCCGCCTGAATATTAGCTGGTTCAAATCTAGCGAGCTTCCTATACTTTTCCCATAGTTCACGGAACTCTTCTGTCTCTGTCATTTTCATTTACCTCCTTAATTTCTTCATCAAGAACACAGATTCGTATTCTTATGATGATTATTATCTTTTCATGCAATGTCCTGTTGAATATCTGTACATACTTTTCCACAAGATGTACATCATTCTCAGCATCTGTCTTTCTGGTCATAAGTCTACAACCACGGTGTTTTCTTTGTACGTAGTCTCTGCATTTGTCCAGTGAAGAAGAAGCATATACATATTTACGTTTCTTTCCTAACTGATCTACTGACACTACATATCTCATATCCTTATCCATTTCCTTTTACTCCTTTTATTTTTCTTTTTATTCTATATTATATATTCCCCCATCTTTTTAATTATGTATATTTCAAAAAATAAGAAAAATAGAAATGAGTATATGAAACCGAATCATAAGTGTGTTTAAGCATAATACATTAATTTTATAATATGAAAGTAGAGGTGAATATAAATATGGCAGGATTAGTATATGATGAACAATCCTTAATAGATCAGAGTGTCTATAAGTATGATGAATTCTTACATTCTAGAATCAACAAGTATACTGGTGATGGTAGAATCATGGTAACATACTTCAATATCAATGACCAGAACACTACTGATTCATTAGGATTGAATACACATTATCAGATACTTGGTCCAGATTCTCCTTTGAGATATAATAAGATCAATAAGTTTCCTCTGTTAGGAATGTCTCCATTACAGACAGAAGAGAAACAGGCATCTACATCCAATGCTAGAGACTTGTCTACTTCTGGTGAAGCATTTGTTATACCTGGAACAGTGATGCCTAAAGAGAATGACTTCTTTATTGTCACACATTTAAAGATGAATCATTTACTTCGTATTACTCAAGTAACTCAGGATAGCTTCAACACAGATGGATCTTATAGAATCAATTATGAATTATTCTCAACCAATCCTAATGACATAGAACAATTGGAACGTCAGACTGTCGAGGAGTATGTAATAGACTTCAGAACAGTTGGTGGTACTGATTTAACTCCAGTCATAGGTAAGGAATCATATGAACATCGTTCTCGTCTGATACAGATGGTCGATGATATGGTTGAGAACTATGTGGCTCGTTTCTATGACCATACCCACAATTGTTTCATATTACATCTTAACGGTAGATCATTATTCGATCCATGTGGAAACATGTTCATGGCTAAACATGGTTTGATGATTAATGATCGCAAGAATGGTAATGTCGTTCTTAATGAGAATAAGATCAACGATCCTCGTCTGGATATGTTCTATCAGAAATCTGTCTATAAATGGATTGAACGAGATGCTCCTCTAAGATACTTAGAAACATTTAAGTTCAGATCATTGAAAGGCTGGGATTATCCTGATTCTTCATTTGCCATGTATGGTACAGACGTAGATGTCATCTTGCCTGTTGATGCATGGTGTGAATCGGATTACTGTATGAAGTTATTCCCCGATGAGCTCATGATGTTACTCGATGAAGATGTCGACACTCGTGCTTGTAAAGTAGCTGATTGTAAATGTTGTAATAAGAAGACAACATGTCCTCGGCATTATAAATGTCAAAGATATGATTATGTCTCCATTATACACGATTACATTCATGGATATCTTACAAGTATCGATAAACTTTCTCTCTACATTGGTGACCAGTTATTTGATAACGCTAATAGAGAAGAAATATTCTTATGGTCACCAATCATAATATACATAATTAAGCAAGTGCTTAAAATACAATAAAAGGAGTGATTGATTAATGAACACTACTAAGTGTAATGGTTGTGGATTTGTTGTCAACACTGATCCGTGTCAGTGCAATGTGATACCACCAGAGTATCCATACAACAGACCTGCACGTGACTCATACACATTCTGTTGTTGTGGGGGAACAGCACCTCCGATAAACCAGTATCCATCTGCAGGTCCATTTGTTGGTTCCGCATTCATGATGAATGATGGTAATCCATATCTGATGGATTCTACTCAGATGACATATGGTGCTGTACTTACATATTCAGAAAGTGTTTATACACATATCTCAAAGCGTGATGATTTGTCTTGTATAAATCTCTCTGCTGTATTTGATATGACTGATACATCATTGACTAACACTGTTAGAAATGATTTCCTTAAGCAGTACATATCAAGAAAGTATATGGAACTCTCAGGAGTACTTCCTATTGTTAAGACAACTTTGAAGTTCCGTATTTACTATACCATCAGAGATCTCTATGGTGGTACAATCCAGCAGAATCATTGCGATACAAACGTAACTGATTCTAAGTTCCATTTCACCGATATCCGTGACAGATATGTTCAATCTGCTAAGGGTCTTGTTATAGACAATATTCCCGCAATAACATACCAGGGTCTCTATAACATTACAATCGATAGAATCGAACTCAGGGTTGGTGTTATCGATACCAAGGAGCATCTTGTAGATGCAATGAATCCTTTCTATCAGTTCGTCGATAACAATCAGCACATAAGACTCCAGAGTGATACTATTAAGAACACTCCTCAGGATTCCGAGATCGTTGTTGCTGAGTGTGAAGTAAACAAGTCATTTGATTACCAGGCAAATGTAACCAATAGACTCAGACTTACATTCACTGCATTTACTTCACTTCCTATAGCTTGTGGTGATACAATGGGTGTTTGGAATGCTCTTAATGAGCCAACAGATGCTGTTATCACTCAACTCAGAAATGAAGTTACTGCTATGGAAGAAGAGATTCGTCTGTTGCATCTTAAGGATGAAGAACAGGATGCTCGTATAGCTGCTCTTGAGGGTCAGGTAGAACTCAATAAGAATAACATCTCTGCATTGACAGCTCGTGTAACCACACTTGAGTCTGCTGTTTCAAGTAAGGATGCTATCATCAATAGTATTCTTGCTCGTCTGGATGCTCTTGAAGCAATCCATCATGCTCTCGTACGTTATGAATCCGGAAAGCAGTTCTACATGGCTCAGCTTACATGGAGACGCCATGGCGAGCTCTTCCAGGCAACCAAGGACTTCATTGCATGTGGTTCATTCGATACCGATCTTGCAAATGGAAATCTAACACCTGTTCAGGCTGGTGAGATTGATCTGTCTGATATCGTTGCTAGAATCGACGACGTTGAACAGACAGCTAATGATGCAGATTCTACTGCAACTGCAGCTGCTACAGCTGTTGATGCAATGGCTACAACTGTATCAAGTCTCTCTACAAGCGTAGAAACCATTTCAAGTGAAGTAACAACAATGGGTGAAACTGTTGGATCTCTTAGCACTGATGTTGGTACTATAAACGAAACAGTTGGTGCTCTCAGTGAAACAGTAACAACTCTTGATGGAACTGTTACATCACTCAGTAGTGATGTTGATACACTTCAAGATGATGTTCAGGAACTCAAGGACAAAGAGCTTGAGAAGAATAAGGTTGTTATAAAGAATCTTGCAACTGGTGCTAAACAGTATGTAAATTCTTACGGTGCTGCAGCTACAATTCTTAAGGAAGATCTCGAGGGAGCTTATAAGGTATATCCTGGTGAGGGATATGAACAGGTAACTCTCAGTGCAAATACATTCGAAAATGTAACATCGCTTAAGGAAATCGAATTCCCGACAACAATGACTACATTCGGAAACTATGCACTCCGTGGAAGTGGTCTTACAACTCTCACTATATCTGATCATTTCACAACATGTGGTACACAGATATGTGAGAACTGTGCAGATCTTGAAACTCTTAACATTGATGCACCGAACTTCCCAATCGGCGAACAGTCATTCAGTGGTTGTACAAAACTCACACATCCTGCTCTTACTGCTGTTAAGCAGATCAAGGCTGCATGCTTCATGCGTGCCGGTGTTGTAGAAGTTGAAGTTCCATCTACATGTGAACTCATTGGTCCTGGTGCATTCTCTAATACAGCATCACTTTCTACAGTTACACTCAGATGTGCTGATGTACAACAGGGTGCATTCCAGGGTTCTGCTGTTCAAACAGTCAACATGGATTACCATGTATCAACAGTGCATAGTTCAGCATTTGCTGGATGTGACGGAATCACATTTAACATACATGCAAATGAGGGTGGTATTTCAAATTCACCTTGGGGTTGTACAAATGCAACTCTTAATTGGCATTCATTTGAATAATTTAATAAAAAGGAGAATTGATTATGAAACAATCAATACAGGAAAGAATGGAGAGGCAGATAGCATTGACTACAAAGTACAATCAGCTGTTCGATCTTGTCGTAACTACAACAGAAACATCTTTCGGTATAACAGCAACTAACCCCGCTGATAACCAGTACAACGTAGAGGATACAGATCTTGTGATAAGCATTGTTTGTAATGATACACAGTACAACACGGTTACAGTGTATATCAACAACCCTGCTAGCCAGGAAAATCCTCAGGTAGGTGTTCTTACAATAAACATCAACGGTGATATGGATGAATCATTACACAATATACCTCGTACAATTCGCAGAAAGATCAACGACTTCATTGACGATGTCTATGATGCTCTCGATTCATGGATCGATAACGAAGAAGAATAATCCTACAAGATGAGGTGGGGTAATCCCCCACCTCATTATTTTATTTTAGAAAGGAATGATAATATGGCTGATACAGTTAGTGTTGATATAATTGATATGACTATTCCTACAAAAAACCCAAGGAATATTCCTATAATCAATCAACCTAATCCATGTTATGGATATGACATAGATGCGGAACAGCTTAAACACATGATACAGCTGTCAAACTATTATATCTTTGAAGCTGGTACCAGAAAAGTTATTGATGGTACAAACTTCTATGACTACTTCCCTGATGAGGGCGGTGGCGGAGGAGGCGGTGGTGAAGGTGATAAAAGCCGTTACACCGTAACCAAAGTAACTGATAACAATACCGGTGAAGTTACATATAAACTTATGCAGTCTATCAATGGTGGTTCTGCAACAAAGGTTGGTGACATTATCGGTATTCGTGGTTCACAGATGTTAGTAAACTACGGTAACAGTTTAACTATTCTTGATACCGCTATGGCTACTATCAAAGAGAAGATAGATGCTCAGTATAACTTCACTACATTCACTGAGTTGAATATAACAACCTCGGGAAAGACTCTGAAGCAGATTACTGATGAACTGTATGCGAAGAACCTTCCAACGAATACAATCGTTACTGGTCAACTGTATTCACCAGCATTACCATTCTCAGGTAATGCTGAAGCAGAAGTAATGGTTAATGGTCCCGCATTCTGGTGGACATGCAAATCATTGACAACTGCTCCATATTCATGGAATGCAATTGCTGGTGGTGGTTCATGGAGTGGTGTTAAGATGGATTGGACTCCTACGTATAACAAAGATGCGGTTGGTATAGTATATGATAACTCTACATCTGGAGCAACTGCGACAAATGTACAAGATGCACTTGATGAATCCTTCAGTACTCTTGGATATGCTAATACGGAGTTAGAGGGGGTATTGTAAAATGCCTAATACATTAAAACAAAATGTCGACCGTGTTAAAGCGGCTAAGACTGCTATCGGTAATGCTATTACTGCTAAAGGTGGTACCGTTTCTGTAGGAGACGGTCTTGAAGACTTTGCTGCTGCAATAGCTACGATTCCAGCCGGTGGTGACGACAGTGGTCATTTCATAAAGGAAACATTACCAATCACATTTAATGGCGATGGTAACAATCTCGATGATTATATCATCTACGGTAAACAGGGTGGATTGAGTGGTGTTTGCCCAAACATCTATCCTCCTATAAATAGTGATTCTATTAATAGAGGTAATTGGGGTGAAATAGCAACATGGGATCGTTATTTACCGGATGAGCCAGGTTACAATTACTGGAACTCTGGCAAAGGTCTGTGTAATGAAATAAATCTTCCTGTAGGAACATATACATTTTCTGTATATGTTAAAGGTGAAGTATCTTCAATCGCTTGTGAGATTCTCATAGCAGAAGATTCATCTTTTCCTCAGTATGCAAATAAAGCTGTAGTATCTGTAGGATCTACTTCATGTACAATTTCAACAAGTTGGCAAAGATACACCGTCACATTTGATGTTACTACCGCAGGATATGTATCTCCAAGAATACAGAAGACACAAGATGATGGTAATAATATCTATGTAACTTGTTGGCAACTCGAACAAGGATCTGTTGCATCGACATATGTTGCATATAATACAACGGGTATCACTATCAATGTTAATGGTTCTAACATATTCTTCCCTTTGGATGAACCTCTCGGTCCTGATGATACATTGACCATGGCTGATACTGGTGTTAGTATATCAACTGTTAATGGTGTAAATACTATATCAACACCAATCGTTGGTGGATTTGATATGAAGATCAAGGGTGGTATATCATCTATCACACCCGGTGTTGATCCAGCACCTATCAATGCAATTGTTGAAGCTGTTAATGGATCGCTGGATGATTCATTGAATGGTAGTGAAACCGTTAGTAAGTTTACTACTAAAAATATTACTATCAATGGAACCTACACTGCAACGGATGATAATGCTTTAGGATATTCATCAGTAACCGTTGAAGTGGAGAACTCTTACGATGCAGAAGATGAAGGCAAAGTTGTTTCCAGTGGAGCACTTGTTTCACAAAGTTCATCTTCTACCACAACAAATGGAACAGTTGATACGACACTTATCAATTCTCTCAATGTAAATGTGGCCAATACATACGTTGCAGGCGATGAGGGTAAGGTGGTATATAATGGAGCTCTTGTAGCTCAGACAGCTTACCCAACAGAGCTCAAAGAAAATGACACATATGATACGACCAATTACAACAGTATCACAGTCAATGTTCCGGCACGCGGATACAATCATGGTGGCGTCAACTTCTTTGATGTTGATGGTGCGATTCTTTATTCATACACTCCGGAAGAATTCCTTGCACTTACAGAAATGCCACCCAATCCAGATCGTACATACGATTGGTTGACAGCTCAGGGTTGGAACTGGACGTTAGCTGATGCTAAGACTTATGTAACCGCATATGGTGCTCTTAACATTGGTCAGCATTATATAACAATCGATGGTAAAACTGCGATACATGTTTTACTTCCAGAAGGTTGTCTAAATCCTCAGCTTGGTCTGTATCTCAGTGGTACTGTAGACATTGATTGGGGTGACGAAAGTGCACATGAAACGTTAACAGGTACAAATTCGTCTTATAAGTATACTACTCACACATATGCTGAACCAGGTCGTTATTATATTCTCATAACAGTAACATCTGGTACTGCAATTATTAAGGGTGGTAACAGTGCGAATAAGCTATTCTGTAAGGGTGGTCTTGGTAATACGACACCTGGTAATGAATCAAAGAAATACACAAACTGTATTCAGGATATTCATATTGGGTCAAATATGGACATTGGCACATATGCTTTCTACAGATGTTATTCAATGACTCATGTATCCATTCCATCAACAGTTCGGTCAATTGGTAATTCAACATTCCAGTGGAATTCGTCATTACAAGCCGTCGTTATTCCCGAAGGAGTAACAGCACTTGGTACAAGCACATTTGAAGGTTGCTATGGTTTGCGATTTGTTTCAACTCCTAAATCATTGACATCTATTGGTCAGAAATGTTTCTCACAATGTTTTTCTATAATAGCGATGACATTCTCTGATCGAATGACTTCAGTTGATCAAAAGTGTTTTGTTGATTGTCCTTCGTGTGATGTTCTCCAGGCTCCTGGTATATCTGGTTCAATTCCTTTGGAGTTCTGTGCAAGAAACCGTACAATGATGGACTTCGTTATTCCGGAAGGAGTAACCTCTATCGGTCAGGATGCATTCACATATTGTTATGGCATTATGCATGTAACGGTTCCTTCAACATTAACATCGACCGGATCAAACGCTTTCTCATATTGCCAAGCTCTTAATACAATTTCATTCCCAAATACATTTACTACTATGGGGGCTTCCACATTTGAAAACTGTTCAGCATTACAAACATTCACAATACCTTCAAGTATGACATCTATTCCTCAGAAAGCTTTCAAGTCATGTGCATCATTGGGATATATTGTAATTCCCGGAGACATAACTGATATTGGAACCGAAGCGTTCTCAGGTTGTTCGGGATTATCATATATCAAGTTTGAAAGAAACAATCCCCCAACGTTGTCAAATTCAAATACATTTGCTTCTCTTGAAACTGATTGTAGGATACTTGTACAACAGGATTGTTATGATACATATACTTCAGCATCGAATTACCCATCTCCGGCGACATACGAATATGATATGTTTTATACGTATGCATCTGGTAGAGAGTTACCAAACGTGGTGTCTGGAGAGAAGACTTACGATCTTACATGGTATGCTTCTATAAATGATTTAATTGCACAATCCAACCCAATTACGGAAGGTAACGGCAAAGAAGTATATGCTCATGTTGTTGAACGTGTGTAATAGGAGGTGACTTAAATGGCTGATTTGCCTACAAATTTACAAACATTACAAGACAATGCTGCAGATATTGCCCTCGCGGTAGATAGTATTGCTACAGCTATAGCTGGTAAAGGCGGCACACTCCCTAACAATCCAGGTTTGATGGATTTTCCTGGTGGAATTAATAGTATACCAGATCCAGGAGATGTAAAACCTGTAAGATTCTATGATTATGATGGAACTCTGATTACATCATACACAACACAGGAGTTTGCTGCTCTCGAATCATTACCAGCTAATCCAACTCATACCGGTTTAACATCACAGGGTTGGAACTGGAGTCTTTCGGATGCCAAAACATTCGTTGCTAACAATGGTAGACTTGACATCGGTCAGATGTATGCTACTGATGATGGAAGAACCCGTTTCTACATTACTCTCAAAGAAGGTAGACTCAACCCAACATTGAAGTTGTATCTTTATAAGAACTCAACAGTTGATGTTGACTGGGGTGATGGTTCCGCACATTCGGAGTTATCTAACACTAGTGCAGCTGCTTATGTTGGTGAAAGACATTTCTTTTCAGCACCTGGTAAATATGTAATTTCAGTTAAAGTTACATCTGGAACTGTGAAGTTGCAAAGTGCAACGCCATATATATCCAACATAATCTCAAACGGTAGTGCTTCAGGAAGTTCTCCTGACGTGGTTTACAGTGATGCTGTTACACATGTCGAAGTTGGAACCGACTTCACAGAGATCGGTTCATATTCATTTTTGATGTGTCATTCATTAAAAACTATAACGCTTCATAATGCAATCACAGGAATATCCGATTATGCATTTTCAGAAACCGATTTGTCATCAATAATTATACCTAATGGATGTACGACGTGTGGCACATATTCTATACGTAAAAACTACAATCTCAAAGTTGTCAGTCTTCCAAATTCAATTACAACTTTTGGAAGCTATGCATTTGACAGCTGTTATTCTTTGGAAACTGTTGTTATTCCTGGATCATTAACAACAACCGGAAATAGCATTTTCAATAGCTGCGATAGTTTGAAAGAAGCCATCCTTGGTGTTGGTATAACTTCTCTCAGCGGTACAGCATTTTTCAACGCATGCAAGAGTCTGAGAAGCATTAAACTACCGACAGGTCTCACTGCAATCCAGGCTAGCATGTTCAGTGATTGTGTAAATCTTATGGATGTTGATGTTCCTAATACCGTTACATCGGTAGGAAATAATGCATTTAATGGATGCTCGTCATTGATGTCTGTAGAGTTCCCATCTAATATTAGTTTTGGTAGCAACGCGTTCACTAACTGTATTTCATTGGCTGAAACTTGTCTACCGGAATCTGTTGTCAGTCTTGGTTCATCTATGTATAGTGGATGCAAAGCGTTGGCAACTTTCGAACCGCCTGAAGGAATAACTACTATTCCTTCCAATATATGTGATACATGTTCTTCATTGGCAGTAATGACTATACCAAGCACAGTCACATCAATTGCTGGTGGTGCCACTGGTAGTTGCGGTTTCATAGACATCATAAGATTCAAACCATTAATACCACCAACTCTTGGAAATAATAATTCAATATTTACACAGTCATGGACACAGATACTTGTTCCATTTGCGTCATATGACGCTTATATGAAACCTAAGTCCTATTATCCAGATCCAACAATAAATACATATTATGCTTATGGAACATTTGTAAATGGTGAAACACTTCCAAGTTCATCCGATAATGGTTCTTATACATATACATGGTATGCTTCACTCGACGATGCAGTTGCTGGACAGAACCCGATAACTGTTGGAAATGGTAACGAAGTATATGCAGTTGGTACTCAAATAATAGTATCTATTGTTATGGACTTCTCAAACAATACCATGGAGCAAGTTGGTAATCCTCAAGCTTTGTCTGTTTATAATAGCATCATTCGTTGCAATGTAAATGATGATGGTACAATAACAAAGAGAGCTGATGAAAGCGGTTACAATAACAACGGTACAAAAGGACAGGTTATGTCGTACATACCTAAGTTCTATTATAAGATGACACCTATAACCCTTGATGGTGTTCACATCCGCAAAGCTAAATGGGAAATTGCTGCTACAAAGGTAGATAATACCTTCAAAGTACATCCCGCGTTCATTGACGTAAATGGAAATGAAGTAGACTATTTCCTGTATGGTTCATTTGCAGCAGTTGGTCAGAATTCTTCTGGTACTTATAATACGTCATACAACACGACTGATTACAAGTTATCATCTGCTGGTGGCTATACACCGACATCTTCACTCACTCGTGCTACAGCTAGAATAATGGCAACTAACAGAGGTACTGGTTGGTATAACGCTGGTTTCAAGCAGTTATCAGCAATTCAGATGTTGATAGCTGTTGAGTATGGTTTCAACTCGCAAGTTGCGATCGGTAGGGGTGTTGTATCTGGTTCGATTAAAACAACCAATTCAACTACTAACGACGGTAAATCGACAGCTGGTAATAAATCAAACTCGACAATTCCAGTATTCTGGAGAGGTATTGAGAATCTCTGGGGTAACATCTGGAACTGGATCGATGGTATTAATATCAATGAACATGTTCCATACATATGTGATTCGTACTCATTTGAAGATGATACTGCTACAGGATATTCACAGATAGGTTTCACGATGTCATCAGTCATTGGTTACATCACAGCATTCGGTTATGATGCAAACAATGACTATACGTTCTTACCATCCGAGACAGTATCAACACAAGATCCAACAGAAGTAATAGGTGACTATTACGGTACATCTGATGGTGGATGGCGTATTTATCCAAGTGGCGGTAGCTGGGTCGATGGTGACTATTGTGGTATATTCGATATCGGCGCTGGCAATACTTCAGCAACATCTTCACAATACTTCGGCGCGAGACTTATGTATGTACCAACTGCAGCAACAGAATAAAAAAAAAAAATATTATTGGGCCCCGTAATGGGGCCCAATTATTATTTATATAGCAAATGATTATGACCAATACCAATGGGCTATTAAAATAACTAGGAGTCCCACTCCTGAAAGGAATATCAACTCCAAGCTTTTTTCTGAATTTTCTTTATGCCTTTTATCTGATATAAAGAGGAATATCGATATCAGAAATAACAATGCGAATAGCATGAATATTCCAAATAAGATTGCTTCCCCTTTTTGTTCATGAGTCATAATCTGTTACCCCCTCGGTTTTGGATAATGATCTCCAACCTGGTACTGAGCATACTCAGACTCAGGAACCTCAAATGTGTACTGAACTATTTTACCGTTCTTTTCACCTTCGATAGTCAGTTTACACTTTGAATGAACATATCCATTGTCTGTCATATATCCTGATACATACGTACGTTCAACAACTGTTCCTTCAGATATCTTGTTCTTCTCATTTAGTAAAGCACCGCCGATTATTAATAGCAGTACTATAACTATGACAGATGCTACAATAATCTCGATGACCGTTAAACCCTTCTTCTTCATTGTTAATCCCTCATTTTCCTGTATATAATCTGTCCATTAATAAGCACTCTGGTTCAAATAATTCAAAATAGCATATCTTATAATTTCCTTTTGTGCCTGCTAATGTTGCTTTTATCACTGGATTATTATATGTCTTGAATTTTCTTACGTACTGTGCCGGTACCTCAACGAATCCCATCCAACCTTCTTCCTCGTCATACATGAAATTCTTAATAATAGCATGGGGCTTGAAAGGATTGTTGATGTGTTCTGTTGTCGGATTACCATCACCATACATTCTTAAGAAACCTTCTTCGGGGATCTGTGCCTTAATGTCTTCGGGTGAGATTTCCTTCGGGAATAAGATTGTCAATGTTTCTTTCATAAAATTCCTCCTTTTATTTATCTGGATTTTCTTTCCAATATCTTGCTTTAAAGTCTTCCAACTTCTCGTGATGGTATTCGATTCTTCTGAAATCTAAACCATACTCCTCAGTCAGTTGTTTCTGTACATCTTCCATAGTAAGTTTCTTTCCGAATAACTCACTGACTGAAGAATACATTACAACCTTTTCGAATATATCCTTGATCAATTCCTTATCTTCGATACCAACACTTATGAGTGCGGAAAAGAATAAGGTAAAATCTGCCGTCCGTATGGATTCGCCTGCAGTTTGTTCAAACTCTTCAAAGAACTTATACTCGTTCTCTAAAGTGTTTTCGACAATCTGCCTTTCGGCTTCTTCTTTCATTTTCTCCATACATCTTTGGCATTTGGATTTATTCATCGCTCTAACAGCATTCATGAATAAACACTTCCTTTCGTCTTTCTTTATGATAGGTCCATAGCCTTCCGAATAATAATATATATTTATATTGTATAAAAAATGATCACAAACGACCTTGTAACTCTTGTAAGAAAGGAGAGATTACATTATATGCCTAATAATGATTCGCATCAGCATGTTGTAAAAACCACTGCCCAGTGGGATGAACGTGCTGTAGAATATTGGGTTGTACCACGTGGATGTTTATGTGTTGAACTAACTCCCGAAGGTAAAACCAAATTGAAAGTTGGTGAAGGAAACAAATACTTCAAACAACTTCCGTACATATGTGATCATGGTGATTTGACGAATTACTATACGAAAGAAGAAGTTGACAATCTGTTTGACAATCTGAATCGTATGGCAATTATGTCCACTGATGTTTATGACTCTGCAGATGACTTACCATCCAACGATAATAAACTTGGTGATGTTAGATTTGTCAAATCATCAACAACTGCTGATCCAGACTTGTATGCGTGGATTGGTGATAGATGGATTGATGTAAATTCATCTGATATAGATCCATCAGACTTTGTAACAAAACCGGAATTCAATGCAGTAAAAGATAAAGTGGATGAGATATATCCTAAGGCACATACTCATGCCAATAAAGATATATTGGATGGTATCACTCAGGCAGATCGTGATAAGTTCGATGATCTTCATAATTATGACGATACTGAACTTCGTGAATTAATTGCCAGAGCAACCCATGTTCATCCAAATAAAGCTTTACTTGATACCATTACTGCATCATCATTATGGACTACAGCTGATAGAACTAAGTTCGATGATCTTCATAATTATGATGATACTGAAGTAAAAGTAAGATTGGTTGCAGTTGAAGAAAAAGCCCATACTCATGCAAACAAAACTGTTCTTGATGGAATTACTCAAGAGAAGTTGGATGCAATAGATGAGCTTGCTGCGACGTATGTAATCGTTACTCGTGATATTTCGGACTTGAAAACAAAGTCGCATACTCACGCTAATAAAGATTTATTGGATGGAACGACTGCATCATTTACTGTTGAACAGCAGAATGAATTGTATCGTTTGTCTCAGATATCTACCTTTATAGGTGCTGGTCCTACATGGGATGGTGTCATGGGTTATGTACCTGCACCCGAGATGGGATGTCAGAATTACTTCCTACGTGGTGATGGTACATGGGCTCTGATTAAAGCAACCGGAGACAAGTACAAAGCCGGTGAAGGAATTTACATTCTATCTGGTGAAGTAACCGCAGATTCATTTCCCTTCAAGTTATATGCCAAGGGTGGATATGTAAAACAATATATCATTTACGGTGCACCTGGTGGTGTTGGTGATTATAATTCAACGACGGGTAGGTACCATATACCGATAGAAGTATCGGCAGAAGGTCATACATCGATAACAACAGTTGTCCAAATAAATGATCCATTGTATGAAAACGATTGGATCAATTATGAGACTCAAGAGTATTGTGTAACAAAAACCAATCTCACAAATACTTTTCAAAATCTCATTGCGGTCAGCAGGTTATCAGGTATTGATGCCAATGGTGATTTCAACAACCCACCAGGCCGTTGGCCACAATTTGCATTGTCCGATTACTATGAAATCGAAGCAGATGCTCAATATGAATTACCAGCGATGTCAAATTATGGTACCGATGTCAATTTTTATCAATATGCCAATGTTAATATGTATGATGCGAATTACAATCGTACGAGAACGATTTTACGTGGACAATATTCAAAGGTAATAATTACACCATTACTCGGTGAGAAATATTTACGTATTGCATCATCGGTTGTAGCTAGTGATCCCGATTACTTCATTGACCCAGTTCTGTATAGATTGAAGGAAGTAATCAATCCAGTTCCAATTCCATTGCAGCAGATTCAATTGATACCCAATACTATCAATACAATAGATGTATTGACAACGACTAAACCACTCGATGTTTATATGGAGACTGTTGTACCACCTGATCCGGATCCAGATGATCCAATGTCAGAATACACAGGTATCATATACAATGATGGTATCTTGGATGTTACACAAGAGGATCCGAACGCTTTAAATGAATTGACATTTCATTATCGTGATAACGTTGATAAGACACTTACTATCCCAAGTGAACCTTTACCAATTGCTTCTGATACAACTCTCGGTGGTATTAAGGTTGGTAACAATCTCACGATTGACCCAGTAACTGGTGTGCTCGATGCCACTGGTGGTAATGAATATGTTGCGGGTGATGGTATTTCATTTGCACAAGCATCTGACCTACCTACTGGATATATTCAGCTCGAGTATGTCGCAAGTGACGGCACCTTATCATATATCGACACAGGAGTTTCACATGGTTTTACCGCTTATATGGATCTCCAATATGATGCATCTAATCACAGACAGCTTATGGGTATTGGTTTGAACTCGGGAACGTATTTTGGTTCAAATGTTTCTGAACAATTCGAAATGAGTGGAGTCATCGCGAATTCCGATACAACTCAGCGAAATACAGCCATATGGCATCATGACGAAATAAATCCATGTCGTCTTGAAGTAGATGGTTCTTCTGTTACGGATGGTAGTAGCACCGGAGCCAGTAATGATACATTCAAATTATTCTCACCGTTTACATCAAGCGGGTTTGGTTCAAGCGTAAAGATATACAGTGTTGATATATATGATAACAACAATACTCGTATTCGAAGACTCATTCCATGTGAGTCACCACAACATGTTGTAGGTCTATATGATTTGGTCAACGACTTATTCTATGCTCCATCAGGAAGCGATTTGATTGCTGGTCCAGTAAGATCAGATTTCCCAATATCAATAAATGCTAAATTGGGTAATGGTTTATCATTTGATTCTAATGATGCTATAACTGTTGATGAGATGACTGGTGCTGACGGTACTAATGCTGGTACCGCAGGTATTGTTCCAGCACCAGGCGCTACTGACAACACCAAATTCCTTAGAGGAGATGGTACATGGGCAATACCCGGTAGTAGTGGTGGCGAATATGTGGCTGGTGACGGTATCACATTTACACATCCAGGAATGACTGATTTGGGTTTTGATTTTGATGCATTTGTGGCAAAAATCACATCAATGCATAATGGTACCAAGACAGTTGATTCAGAACATGAGGTGCTTACTTTAACAGCTACTGGTAATGATTGTTATACTGGACCTTATTCAAACACGAGTGCTCAAAATGTATATACGTTTCCTATTGTTGCCGGTCATGTTTATCGTTTAACATGGGATTCAAGTAATCCGTCAGTGTCAGGCAGAATTTTTGCATTTGAAAATGTTTCGGAAACAAATTTGCATTGGGTAGACCAATCAGTTCAAGATTATCTTGAATTCACTGCAGTTACATCAGGAACGATCAATTTCCGTTTTGGTGTTCAAAACTCTGGAGATACTATCAGTTATTCAAACATTCATTTCTATGAAATAGATAACTTTGATCCAAATACAACTATAATCAATGCTGACATAGCGAAGGGCCTTGAATTTGATTCATTAGATAAACTTCAGGTAAAACTTGGTGATGGATTACACTTTGATTCCAATGATGCGATTGAAATTGATTCAAATCTGTATTATCCAGGTCAAGGTATTGAGTTCGGTGGTGAAACATTAATACCGACAGAGTTTAATCAGAGCGCATTCATAAATGTAATCGGTGCAAGTAACGGCAACATTTCAAAAACACCGGCATTAGATGCCTTTACATTAACAGCAACAAATAACGATTGTTTTACAGATCATTATGATGGATGGAGTGGTTACTATATAACTGCCGAACCAAACACAAAGTACAGAGTATCTTGGGAATCTACAAACGGTACGTCTGGAAATATGTTCGTGTTTGAAGTTAGTGGTACAACATATACCGGTGTAATGTACATTGTAAACAATGCCAATACGAATGTAAACATATTCACAACATCGAGCACATGTACTAAATTATCTCTCAGATTTGGTGTTGCTTCAACTGGAAATTCCGAGAGATACTCGAATATTACATTCGACAAAGTAGTTCCATTGAATAACGTCATCACGGCGAAATTAGGTGATGGCCTTCAGTTTGATGCCAATGGTGCGATCGAAGCGATTGGTAGTGGTACGCAGTATGTTCGAGTAAACACGACAGATTCATATGTGTTATTACATACTAAACCTGCAGACTGGGATGATCACTGGGACAAATATTTCGAACTCACATATGATGAAATAACTACAGCACCTCCAGATTGGGATCCGACACAACATTACAAATATGAGAATGACAACTATGTTCTCGGTACAGCTGGTGACACATTTGTAAGTACGACATGGTATGATAAACACTATGTTGGTCTAGATCCAACAACAGCGGTCACCTTTGATAGTGACGTATATTATACAGGAGAGCTTCATCTCATTGAAGACGGTGAAACATATGACACTGCATTTGAGAAAGTGAATGAAGCTATCGAACATATAGAACGTTTGGAACAAGAAGTTCAATATTTACAAGATGATAGAGTTGGTGTTCGTGTAACTAATCCATCATCTGAAAATCTTGAGTTCTATAATACATAAATGAAAGGTAGGTTATAAATATGCCGAATGCTTTAATTTCTCAAATCACGTTGCCTAACGGTACCGTCTATGATTTAAAGGACGCTTGGTCTAGAACCGAGATTGCCCATATAGAAGAACTCATTGAATCAGGTATGCATTACATCGGTTCAATTGCCGATGGTGCTGCCAACCAGATCGAAGATGGTTCAACAAAGAACCCTGTTACCATAAAAGGTTCAGGTAGTACAACAAAGTCTGTTACCGCAATAGCCGGTGACATCGTCACCCAGGATGCTGACGAATTCATATTCGATGGAACAGCATGGCACGAGTTCGGTGATTTGTCCGAACTTGGTACCATGGCTTTCGTTGATACTGCATCAACATCATACACACCGGCTGGTACGGTATCCAAACCAACATTTACTGGTTCATCTTCATCTGTTACTATTACAGCAACTGATAATGCTAGCGGTAACTATCAACCAAAAGGTACTGTTTCTCAGCCATCGTTTACTGGTTCTTCATCTACTGTAACAATTACTGCTACTGATAATACTTCCGGTAATTATCAGCCAAAGGGTACAGTATCTCAACCAACATTTACCGGCACATCGTTTACATCAACCGGTTCTGTCAATATGCCAACAAGTGCTTCAACGACATTGTCTACAACGGCAACAGCTCTTGAGGTTAGTAAAGCTTCAACTGGTACTGCGACATATACTCCAGAAGGAACATGCACTGGTACAGCTGTAACAATGAATACTACATCAGTTAATAGTATAACTGCAGTTGGAACTCTTCCGGCTTGGTCTGCAACATATGATTCCACAAACGAGAATCTTACATTTGCATGGAGTGCTGGAACACTTCCTACAAAGGGATCTGCTACAACGGTTGCCACAACTGTTAAATCAGTTACACAACCAACCTTTACTGGTACAGGTGCAAGACTTGTTGCGTCATCATTTGATCTTCCTACAAGTGCATCCACAAGTCTCTCTACAACTGCTACATCAATCTCAGTATCTGGTACTGCTACTGGTACGGTGTCACAGCCTACGTTTACTGGTACAAAGACACAACTTGCTGGTACAACAACTGCATCCGGTACAGTATCTCAGCCAACATTTACAGGTACCAAAACTCAGCTCTCTGGTACTACTACAGCTGCAGGTTCTGTATCACAGCCTACATTCTCTGGTACAGCTGCAACAATTACTGTTACACCTGATACAACTCCTTGACAATAAAAAGAATATATCGGGGCATTATGCCCCGATATATTTTATATGATTTTATTGCATAAAACGTTCATGTAAGTTTCCATTAATAAAGGAAAGGAGTTTTCAACAATGGCAAATTATGTTTCAAAAATTACTGGAACAAATGGTACAACTTATGATGTACGAGAATTGTTTCCCCATGTTGGTTCGTGTTCTGATGCCGCTGCTACTGCTGCAAAAACAGTTACAATCGGAAATTTCAAACTGTATACTGGTGCATGGGTTGTTGTAAAATTTGCAAACACAAATACCGCATCTGTTTCATCATTAACATTAAACGTTGATGGTACTGGTGCTAAATCAATTAAATATAAAAATGCAAACCTCGAGAATGCTGGACAGTTAGCTGCCAATAGATATATGATGTTCGTCTATGATGGATCATACTATCAGATTGTCGGCGAATTCGATCCAACGGCATATCTTCCATTATCAGGAGGAACTTTGACTGATAGAGTTACTACCACAAAAGCTCTCAATTACATAGTCAAAGGTACTGGTACTGCTGCACAAGATAAAGGTAGTGGTGTTAGCCCTAGATATTTTCCGGCAAAATGGACATATGATACCGGACAAACACCTTCAGATGGTGATATCATTACAGTAAAAATACCTGTTGCTGGACATGATTATGGTGTATATATTTCAATTAATAATGGTGCATCATATCATCCTGCTGTCGTAACAAGCACAAGCAGATTGACAACACATTATGCAAATGGAAACTACGCTGTGTTCATCTTCAAAAGTGACGGTAGTGCTGCTAGTATGTTTCCCCTTAATGGAGGTAACGATCGTGTTACTGTTTCTGGAGGTGTATGGCAAGGTATCGATTACTATGATTCAGGAAACACATATGATCGTACATCAATGCAAACCAGAATCTATGCTGGAGGAGTTGGTGTATTCAGATATTCGATATGTGCAATGAATAATGCTCAGAGAATGGAAGCATTTACTACAACTGGTGATGCCAATGGTTCTCCAACAACAACCAAGCAGTTCAATACAACTGCAAAGTTCATGTATCCTCCGGTAATTATGTATCAGAGTCAGAATGCTACATATGCCAATGGAAGTGTTATTGGAAACAATTATCTGTATGAACAGTTTGCGAATATCGATTTGAGATATTCTTGTAACAAAACATCATCATCTGGATTTGCTCAATACAAACCTGTGTATCTTGAGTGTGTGCTTAACAGTGATAATACATTCTCTATTACAACAAATGGTTTGACACAGACATTTGTATCTGGTAAGTATTACATCCTCCTTGGATGTATGTATAGTACATCTGTTTATCAGTTAGCTTTGTTTGCTCAACATCCAATGTACTATTATGATGGTACAAGCCTTTGTGGTGTCCGTGGCCCCAAGGGTGATAAGGGAGATAAAGGTGACAAGGGTGAGACTGGTGCTGCAGGTACCAATGCTACGATCACCGGTGCAACCGCAACTGTTGACGCCAACACTGGAACACCAGGGGTTACTGTTACTGCAGGTGGAACCGCTTCTGCTCGTACGTTCGCATTTGCTTTCACCAATCTGAAAGGTGCTAAAGGTGATACAGGTGCGGCTGGTACAAATGCAACCATAACTGGAGCCACTGCAACTGTAGATGCGAATGTAGGAACTCCTTCTGTTACCGTAACAGCCGGAGGTACCGCATCAGCCAGAACATTCGCTTTTGCATTTAAGAATCTTAAAGGTGAAAAAGGTGACACTGGTTCATCTGCAACGGTATCATATTCAACTTCAGCAGCTGGTACAAAACTCGGTACATTAACATCAGGATCTTCAACATATGACATCAAACATATGAAAGTGCTTAACAGTGCAGCTTCAACAGCTGGTTTGTACAATATCACAGTAAATACAGATGGACATGTTGATTCAGCGACAGCCGTTTCAAAGGGTAGTGCAACTCAGCCGATATACATTTCATCCGGTACAGCTACCAACTGCACATATAGTTTGAGTTCAACTGTTAGCGCCGGCACAGCCAAGAAAGTTGCATATTATAGCGCTAATAATACGCTTTCACCATCAGGATATGTTGCATATGATGAAATCAATTCAACTGCATCGACTCCTGTTTCTCGTAGAATACTTCATATATACGGAGCTGGTGTTGGTAATGATGCTGCATCTCTAATCAGTGGAACAACAGGAATCATTTCATATGGTGATGGAGGTCCTCAGATTAATTTCAATACAGCATCTTCACTCAATATCGGAGGTGGTCAGGATGGTGCGATCATATTTACTGATCATGATTCTGCGGCTGCAGGTGTTAGCTGGCACTTTGTATCTAATCAAACAGATTGGAATGTTATTTCAAAACGTTTCCATGCAAAAACTAGTATCAGTATAGGTACCGATCTTCCAAACACATCATACAATCTATATGTGAATGGTACAACATATCTTAACGGCAATGCAACTGTTAATGGTATTTTAACAGCCACAGATCATAAAACAGCTGCAACCAGTCATGGTTACTATCTGAAAGATTCAAGTGGTACTGAATATGGTGGTGTATATGACAATGGTTCAAACCTGTGGATCGGTTCTACGATGAGTACGAATCGCCATCACAAAGGCGGTACATACATTTCAACTGGTTGGACTGGTACATTACCAACAACTTCTGGTGGTACATTAACAGGCAATTCATCCATATTGATATCAGTGCCAAAATACACTGCATCAAGTGCTACTGCCGGATCATGGGATCATACAGCATATTACGCTTTACATTCAGGAAACTTCACCACCACTGGTTCTGGTAATGCTGTTACAAGTGTTGCATTTGATTCATCTACTCAGAAACTTACATTCACTAAGGGTAGTACATTCCTTACAACACATCCATCAATACCAACGTCAACGGATTCAACCGATTCAAGTTCGACAACACATGGTGGAACATTCTCTGCTGTTACATCAGTTACACGCGATTCTAATGGACATGTTACAAAAATAAATACAAGAACATATACATTACCAGGTTCAGGTAATACTGATACAAAAGTTAATGTTACACTTGGAACTACAACAAAGGCATACTTACTTGGTACAAGCACAACACCAACTTCTACGGCTCAGGCAGTTACTTCTATAGCTGACACTGGTGTTTATCTTGATACCACTGCTGGTATGTTAACAGCCAAGAGTTTCAATGGTGCTTTATATAGATATAATCCAGCTTCTGCTGAAACATCTGCAAATGCATATCAAGCATATACCATGGCATATTATCAAACATCGAGTGCTTACGCTGGAACCGATGGTAGATTGGGAAATAGTGGTGACACTTGGTGGGCCCATTATCTAACATTTACACACAGTACCTCTTATCGTTATATTCTCAGATTACCATTCTGGGGACCTCCTCAGTTCCAGCATACAAATGACGGTGAAGATAAGAGATGGTTCAACTTCATAACAGATGAACATGTTGCTGGTTATTCCGATTGGGTTCTTACATCAAAACCGATGAATCCTGTCATGATGCCATTAACTCCGGCCAATAAAGCTAATAAACTGGCCTTCATGCCTGCAGACAAAATCACAATTCAATACTCAACTAATGGTGGCAGTTCATGGACAGATATGGGAACATCTGCTAATGCTAAATGCGATCTGTTTATTAGTAAACGTGGAAGTACTATTAGTATTGGACCAACTACCGGTAATAGAACCGTCAATATGCAAACACGTGTCATCATAGAAAATGATGGACGTGACGTTGTACTTGATAGATTTGTTTTCTATCTCGATGCGGGTTATCAACGAATAGCAGTCGATGTCTACGTTGCAACAGCTTCTGCACCGAATGATTTCGTTAAGATATTTACAGGTGAAGAATTACCGTCTTGGATGTATGAATATACGATTACAATCCCACATAGTGAATCAACAACATATAGATTTAGTTCATCCAATATGAAGAAGTTTGCTTTTGTATTCAGACATACATATGTTGATCCAGATCAAGCGTCTGTAAGTGATCACAATTACACAGGTATTTTTGGAATTCTTGGATTCTCTGGAAGCTTCTGGGGTAATGATTGCAAAAGTTCATTTGCCAACTATGATCATTTGTACAATTGGGATAGAGATCAAAAAGCTTACTTCCCATCAGATATTTATTCTAATTCGACAAAAGTATCTCTTGAAGGTCACACACATAGTTATGCGGGATCTTCGTCAGCTGGTGGAGCCGCAACTTCCGCTAATAAACTCAATACGAATGCTGGTGGAACATACTTACCGGTTTATTTCAGCAACGGTGTTCCTGCTGATGTTACAGTTAAAAACAATACATCTGTTGGTACAATAGGATGGTCTAGTGGAGCTGCCGCAAATGCTGCATTAGTAACCGTAAATTCAATAGCATATTGGAACGGTGCTTATTCTGGAACATCATCTAATCTTGCATATTGCAATAAAGGTGCATTCGGATCTATCGTTACGAAGTCTACAACTGACTATGTACCAAATACGAATGCTGGAGTTAATGCTGCAATAAATCTTCTTAGTGAAGGAACGTCAAATCCTCAACTTGCGGATTATTATATTGCACAATATGCTGGTGGTGGCACAACTACTACGTCATACCACAGAAGGCCGATATCTGCATTATGGAACACATTTAAAGCTTTGATAACTATTGCGACAACTGGTTCCGGTAATGCTATTACATCTGCATCTATAGCGAATGATGGAGATAACAGAAAGATTACTTTCACTAAAGGATCCACATTCCTTACTTCACTTCCATCACATAATCATGCTTATACTGTTCCTCCGGCTGCTTTTGCAGTTCAAACTGGTTCGACCAAACAAAGTCGTATTTCATTACAAACGTTGATGACATGGTTGATAACTACCAAAGAATACATCACATCTAATTCACGCAGATCGTTAACATTACTCACAACATGGGCATATGATGATAATGACATTCTTCAGTTAACAATAGACGGAACAAATTATGAAATGCAACTTGCTGGTGTTATAATTGAATTTGATGGTTATGCAACGGATTATCAAACCGGAGTATTTAGATTACGAATTCATTCAGCACCATCAACGTCAGGATTCACGCCAACATCGGGTTATGTTAAATTCCCAACAGCTCATATTGCCGAATATACATGTAATGGATCATCTTATTCACAAACATGGAAAATGCTCATTGACAGAGCTGATATTTCCAATGGCACAAGTACAACTGGAAATGGTACTATCAATGTAGCTGGAAAAGCTGTCAGTGTATATGGTTTAGGTTCAGCTGCTTATACAGCTTCAACAGCATATGCCCCAGCTGTTACCGGAGGATATCTCCCATTGTCTGGTGGATCGAGTTACCCAATGACTGGTACAATTAATTTTGGAACAGTCACAAACACAATCAGCGCATTAGACATATATACTAGAGCTTCTTCAAACTATGTTAAATTGGCAAGATGGTCATATGGTAGTACATGGAGTAGTTATGGTGCCGAGATAGGTTACTTCAACCAGTATGACGGTGCAACTCCCGGTACAAAAGGTATGCTTGTATTATTGCCATATCAGACAACTTCCAATCCATGGAATGGAGAAGTTGGTCTTGTTATCACGAAAGACCATGTATACATTGATAATGTCGAATTATCCAAGGTAGGACATACACACAACTATTTGCCTTTATCAGGTGGAACGATGACAGGATCATTGACAATGTTGGGTGAACAGTATTCAGGCAACTATGGTTTGAATATGAATAACTCGGATATCATTAATGCAAACAGAATTGTGTTCGCGGATCTTTCCGACAGTTATACGGAAGGATTGGCATTCTACAGAAGTTCAACCACTTATGATAATTTCTGGATAAAGAATGGCGTTATGTATTTCACACCAAATGCTCCAACCGATACAACAAACAATGTTGTTCTTCATTCCGGACAAATCAATACGACTGGATCGGGAAATGCCATTACGAGTGTTGCATATAACAGTAGCACTGATAAACTGGTATTCACTAAGGGATCAACTTTCCTTACAGCCCATCCAACGATACCAACATCTACAGATTCAACTGACACGAGCACTACATCTCATGGTGGAACTTTCACAGCAATCACGTCTGTTACTCGTGATAGTAATGGTCATGTTACCAAAGTAAACACCAGAACATACACCCTTCCTAGTTCGGGTAATACTGATACAAAGGTTAATGTTACTCTCGGAACCACTACCAAAGCATATCTGTTAGGTACATCAACAACACCTACATCAACAGCTCAGGCAGTTACTTCTATTGCTGACACTGGTGTTTATTTGGATACTACCGCAGGAATGTTAACTGCGACGAGTTTTAAGGGTGCTTTATACAGATACAATCCGGCTTCTGCTGAAACATCTGCAAATGCATATCAAGCATATACTATGGGATATTATCAAACCGCAGCAGCATTTGGTGGAACCATTGGTAGATTAGGAGGGAGTAGTGGTAACTGGTGGGCTCATTATATTACAATGACTCATTCTACAAACTTCCGTTATATTCTTAGATTACCATTCTGGGGTACACCACAATATCAACATACAATAGATGGTACTGATCAAAGATGGTATAATTTTATAACTGACGAACATACTGAACATTATTCGGGATACGCAAAGACATCAGTGGCTATGAGTCCGGCTTATGTACCAATAGCATCTGCAAATAGAGCAAATAAACTTATGTTTATGCCTGCTAATAAGGTCACAGTACAGTATTCATCTGATGGAGGATCGACATGGTCTACTTATAGTGTGACTGATAATACGAAACGTGATCTGTTCATTGGTAAACGTACAGCAAGTGTTAGTATTGGCCCTAGTAGTGGTAATAGAACTGTCAATATGCAAACACGTATTATCATAGAAAGCGACGGTCGTGACGCAGTCCTTGATCGATTTGTTTTCTACGTTGATTCCTCTTATCATAGAATTGCAATTGATATATATGCTGCGACGGTGGCAGCACCAAATGAGTTTGTTTTAATATCAGCTGGTGAAGATACAAATGCAACATGGACATATCAGATGGTGCGCTCTATACCGCACAGAACAGACGCTTCATATCGTTTTGGTACAAGTTCTGGAAAGTATATAAAATTCGCATTCGTGTTCAAATATACATATGTCGATCCTGATTTTCTGAGCAGTAAAGGTGATATCAAAGGTATTACCGGATTTTCGGGATGCTGGTATGGAAGCAGTTGTCAGAGTTATTTTGCTAATTATGATCATATTTATGACTGGGATAGAGATCAGAAAGCTTTCTTCCCAAACGATGTTTATGGTAATGCGGGTAGCAATCAATATACGTATACTCCTAGCTTCGGTAATCTAACTGGCACAATTAGTTCTGGTTCTCCAGCAACTGAGATTGAGGCATATTTTGATTCTGATGCTGTACCAACAGGTCGTGTTTCGACAGCATATAACAACAATGGTTCTGAGTATGGTTTCATATTTGCAAAGGGTGGAACAAACGCATACGGTACTGTTTTAAGATGGACATATGGTTCGACATATATTGAAATGGTCCGTAAAAGATCCACATGGCAGACCACAGCATGGGAAAAAATATCTGCGGGTTATGCTGATAAGGCTGGTTCTATTGCAACAGAAAATGGTTCTTCAGCTGGCGCACGTAATGTGTTCTATGCATATCTCGGAGATAATACAAAGGTTGTTTACGACAACACTGGGTCATTCACATATAATCCTAGTGGTGGTATTTTACAAACTAAACAACTTGCTCTCAATAATAGTTCATATACAGCAACAATTTCCAATACTAATGGAACAGCAGCTAGAACAGTTATATTACCTGATATGAGTGGACAGTTGACTGTAATGAATAATCTTAACTCTACTTCATCAACACCTCCACTTCGCATTGCTGATGCTATGAACTATAAGTTCTTCCTTGTGACTGTAAAGATGACTCATGCAAGTTACAACTATGAGACAACAACAATAGTCCCAGCATATCATGTAACACCAGCAGTATATATTCAAGTGACATTCTCATCTGTTAAGTATGATCTGACTGATTCTCGTACAATCAATGGTGAGATCGGTATAGAATATGATCCAAATACATCGGGCGGTACTGTAATCCTCAATGTAAAACTTGCGAATTATGGTATGTCCATTGGATCTGGCGGTGTAACATATTTTGGTACAACTTCAAGTGCACCAACAATCTACATTACAGGAGTTTATGGATTCGCTCAATAAAAAAGAAAGTTATATTTGGGGCCCATTACGGGCCCCTATAACTTATAACTTTACGTCAATATTCCATGCATTGTTGTTATGAACCATGTGACAGCTGAAGAGATACCACTAGCTGAAATTATAAGAAGCTTTTTGTTCTTACACATTTCTCTGTAGTATTCTCTCATAGTCATTTTGTTTGCCTTAGCAACTAATGCCATGAATGGTATTGCAAACACCATACCTGAAGCAAATATCAGTGCTAAAACAATGAATATTGTTGACATTGGAAATCACCCCCTTATGATTTATATCAGCAGTTATAAGTTCCTCCTGATTCATCAATCATCAGATCTAACAATGAAGCAAGATTGCTATTGCTATTGACTTCTGATTGTTCAGGTAAAACTCTTTCTCTAGGTTCAGGTAATTCAGCCTTCAATCTCTCTGGACCTTTCCAATAACCATCGACCCATATAACCTTACCTGATTTATATTTACGGAAGTGACCACTTACCCACCAGATAGGTTCTTTGTGATGGATCTTTGGTTTCTCATATGATATAGCCAGGTCATTCAGTGTTGTCATATCCAGAAGAATTCTCTTGATGTATTTCTTTGGAGGCTGTTTCTTTTTCTTGTTCTTCTTTGATTTGGATTGTTTATATTCAACAGGAGTGACGGTTGTCTTTACATAAGGAAGTACGACTGGATTGAGCAGCAATGTTTGAATCATATACCAATGGTACAATACATTCATCGAATAACTGCGCATTTGATTCGCAAGACTTTCAAAACTATCTCTGAAGTAGTTCTCTTTGAAATCTTTATAAGATTTATCATCACAGCAGCCCATTATTGTTGATGTAAACACCATTCCATATTCATCACCAGCATAATATATTGGGAACATGTATTTGAGTTTGCTATACAGACTATCCCCATACACATCTATTCTGACAATTCCTATTTCGACAGTTGATACCTCACCTTCCTGCTTGTTCTTAGAACTGAGATCAATAATCTTTTGTTTTATCTCGGTTGGTGGAGCAATGTAAAGTCTACCACTGACATGAAGATCGGTAAATTCATTTGATTCATCATACTGAAGGACTATGTCTTTTGCGGGAATATGATTTGATAAGAACATGTCAACTGGAACTCCTCGTCCAGTGTATGCATCTCTAAAGTATTCTTCAAGTTCATCTGTTATATTGATGAATTCTTTAGAAGATGTGATAGGATAGTCCTTATCACGTTTCTCAATACTTTCCTTTGTAAGAAATCCTATGAAACCATATTCCTCAGCAGCATCTCTATTAATCTTTAATATCATATTTCTTTACCTCCCTGAGCATAGATCTAATTCTTTTATAGAATGATTTTTCTATATCGGAAAATCCGTCTGTCTTTATCAAGTCGAGATTTGTTTGACGATGATGAATCTTAGCAATCGGTGCATGATCGCCTATAGATACCTCTATGCGTGAAGAATATACATCTGGTATAGCATATTCATTTTCCAGATATCCGAAAAATATCTCGACAGCATTGGGAATCTTATGTATGAGATCCTGGATGAGATCTGGATCAACTTTTGCTATGTCTGGCATGAATCTTATATAAACACCCAATGGAACATCACCACTGATTTCCAAATAGCTGTCTTCTGGTAAAGGCTTATCGTCATCAAGCTCTGTTATCAGAAATACATATGTGCTGCCATACTCGATCCAGTGTTCTTCGGACGTATTTGATGATATGTCAATTGCAGGAAGTAAACGCATCCAGTTAACCAGTCTCACGAATGTTGCTGCTAAATATTCATTGTTGTTGTTAATCGATTTCTTTTCACTCATGGACAAATCAGGATTCTTTACAATGATATCTGTGAGTACATCATATACGATGGTGGTCACATCAGTTACATTTTGTAAACTTACAAGAGCTTTCTTTTTCATTTTTAAACACCTCAATCATTTAATGGGCCCACAATGGGGCCCAAAGTATTCTTACCGGTTCATATTTCAACACCCGTGAGCTTTTTAATGATGTCCGCTTTGTATTTAACAGCATCCATTGACGCAAATACGGATACCAAACCCACTGTATCAGATGTTGAAAGGTTCATGCATCTAATCATATAATTGGTCTCTTCTTCTGTAAAAGGAAGTATCATCTTTTCGATCTTCCAGTTTGATGCATCATTAGCTGTAATAGTCTTTCGGTTAGCACTGCCAAATGTTGTTGTGATGAAATGTATTTCCTTTGTATCACCCTCATCAAAGATACCGATGAACTTTTGGCTCGGATAATCCAATGGGGTACAAAGATAGGCAGCACCCTTTTCGAAATACTCTGGATTGAGTTCAACAATCGTAACTTCCGTCAGAAAATTCTGTAAAGGATTCTTTATTTCGTGTATTCCTGAATTGTCTTTCTCTTTCATTTTCTTTCCTCCTTGTTAATCACATTTCTTATACCAGAACTGGTCTCCTATAAGGAAACCGCCGTTTTTCTTATGCTTGGTCTTAATTTGTCTGTACCAGGCATTGTATATCTTACGTATACGCTTGTAGGTCCATCTCCATTTACCAGTAGCTCTTTCGAGATACACTGGAAGGAACACCTTTTCTAACCAGTCTGCATACAGATTGAAATTGGTTGTAGGATAACGTTTACGAAACTTTGTTCCTTTATATGGATGACGATTATGTCTCGGTCTCATTATGTTCACCCCAATGTTTGTGATATTTGTTATATACGTATTTACCAATCATGCCATACAGCTCATACATCTCTTCTTTGGAGAAACAATCAAAATCGGTTGTTGAATACCAAACCACTTTAGGACCATCCCATGATTGGTTATCAATCCGAATGTTTATGTTCCTATATCCGTTGAATATGCCAGTCCATATATCGATGTCACCCACATTGTCATATTTATGAACATATGCTCCAATCACCAGATTATGTGTAAGAGGACTCATGATACACCAACGTATGCCATTATTATCTTTATGACCTGGATCTGACATCAGCATGCATGAATTCTTGAGGAACTTTGGTAGCTTGGGCATTAACCAAGCAACCATTATTGATTTGATTTCATCAATTGTTACCATTTATTCATCTTCCTCATCACAGTAGTGTGTGATATATGGATCTGATCTGAATTCCAGATTCGGTATCATCGCATTCTGGACATTCCTCAATGCGGCAAACAGATCAGCTCGATCATCTCCTACTTCACCATTTGCACATACCTTACCATTCTTGATATAGAAATTTTCATCACGATTAATCCATTCCATATCAAGAGTTTGTAAGAGAATATCAAATGCATCTTGCCAATTCAGATCATATTCAAGTTGTACTTTCATTTTCTTTTTCCTCCTGGTACTTTATGAAGTTTGCTTTCGTTTCTTCAAGCTCCCGTATTCTAGGTTCAACATACTTATCCCAGAACTTCTTTGTGTTTGTTATCATCAACAGATATTGGTCACTGTTACATATACCAACAATGCGTGTTACAACTCTTCCATCATCTCGTGAATATATTCGTGGATCGGTTTTTGTTATCTTATAAACAACAACAACCATGCCCGAATGATGGAATTGTTCACATGGAATATAACAATTCACATATTCATATTTATAACTACATGGAGATTCCCTGTCCTCATATTCTCCATCGTACACCATTACCCCCGGATCAAAATCCGCTAATTGAGGTCTACGTCTATCATTCTTTGAGTTTGAAGCATCCATTTGTTCTTCTTCCTTCTTATTATCCCATGGGAGATACCCATGTTTATTATAGTTATCATATACACACTGGAGGTCTCCATAGAGTTCCATTAGAGTATAGCTATCATAGAATTCATATTTGTATTTGGTATCAATATAATTAATGATACTCTCGAAAAAGTCCATTGAATATATGTCTTCGTTGTTGGGGAGTTGATCAGAACCAACCCCTCTGTCCAACAGGTATGCCAATTTATTCGTGGAACAAAGCTTCTTGTTAATATCATCCTCATCAATTACGTATGATTTTGGTCCGTCTCCATGTCGTGTATTTTCAATGAAATCATTTATTTGGGAAATCATCATCTCAAGAAGTTTCAAATTTCCTTTACGGTATGTATCGTTGAATTTTCTTACATCTGCTGCGATATCCACAACAGAGTCATCTTTCTTATTTTCTTTCATTTCTTTTCCTCTCATTTGAAAAACCTTCCTTAATCTCACGCATTTCCGTTATCGGTTCTTCTGAAATGTCTTGTATGAATTCTTCATATTCATTTTTTGGGAATACCGTGAGTCTCTTTACTTTATCACGTATTCTGCAAAATACATCTTTGTCTGTAGCCAGATATGATATCCCCTCACGAGCTTCCAATGCCTCATGTATGATATTACATAATGAATTATATTCATATTCATCGAAGCTTATTGGATTTTCAACCAGTTCGATTATCTCATATCTGTCAGCATCCTCACTGTCAATTCCAAGGACTGAGAACTGAAATGGTTCAACTTGATCACAAAAAGTCCTGAAAGATATCTTATTTGGTTCAACCCTCATGAGTATACCTTTGTCTCTTATTACGTCTCCACATATGTTCTTGTACACAATAGCATACAAACCACCTATGACAAAATTGTCTGGTTTGAATTCATACACTGTACGTGGTCTCATATATTTATTATGATCCATTATTCTTCATCCTCCTACATTATAATCTGTATTATGAGATATGGTCAATTCCGTAGCACCATTATTATCAATTATGAAATCATATACGCGTTTAATAGTCAGGAATTTACCATTGTCTCCATCATGATAAGTATGAGTGTTAAGATATTCTCTTAACACAGATACTAAATCAGCCTGCTCGAAACCTTCGAGTGTGAGTTCATTGGTCACTTTCTTCCTCATTTTTATTTCTCCTCAAATAATGGTGTGATCACGAGCAGATCGTCGGGCTCAACTATCCATTTAGCCCATACCCGGTCTTTTGTATAGAACCATCCGAACGTCAATTTCTCAGATTCAGCTTTTTCAAGTATTACATATACATACTCATCAGTCTGAACGTTCTGAATCTTATACGGTGCACCAATCTTGAGTTTTGAAGGATCAAACACTTTTGTTGTTTTAACATATCTATCAAGATTTGTTAATACCTTATTCTCTTTCTCAGGGGTTTCTTCTTCGGGTTTTTCTTCATCCGTTATACCTTTATGAAGCTCGTGCAAAAGGAATCTATACAAGCTATTGATTTCGGGAGACACGGTGATTGGTCCTTTATGAGCTATCTTGAATATATCGACATCATCGATAATGATATGTGCCTCGTTGCCGGTAATAGTTATGTATATTGATTCATCAACGCATTCTGGCACACCTGTTTCTTTGACTACCAGTTTACCATCAATATATTTCTTTTCGGGAAGTTTATAACAGAATACTCCACCGTCCCCTGAATCGGTTTCACATGATATAACAGGGATGTTATGGCTCTTCAGCCATTGAGTTATTGCTGTTTGTGTTTTGTCTAATGACATTACTGTTTCCATTTTATTCCTCCTCATCATCTTCGAAATCATCTTCGTCATCGTCAATGTAGTCAAGCCCCATGGCGATCTTGTCATGTTCATGAATCACATCACTCCAAGCATTCAGTAACTTTGCATACTGTTTGTTTGCTCTGGTGAATTGTCCATCATTGAAAGCTGCGTCGTATGCAACTGGTCCGAGTAATGTGATACGCATTGCACTTGTTTGACCAATGAATATCTCCAACATACATTCTTCAATTGATATTCCGAGTGTCACAGAATTATCTGGCATAGTACTCATTGTAACAGGACCTTTAGGAGGTTCATCACAATATGATTTTGACACGGCAGCCATATCTTCATCTGTGTCCATGGTATATACGTAATCTGAACATGTTGCAAATGCTTTTGACAATGCTAGATCCCATATAAAGAATAATTTCTCAAATGACAAATTATTGTTATATTTGTCAACCTCATTTTCTTCACGAAGTTTATTTCTCATGGTTGTGAATAACTCCACAACTTTGTCGATGTTTATTCTTGACGATACATTCATTTCTGTTCCTCCTGTAATATAGGTTCGTTTTCTTTAGCGAGTTTCATCAACTCGTCGTGTAATTTGTTTTCGTCTCCTAATTGAGCCCTGAACTCTTTGGTTATATCTTTTACGATTTTGACATTCTTGATCAATGGTTCATTGTCATGACCATGTCCAACAACATCTCCGGTCACAAGATATACAGGTCTGTCTTTATCATAAATCAATAACCACGTTAAAGTATTCAGTGCACCTTCGAGAAATGGTATTGGTAGAACGATTTGAGGAATGCCATCTTCCCATATTATGCAATCATAAACTGATACACCGGGTTCCTTTCCACAATAGTAACTACGATAACGAATTGATGATTGCTCATCTTTGGGAATTTCACCGAATCTAATAAATACTTTCATATCACAAATCCTCATAGTTCATTTATTTTATACAGCTCAAATGCTCCTTGAAATTCCGACACAGAGTAACTCATTGCAGCATCTTCACCGTTGCCATCCCAATAGTTGAAACATAACGAATCTGCTGATTTGTAGTGCAATGTTACTATTCCCATTTTACCGTTCTCAAGATTCTTGAGCAGATAAGGATATCCCTCTACGAATTTATCAACATCGAAAATAGGAACCATTTTGAATGGATCAATGGGTTTGTCAAACTTTCCGCCAGGTTTCATCAAAGTTTTATCTTCGACAGCAACGGCTAACGTATCATCTATGATAGCACATTGTTTTTCTTCAACACTTTCTTCCTCTGGGAAAGTTGGACTATTCTGAAGAGGATGTTTCTTTGTGGCTTTTTCTTCCAATAAAACAGCTGCTTCACAGATTTCATTGTATAAGTCATAAACTTCTTCATCTATGAACGGAGGTACCTCTGTTTGTATCAATGATGCAACACTTGGTGTGATTCTCATAACAGGAGTATCAGTATTCATCCATATTAGAATCTCTTTTTCATCACCAACGGTTATGACTGATCCCTTTATGAATCTACCATTATAAAGATCATAATAGAAACCTCCTGCTTCCGATTCACATGCATTACCACGTATATCATTCGATTTCATCCAACGCTCTATCACAGTTTGTATCTGTTCTAATGATATTGCCGGATCATATTTAGCATGTCTTTCATCTGCAATATCTTCGCAGTTTAAGAATGTATCCAATGCAGTATAAATAGCAGATACTTGTGAATATCCTAAACAACTACTGGACTCGGCGTATAACTGCGGTTCATGATATCTTCGTATGAAGCCATCATCAATGTCGATAGCAATAACCTTGTTCATTCTTTTACCATTCCATATATCAACCATGGAAGAACCGGCTTCTTTAGTAAATCCTATGATGAGATGTGGTTTTTCTGGATCTACAACAATATGAAATTGCATCTCATAAACTTCCATGTTCTCAGATTTAGCTTCATTCGATGATATATGTTTGCCAGGGAACAGTATCTTCAACTGTTCCCTAAAGATCTTTGATAACTGGTCATATGTTATCATAATATCATCCCTCCGTTTCGTTTCTTCAGGTTCATTGTTATCTTTCGATTCTTTGTTAGATGTAAGATATTTTATCAGTGTCTCACCGATAGTCTGAATTTGTGAATGTGAGAGCCCATTATCTCTATCATATAATTCAGGTTCATGATAGTATCTTATACAACCATCACGTTCATCAACATCAAACACGATGTGGCCCATCTTACCATTCCACACAGTAAACATAGACGAGCTTTGTTCATGAATAAACCCTATATGATATTTTTTAGATCCAAGAGTCATGATGACATATGTCATACCAATTTTCTTGTCTTTGTTATCATGCAAATATACTGGTTTCATATACAGATCTCTCTTTGGAAATACTGCATCAATGGCAACATTTGCAATAGCTTCATCAAATTCTTCAAATGTTATCATAATAACATTCCTCCATCTTTTGTGTTAGCTGGGTAAATCTTCCAATTATCACCCTTGTGATAATCCTTTGCATTGATTACGATATAACCTGACCATGAATCGAATTCAAGTTTGCTAGTATCGACTACACGCAAGGTAGCAATGATTGTTGTACCGTCTTCAATGTTTCTGATCATGTATGGGAGACCCAGTCTTAATACATCAGAAGCAATGTTGAACTGTGGAACAATTTCCAGTGCAGAAGCCATGATGTCTTCCATGGTGTTAACATCTATAATTTCCATATTATCAGACCCCTCATCTTCGGTATTATCGATGATTGTTATACCTTCAGCACCATCAGTGACCAACATACTAGCAAATTCATTGTGAATGTTTATTGATAATTGATTCATAAATTCCTTTGAGAAATCTTTATTGAATTCAGAATCTGCATGGAAACGGACAATGTTATCTGTAGAGAATGATATATTAACATTATCACCACTACCGGTCCAAATAACAATAGTACCGTCATCGCGTAATGACGCACCAACATACAATTGATTTAATCCTGGACAATTACTGGATTTACAAATCTCCCATTGAAAATGATTTTTGTCTGTTGTGAGATTTGCACATCCGTCATTTCTGAACGCATTCTTAATTATATCTTTGAGCCAGTCTCCCATTATCACCTGAAGTCTGGCAAACTGCTCTTTCTTGTCGATACAATGTTCTTCATTGTTTCTGGAAATGGTTATATGTTGAATGATTTCATACAACTTCATCATTTCTTCTTTGCCACAGAATTCATGGTAGTAATCCGTATCGTTATTCCATCTAACGGAACCATCTCTGAATAACTGGATGTGGACATTGTCTGTGTTATGTGACCAGATACTTGTGCATGTTTCAGCACCATTCATCTTGGCACCAATATCAACATAACAATCAGGATCATCACCGAGACAGTGATAGTAGAATGAATGCATACCCTCACCATCACCAGATGTCTTTGATTCAACGTTGTGTGTTCCGAACACCTCGTCGCACCAAGCGCCGACGATTTTATATAATTCAAATATACTTAACATATTTCTTTTACTCCTTTGGATATAATCTCATTATGGTATAATCATCAATACCAGCGCCAAATGCAGGTTCAACTCCCAATATCAACATATCAGATATGCCGGAAGCCTCATTATATAATACAAATGAAACTACTCTTTCAGTTACGTTAGCACATATAACGTCATGTGTAGCGAACTCACCTTTCTTGCGAATACGGTAAGCTCTACCTACTTCGAATTTCTCAGTGTCGATGACACGGACTTCTTTTGTGGTTGTTTTAGTATTCATGATTATACCTCCTGAATTTATATTTGTTTATATCGAGCTTTTATTTGAGTGGGAACCCTTGTCAGTATGATACTGATTGTTCCCGGATGTGGATCGGTATCTTTAACGCGTCTTTCATAATAAACCCGTTTATCGTTTTTACCCCAACAACTTCTATCAAGATAAAAATGTTCACGTGTTAGTTTGAATCCATTGGGATTGCAACCGGAAACAAATAACGAGTCAAACATTAAAGAATTATCAGCATCGTGTATACACTTTTCCCAGAATATATCGTATGCTTCATTGGGGCTCTTTGCATCAACGAAGTATTTATGTGGTAATAGTTTTGACATCATTCCTGGATCAACTTCTATCAGATACATTATTTATCCTCCTTTGATCCGAAACATACATCAGATATACAGTGTTTCAATTCAACTCTGATTTTAGATATTTCCTTGAACTTAGGATGATCTTCATCGATACTCTCCAAGGCCATGCGTATATAACGATCCGCTTCAATAAGATAGTTTTCGATGCACGGATAAATCGGTTCACTCATTTTCCGTCCCTCCTTTGATTCTAATGATAGCCGGTAATAATGATGGTTTACCGAATGGACAAAAACCGAATGGATCCGGTAACATTCCAAACAGTAATACATCTGATATGTGAAACTCTAACGGGGTTATTGTATGATCAGGTACACAGATCAACTTTAATTTTGTTGGTGTGTATCTTAACAATAACACGTCATGGTCTTCCGGTTCATCCCCAAAGAACCGTGTGTATGCCATCCCTTCGACATAGATGTCCGGATCAAATATAAACCTCTCGCCGTATAAAGGAAATGCATCATATTCTCCAAAATCAATATCCCCATCAACCTTTTTAATTCCAAAAGGCGTCTCCATATCATGACCTCCTTGATTATCGATCTAACGACATTACTACGCCTACAACGGATAATACAACCAATGCTGTACATACCACTATGATTGCAATGTCAGTTAGTGTGAGTTTCTTTCTTGGCATTTTCATTTTTCTTTTACCTCCATTTTGACTTTTTATTAATATGATTATTACCATCATATCTTGGTAATAATATATATGTCAAATTAATTAAATAAGGAGTGTTATTTATGAAAGTTAGTCTTAAAGACGGCGACATCTCAACCATCCCCGAGGAAGAAGTACAGGAGTACGTTAAGTATGTTAAGAACAAATACCCCGATGAGATTATCGATGAGATAATCCTTGAGTTTGAGGGTGAAGATGTTAAGATCGAAACCCATAAACATTCAGCTCCTTTCTCTAGGATTAGACGTATAACAGGCTATCTCGTTGGTACAATGGATCGTTGGAACAACGGTAAACGTGCCGAAGAGCATGACAGAGTAAAACATGGAGTGGTAGAATGAAGTTAAACGGTTCAGCAGAATTTATCCAGAAAGCAAAAGAGGCTGTGTATCTGATGGTAATCGAAGGACTTGATCCAACAGATCATGTTGAGTTTACAATCGATGATGTATATGTTGTAAATTCACAATATGTACTCGGTAGCCAGAAAGCTCAGTTATCTACAACTCTTCCTGATGGTAAATATTATGAGGTAACTTATAATGATGCTAAGGAAGAAATGTATGTTGATGGATATGTTAAATTTAATAAGCATCTCATAAAGTAAAAAAAAAAGAATGCTCCCCGAAATGGGGAGCATGTCTTTCTTTGATACCGCATGTAGCCTGGATAGGCTTGGCCAAACCACCACGAACCTAGATGATCCGAAACTACACCTTTACCTCGCATTGCTTGACGAAACCATACCTAACCGAAACGTTACTTGACATCACCTTTCAACACTTCACCGGCACGATAACCAACGGCATTGCGCATAACCGAACCCCTACGCTGCCGACAATACGTAACAGAACCCTACCACCACAACACACATCCGTGTTATGCGGAGTCATACCAACGCAATGATCTGTCGCACCGCACGACACCCAGCCTTACCGATACATGGTCTATCACAACGATACCGCTCAGCACCCGGCCTCACCTTAGCTAATCACAGCAGGAGTTAACGCTACGATACCGGAACTAGACACATCTTAGCTGCCCTGCACCAAAACGAAACAATACTGTCCAGTACAATGCTACAGCACACCATTACCTGACACTATCGGGCATCACCATACCCGTACGCCAGCTTACCCGAGTTAGCTATGCAATACCTTTACAAAGTGCCACCTCGCTTCATATCACCTTACCACGACGTCATACCACATTAAGGCACATTACTTCACCGAAACCAAACGTCCACTACCGAACAGTCCGTCTCAAAGCCGAAACTACGCACCCGCCCAACGGGACGTTACCCAAACACGGCCACTCTTTACCTGACGGAACTCAACCGTCACGAAACAATACTGAACTCAACAGGCAAGACCTAACCAAACCCATGCCGAAACTCCACGAGTCAAAACTCCACTGAACCCCAACGTCATAATGCGACATTGTGTGCAACAGGACCGCTACTGTACGTCTCACGTCGGGGGATGTTAATCCCCCGGAGACAACGCGTGGTTTTAAGTTCCACGAGAACTTATACTACTGACTTTATCTTGTTCTTTTCGATTTTGAAGTAATTCTGGGAAATTGTTGCCCATGTTTTACCATGAACAAGATCTCTGATGGTTCCCTTATTGAATTTGCCATTTATATAATCATAAATGTCATTTACAATTGAACCAAAGTCTGCACGACCTCTACACTTCTCAGCGATATACTTCGAGATGTTTTCCGCATCGAGCTTTGTCATGCGGTTGTAAGTCATACCCTTGCGGGAATATGGCTTTGATTCTTCTTCGGTCTCTGAATCATCATACTGCTCATCAGTATCATCTTCCGTATCGATATCAGCAGATACGTTAAGATCTCCGTTGAGGAAATGATATATGAGAGATATACGGAGCCCATACTCCGGGAATAAATCGACGAAGTCTGTAATGTCTTCCTTGTTGAACTGCTCCTCTCTTAAGGTAGCATAACCTACCTTAAAGGTTTCTATACAGTCAACCGTTCTTTCAATTCTATTATCAGCCATTACTTTATACCTCCTATGTCAAGAATTGTCTGAGCCATATCTGTGGGAAGAGAGATCTTCCACTTATCTCTAATTGAATCAACGATGTCCTCTGCAGTGATCTTCTTGGAAGTGTTACCACCCTGAAGTTCCTCGATTGTCTTAACAATCATCAGATTCTTTTCACCGATTGTGAGTGTTCCTTTGCGTATACTGTTTTCAAGCATTTCGATAGGCTCATTTGTGAATTCGTATGAAGATGCTGATGCAGATACCTTGGGCTTACTCTCTGCAGGTTTAACTTTCTTATCGTTAACAGCACGGAACTTACCGTTCTCAATGTAGAAGAATTTCGATGACAATGCTGTCTCGATAAGTTTATTGCGGATGTTTGAGATATAACCTCTGGTGATGGTGCTATCAGAATATCTCTTCATGGTTGCATCGATGTCACCCTTTGCCTCAACGAGTCTGCGGCATACATCTTCTGCAAGGATTTTCGACTTATTCGGGTACGAAATGGTCTTAACCCATTTAAGATTCTCAGGTCTCAGATTACGTCTATCACCATCGATGTAATCAATGATAACCTTGGTTGCTGTGGATGAATTCTTTGTGTTTGAATTGATACCGAAGGCACGACATACAATCGGAGCAATTCTAACGTGAGAATCCTCTGGTTCTTCATTCACATAGGTGTCCTTCTTGATAAGCACCTTCATTTCGCAATCAAGGAACTTACCTTCGAGAAGCTGGTTATGTTTGATATCCCAAACGTCACCTTCGTTTGAGACCATGAGACCTTCCTTAAAGCGCTTAGATGACTGACCCATATCCTTCTTCCAAACCACATCGGGTTTGTACTTGAGCCAATCACTGGATACAGTGACAGTTACTTTTGGAGCCTCTTCCTTTGGCTCCGGCGTTTCAATAATTTCATCTTCTACCTGTGTTGGTTCTTCCTCCTCCTTGACAACAACAGGTTCTGGCTGGGCTACAATGACAGGTTCAATCTCTGAAATAGTATCTGATTCGAATAATTTTTTGAGCTGTTCGAGATCCGTCTGAATGACAGGATTAATTCTCAGAATAACATCGATATCTTCTTTAGACACACATGTCATTGCGTCGTACATCTGGTCGATTGTGTTCTTCACAATCTTTACTGACTTGAGATTTTTCATTTTCTTTTCCTCTTTTCTTTTTATTTTTTGGCGTTAGATTATTGCCAGAGGTACTCGTCTCTTTCGATTTCCATAACTGGGTAATCTACCGGAGTCTTTCGCTCTGGCGAAACACATTGACAAGAACTCCTACATGATGGATTCCAACATTGTAGAGAATTCATCCTCACTTGGATTACAAACATCGATTCCACTTAATGTCTCATACGGATCGATAGATGTATCATTGGTATCCAATGTGTAGATGTTCTCATCATTCATTATTTATTGATATTCACCTCCTGATAAATAGCGCTAGTAAGGACACCTAGAGTATCATAGCTATTACGATGTCTTTGCCAGATATTGATCAACAATGCCCAACGATGCTGATCCCAATAAATGCATTGCCCATCGGCCTGAACGACTCCTCCCTACTCATTTAAATAATATATATTTAATTTCATTGAATATAAGAAAGGAATGATAGTATGGCTTCCATAGCTAAAGATAAAGTTTTACAAGCTGATATCAGTCAGATCAATAAAACTTTTATAGAAAACATGTTTGCTGGTTATCACGACAGAGAAACTGGTGAATTCCATCAACCACCATTTGTTCCAACTGAGGTTATTTCTTTAAAGAAAGAAGAATATCAGTGGGTCAATGGAAGTATATCAACAACTGTCGGAATGTTAATCTTCAATAGATACATTCTTGAGCGTACTGGTATCATCCAGCATCTTGGATATTGGAATGATCCTATCGATAAGAAGGGTCTTGAAAGATTAACTGCCGAAGTTAATAATCTTGCCATTCAGGATTTGATCACAATGCAACAGAAGGGTGATTACATCGACTCTCGAGATAGACTTGGTTTCTGGTGTGCTGCTTTCTTGGCTGTTGCTATATCTCCAGCTCTCATTAGACCTATGGACAATGTTAACAAACGTAAAGCTGAGTTGTTCAAACAGTATGAGAATGAAATCAGATCTACCAATCCTGTTACTCAGACAATGGCTGTTAATAAGATTGAGAAAGAACTCATGGGAATGGTTCGTGAGAATCTTAAGAACGATCCTGGTTATGACTTATATAGATCCGGTGATGGTAACTTGGATAACAACTACAAGACCATCAATGTTATGAGAGGTTCTGTTTTCAACGAAGGTACCAAGAGATACGACGTTGTTGAGAACTCGCTCATGAATGGTATTACCAAGAATGATATAACCCCATTTGCTAACTCTGTATTGGCTGCTGCATATCCTTCAGCTGTTGGTACTGCTGATGCTGGTTATATGGCTAAGATCATATTGGCTCTTCTCCAATCAGAACACATCGATGAGAATCCTAATTCTGACTGTGGTACTGAACAGACAATTCCTCTTACTATTACAAAGAAGAATACCAAGTATGCTCTCTTCAGATATATCAATGACAATGGTAAGAAAGTCCTCACAGACCTTCATAACATCAATAATTACATTGGCAAAACAGTTCAGTTATATTCTCCTCAGTGTTGTGAAAGAGAAGCTATATGTGGCAAGTGTGCTGGTACCGTATTCCATAACCTTGGTGTTAAGAATGTTGGTCTGCTTGTAACCCAGATTACTCAGAAGCTTCTTAATATTAAACTTAAATCAAAACATGACCTTTCTCAGAATGCTGGTATCATTCCTAAGGAATATGTATTTGCAAACAAAGAAGGAACTGATCCAATGTTCCATATCACAGAAGGTGTTATGTATAATAAAACAAAGCTCAAGTTATTCATACCACGTCTTCTTGAAGAGCTTGACGGATTCGTTAAAGAACCTACAAACATTTCTTGTATGGGTATATTCCCTGTTAAGTTCTATGATAACAATGACAATGAATTGTTATCAACAATGATGATCGTTCCTGGTGTACTCACATTCAATATCTATGATGACGTCCAGGAAGATCCAGATAATTACATCGTAACATATGAACCAAACTCAGCTGTATGTACACTGGCTATTCAGAAGACTGCTGCTAATGTAGAATTCTTCATTAATCAGATATATCTCTATTCTAAATCACCACAGGTTCCTTACAATCTCATGACAGAGCTCATGTTCAGATGTCTTGAGATCAATGGTATCGATCTTACTGGTCCTGCTATTACATATGAGCTATTAGCGAGACGTGTATGCCGTCATGGTGATAAATCGTATGCTACTGTATATGGTAAGGGTAATGCAGACCCAATGGGATATGAAAAGTTGAGATACCGTGAGGCTGTTCAACAATCAGGTGTTCTTCAAGCAATTCTGTTTGAGGATATCTCAACAGGAATGAACAAGGGCCTTGCACAGACTCTGAATGGTAAACAACCTACTGTTACACCTCTTGAGCAAATCATAAAAAGTTAATAAAAAAATATGGGGGCAATTGCCCCCATATACTTATATACCGTAATCTTCTTCGTCGTTCATCTGTGCTTCATACTTAGCACGCAGAGCCGCAACTCTTTCCTGCTCTTCACGAAGCATACGCTCACGCTCTTTGATAGCTTTCTGCTCAGCAGCAACAAGTGTATCAAGCTTGATATCTTTACGCTTTTGAACATATCCGGCCTTGTCAATTATAAGCTGATCGATGAAGTTTTTCTTGAACTGACAACCTGCAGCATGAACATGACCACCGCCGGATATGAATCCACACAGGTCTTTATATGTTCTTTCCAAGAACTTGATGATCTCTGATACATCAGCACCACCATTTTCTCTTGAATAGAATGTATAGAAATACTTCGCACCATCAAAGCTATACTTGCATACAGCAGCACAGTTGTCATATATCTCCTGGAAGATGGATGAATTGCCATCCATTGCATTGAGGCAAGCTACCTGGATACCATTGATAGTTACAAAGAATCCATTTGCAAGATTCTTTGCATCAAGAGCACCTCTATATCCTACAACAGTAACACCGTTGTTGAGTATTGACATCAGTATATCATTCTTCTGACGAACATCACCTTCATCAAGTAACTCAACCCATATATGATTCAGAGGATGCTTATCTCTTGTGAGCTGGAAACCAGCAGTGAAGAACTTGGTATCCTGGATTTTATGTTTCCAGATATCATTGTCATCAATCATTCTGACAACATCAGGAATACGCTCAATGGTCTTATCGCTCATAATGGGTTCATTATCCTTATTAATAGGATTACCATTATTATCGATACGACAGCATGTTCTTCTTACATCATCATCATCGAAGTCGAACTTTGCATTCATAGGATCGAGTTTGTCTGCTTCATTGAATACATTTGCATATATCCATGTAAGCATTGTACCAGATATACCTTCCTTCAATAAGCAGGTATAGTTACCATAACCTTCAAGTTCAGACTTGTATGTATTGTACATTTCAATTCCTGTGTGATGATGGTCAATGTGAAGAACCTTAACCTTTAATTCAGCACACTTGCGAATGAGATCTAGTGTTGATGGATCAAGTGATAAGTCTACAATGTAAACCATGTCTCCTTCTTCAAATGCTGGGATTTTCTTATCGAGATTTGCCTGGTAGTTATACTCAATGAAGTTCTCAGGTGTGAGAGGCTCCATTGGGTTAATGAGATACTGCTTTACCAGAAAAGCAGCACACTTTCCGTCATCGTCGTTATGATGAAATACATAACTCTTCATTTTGTTTCCTCCTTAGCTAAGTAAACCAGACTCAGCCTGCATCTCTTCTGCAAGTCTGTAGGCTTTAGCTGAATCAGTTTCAAGCATGTCACGGATGTATCCCTGGAATACTATCTTAGCATCCCTAACAGCATCCTCTTCAGATTTGTTTATTGTGTGTACCGAGATAACACAATCGAGTTCATCACCATCTTCATCATGAACGACGAGAAGATCGGAAGGATCAATGGATGATTCTTCAATCTGGATGATTTCAACACTGTTATCTTTCTGAATATGGCCATATACTTTGTAGCACTTGTTACCTGAACCATCAGGAAGTTCTACTTCACCATTATTGAATACACCGGGGTTAGTGAAGCCTGAATCTATTGATGGTGTCAAAGGTGTCTGTGGTATGTAAGCCAGTGCGATTGATTCAAGATATCCGAGGATAGTCTTTGTGAATGAGAACAGATCGAATGATATGTAAAGTGCGAGTTCATAAGAACTGAGCTTGTCATTCTGATCCTTATACATATCTACTGTCATGCCAAATCCCTTAAGAGATTTCTCGAGCTGTGGAATAAGGTGATCCAGATACTCACTGAATTCATTCATTGGTACCTGGCTGTGACAAAGCAGATTGTGATAGATGTTTGTGAGAGCCTGTTCCTGTTCTATGAAATGAGAAATGTGTGTCATTACATTCTCAGGTGCGAACAAGTCAGGATTGTTTGAAGGATCGATGAAAAATCCTGCACCTGTGCATGAGTCAAGCTTGATGCATCCTCTGTCAATCTTTTCCTGAATAGACTCTTCTGTCTGGGTTTCTTCTCCTTCTGTTACAGGAATCTCGGCTGTGTTTGTCTCGTTGATTACCTGATCAAGAAGATCCTTGTGATTGCTTTCCATATGGGTTTACCTCCGTTTATTCTTTTTTGATTTTCTATTTGAAGATATCTTTTTAAGGATATCTGTCAAGCGTTTACTAGTTGATGTGGGTTCCTCTTCTTTAATGAATCCCAAATCCTTGAAAGTTGGCACTTTCTTTTTCTCGGGATTTTCATGCAATAATGGTTCATGCTTCATGTGTAATTACCTCCACAAATTTGTAATGATCTGTTCGGTCATCATTTCAATTATATATGTTTTTGAAAGGAGAAAAATATTATGTTAGAATTCTCAATTATTACAATCGGTAGCTTTGTAACAATGCTTGACTCTATAACAAGGTACATAGGCAAGTTTTGTTTCAAGAAGGACATTGGTAGGGTGCTCCCTATATTCTCGATAATATATGGTGTCGCTCTCGGTATCTGTGGTTTCTATACTCCAAATGTGGAGATGGGAGCTAATCTCATCGAGGCTGTTTTCATAGGCCTCTCAGCTGGTGCTGCAGCAACTGGTATTAATCAGGTTGGTAAGCAGCTTAATAAGAAAACAAAAGAAGAAGAAACAGAAGAAAATACAACGCTTGTCATGAATGCTCTCGCAGAGTTTATCGAGAACATGAAGGTTGCAGATGAAAATGATGTAGACGAAGAAGATTACGAATATGATGAGGATGATGAATGGGAAGAAGATGACGACATCGATGATGAAGATGACGATGTCGATGAAGAGTACGAAGAAGAAGACGGTGATTATGTAGACGCCGAAGAAGATGAATCAGAGGAAGAACCAGAAACCCTCGAAACTGGTTTGGATGGCGAAGAGCCAATCGAGGAAACAGAAGATGATGAACCAATTAAGTATGACAACGACTTCGATGATTAAAAAAAATAAATGAGACAATGCCGGGGCTTTACGCCCCGGTTATCTCTGTTCAATTGTGTGTTAGTGTATGTAAAATTTTAGCACCCCGTTCTTATAGACTTTAAAGTCCGGGGATACTATTTCGGGATTACCAAATCCCTTTTTGATTAATTCCAGATACTCTGGATTTTTATATCCTGTTAATAACTGTCGTTCGGTGCGTGACAGCTTAACAGTTTTGCCATCTTCGTCGGTCGCGGTAACAATCTTGTTCGAGATACCATTTACGACCTTTTCTGTTATGATCACTTCTTTTATTCTAATCTTCTTTTTCATTTAATCCTCCATATTATTTCTTATGGTTTATCTAAAGTAATTGTAACGACCGTCACCCCAGAATGATGTATAGTGAGGGAAGTCGCTCTGATGCTCGAAATAGTATTCGACAGCATCAATACAGCTCTGTGTTACATTATAGCTGTAGTAAGGAGTTGCGTAAACCGGATTGTACTGATATGGAGCTGTCAGTACATTGTACACTGTACTAGGCAGACCATTAGTCCAACCACCATCACGAACTCTATTCATTACAGTTGCTACGACACATGCTTTGTCGTAGAGCGACACCCAATCAGAGCCGTACTCATATGCAACTGTATTGCACAGATAGATACGCTCTTCTTCGGTTACGTACTGTAATGAAGTCAAAGTCGGAGTAGGTACTTGATATGCTGTTACAATCTCTATGTCGGGATTGCATTCAGTGCAATATCTACACTCTAAACCTTCTGTTGATGTGATTTCATAACACTCATCGGTATACCAATGACATGTATTCCTATGTACGTAGTGTGTACTAGGTTTATACACAGTGAATTCCCTGTTTCCTACCTCTGGTTCTGAAGTAGTAGTGGTAGTCTCTTCAACTGTAGTAGCAACTGTTGTTGTAGTTGCTTCTGTAGACTCGGTTGTTGTCTCAGTTGTGGTAGACTCTACAACAGTGGTGTTCTCTGCTGTCGTTGGTTCCTCAGCCTGCTCCATCTTAGGCGGTGCCGGTAAAGGCTTGATGCTTTCAGTTGAAGCTATAGTAGTTACGGTTGTAATTGTCGGTGTTTCAATTACCGTACCAGCTGTGGTGTTAAGTGTTGTCAACAAGGCAGTTGTTACACTGTATTTCATGGACTTTGCTGTTGATGTAACGACTGTTGCCATAGGGATATCAGTAGTAGTTGTTATCTCGGTCACACCTTCTATGATATTATCCTCTGACACTGCAATGTCTTCATTCATTGAAAAATGTGAAACTGCAGTTGTAGATATACCTACTGCCAGAAGTACTCCTGCGGCGATACCAACGTGACGCTTATATTCTCTAAGCTTGTTGATAATCCTATCCTTGTTGATGTTTAATTTACTCATTTTAAAACATTCCTTTCAATAGCGGGTTTGCTGTTTACATACGGAGCATTGTAAATATAATTAAAATTTACTCCATACTTGGACCATTGGACCTTTCTTGTCTGTTATACGTTTTACATTCGTAAATTTACATACACACTTTGGAGGATTAATTGGTGTACTATATTATGGCTTACGCCATTTTCCACCATACCTTATTGTTCATTACTGAGTATTTTTATTTTTCCTAAACTCGAATGTAAATATTGCGTGGATCCGAGAACACGGAATATATTACAATGAAAGGAGCCAAAAGGATGAGCAAGACAGAAATCATTGTTATGATCATCAGTGCTTTGTTCGGCACCGGTGGCTTAACAACAATTATCGTAGCCATGCTCAGCTTTAGGAAGTATAAGGCTGAAGCTAGGTTAATTGAACAACAGGCTTTGGATGCTCAAAAAGAGTCTGAGCGTAAAGCAAATGAGTACATCACTTCTCAACTTAAAGAACTTACGGAACGTCATGCTGCTGAGTCCGAAAAGTATCGTGCTAAAATTGATGAAATGAATACTCAAAATGAAAAGAAGATTAAAGAGTTATCTGATCAAATAACATCTTTGAGTACTCGTGTTAATCAACTTATGAATTGGATCATAGTTGATAACAACTCATACCGTTCATGGCTAGAATGCGAGCTCCGTAAGTCGAAGCCCGATATAAAGTTTCCTAAGTGCCGTCCTGTTCCTGGATTTGAAGATTATGCTCCAGGGGATATGACAATCGCAGAAGAATAATTATTGGGCGGGTTATCCCGCCCTTAACTTCATCTTCTTTTGTTTCTTAAGAAATCTTTATAAGCTTTGATAAATGTATTGCCAATAATTGTAGATATTCCCGTCGTTACTAATACGGCGAGAACGCCCGAAAAGATAATTGCAAATGGAGACTCCACGAAATCCACTAGTGCTCCATATGCATACATTACAATCATCGTGGCAATTATCGCATTCAATGCGGTCACGATCGTTAAGAATGTTAACAACCGTCTCAATGTTTTGAATTTCATTTAAATAATCCTTTCTTTCTTATTGCATGATAATGTCCTATCGTGCACTATAATAATATATCTATGAAAATGAAGAAAAAAGAAGCCCGCATTAGCGGGCGTCATTATTTTCTTCATCATCACTCCAAGAGATATGTTTTACATTCAAGGCAAGATGCTTGAATGTCTTATATCGACTCTTAAGCCAGAATCTATCCATAGGAATTGATGAATCGTATATATCATAATAATCACCAATCTTACCAATATATCTTATACGACCAAACACCTGTTGTGCTGTGATCTTAGATACATATGGTGAACATGAGATTATTGTTGTGATACCTTTGATATCAGTACCAGTTCCACAAGATTGGATCGTGGTTACAATGATATCACTTTTCTTGGCGTACTCATTATCCTTTTTGGAATTCTTTGAACATATCGTTCTTATATCCAAATCATAATCAAAGTCTCTGTCTCGATCAAGATGTGTCTTTAAGAAGTATACACATTCTTCACATAAATCAATCAGTGGTAAGAACACAAGTATCTTTGCATATGGATCTTTCTCATATGAAATCTTTATAAGATCTTCAAGACATTTGAAGTGTGTATGTTTTTTATCATATTGAATAACCCACTTACCATATGAAGCAGGGTTCATTCCTTTACCACCAGCAACTCTGAATTTATATATGTTGGGTTTACAATGAGTATTGACTTCTACGGTTGTATAGTTTACCCATTTCTTCGGTGCATTAGATGTCAACAACACCGATGGTTTGTAGAATGTAGCATCAGAGAATACGTGTCTGAAGATACTATTCTCATCCTTACCAGATCTACCTGCTGTTGCAGTCAAATACAGATTCCTTTTAACATTGAAACAAAAATCCATTATCAATGTATCTCTGAATTCAAGATGTGCTTCATCAATAATCTTTAAACCAATACCAAGATTCTTGGTGATGTTCATTACATATCGCATCTTTTGTATTCTGTTGAGACCAGCACGGAATGTGGCATGTGTCATTAGATAGACATCATAATCAGGATGAAGCTTACCCTTTGCAATAGCTTCAAGTTCTTCAGATGAATCTATTTCATGGACTTCGTTGGTTGATAAACCATTCATGTTGAACAATGAATCCAACCACTGTCGTCTTAATGCATCTCTATGCATAATGATGAGAGTCTTCATCTTAAGTTTACACAGTCCAACACCTGAACAGAAGGTCTTGCCAAAACCAGGATCTTTAACTAAAAAGATTTGTGAATCATTACCATTATCATGATATCCTTGTCCTGTAATAAAGTCGATAACGTCAACTTGTTCTTCATTACGAGGTGCTATGATTTCTTCATATTCAAATCTCATTGGTTTGAAAGGGTGATATAAATCATATACCACCCTCACATTACCAAGACATCTCTGAAGATATTCTATGTCAACGCCTTTATGAAGAAACAACGTATCCGTTTCTTTATCATACATGAACCCCAATGTTTTAGTATCTTCAGCAAACTCATCTTCATATGTTAACATGTCAATGAGTGTTGATAACGAATATATCGCTTCTTCTCCATTTGATACAGTTATAGATGTAGCCCTAACGGTAACTACAAAACATGTGGACGCCATTAGAGCATCATCTCCTTTACTTATGATTTTCTTCTACGTCGATTAACAACGCTAAGTCCTGATGGTACTTCCCTCTATGTTGAAAAGCTTTGGTAAGTATATCACGTTGTTCTTTCGTTAAGTAGATTTCCCCTAATACAGCCCTACTAATGTTAGAATAGATTTTGTATAAAGCGACAGGTTCTTGTTTAGAAACCGCCATTTCTATGTTTGGTGTTTTATCAGTTATCTCGTTCACTATTAACATCCCCTCAGTTTTATTTCAGTAAAGCTTATTCAGTTTTGGTTTCTTCCTTCACAGGTTTTATCTTTACTGGTTTACTTTTAATAGTTGCGACGATACGATATCCGTCCTGATTGAACATGAAGTCATTAGCCTTTCTACGGTCAACTCCACCAAGTATATCAGCACGTGCTTCTTGTGGCATGTTGAAATACATGTCAACACGCTGTCTTTCAAGCTCAGGAGGTAACAGGAGTTCACCCTTTGGCATAACGGATTTAATCCATGCTTTGTATTCCTTTTGGGCTTTGTTCTCTTCACGTACTGATTTATCAAGAACAGACTTGGGTTTACCATCATATGAAATGATATAGTCAAGAATGTGTCCTGCTTCGTGTCTTGCCCATGTCTTAAGAGTATACTCCACGAAATCATTTATACGATAAAGATTGAGGAGTATATCTGTCTTAAGAATATCATAGTTGACACTGATAGACAAATCAGTGATCTGAAGCTTTCCATCTACGAATTTGTATGCCATGTTCGCCTTAGCAGGAGTACGCTGTCTTTCAACTCTGCCTTGGTTATATATATGAGCAATTTCCTTCTTTGAATAAGTTGGTTCATCCCACTTTACTTTTTCACCATCCTTATTCTTTCTGGCGACAAACAAGAGTTCATCTTCTGCGAAAAGTAATGCTGATGGAAGTACTGCTGAATGAAATATCTTGCGATGCTTCGCTGTAAATATATCAGGACGAGAATCCAAAGTTCTGTTTATCTCATCTGAAAGATACTTTGCACACGAATTTACCACTGTTCTGAAGTCTTCAAACTTAATGCTGACTTTCTTGTTAAACATAATTAACATTCTCCTTTGAATTAAATAAATTTACCAGGGTGGGAATATCCCACCCCGGATATAATCATGATAATGTTGCTCTAATAACACGTACACCTGGTACATGCTTGGGTCTAACTGGTTCAACCGACATTGTTGTTGGTTGTAATGTATTGATATGGACTGTCGATATACGTGTATCCGCATGATGCATAACGATTGACTGTTCATTATCTACACAGAATACTGCTATGAGGTCATCCTGTTGTGAGAGTTTGATGATTGGTTTAGGATCAGCAAACTTCTTAACAGTTGACAGATACTTTGAATGGTTAAGTCTTATACGACCAAGACGAGTTACATATACAAGATATGGTTTATTCGAATTGATGCAGAACATACCACTCACTTCACAATCCGTCTTGATTATGAATTGTCCAGCAGCATCAACAGAGTTAACCTTATTCAGATCTGCTGTTGAGATACGCTTACCCATACCATCGGAAGTATAGATGAGTATATCTGCAGATGATGTATCTGGTACTTCAAGTATTGATACAATCTTTTCATCACCAGATATGGGTATCAATGGTTTCCTTGTTGCATTTGACGGAATCTTATCAATTGGCATATACTTAATACGACCCTTGTTTGTCAGAATAACTATGTTGTTTATCTTGTTAGATACAGCAGCAACACAGTTACCCATTACTGTCTTACCGATTGATGTAAGTGTAAGAGGTTTACCATGAGGAACCTTATCAAGATTAGCTTTGATGAAATTACCCTTATCATCTATGAGACATACTTCTTCTCCAGATATCGGAACAATATCAGAAGACATATGTTCAGGATTCTCTGTTTCTGAGAACATGATAGCTCCATCAGTTAAGATCTGAACGATACTAATGTTGGAACCATCCTGAGTCTGAGAGTTAAGTATCTTACTACGTCTTGGGAAACCATACTTCTCTTTGAGTTCTCTTACTTCCTCAATTACAACATCACGGATCTTATCTGGATCTGCAACGTTCTCATGGATGTAATCAATCTCATCTTTAAGAGCAGCTATCTTCTTCTTGGTAGTTGCATACTCTGCTTTGTTTAACTCATACAGATGTAAGTCCTTGACAAAGTTTGCTTGAGATGATGTTACCTTTCCATTATATCCCTTTACGAGATTCTGAATGATTTCGTCTTTGTTGTTGGATGACTTGAATATTCCGATAGTCTTATCAAGATTCTCTGGAGATAACATGAAGAGTTTACCAGATAACATATCATATCTAGCAGACTTCTCAACAAGTTCTCTCAAGAACCAACCACGCTTATATGCCAATCTGAAGTTAATCCAAGATCTTAATATCTGGCGTGGTGTAAATTCCTTAGTACGGAAATCATTATCAACGACAACCATGTTTGTTGTAGTGAATCTAACTCTGAAACCCTTGATACGTTTGAACAATGTCTCCAGTACCTTATACAGATTACACTGTTTGCATCTGATGACATATCTCAAACCATCTTCAAGTCTTTCTTGCTCCTGATCGAATGATATAATCTCATTTATCTTTGTTGCAGGATTATCCTGAAGGATACGAAGTTGATCATCAAGCTTTTCAATAAACCACATGTATGGAGTATTGGTAATTGTGATGACATAGTTTACCATATCTATCTCAAATGAAGATTGCATTGTGAAAGCATTCTCATCTTCGATAATTATATCACATCCAGTCGGTAAGTCTGGTACGAGCTTAACTTTAGCTTCTGGATTCTTAAGTAACTTGATAGTTGCATCCGCTACTTCATTGATGTTATATGGTGGGATATCTGATGACAAAGTATATCCTATACCTGCAGTACCATTCAACAGAATGATTGGGAATCTGGCAGGAAGACATATAGGTTCAACTGCGGAATCATCATATGATGGTTTCATTGATACCTTTCCATCAAACTCATCAAACAATGCTTTTGCAGCAAAGTCTGATAATGTTATATCAAGATAACGAGCGGCTGCAGCATCATCACCACCAGCGAGAGTACCTGCATTACCCTCAGTCTCTATGAGTGGAATGTTGTTCGAGAATGTTTGACATAAACGAGCAATAGTATCACCCAGACCTTGGTCGCCGTGCGGGTGGAGTTTAAGTAAATCACCCATGAGTACTGATATACGAACATGCTTCTTACCATAGATGGTATAAAGCTGGTACAACATTCTACGCTGTACCGGTTTCAAACCATCCTGGATCTGAGGGATTGCTCTCTGCAGATTGACATTGACTCCATACAAACACATGTACTGTTTCGCAAGAGGTCCTATGTCGATATCAGGAATGTTCTTATCTCCGTAAAGTTTCTGCATTTTATTTTACCTCCGTTAATTATTTACGACTCCGAATTGCATATCAAGATATTCAAATACCTCTGATATGGTTGGTTCATCAAACCAGTTAGACAACAATGAACACTCATTCTTATTCTTATAAGTATTCATTATTGGTCCTGTCATATCTTCAGCATGAGGTCTATTCTTAGAATCATGCCAAGTATATACCTGATTGAATGAATTGTTGTTACACATTCCATTCTGGAACACATCATTGTTTACAATGCATTTATATAACAATGACATCGGATCCATATTCATACCCATCTTAGTTGATGGATAATATGATGCTGCATCAGCATCCAGGACACCGTACATTATTAAGTTCAATCGCTTTCCATTCAATATTAAGCCCGTAGGTTTATTATGTTCTGGAGGTGCAACGAATGCTCCCTTGAATGCAGTGTCCATTGTCGGGTCTATAAGAAGAGTATTGGCTTGAACAAATCCTTCCTCTTCAAAGATATATTCACGAATGTTTCTAACTATGTGAGTCTCCTTAAAACATTTTGCATACTGAGTTGCAAACATATAAGAACGACCTACAAGAGATTGACAATCGTTAGACTTTAATTCAATCGCAAGCTGTACAACAACGTCACGGACATTATATAGAATGAACTTGAGGAAGTCCGTGTAAGCGAACTGACGGAATGCACCCGACTTGGTTTGTGTCAACTTATCAATCTTTGCAACATCCTTACCAACAGACGATAGTGAATAACTTCTACGTTCTGCTTGAGATTTACGAATCATTGCAAACAATCTCAATTGACAAATGTAGACTGTATAAGTTGAAGTATAGAACCAGTCAGAAGAGTTCTTGAATGAGAAGTTACCAGAGTTGTCTTCATGATAATACAGTTGTGATGTCTTGAATGCTTCTGGAATGAAGAAGTCTTTGGGATCATATCCAAGATATTCAATTCTATGAAGTAGATAGTTTTGATCAAACTTTCCATTCCATGATAAACAGAACATAGGTCTGTATTTATTAATATAATCAAAGATAGTTTTGATTAATTTAATCTCATCATGAAAGTCGAATATGTGTAATCTGATTTCATAATCCTTAAGAAATTTCTTATTGTCTTCATCTTCCTCTTTAACCATCTTCTTGAATTCTTCTTGATTGTTAACCAACCAATTGAATTCAACCTCTTGTTTCATTAAGAGATTATGGAACTTTGGATGCAGTTTATTCTTTGGACGTGGACCTAATACCATGACAGCACATATTTTCTGTTCAGGCAATATCAAAGTAACAGCATTCACAGGTTGTGTTACATCCTTGACATCTTTTGGATCAACTGTCTTATCAATGACATCACACTCTATATCAAGGAATGAGTATGTTACTTTAGATACATCGATTTGGTCACCATACTTTTGTAACCATCGTAATCTAAAATAGACATCGGGTGAGAAGTCTGCTTTAAATACCCATGGACATTCACACATATGCTTTGCCAGATCATTATGTCTCATACTGGCAGAGTTCTTGTCAAAGAATTCTTTGTATTCGCCTCCGATGTTGATTGCTATTGCTTTCGGTATCTCGGAGACTTTGCAGTAGACAGGATAACATTTATCGCTTTCCGCTTGCGATATTTGATACTGATTCGTTCGATACTCCTCTTTTAGAAACCATATATCAACAATTGGAGGTTCGTATTGAACCTCCAATTGTTTTGTTATAGGAGACCAATAAACTACTTCAAAACTTTCAGGACTTCTTGAATATCTTACATCAAACAAGATAGATCCTTCTGGATAATTCTTTAGTTCAGGTTGATTCATTTTCTTCCTCCTTTGAAATTTTTCTGTTTTACAAGATAAGTGTATCCCCAGTTCAATTGAATAATATGTTTCTTTAAGAAATAAAAAAGAGGATTAGAAATCATGTTGAACGAAGTGAGACGTTGATTTCTTTATCCGAATTGGGAGATGGAGTTTGAGGAAGAACCAGTCAGGTGGTTCTTCCTCATTTAATTATTCTATAAAAATAATAACATCTTTTTATTTTTCATTTTAGATTTTGATATAAAAATATGATTTGGGTTAACTACGCGGTAATTTTATTAATTATATATAAATTTATGAAAAGGACCCGGAAGGGTTCTTTGAATATATTTATTCCTTTAAAAAATATTTTTCTTTAGAAAACCATTCTTTTTATCTATGCTACCGGGGATTATTCTGAAATTTCATATATATATTATTATTATGAATAAAAAACAAACCTTTTTGACATCCATTTTATATGGAACGATCTATGGCGTATCCATAGAAGAATAAGGAGTAAAAGAATGAAAATTCAGAAGATTAATATTGTTTCAGAATCTCTCAAGGCATTCGTGAAAACTCTTAAGGAAGCTGACGCTACCGCTGAAGCAATGATACTGCTCGGAAATCTTGACCCGGAATTCAAGGAGGATGCAGATTACCTCCGCGACTTACTGTGTGTCATTGAAACAGATACAGTTGAGGCACATCCAATCATTCCTCCGGAGCCAATAATAATACC
>Ga0265301_10000067_pt1 | contig 167086 bp, 135 predicted proteins | sample AusTroGonzalo_MG_2_FD_193488 | JGI IMG/M metagenome (GOLD analysis project Ga0265301, IMG submission 193488) | Bovine rumen microbial communities from tropical cattle in Woodstock, Queensland, Australia - Gonzalo_04 | ecosystem: Host-associated > Mammals > Digestive system > Stomach > Rumen ... | reverse complement strand
CGCCCACGGCCAATGCCACCTACAAAGACCGTGTGTTCACCACCAACAGCACGGGCTTCCCAGGTTGGAAGCACATTTCAGCCGATGCCAACGGCAAGAAAGATTTCAGTGAAATCATCGCATTGGCAAAGACTTGCGCTGCGCCAAAGGAGATTGAAACAGGCAAAATCATTGGAGGATTCGCGCATGAGCAGGTATTTGCCCTCGCCGACAAGGTAGTGGATGCCGTCAAGAGCGGTGCCATCCGCAAGTTTGTAGTGATGGCAGGCTGCGACGGTCGCATGAAGAGCCGCCAGTATTACACTGACTTCGCACAGGCATTGCCCAAGGACTGCGTCATCCTCACAGCAGGCTGCGCCAAGTACAAGTACAATAAACTCGCCCTCGGTGACATCAACGGCATTCCGCGCGTGTTGGATGCCGGCCAATGCAACGACAGTTACTCACTGGCACTCATCGCCCTGAAACTGAAAGAGGTGTTTGGCTTGAAAGATGTCAACGACTTACCCATCGTCTATAACATCGCTTGGTATGAGCAGAAAGCCGTTATCGTGTTGCTCGCCCTGTTAAGCCTCGGTGTGAAAAACATCCACCTCGGACCCACCTTGCCAGGATTCCTTTCGCCCAATGTGGCCAATGTCTTGGTTCAGAACTTCGGCATCGGCACCATCAGCACGGTGGACGAGGATTTGAAGGCGTTTGGGTTGAGATAATTCCAACTCTTTTCTAGATAATCCGCAATTCGGGCGAAGGCTTGGGTTGCGGATTTTTTCATACTTTTGCAGCCATGAACTGGACAATAATAATCATCGAGACCATCGTTCTCACCCTCGCTGTTGTGCTAAAAAACAATATTATGACACTTGACACAACCAATATGTGCTCGCACTTGCAAAAAAAGCTATTTGAGGAGGATGGCGAATATCATCGTATTTGGATAGCACTGCAGAATGACCCTGAATTGACTGCTGTGGTTAGATCCCGACAGCTTCATATCTATCAGAATGGGAAGAAGGTGCTGGTTTTGGCAGGAAAATCAGCTCCTAAAATTGTAAGACAAGATAAGATTTGTGAGATGTTGGTAAATGAATTAATATAGGAAAACCTAAACACTCATCTCGTTATAAAGCTCCACAGGACCGGCATGCCAAAGTTTATTTTCCTCGATTTCCAGACGGCGATATAGGTCGGAAGAATATATTTTGCGGATGGCATCGACAACGCTCAAGTTCCTGTCTTCCGACAACATCTCAGCGAGCCAACTGACTTTAGATGGCAACAGCAAATATAAATTATCTTGAGTTATCGGTGTCATAGTTTTATTTGTTTTGCGTCGTGAAACTTTATTGCTTGAAGCGATTTCAGCGTATGAAACAGATATTGGTCAACCAATTTGTAAGTTTTCAACTCGGCAATCAGGTTCTGTTTTGTCATAAGGCCGCCTTCATATAGAGCGAAAGCCGCATACACACGATCGTTTGCCACAGGACCGTAAACCACATCGTAGTTGTGAGTGAAATGCCTGTCGGTGCGGTTCTTCATAACAAAATCAAGCCATTCTTCTGTAGGAGATGTAAAAATAAGACAATTCAGCGTTTTAAGGATTTTTTCATCTAAAAAATACTCGTTTACGAAGCCTTCTTTGGCCTGTTTTTCTGTCATGCGACGGCGAACCCAATCGGTAGCCTGCGCTTCGGAAGTTGTGGCATAAAAACCACCGCCATAATCTAAATTGCGATTTGGCTCCCTTATTTCGGGTTGTTTAATCTTTTCAAGACTTCCGTGGTAAACTATCATGACTTTTGTCTTATTTTTATAAACTCTTCAATATCTTCCAAAATCCATTGATGACCTTGTGTGTGCAGCGTTTCATAATTATCTGCCAAATAGTCGAGAACACCATAACTGTCGAGTTGCCGCATTGCTTCATCGCCGGTGAGATGTTTGCTATTTTTGTATTGTTCAATACAAAATGACACGAAATACGATATGTCTTGCTGTTTGTTCATAATTATCAACTGCAAAGATACAAATCTTTTTAAACAAGAGAAATAATTTTATCAACCTTTTTATTATCTTTGCAGAAAAATAAATCCACAATGAAAAAACTTATAATCATTCTTGCGGCAATTTTGGGGTTTAACTTTGCTGCATATTCACAAAACAACAAAAACGACAACAACATGAAAACACTTGTAGTTTACTTCTCAGCCACCGGCACAACAAAGGCCGCGGCACAACGTTTGGCAAAAGAATTCAATGCCGACCTTTACGAAATCACCCCTGAGGTGCCTTACACCGCAGCCGACCTCGACTGGCGCGACAAAAATTCCCGCTCAACCATCGAGATGAAAGACAAATCATCGCGTCCGGCAATAAAAGGCCATTGCGACAACATCGCCGACTACGACGTGGTGTGGATAGGATTTCCTGTTTGGTGGTACACCGCACCGACTATCGTCAACACCTTCATCGAAGCCCACGACCTCAGCGGCAAAACGTTAAAAGTTTTCGCAACCAGCGGCGGCAGTGGCGTGGAAGGCTCAGCTAACGACCTCAAAAAGGCCTATCCGCAGTACAACTGGGGCGAAAGCAGGCTGATGAACAGGTAGAAAGAGGAGAACACTGATTATTTAATGGCAAACATCATTACAATTATCCGCATTCTCTGCAGCATCGCCTTGCTGTTTGTCCCAGCATTTTCGCCAGTTTTCTACGTCTTATATATCACAGCAGGCGTTTCCGACATGGTGGATGGCTGGTTTGCTAGACGAACTCATACGGTAAGCGAACTTGGTGCCAAGTTAGACACGATTGCGGATATTGTTTTTGTAATAGTTTGTCTGGTAAAGCTGCTTCCTGTGCTGGATATCGCCGTTTGGCTCTATATCTGGATAGGCGTCATCGCTTTGATCAAAATCATCAACATCATTTCTGGTTTTGTCGTTCAAAAACAATTCGTTTCAGTTCACAGCACGATGAACAAAATCACAGGATTGCTATTGTTTGTCTTCCCATTGACAATTTCTTTCATCGATTTGAAATACAGCGCCGCGGCAGTTTGTGCTTTTGCCACCTTTGCAGCAATTCAGGAAGGACATTTTATAAGAACGAAACAATACTGCCTTTAGTGGCAAATCACCACTTTTCTGACAAAGCAAGCATTGTCGCCGGCAACTTTCACAAAATAGATTCCTGCCGGAAAATCAGATGTGGATATCATATGTCGGTCGCCTTGCATCTTGCCGTTGCAGCACACCTTCCCTTGGAAATCATAAACGGTCAGTTCTGCGTTTTGCAACGATTCGCTGGCAGAAACGGTGATAAATGTTGAAGCCGGATTAGGAGCGACCGTCAATGTTTTTTCGTTGTATTCCGCGACAGCGTCTGGCATCGGAGGCAACTCAATATACCAAATGCCTCCAGCCACAGGCGATGCATAGAGCAGTTCTCCATCAATGAAGATGTCGAGGATTGGACCATCAATCGGAATGTCGTCAATCTGTTGCCAAACGTCACTATGATCATATTTCAGGAAAATTGAGCCGTCTTCGCATCCCACTGCAACTATAGTGTCTGTGGTGCTGATACGTCTGATGGTGGCGTCGCCGGGCAAAGCGTCGACAGAGCGCCAGTTCGCTCCCATGTCGTCAGAGAAATAAAGACCATGCTCGCGTGTACCCAGATACAAACCGTTTTCATGGTAACGCAATGAAGTATAGTTGACAGCATCAAACGGTGAGTTGAGGACTTGCCAGTTTGAGCCTTGCTGACTGCTATAGCGCAACACGCCGTCGTATGAGACGTGATACATAATGCTGCCGTCCCATGTCAGGTCAACGACATCAATGTCAAGAGGCAGACAAGTCGGCACATACCATTGCTGGCCGAGGCCGTATGAGACATACATTCTGTCTTTGCTTCCCGCAACGATTTGTGAACCGCAGCGCACGAGGCTTTGAAGCCACTGAGCTTCCGGCAGTCCCGACCCTGCTGAGTTGAACGAAGAGCCTCTGTCGGTGGATAGGAAACTGCCCAGCATATCGGTGCCGATAAACACATTGTTGTCTTCCACCAGCATGCCTCGAATTTCCACCGTCCCGATGTTGGTGCTCTGCGTCCAAGTGCTGCCGTTGTCGGTGTAGAACATGTCAGAGCCATGAGTGGCGGCTAAAATACGTCCGCCGCTGATGCCGATGTTACCCACCGAGGCCAGGAACGATGGTGTATTGGTGCGAATCCAGCCACTGCCGTCGGCGTTGCCTCGGTAGATGTGGCCTTGGGTGTCGCCGACGAAGATATATCCGTCGCAGGCGTCCATACACCAGAGATTCTTCGACGCAAGGTTGGAGTTGAAATCCTGCCAAGAGACGCCGTTGTCGTAAGAGACGTAGACACCTTGTCCTATGCAGGCGGCATAAAGCGTGTCGCCGAGATGTGCATATCCTTTGGCCTGCTTGTTAAGGTTGGCGCTTGTCCAGGTGTCGCCGAAGTCGCTGGAGACCATAACACCTTGTCCGAGCACGGTGGCGAAGACTTTCCCGTTGTGACAATATATGCCGAGCACGTCGCTGTTCAGGCCGTTGTTGCACGATCCCCACGAAGCACCGTTGTCGAAGGAGCGGTAAATGCCACGCCTGTAGGTGGCGATGAAAATCGCATCTTCGTTGTCAGACATGAAATACGGGTATCGAACATCGCTCGGGAAAATACCTGTGACATATCCGCCTTGAGTGCCTTCAGTGGATTGAAAAACACCTTGAACGTAAGTCGAGGCAAGTAGCGATCCGTTGTGGACAAGTATGTGCTTTATGTAATGATTATGCAAGTATGGGTCAGGTGTCCAGTGCATGCCGCAGTCGGTGGTGCGGAAGATGTTCTCATCGGTAGCAAGAAACACCGTGTCGTTATATGCGACGAGGCATTTTGTGTCGCACGAGGTAAGTCCGTGGTTACGGAATTCCCAGTTGAGACCTTTATCGCTGCTCACCATAACACCCCCTCCCGTGGCGGCATAATACAGACTGTCGGTGCAGAGGATACTCCTGACGTAACGTCCCTGTGGCCCGTTCATCGACTGCCATTGTGCCTGCGCCACATTGAATAATGCCAAAGCAAATAGTAATAATAGGACTTTGTTTTTCATCTTCGTTTTAAAATGCAAAGATAAAAAAAAATATTGTTATGGTCATTCTTAACGAAAAAATATCAAGAGAGCAACTTAAGAAGTTAGCCGCTAACACCTTCATCGACATGATAAAATGTGTCGCCGATGTAAAACTTAAATAATCATGCAACACGGAACTCTCAGCTCGGAAGTGAAAGCTATCGTGCTACGAAATGGCTTGCCAAAGGTCGTAACGATAATGCAGAGCGTGCTTTCGAGCGTATGCAGGAATTGGTTGACCTAACAATTGCTTACGGTCGTCAAAACGCGTCAAACAGAAATGCTCTATTAAAAGAAATAAAACGATGTGAAAATTATGACAACAGTTTTTCTTTTATCGACAAAAATTGACAAAAAAACTAAAAAAAGCGAATTGATTGTTCGTTTCAGCGGCGGACGTGCTGTTAGATTAAGAGCAAAAACCGGGATGCTAAGATCACCTTCGCGTATGGCGAATAAGGACGAGCAGAAACTGGTAACGAAGACAAAAGAAAAAATTGAAGGATTGCGCAAACACCGACAAAGCATTGGGCATACAGCACGAATCAGAAATTTACCACTTTAAAAAATCACCTTATATCCTTCGATGACAGCCTATCGTTTGAAGATATTACAATGGAAAAACTTGCTGATTTTGTTACATTTGAACAGAATACACTCGGACTTATCGACAGCACGGTAAAAAAGCATATTGTGTATCTGAAATGGTTCTTGAGATGGGCTGTCAAAATGGACATTACTAAAAACAAAGATTTTGAAAAGTTCTCCACCGGGATTCCGACTCAGGAAACGAAAGTTATTTTCTTGACTGCGGACGAACTTAAAAAGGTCAAGACTCATGATTTCTCTGACAATCCCAGAATGGACAGAATCAGAGACGTATATATTTTCTGCTGCTATACCGGATTAAGATATTCTGACGGTGAGAATCTGAAAAAGGAAAACATATATGACGACAAAATTCATTTCACCACAATAAAAACAGACGACAAACTTACTATAGAACTAAATGATGTGGCGCGTGCAATTCTTGACAAATATAGTGGTTGCAAATTTAACAACAACAAAGCCCTCCCCGTCTTGCCAATTCAAAAAATGAACGATGCTTTGAAAGGATTTTGATGTAGTCGTCAGCAAACTCTTTCCGTATGTTGAATGGTTTAAGCTCGTTATTCATAGTTTTTTCATGCTATCTATTTAACACATTAACCAAGCATAAAGTCCTGCTCCGATAAGGCATGGGATGAGACCAATGAGCATAGCCCAACATGAATGTCCTCGGGGTAGTCAGCGATCCACCACACAGGATTTTTGACCAGCGGAATCAGAATCATTGCCGTGAAAGCCGCTGTTAGGATTATTGTTTCGATGATTATAATTGTCCAGTTCATAGTTATTTCTGTTTAAATTTTAAATATTTTTGCCATGATTCCTGAACATCTTCAGCATCAAAATTGCCCTTGAAAAACGACACCTGGCAATCCTCTTTGAAAGGTGACCAGTTGCCACAAATGACGCCGTCGTGAGCGATGATTGGCTGGAAGATGCCGCTATTGTTGTGGGCATGATGACGGTATTCAGCAGGGAGCACGATATCTCGGCTTTTGTAACCGATAAGATACTCGTCGTAAGGCGGAATCAGCAGACACTGACCTTTGCGGAAGCCTCGCGTGCGGCAGTCGTCGGTGAGATAGAATTCGCTACGTTTCCATTTTTCGAGATGCAGGTAATCACTCAATAATTCGATGCCTTTTCGGCAGTCGTTGATACCGAGTCCCGACCACCACACGAAATCCTCCAACGTAGCAGGCTGACGGCTTTGAAAATACTTCTTTGCGAGGCGCATCAAAGCCTCGTGGCGGTAGATAGTCTTACGAGGTCCGATTTTGCTCTCGGCAAGCGCATATGTCGCCTTCATCGGCTGTAAGTCGCCACTACACAGCGTTCCTGTGAATTCTCCCATTCGGATGTGATACGAAAGGCGGTGGTCGTCCATCGTGATGTCTTTTTCAGCCAATGCCTGCACGAAATCCTCTTTCGTCACGCTGCCTTTATCGGCGACGGTCTGCGCCAAAATCTCTCTGATTTTCAGGTATTCCTCATCGGGAATGTCGATTTTATTGCTATGCATCCAGCCTTTGGTGACGGCAATCGCTTTCGGCGCGCAGAGCTCGAGCATCCACCAGTAATCTTCTTTTACGACCAACTGCCACGTACCTCTCATCAAATGAAGCCTGACAATCTCGCCGCTATCAAATGCCTTTTTGAAAGCCTTTGCCGACGGCTTCTTGGTGCGCATCTCCACCGCCCACCGCATCAGACGGTACTCCTGCGCCTGCATGGCACCCAAAAGGCCAATCACCTCGGCAGGGTCACTAAACTGCGGCGCTACAAGTTGCTGATTAAGAAGACGTATAGCAATAGGATTCATCAAATGTTAATTATTTCAAATTTCTCTTCGCCTCCTCATTATTTGCATGAACCATGGCGATTTTTAAACAATGCTCCATTTCCGAGCAGTCGCCGCAGGTATCAACACCTTTTTGCATCGCACACTGGCGAATTGGACAAAGCTTGTCGCAGAAGACGGTCTTTCGGCCATTAACACGACAACCATCACAATTGATATGCTCAGGCAAAATTTGAACATTATTCAAATCAGACCATAGTTTTGCCGTTTTTTCACGCAAAGCGTCGTCGTTGTTTTGGGTAGCGATATAAGCGTCGCATTTTGCGCAGTTTAAGCCACAGAAGGCAATCAAATCATTCATTTTATATTATTTTTAACACGAATTATCACTAATTATCCATTAATTATTCATTAATTTTCATTCTATCTAGCCTCATCACTTTTACTGGCCTGTCGGCGCCGACTACGAGATTTGGACAAACGGTTTCAATGCCTGTATCTTTAAATCCGCATTTCTCCATCACCTTGCCAGAGGCAGGATTTTCCGGAAAATAATCACCCCAAAGTGTATTGAAATTTTTCACATTAAAGCAATAATCAATTACCAGCTGCAATGCTTCGGTGCAGATACTTTTGCCCCAATATGGCTTGGCAATCCAATAACCGACTTCGGCTTCGTCATCTTTTATTCTCAAGTTCGATACAGAAGCCGGTAAATATCCAACACATCCGACAGGCTCGCCGGTCTCCTTCCACTCAACAGCCCACATACCTTCACCGCTAAAAACTGTGCGGATAATTTCTCGACTCTCCTCCATGCTTTTATGCGGCGGCCATCCTGCTCGAGGCCCCACATCAGGATCGGAAGCATATTTGAAAAGCGTCTCGGCATCACTATCAAGCCAAGGACGAAGCGTCAGTCTTGCGGTCTGCATTATAAGCTTTGTCTTTGCAGCAAATGGTGGCAACTGACCTTCGTTGTACGACATGGCCTTCTTTGGAAAAGTCTTTTCATATTCATCAAAATCCTCCGGATTTTCATCCGCGACAAAATAACCTTTCGGCGGACAATAAGTACCTTCACGGTTGCCCCAATAGCCAGGAATCAGCTCTTGCGCAAGGAAGAACGGCACCTCGTCGTCCTTCGGCATCTCGTGGTAGTGGATGCGGAGTTTACTGGCGAGGTCGAAGCCCGCATGGCGATAGAAGTCGATGTTGCCCTCCATCTGGAGCAAGCCTACACCCATTTCCTTGGCCTTTTCAAGTGCGTGGTTCAAGAGTTTCAAACCATATCCTTTCCTCTTGTAATCGGGATGGATGCTTATTGGTCCGAATGTCCATGATGGAAATGAAGTTCCGTCGTCAAGTGTGATCTCGGCTTTTGAGAACATAACATGACCGATGATTTGACCATTTTCCTCCATTACCAAATCCAATTCAGGGATGAAATCGGGGTTGTTTCTATATTGGTTAAGCACGTAATGTTCAGTGCATCCGGGACGATAAACATTCCAGAAAGCTTCGCGAGTGAGGTTTTCTACTTCTCGCCAATCATTGGGTTGTTCAAGTCTTATATTCATAATATATCACAAATCTTATCTTCTCTGATATACGCCATCCTCGTCAAACAGCTTCTTTTGCAAATGGGAGCACATATTGGTGGTGTCGATTGTCATAATACTATCTATTTAACAGAACATCCATGAATATATTCCTGCTCCGATAAGGCATGGTATCAGTCCTATCAACATTCCCCAGCAGGATTGAACGAAGTGGTATTTCTTCTGATGATAGGCTTCGTCCATGCCACCACACAGGGTTCTTCATTAGCGGAATCAGAATCATTGCAGTAAAAGCCGCCGTTAAGATTATTGTTTCGATGATTATTATTGTCCAGTTCATTGTTTATTGATATTTCCCGCTGAGGATTTTTGCTCTTAATCCTTTCACGGCTGGTTTGTAATATGAGATTTCCATTGCTTCGATAATCCTTTTAAACTCTTCCTTCAGCTCGGGATAGAAACTGCACATACGATAAGCGAGTTTCATGCTGAGAGTTTGTATGCCCGGCAATTCATCTCCAGCTACCATGTGATCCAAGCAGAAGTCGAGAAAATCAGTCCGCAGGTTATCTTCGGTCAACTCCAAACGCTCGATAATGCTCAAAGTCAACCGCCGTACAGATGTATTTTCGGTGTGCCTGGCTTGATTTATGAGTTCGTCGAGCAAAACCTGAAGTTGTGACAGTTCTTTATCGGTAGCCTTGGTCAATCCCCACAAAGCACTTCTAGCGACACGGTAATCTGAATCGAAAGCATATTGTTTCGTAAAGCCAAGGAAATCGCCATCGGATTTAATCTCTTGGTAAATCTCTTGTGCGCCGCCTTCGCTAAACGTTTGTCTCAGTCTATCGCTTGTTATCGCCATTCCTAGATTATTTTCTGCAAAGATAAAAAAGATTTGTGATTATTGCTATCTTTGCCGAAAAATATCTCACTATGGGCCTAACACTTCTTATTTTCGGATTACTGAGCGATACCTTTCTTGCTGCATTGGTCGGATTGGTCGGAGCAAGAAGGAGAATCGGATTTGGCTGGACGTTCTTTTTATCGATACTATTCACGCCATTCATAGGTTTGATTATATGTTTGCTGTGGCGGCTACATAGTTGCTGCACCTAATAAATCTTCGTAGACAACCGGGGTACAAAAAACATAAAATAAAAAATGCTAACCGATTGATTTTCTTTCGATTAGCATTTTGCTTCGTGGTACCAGCGGGAGTTGAACCAGCGACACACGGATTTTCAGTCCGTTGCTCTACCAACTGAGCTATGGTACCCCTTTTTCGCGCTGCAAAATTACAACATTTTTTTATACACGCAACATTTTTTTGAAAAAATTTTTTCAAGGTCTTTAATCATCAATTTGACAGCCTTCAGCTCTCGTAGAGAGTTGGCGCTGGATAATGACGACTAATGACGAAACTGTTTAATAGTTTTAATCATCAATTTGACAGCCTTCAGCTCTCGCAGAGAGTTGGCGCTGGATAATGATGATTAAAAACGAGAGTCATTAGTCGTCAATTAGAGAGCCTCAGCGAGCGCAGCGAGATGCCAGCTCGATAATGACGACTAATGACGATATAATCAATTAATTTTTGTATTTTTGCGGTCTCAAATCACTGATATGAACGAGATTTTAACCATAGATATCGGCAACACCAAGGCGAAATATGCCGTCTTCAACGACAAAAACATCGTCGAAACCAACTATTTCGAACCACAAGGCGACGATCTGAGCCAAATTCTGCAACGCCACCCTAATATTAATAAAGGTATCATTTCCTCAGTCGGCGGAAAAGTCGAGGAATGCCTCGCCCAACTCAAAAACATCAAAATGACAGTGCTCTCAAACGAGACAAAACTGCCGTTTTCGCTCACTTACAAAGAAAAATCACAGATCGGAGCCGACCGCCTCGCACTCGTGGCGGCAGCCTTCGCCGAAAAACCGCACCAAAACAGCCTCGTCATCGACATCGGGACATGCATCACATACGACATCCTCACAGCCGACGACCGACACCTTGGCGGACCAATAAGCCCTGGAATGAAGCTCAGATTCAAGGCAATGCATGAGCATACCGCACTCCTGCCCCTCTGCGAACCTACCCGCGACGACCTGAAAATCATCTGCGACGACACCACAGAATGCCTCCAAAGCGGAGTACAACTCGGAGTTTTACACGAAATAAAAGAATTTATTGAGCTTTACTCATTGAAATTCAATAACTTAAACGTTTTTATCTCAGGAGGTGACAATATTTTCTTGCAAAATAAGTTAAAAAACTATACCTTTGCAAGTTCAAACTTTATGTTTAACGGCTTAAGATTGATTTTGGAATATAATGACAATCAATAAGTTACATAAATCACTGTTTTTAATCGCCATGATTTTCGTCATGGCAGGCGGCGTTTTTGCGCAATCCGACATAGCCTCACCTTACTCACGCTTCGGCATGGGAACCATGAGCAAAAACAGGCCTAACACCATCATGCAAGGTATGGGCGGCATATGTAACGCATTGGATGGCAAATACTTACTAAACAATTCCAATCCGGCCTCGTATGCCGAGATGGACTCGCTCACATTCCTTTTCGACGCCGGATTCTATATGAAATACATGACATATAGAACCAGTAACTCCACCGAAAAAGGCTCAAACGCCTCGTTCGACTACTTCGACATGGGCTTCGGCGTGACAAAATGGCTCAAAATGGGTCTCGGCGTCACACCTTACAGCGACCGTTCCTACACGTCCACGGCAACATTCAACTTCGATTACCCGTACAGCATCGACTACGAAGGCAGCGGCGGACTTAACAAGATTTACTGGGCAAACGGATTCAGGATCTGCAAGAGCCTCTCTCTCGGCTTCAAGATGAATTACATTTTCGGAAACGTCACCGACGAGACGAATTTATATTACCCGGATTACGTGTATTTCCACAATGTGAGACGTACTATCAACCTGACTTTCAGCGACTTGACATTCGATCTGGGCCTTATCTTCAAACAAGAATTCAAAAAAGACTATAAATTGACTTTCGGAGCAGTTTATTCACTGCCAGCCAACATGAAAGCTCATCGTAACGTGTTCATCAGGACGATGTTCAAAGGCTACGGCACACTGACTCAAAACGTCATCGACACCATAGTATACAAGTCGGGAGAGAGAATCAACGTGCATTATCCGCAAAGCATAGGCGCCGGCATCACCCTGCAAAAAGGCGAACGCTGGCTCATCGGCGTCGACTTCAACTGGAGCCAATGGTCAAGTTTCAGCATGAACAACGCCAACGACTCGCTGCAAGACTCATGGAACATCGCCATCGGAGGTTGCTATACGCCATACAACACCAGCGTATCCAGCTATTTCCGCAAGATGACCTACCGCGCCGGTTTGCATTACGACAAGACGTTCTTTAACATCTACGGGACATCTATCGACAAATACGGCGTGACATTCGGCGTCGGAATGCCTATACCCCGCGCCATGACATCGCTCAACATAGCTGTCGAATTCGGCAAAATGGGCACAACAAAGAACAACCTCATCGAAGAGTCATATTTCAACATTTCTTTTGGAATATCAATACGCGACAGATGGTTTGTGAAACGAAGATATAAGTAATTAAAATATTAAAAAAATGAAATTTAGAAAAGTTTTATTCCTCGTGGCAGTTTTATGCGTGTCATCGCTGGCATTCGCACAAAACTCGGAATGTGATGCAGACATCTCTGTGTATAGAGAGGCATTCAAACAATGGGACGGCAAGGCTTCATCAGCCAACCCCGTGATGATTCAAGCATGGAGAAGAGTGTTCCTCAACTGCCCAAGCTACAAAGAAAGAACCCTCACAGACGGTACAAAAATCGTCAACAACGCTCTCATCAGAAGCACCAAAGACGAAGCACTTAAAGAGAAATACATCGACACCCTCGTGATGGTTTACGAGACACGTATCCAGTACTTCCCGAAGACCAAAGCAGGCAACCAGGTCGGTAACATCAAAGGACGTATGGGTCTCGACCTCATGGGCTTCCCGTCACGTATGGAACAGGCTTACAACGCCTTGAAAGACGCTATCGACATCGACGGCAACAACAGCAACTACGCCTTTATCGACGGTCTGTTCGCGACAACCATCAACATGGTTAAAGCAGGCAAAATCGACGAGTCCATGATTCTTGACGAATACAGCCGTTTGATGGATATCGTTGAGTTCAACATCAAGAAATACACCGAGGAAGGCAACGAGAAGCTCCTCAACAGCTACACAGCCACAAAGGGCAACCTCGAAGCAAGCGTTCAGCCATACGCCAACTGCGACGACCTCGTCCGCATCTATCAGAAGAAATTCGACGCTGACCCTGATAATGTTGAGCTTCTCCACAAGATCGCATCTACATTCGCGGCAAGAAACTGCGACAAGACCGACCTCTACCTCGCGGTGGCAGTAAAGTTGCACAAACTCAACCCGTCACCTGAGTCGGCATATTTCATCGGCAAGAGATACCTCATCGATCAGGAATACGGCAAAGCCACGAATTACCTCATCGAGGCTACAAAATCAGCTGATACAAAGTCAGCAGAGCAGGCTTACAAATACCTCGCCCAGATCATGCTTAAGGAAGGCAGATGGGAGCAGGGCCGCACCTATGCCAGAAAAGCCATTGAACTCGACAAGACCGACGGCGAGCCTTATATGATCATCGGCTACCTCTACGCATCAAGCGGAAAAGACTGCAACGTCAACCCACTTCACGCTAAAGCGGTGTACTGGGTGGCAGTCGACCAGTTCGTGAAAGCAAAGTCAGTCGACCCTTCAATGGCGGCAAAAGCCAACGAAATGATCAGAGATTACTCGAAGATGTTCCCTACAAGCGAGGACGCGTTCTTCTATAACGTGTTCGAAGGCGACACTTATCAGGTGGAATGCTGGATCAACGAGACCACAAAGGCAAGATTCTCGAATAATTGAAAAGACTGATTTATATATTATTGGAAATCAACATCATAGCACATCTTGTTATGATGTTGTTTTCTTGTGAAAACTCGATGGAGAAAGTCAAGCAGTTCGTCGACAACGACACCATTTCGGGTTTAATGGCTTATGATGTCGTCATCGAACGCAGCGACTCGGGTATGCTCGTGGCTCGTCTCATGGCCCCTGTAATGCGAAGCATCGACGACCCCGACAGCGCGATGCTTGAATTTCCTAAAGGTTTCATCGCATACATGTACGAAGGCGACACCATCCCGTCTTCCATGATCAGCGGCGACTATGGCGTGAATTACGAGAAAAAAGAACTCGTCATAGCCCGACACAACGTGGTGGTGAAAAACATCAAGACTGACGAGACTTTAGAGACCGAGACACTGTTCTGGAATCAGAGAAAAAAGAAGATTTACACGAGCAGCCTGGTCAAGATTTCAAGTCCCGACAAGATTATTTTCGGCGACAGCCTGACAGCCAACGAGAGCTTCTCGCATCGTGAAATTTACGGCATCAGGGCTACTATTGAGGTTAACGAAGATGAATAGCTGGGTTATTGTCATAATATCACTTTTAGCGTCGGCCCTCTTTTCGGGCGTCGAGATATCTTTTCTCAGCTCCAACCGACTGAAACTGGAGCTCGACCTCAAGAAAAACCGCTTCTCCGCCAAGCTCATCAACCATTTTGTGAAACACCAGTCGCAGTTCATGGGATGCATACTGCTTGGCAACAACATCGCCAACGTGGTCTACGGCATCGCGATGGCAAAGCTTCTGAAACCGTTGATTGTCGGCGTTTTACCCGATGTTATCACCAACGAGTTCACCATTCTTATATGCCAGACAATAATTTCGACGCTTCTGGTTCTTTTCGTGGCGGAGTTCATCCCGAAAACGCTCAGCCGCCTCAACCCTAACGGCCTCATGAAGACCATGGCGCTCCCGATGATGATTCTATACATCATCCTTTACCCGTTGATTTTCATATATATAGGCATCTCTGAACTAATCATAAAATATATCTTCAGGATGAAAATAGCACCCGAAGATTACAAGCTGAGCACTGTCGACCTCAACGACTATCTTAAAGAATACGCCGACCCTAACGAGGAAAACGATGACATACAGCAAGGCATTGAATTGGTACAGAATGCCATTGATTTTCAAACAGTTAAGCTTCGCGAATGTATGCAGCCGCGCAACGAGATCCAGGCGGTGGAGATCAACGAGAGCATGGACGAGGTGAAACGCGTTTTTGAGGAGACAAAACACTCGAAAATCATTGTGTATGAAGACAATATCGACAATATCGTAGGCTATATCCACATCAACGACCTGCTTCACGTGGGCGGCAGCATCAAGAAAAAAGTGCGTCAAATCGAGTTCTACCCCGAGACGTACGGCGCTCAGGATCTGCTGCAACGGCTGTCGAAAAAACGTCAAAGCATAGCGGTGGTTGTCGATGAGTTCGGAGGCACTGCCGGCATCATCACCACCGAAGACCTGGTGGAAGAGATTTTCGGCGAGATTGAAGACGAATACGACGAGGAAGACGACATCGAGAAGACCATCAACGAAAACGACAGGATTTTCTCGGCCCGACTGGAAATCGACTACCTAAACAAGACCTACAAGTACAACTTTCCTGAGTCGGACGACTACGAGACTTTGGCGGGTTATATCATCCATTATCACGAAAGTATCCCGCAAACAGGCGAAGAAATCGCCATCGGCGACTATCTTTTTAAGATAATCAAGGCATCAGAGACCAAGTTGGAGGAAGTGGAAATCAAAAACAATCAATGAGTTAGCACATTTTTAATAAAAATGTTCAATTGTATTGACTTTTTTCGTAAATTTGCAGGCTCAAAATTAATATAGAAAAAATAATAAATAAAATAAAACTATGGCAGCAATTGGAAAAATCAGACAACACTATGGTATCTTAGTGATTATCATTGGTTTAGCTCTTTTAGCATTTGTTTTAGGTGACTTGATGAAAACCCCAAGCAGAAACAGACACAACGAGGTGGCGGTGGTTAACGGCGACAAGGTCACTTATCAGGATTTTGAAAACAGAGCTCAGCAGGTCATTACTTATCAGAAGAACATGCGCGGCGGTCTCACCCGTGACGAGGAATTCAGCCTTCGCAGACAGGTTCTTGATGATATGATCAGAAAAATCATCATGGAAAAAGAGTATAAAGCTCTCGGTCTTGCAGTGTCAAACGAAGAGTTGACCGACCTTTTCCTCGGCGAGAACCCTAATCAGTATGTCGTTCAGAACTTCAGCGACGCCAACGGAAACTTCAAGAAAGACGACGTGGCCCAGACAATCGCCAATTTCGACAACATGACTCCGGAAGGTCAGGAAATGTGGCTCAACTTCGAAAACTTCGTCATGGAAGAGAGAATGAGCGAGAAATATGAAAGCCTTCTCAAGCACGGTTTCTATCTTCCTAAGAAGTTGGCCGACCGCTACAATGACAACAAAAATCTCAAGAGAACAGCCGACGTTTATGCAGTCCGTTACGTGTCAATCCCTGACTCAACAGTGGTTGTGACCGAAGCCGACAAGAAAGCATACTACGACGCTTACTACAAGAAATATCCAACCGACGCTATGCGCGGCATCGACTACGTCATCTTCGAAGTGAAGCCGTCAGCAGCTGACAAAGAGGCTGCAAAGAGCTTCATCGCCAACCTGACAGACGAGTTCAAATCAACTGAAAACGTTGCCGGTTTCGTCAACTACAACTCAGATTCAGACGCTCCATTCGACAACACATGGAAAAAAGCTTCAGATTTCGATGTTGAACTCGAAGACGTCATCGCCAAGCACGAAGTTGGTTTCGTTTACGGTCCTTATGAGAACGAAGGCGCATACAACGCGGCAAGAATCCTCGGCAAAGAGAAACGTAACGACACCTTGTGGGCACAGGTCGCCATCGTGAAACGCGAGATCACAGCAAGCACCGACACCGACAGAGCTGTCTTCGCAGAGGTCAACAAGTTCGTCACAGAGAACAAAACAGCTGAGCAGTTCAACAACGCTATCGAGACATTAGGTCTTAACAAACGTACAAGCCAGTCAATCAGAAAGACCACCAACAGCATCCCGGGCATCGGAAGCTCACGCGACCTTATCCGCTGGACATTCCAGGATGACGTGAAAGTTGGTGACATCTCAAAGGTTTTCGCTTATGAGAACATGTACGTCGTGGCAGTTCTTACCAAGATCGTTCCTGAAGGCTACGCTCCATATGACGAACTCGTTAAGAATCACGCCACACAGATCATGAAAGAGAAGAAAGGCAAGATGATTGCTGAGAAAGCCAAGGCTTACGGCAACGACTACCAGAAGATGATCGACGAACTCGGCGGAGAGTTTATCAACGTTGACAACATCTCTTACGACAACCGTGGATTCGGCAGCTTAGGCGTTGAGGAGAGAATCAGCGGCACAGCGCTCGGTATCAAGGAAGGCGTGTTCTCGACACCAGTCGAAGGCGGAAACGCATACGCAGTCGTTAAGGTCACATCGACAACACCAGCCGGTGCGACCGACTACGCGACATTCCAGCGCGACAAGAAGAGCCAGTACACCAACAGCGTCGTCAACAACGCCTACAATGCATTGTTTGAGAACGCCAAGATCGAGAACAACGGAATCTTGTTCTTCTAATTACATAATCAAACAACTAAAAAAGGACACCGTCTGGTGTCCTTTTTCTTTTTATAAACTGTAAACTGTAAACCGTAAACTAATTCTAGCACATCTCCAGCACCGCGTCAGTCACATATTTCAGCTGCTCGTCGGTGAATTCGGTGTGGATAGGAAGAGCCATCACGTGGTCGCAGAGATACTCGCAGACCGGGAAGTCGCCCTTCTTGTAGCGTGGATCGGCGTAAGCCTTCTGCATATGCAACGCTACAGGATAATAGATGGCGCAAGCGATGCCTTTTGACTGCAAGTGTTCCATCACCTTCGCACGGTCGAGATCCTTCAGCACCACAACATACTGGTGATAAACGTGATCTGTAAACGGAGCCGTCTTTGGAGTGACAATCTTGTCAGTTTGGGCGAAGGCCTTCTCATAATATGCGGCTGCATACTGGCGAGCCTTAATATATTCATCCAAATGTTTTAACTTGATATCCAAAACTGCCGCCTGAATAGCGTCTAGACGTGAGTTAACTCCAACATAATCATGGTAATAGCGCACTTTCATGCCATGGTTCACAACCACACGCATCATGTCGGCGAGAGCGTCGTCGTTGGTGAAGATAGCGCCACCGTCACCATAGCAACCGAGGTTCTTCGAAGGGAAGAACGAGGTGCAACCGATGTTTCCGATTGTTCCAGACTTCTTCACTGTGCCGTCTTTGAATGTATAATGAGCGCCGATAGCCTGTGCGTTGTCCTCAACCACATATAAATTATGACGCTTGGCGATGTCCATAATGGCATCCATATTGGCGCACTGGCCGAAAAGATGCACTGGCACAATAGCCTTTGTGCGAGGAGTGATCGCTTTCTCAACTGCAACAGGATCAATGCAATAGGTCTCCATATCAACATCCACCACCACTGGAGTAAGACGCAGCAAAGCGACCACCTCGGCTGTAGCGATAAATGTGAATGAAGTGGTGATGACCTCGTCGCCAGGTTTCAGGCCAAGGCCCATCATGGCAACCTGCAATGCGTCAGTGCCGTTAGCACAAGGAATCACATGTTTAACGTCGAGATATTGCTGTAAATCCTCTTGGAATTTCTGCACAAAAGGACCGCCGATGAAGCCGCCCGTCGATAATATCTGCTGAATGGAAGCATCGACTTCCGCCTTAATTTTGTTGTATTGACCAACAAGGTCAACCATTGGAATTTTCATCATTTTTAAATTTTTAACTCGCAAAATTATAAAAAATCTCGAAAAATGTTCTCTTTTTTTTCATTTTTTTGATTCCCCAATCTTTAGTCATCAATTTTGAAGGCCTTCAGCTTCCGCAGGAAGGTGGCAGCCGAAAAATGATGACTAAAGATTGTAAAAATATCTGGTTAAAAATTAATTTTTCAAAAAATGTTTTTCATTTCAAAAAAAGTTGTATTTTTGCACTCCGTTTCGTAAAAGGAAATAAGAACAATAAAATATTAGAAAAATGTCAAGAATTTGTCAGATTACAGGTAAGAAGGTCATCAGTGGAAACAACGTTTCTCACTCAAATAGAAAGACCAAGAGAACTTTCCAGCCTAACTTGAAGATCAAGAGATTCTTCGTTCCAGAGTGGAATGAGTGGGTTGTTTTGAAAGTTTCTGCAGCAGGTTTGCGTACCATCGACAAGAAGGGTGTTTACCAAGCAATGGTTGACGCAGCAAAGGATGGTAATCTTAACCGCTGGTAAGATATGACTATTTTAAAAAGAAGCCGTCTGCATTAAGGCGGCTTTTTTTGTTAATAGCGCACTAATTCTTAAAGGTTTTCGTTATAATTAAATGAGATTCCTCACTACGTTCTGAACGACGATGTACCATGAAGTGTAAGTGGTTGGTTTTCATATTGTTACTCCTTCCGTCTTTTGCCTTTGCGCAGAAGAACACAGGCGTTTTGTATGGAAAAATCACCGACGAGGATGGTAAAGCCGTGGAGCTAGTCAACGTGGCGGTACAGAACACACCATATGGCATGGTGTCTGACCCACGCGGCAATTACAACCTCATTTTGCCTGCCGACACCTTAATTAATGTGGTATATTCGTTTGTCGGATACGAGGAGGTCAAACTCGCTATCAAGTTGAAGCCTGAAGAGAGGCGCAAGCACGACGTGAAGATGAAGGTAGTCGCAACCATGCTGCCCGAGATGACAGTGCATGACCAGTCGATCAAATCATCAACAATCACAAGACTTGACGCGAAGGAGACGGTGCTGCTGCCGACGGCGGGAGCCGGCGGCGTGGAGGACATGGTGAAGACCCTCGCAGGCGTAAGTTCGACAAACGAACTCAGTTCACAGTACAATGTGCGTGGCGGTAACTTCGACGAGAACCTTATTTACGTTAACGGAATCGAGATTTACAAGCCGTTTTTGGTCGGCTCAGGACAACAGGAAGGACTCAGTTTCATCAACTCGCGCCTTATTTCGAATATCGACTTCTCGGCCGGCGGATTCTCAGCGGAATATGGCGACAAACTATCTTCGGTACTCGACATCACTTACAAAAAGCCTACAATAACAGCAGGATCGCTGGCTCTAAGCCTGTTGGGAGCCGAGGCACACGCCGAAGGTATGGCATTCAAAGGCAAGATGAGCTACCTTATCGGAGCGCGTTACAAAAACACCCAGTATTTGCTCGGCGCTATGGACACCAAGGGTGACTACAAGCCAAACTTCGCTGATGTTCAAGGACTTATAACATACAACGTATCGTCACGATTCGAGATTACAGCCCTCGGATACTACTCCAGAAACAGCTATCTCATGACTCCGACAACACGTGAGACCGACTTTGGCAACCTGCAGGCTTCATATCGTCTGAAAGTGTATTTCGACGGTCAGGAACTCAGCAAATACACCACAGGATTAGGAGCTATCTCATTGAATTTCAGTCCGAATGAAGACCTTAACCTCAAGCTCATAGGCTCGGCATATTCAGCGGTGGAGTCGGAAACTTACGACATCCAAGGACAATATTGGATCGGACTTCTTGAGACGAATCCTGGCAGCGAGGAACAAGGCGATGTCATTGCTAATCAAGGAGTTGGCACATATATAGAACACGCCCGCAACTACTTCTACTCGCGCGTTTTCAATCTCGACCACAAAGGAGCATACAAATACCGCGACAACGTTTTTAAGTGGGGATTGCGTTATCAACACCAGCTCTTCGACGACATCATCAACGAGTGGGATATGACTGATTCGGCAGGCTACACTCAGCCTCACGTCATCGATTCAATCTTGAATCCAAACAACCCTAACATCCCGATGCAGACTCCGCTTGAGTTGAAAAACGTGGCAAATGGTCATAACATATTGTATATCAATAATTTAGACGGATACATACAAAACTCATGGCAGCTTGAGAGCGAGAAAGGCAACATCTGGGTCTTGACGGCTGGTTTGCGCGCTAATTACTGGGGATACAACGGCTCGGTGAACATCAGTCCGCGTGGCGGCATCGCCTTTCAGCCCTATAACCGTCCGAACATGACGTTCCGTTTGTCTGGTGGAGTGTACGTACAACCCCCATTTTACAGGGAGTTACGAATGTTTGACGGAAGTTTGGTAGACAAAGACAAGGCCTCGGTACAGAAGTCATATCAGATTGTTTTGGGTCACGAATACAAGTTCATGGCATGGAATCGTCCGTTTATGCTGACATCTGAGATTTATTACAAATACCTCAAGGACATCATACCTTACGAGGTCGATAATATCAGAATCAGGTATTACGCCGACCAGAAAGCCACCGGACATGCCTACGGTTTGGATATGAAAATCAACGGCGAGTTTGTGAAAGGCATCGAGAGCTGGGCTTCAATGTCAATCATGCGTACCACCGAAAACATTCAGTATTTCATTGACGCTCAAGGCAACATCATCTCGCAGACTGACGTCAACAACGGTGCGGAATATGTCACCGACACCATCATCACAGGCATCCCCCGCCCTTCCGACCAACGTATCAATTTCGCCATCTTCTTCCAGGATTATTTGCCGATGATACCGTCGTTTAAGGTGAATCTGAAGCTTATTTTCGGAACAGGATTGCCGTTTGGAGCGTCCGAGTCAGAACGTTATCAGCAAAAAAACAGGATGTCGCCATATCGACGTGTCGATATCGGATTCAGCAAGCAACTCATTGGCGAAGCCACGTCATTCAGAAACCCGAAAAATCCTTTGAATTACATCAGAAACTGCTGGCTGAGCCTCGAAGTGTTCAACCTCCTCGGAGTGAATAACGTGAGCTCATACATGTGGGTCACCGACGTGTACAACATACAGTACGCCGTGCCTAATTATTTGACTAACAGGCAAATAAACCTAAAATTGATTGTCGAATTTTAAAGTTTGATTTCGACAGGTTTAATCATATTTTCCGGTCTCAAAATCCAGTCGAGCTGCTCCTTGGTAAGGATGCCGTGCTCAAGGACGAGTTCGTAAACACCACGGCCAGTCTCGCTTGCCTCTTTCGCGATCTTAGTCGACTCCTTGTAACCGATAATCGGGTTAAGCATTGTCACTATGCCTATGCTGTTCTCGACCATCTTGCGGCAATGCTCCACATTCGCCTCTATGCCATCGATGCAATGAGTTCTCAATGTATCTAATCCATTGGTTAACAGATGTATAGACTCAAAAAGACAGTAAGCTATGACAGGTTCCATCACGTTGAGTTCGAGCTGTCCGTTGTCGGAAGCCAGTGCGATTGTCATGTCGTTTCCAATGACTTTGTAGCACACCTGGTTCATCACTTCAGGGATAACAGGGTTTACTTTGCCAGGCATAATCGACGATCCAGGCTGGCGTTGTGGCAGGTTTATCTCGTTCAATCCGCATCTAGGTCCAGAGCTCATGAGACGAAGGTCATTGCACATCTTATTGATTTTGATGCACAAACGTTTCATCGCGGCGCTGTATTGTATCATGCACGATGTGGCGCTTGTCGCCTCGATGAGGTTGTCGGCAAGGGTGATATTCCAGCCTGTCACCTTACGTAAAGCATTGATACATGCGCCACTATATCCTGGTTTTGAGCAGATTCCTGTTCCGATTGCTGTCGCGCCCATATTGACGATGAGAAACTCGCGCGCTGCCATGTTAAGAGTCTTAAGTTCGCCTCGCAGAGCCGCTGCAAATCCGCTGAAAGTCTGTCCAAGAGTCATCGGGACGGCATCCTGAAGCTGGGTGCGACCCATTTTTATGACATCTTTAAACTCCTCAGCCTTTTTCTCGAGCGCTCCTATCATCTCCACAAGATGAGGCAGAAACGCCTCATGTTCGAGCACCATGGCAAGATGAATAGCACAAGGATAAGCGTCATTCGTTGATTGTGAGGCGTTTACGATATCGTTTGGCGAGCAATATTTATACTCTCCACGCTGATGTCCCATAATTTCGAGGGCGCGATTGGCGATGACCTCGTTGGCGCACATGTTGGTGGAAGTACCAGCTCCGCCCTGAATCATGTCAATCGGGAAGTGGTCGTGATGCTTACCTTCAAGAAGCTCGTCGCAAGCCTGACATATGGCTTCAAACTGCTCACGGCTTATCATCTCCAGCTCATAATTGGCAATGGCAGCGGCTTTTTTTGTTATCGCCATGCCTTTTATGAAGTTCGGATAGTCCTTCATCAGATGACCGCTGATATCAAAATTCTCGATAGCGCGCACAGTCTGGACGCCATAAAGTGCGTCAGCCGGCACTTCTTTCGAGCCTAAAAGGTCGCTTTCAACACGGAATTTTTCTGTCTCCATATATCTTATTTCTCTTTTTTCAAAAATTGGGCTGCAAAGTTACAATTTAAATTTGAAATTAAAGAGAAAAAAGTAAAATAATTTACTATAAAATAGTTTACGAGATTACTTTCCCCAGTTATCTCTGTCTAAACTTCTGTATTGTATCGCTTCAGCAAGGTGTTCAGGTTGTATGTTTTCGGATCCGGCAAGGTCAGCGATGGTGCGGGACACTTTCAAGATTCTATCGCGAGCACGGGCAGACAGTCCGAGGCGTTCCATTGCGTTTTTGAGCAATTTGCCACACTGAGCGTCAAGATCGCAATATTTCTGAATCATCTTGGCTGTCATCTGCGCATTGCAGTGGATTCCGGAGATATCGGCGAAACGTTGCACCTGAATCATGCGGGCCTTCACCACCCTTTCACGCACAACGGCGCTATTCTCGCCAGATCTCTTCTGTGCCAACTCATCATACGAAATAGGAAAAGTCTCGATATGCAGATCGATTCTGTCGAGCAAAGGACCGGAAATCCTTGAGAGATAAGTCTCAACCTGCCCAGGCTTGCAAGTACACTCTTTCGTCGGATGGTTGTAGTAGCCGCACGGACAAGGATTCATCGCCGCCACGAGCATGAAATTCGCCGGAAACTCCACTGTCTGCTTGGCTCTCGCAATAGTCACCATGCGGTCTTCCATCGGCTGGCGAAGCACTTCCAGAACCTGTCGTTTGAACTCAGGAAGCTCGTCCAGAAAGAGTACTCCATTGTGTGCAAGCGAGATTTCACCGGGCTGCGGATAGGTGCCGCCACCAACCAAACCGACGTAAGATGTTGTATGATGCGGATTCCTGAACGGTCGCGTGTGCATCAGCGAGACACCATGCCCCAGCAGGCCTACCACAGAATGAATCTTGGTGGTTTCCAGCGCCTCTTTCAGCGTCATCGGAGGCAAAATTGTCGGTAATCGCTTGGCTAACATCGTCTTACCGCTGCCCGGAGGACCAATTAAAATGACATTATGCGAACCGGCAGCAGCTACCTCCAACGCTCTTTTTATGTTCTCTTGACCTCTGACATCCGAAAAATCGAAGTCATATACATAGTTGACCACCTCATCTTCAAGGTTCAACTTTGTAGGCTCCAAATGATGAGATCCGTTGAAAAAATTGATTACATCCATTATTGTCCCGACGCCGTAAACCTCTATGTCTTCAACCACTGCCGCCTCATTGGCGTTCGCTTTCGGAACTATCACACCTTTGAAGCCTTCTTCCGAGGCCCTTATCGCAATCGGCAAAGCTCCTTTTATCGGGTTGATGCCGCCGTCAAGCGAAAGCTCTCCCATGATGACGTATTTGTCAAGCAAATCAGCGCTCACCTGCTCCGACGCCGCCAGAATCGCTATCGCCAATGGCAAGTCATAACTCGAGCCTTCCTTACGAATGTCGGCAGGCGCCATATTGATTGTAATTTTTCGCTTCGGATACTTCAACCCATTGTTATTCAACGCCGATTCAATGCGTTGCTGACTCTCCTTCACGGCGCTGTCAGGCAATCCGACAAGGAAAAACTGTACTCCACGGTCAATGTTGACCTCAATTGTAACTGTAATAGCATCAATGCCATTTAAGGCACTACCAAAGGTTTTCACTAACATAAATTTGGTTTTTTAATTAATAATAATGTTTATTTTCGCGGTTTATACTGCGATCGCTGAAAAACATCCTGATAATCAGTGATTTTCATCAAACTTTGCAGCGATTCGTCGTTGTTCGACATAAACGAGCGGATGATCTGCAATCCGATGAAATCGCCCAATCTGGCAGGAGCGTTTTCAGAGAAAGCCGCCGTGAACGGACCGTCGTTAAACAACAGCCGATACTGCTCGAACCCATTGGCATACAACATATTATTGCCGACAACCGAGGCCCATATCTGACCTTCGTTGTCCAGCGCCCACTCCATTTGTCGTGACGAATATCCGAGAATTATCGAGTCATTCAGCGAAGGATCCATTGCTTCGATGAAATAATATTTTTTACCTCTGTCAATCATCTCCATCAAGACATTTTTAGCCTTTGAATCTTGATATACATAAGAATAATAAACAGCTTCAGCCAAATCACGTGTCAAAGCGGCAGGCTGACAACGCCTTGAAATATACCGAGGCATTCCCACTTTATCATACACTAAGTCCTTGTTACTCAAGTAGAAATCGAGACTGATCATGACTGTCTCCGGAGAAATCATCACCGGACCGTTATCAAAATTTATACCTGAAATATAGGTGTAAGTCGGCGGCATAATCACCTCCGGATAATAATAATTCAGATGTTGATAAACACCCTTCACCTTATCGGAAATCTGCTTTGGATTATTGAATGTCTCCTCAGTCAACTCATTGATTTCCAATATAAAAGGATCTGTGACAAAATCTTTCAAAAACATCATGTCCAGAAAGTCGAGACTGTCGCCCAGCAGATCCGAAAACGATGGAGCAATAACCAAAATCTCCTCCTCAAAATCAGCCGTGTCGATGGCAAAAAGAGCCTTGTTATACTCAACCACCTCCAGTTCCTGCGGCTCAAGGTTTTTATAAACAATATTCAATTTCTTTTTGTAACCATTTGATTTTGAACAGGATACAAATAGAATTATTGTCAAACAGATTAATAATATTCTTTTCATATTACTACTACATATTTATATGAGATTTCTCCATTCCGCTCCGCTTCAGTCGAAATGACAGGAACTGTCAGTATTTCCGAACCATCTCGAGTGCTGTAATTGCAGCACGTTCTATATTATTGCCTCTGTCGTTACCGAAATTGTATTTTTTCGATATTACGCCGTTCGGCCCGGCCACTGCAATCCACACAGTGCCCACCGGATTTTCTTCGGTGCCGCCTCCAGGTCCTGCCACGCCTGTTGTCGATACTGCATAATCAGTTTTCAGCAACGCCTTGACGCCTGTCGCCATCTGTTCCGCAACTTGTTGACTGACAACGGTATATCTCTCTACATCTACATGATTCACACCGAGCACGTTTTCTTTGACCTCGGTAGCATACGACACCACCGTTCCTTTGAAAATGTTAGAGCTTCCCGGGATGGCGGTGATCATCTTAGCTATCGTACCGCCCGTGCAACTCTCCGCACTCGCCAGTGTCTTTCCTGCCGCCTTGAGTTTGTCGAAAACAGCCTCCGCAATCGACTTGTCATCGTAGCCGAAAATATGTTCGCCAATCAGTTTTGTCAGTTTATCTATCTCATTATCAATGGTTTGTTGTAAAAAAGCACGATCAGGATGACGGCCTTCGAGACGTAGACGTACTATGCCATATTGCGGCAAATAAGCAAGCGATAAGAAGTCCGGCAATGCGTCTTCCCAGTCTTTTATGGCATCTGCAAGGAAAGACTCACCCACGCCAGTGGTCATCACGACCTTATTAATATAAGGCGTCACCTTGAAATGTTGCAGAAGCTTAGGCAAAATCTCCTGTTCGAACACGTTTTTCATCTCAAAAGGCACTCCAGGCATCGAGATAAACACCGATTTGCCCTTCTCAAACCACATGCAAGGCGCTGTGCCATAACGATTTGGGATGTAGGTGCACGACTTCGGGATGTAAGCCTGTCCACGGTTGCGCTCTGTCATCTGATAGCCGCGTTTCTTGAAAATGTTCATCACATTGTCGTAAGCGTCTTGGCAAAACACCAGCTCCGTGCCGAAATATTTGCACAGTGTCGGCTTGGTGATGTCGTCGGCGGTTGGTCCCAAACCTCCGGTCATGACAATGATGTCGACATCCGAACAAGCATTCAAAGCCTCCACGATATCGCGTTCCCCATCACCTGTCGTCAATGTTGATACAACTTCTATTCCATTGGTTGTCAATACATTACCAAGCCATGCGGCATTGGTGTTCACCACCTGTCCGATCAGCAGCTCGTCACCGATGGAGATGATTTTGGCCTTAACAAAATCGTTGTCTCTTTTCATTTTTTAAGTATTAAAACGTCACAAAATTAAACATTAATATTTTATGTTGTTCATTTTTAACATTTTTTAACACAACTTGCAAAAAAATGAGTACTTTTGTGAAAAATTTTTAACAATTGACTGGATATGAATACTAAACCCATTCCCGGATCACAGCTCGTCTTCAACAACGAAGGCGCTATATATCATTTAAATCTCTTTCCGGAGATGCTCGCCGACAATATCATTTTGGTCGGCGACCCTGACCGTGTAGCCATGGTCTCAAGTCATTTCGATAAAATCGAATACAAACGTCAGAATCGCGAATTGGTAACGCACACTGGCACTTACAAAGGAAAACGCATCACGGCGCTGTCAACCGGTATGGGCACCGACAATATAGATATCGTTATCAACGAGCTCGACGCTGTGGCTAACATCGACTTCAAGACACGCACGCCGAAAAAGGAACATCGCACACTCAACATGGTGCGTCTCGGCACCTGCGGTGCTTTGCAGCCGGAAATAGGCGTTGATGACAGTTATGTGGCATCACGTTACGCCATCGGTCTCGACGGTCTGGCCTACTTCTACAAAGAGCATAACGAAGTGATTAACAAGGAGATGACCGACGCTTTCATCCACGACATGAAATATCCTGTCGACCTTCCGAAGCCGTACATCGTGGAGAGCTCGAAAGAATTGTTCGACCGTCTCGCCGCAGGTTATCACCAAGGCATCACCGCCACGTCTCCGGGTTTCTACGGACCTCAAGGGCGCTCACTTCGCCTCGAACTGACGTATCCGCAAATCAATCCGGATATCGAGAAATTTGAGTATAAAGGTTGGAAAGTCTGCAACTTCGAGATGGAGTCATCTGCACTGTTCAGCCTCGGTAAGATGTTGGGACACAACTGCTTAACTATCTGCGTGGCAATAGCTAACCGTGTCACGGAGAAGTTCTCCGCCGACTATCATCCATACGTCGAGAAACTTATCGAAACTACCCTCGAGAGGTTATAAAACGTAGTCCTGCTGCTCGTCCTCGTGTTTCATCGAGATAAGACATTCGAGATTCACGTCAAGCACAGCCTCCTCGAAGAAAGGAGCGGACGCAACCACATAGCTCTCGTAGCCGAAAATCATGGAGCCGCCATCATAGGTGGCTTCTTTTTTTGATGCCACATTGTTCACAAACACTAACGGACGCTCGGTCTTTAACACATTCTGTCTCAATGTGTTACGACGCAGTGTAGATACATTCGCGCCGCATTTTTCAGCACCGATATTAATAATGACATCCGGAGCCAAAGGCATCATCTCATCCACACGATTTGTAAGCAAAAACTCGTCATCGTTAGTGTTTGCAAGGTCTTTGCCTATGGTCACCGCATATTTATGGCATCCAATCTGAAGAAGCTCGTCGGCATCGGAAGGCTCGAACACAGCTTGTTCAAAATCTTCCAAGTATTTCTTTTTGAACACCTTACGCTGTCCTTGGAACATATAAACCGCCGCGTTGAATTTCCCAATAGGACAACCCACCAGCAAGCCGACAGTCTCGCATTCGGCAGCGATTTTATCCAAAGCTTTTTCGCATTTATCAATAAAACCTTGCGATTTAAACAACTCGCCCGAGCAAACGCCACTAACCGCCAGCTCAGGGAAAATAACCAAAGTTGAGGCTTTGGCCTTATGAGCCGCCTCAATAATCTTTGCCACATTACCGTCAATATCGCCGGCAATACAGCTAATTTGCGCCAAAGTAATCTTCATCAGAATAAAAATCCGAGTTCAAAACAAAGGTTGCTGGTAGCGAGCTTATCATTGCTCATAGTCATCATGCTCGAGAAGATATTGTCGTAAGCCACAATAAACTGAAGCACGCTGCGGTTAAGCACTTCCATCTCAAAGCCCAGATGCACAAGCAGCGAACTGCACACATCGCGCATCGGGCAGGTAGTCTTCACGCCATTGAGCTTATATTGCCCGTCAACCAGGATGTTGAAGCCGTAGCCTATCTCTCCCAAAAACCTTAATCCGCCTGCAAAAGCGTCTGTTCTCATTTTCAAAAGCAACGGAATCTGGCAATATGTGGCGCTGAAACTGTGCTTCAAATCAATCTCTTTTTCCAGCTCGTCAACCGCTTTGTTTTTATATGAAAAAGAAGTGCCAATCACAGTAAAACCTGATGAAAAGCCATAATTCTCACCAAAATTGTAAATGCCTGTCATGCCGAATTTATAGCAAAGACCATTGTCTTTTTCAGAATAATCATTCTGAATCGAACGAATCCAGTCTGCTCCCAACCCGCCTTTCAAACCTAATTGATACTCAAAGCGTTGCGCGGACGCGACAAACGACAAAGTCATCACAAAGAGCAAAAAGTAAAATTTCTTTCTCATAATTTGATGATTATTTAATAATTTTCAATATCTTTGCAAAAATAAATAAAATTTAATAACAAAATTTCATATCATGAAAAAATTATTACTCATTTTAGCGATTGTCCTGTTTGCCAATGTGGCAAGAGCAGAAGGATTTGGTCTTCATATCGGAGGTAAAATCGGTTATCAGACCGCCACTTTGTCGTACGAAAAAGCTGATATCCAAAAAGGATTTTCAGATCATTTGACAGCTGGTTTGTTTGGCCGTGTCGTCGTTAAAAACTTCATAATCCAGCCGGAATTATTATGGTTCAAGAGCGGCCAGGTTTTCAAGCTCGAAAATGAAGGAATTTTGAATCCGACACTTACAATGAGCCAGCAAAATATGGCATTACCGATTTTCTTAGGTTATCAGTTCATCGACCTTAAAATCTTCAAATTGAGAGCAAACGCAGGCCCTGTGATGTATTTTGTCGTCGACCAGACAAAAAAATGCGATTATGAAAATGAGTCACTTGACGTTGAGGCCAACGGCATGACATGGGGCGGTGCCGTCAATGTGGGCATCGACGTTCTCATGTTCACCCTCGACATCAACTATAGCTTTGGTTTGAGCAATATTGTAAACGCCAGCAATGTCACAATCGCTGGAGAAAATTTCAAGATTGACGACACCAAGCAAAGCATTTTCACCGTCACATTAGGTGTGAAACTATTCAGCTTCGGATTGTAAAAAGACTATGTCTGTCAATAAGATACCGAATGCGCTTTTTGTCAGAAACCGCAGGAATTTCGCCTCGATGATGACAAAAGGCGCTCTTGCTGTATTCACGGCTAACGAAGAGATGCCGCGAAACGGCGACCAGTGCTATCCTTTCCGTCAGAACTCGGATTTCTTCTACCTTACAGGTATCGACCGCGAAGGTGCGTTTCTCATCCTCTATCCCGACCATCCGAAACCGGAGATGCGTGAGATTTTGTTCATTGAGCCGTACAGCGAAATGAAAGCCATCTGGCGAGGCGAGATGCTCGACGCTAAACAGGCGAAAGAGATCTCGGGTTGCGAAAACGTGATGTACACCGACAGCTTCAACGAGATGCTTAAAGAATTGATACTCAGCAGTGTAAAGGTCTATCTTAATCTCTACGAATATTCGCGTTTTGAAACGAAAGTGTCGACAATTCAGGACCGTTTCGTGAAAGAGATCAAAGAGCAGTATCCACTCCACACCTTCGACCGCTCAGCCCCGATTCTCAACAAACTTCGCAAGATTAAATCTCCAGAGGAAATTGAGATTATCAAACACGCCTGCGACATCACCGGAAAAGCGTTTCTGCATTGCATGAAGACAGTAAAACCTGGACGTTACGAATATGAGATGCAGGCCGAGATGGAATACATCTTCAAAATGAACAACGCTTCAGGTCACGCCTTCCATCCTATCGTCGCCGGCGGCAAAAACGCCTGTTGCTTGCATTACTCAAAAAACGACAGCATCTTAAACGACAACGAGTTACTGCTTTTCGACATGGGTTGCGAATATCTCAACTACGCCTCAGATTTAAGCCGCACAATCCCGATCAACGGCAAGTTCACACCTCGCCAAAGAGAATGCTACGAGGCAGTTCTGAGAGTGAAGAAAGAAATTACAAAGCTCTACAAAGTCGGTGGAACGATTGACAAAATCAACCAGACGACTTATCAGCTGATGGAGAAAGAGATGATCAAACTCGGCTTATTCACGCAACAAGACGTTGACAATCAAGACCCTGCGAATCCGCTATACCGCAAATACCTTATGCACGGCATGGCGCATCACATCGGCTTGGACTGCCACGACAACCTCGACAAATACGAGCCTTTCGCTCCGGGAATGATTCTTTCGTGCGAGCCAGGCCTTTACATCCGCGAGGAAGGAATAGGAATCCGTCTTGAAGATGACATCTTAATTACTGATAATGAGCCGGTTAACTTGTTTGGAGATCTGGCAATTGAAATTGAAGAAATAACAAAATAAAATCATATCATGAAAAAAGCATTATTCATCGTAGCCCTCGTCGCTACAGCATTTGGCGCAAAGGCGCAGGTAAACATTCAGGAACAGTACGATTTTAATCGTGAACATCTCACCACAACACTTGAAATGTTCAAGACAGACAACTGGGGAAGCACATTCTTCTTCACCGATATCTATCACCCGACAAATTCAACAATGCCAACAGGTTATTACACTGAAATAGCACGTGCTTTGAATTTCTGGCAGAACACAAAACTCGGCGGTTTAAGCGCTCATGCCGAATGGAACGGCGGTCAGTTCGCAGAAAGAGCTTGGCTCTTCGGTGCTGAGTATTTCCTGCATTCAAGCGATTTCAGATACACTCTTACCTGTGAAGTGTTGTATAAAACAATCGTCGAAGGCAAACAGGATGTCCCGATGCAGTTCACTATCGTTTGGGGCTGCAACGATATCTTCGGCCTTAAAGGTCTGAACTTCAGCGGCTTCGCAGATTTCTGGTGGGAAGAAAAAGAATGGGGATTGGATGAAAACTTACAACCTGTCGACAAGACCAGTTGCGTCTTCATCAGCGAGCCACAGCTTTGGTACAATATCGGTAATCTGTTTGGCTGCCCTAACCTCTTCATCGGTGGTGAAGTCGAGTTAGCATATAACTTCGCCGGTGGATGGTATCCTGTCACCACATTCCACAAGAACAAAGGATTCACAGCAGCTCCAGCGGCAGGTCTAAAATGGAACTTCTAAGCCATGGAAATTACAGAAAAAGATAAGGAATTCATGCGCGAGGCCATACGCTTGGCCAACGAGAGCGTGAAAAATGGCGGCGGTCCTTTCGGCGCTGTCATAGTGAAAGACGGCGAAATCATTGCAGGCGCATCCAACTCGGTGACTCTCGACAACGACCCGACGGCACACGCAGAGATGAACGCCATCCGTAAAGCTTGTAAAAAACTCGGCACCTTCGACCTCACAGGATGCACTATCTACACGTCATGCGAGCCTTGCCCGATGTGCCTCGGAGCCAACTATTGGGCTCATATAAAAACGATTTTCTACGGCAACAACCGCAAAGACGCACACGACATCGACTTTGCCGATGACTTTATCTATGAGGAAATCAACCGCCCGATGGTGAGCCGCAAAGTGCCTATCATCCCGATGCTGCGCGACGAGGCCCAGGAGACATTCCGTCTATGGACTGAAAAGACTGATAAAATCGAATATTAAAATCAAAAAATATAAAGCTATGTTTACTAAGGATTTTTATGTAAAAAACAGAGCTGCCTTGAAAAAACTGATGAATAAAGGCATCGCATTCTTCGTTGCCAACGACGAGGCATCGATGAACTACCCAGATAACACCTATCATTACCGTCAGGACAGCAACTTCGCATATTTCTTCGGTTTGAACCATCCTGATTTGGTTGGCGTCATCGACTTCGAATCAGGCGAGGAAATACTATTCGGTCAGGAAGTGACCATCGACGACGTGATATGGTGCGGCAATCTGCCGTCGTTGCAAGAGCAAGGCGATATGATCGGCATCAAAGACTGCCGCGACATCAATCGTTTTCCGGAATACATCCGTGAGCAGATGGAGAAAGGCCGCATGATTCATATCACTCCAACTTATCGTGGCGACCAAACCATCAAAATCGCCAACTACATGGATATCGATGTTCATGAAGTGAAAAATTACGTGAGCCAGCTACTCATCGAGGCTATCGTAAGCCTACGCGAAATCAAGAGCGACATCGAGATTAAGGAAATGGAATATGCAGCAGATACTGCCTATTACATGCAGACCACAGCCATGAAGATGTGTAAACCTGGCGTCATCGAACAGGAAATCAGCGGAACCATCGAAGGCATCGCAATCGCAAGAGGCGGCACAATCTCATTCCCTAACATCGTCAGTATGGATGGCCAGACTCTTCACAACCACTATCACGGCAACGTGCTCAAGGAAGGCCGCATGATGGTGTGCGACTGCGGAGCCGAGACAGAAAACTATCTCGACAGCGACTTCACACGTACCACACCTGTCGGCGGCAAGTTCAACCCACGTCAGCGTGATGTTTATGAAATCGTGTTGAAAGCCAATATGGAAGTGGCGAAGAACACCAAACCAGGCATGCGCTACATGGAGATGCATAAGCTCGCGGCCCGCACGCTCATCGAAGGCTTGCAGGGCATCGGCCTCATGAAAGGTAACGTTGACGATGCATTGGCAGCCGGCGCTCATTACCTGTTCCAGCCTCACGGCCTCGGCCACATGCTCGGCATGGACGTGCACGACATGGAAGGCCTCGGCGAGACTAACGTGGGCTACAACAAAGAGACTCCACGCTCAACACAGCAAGGCTTCAGCTGCCTTCGCTGCGGCAAGGTGCTTAAACCGGGCTTCGTGGTAACCGACGAGCCGGGAATCTACTTCATCCCGACCTTGATTGACATCTGGAAAGCCGAAGGCAAACATAAGGATTTCATCAACTACGACAAACTCGAGTCATTCAAAGACTTCGGCGGCATCCGCATCGAAGACGACCTCCTCATCACCGAGACAGGCAACCGTATCTTGGGCAAACCGATTCCTAAGACCGTTGAAGACGTCGAGAGAACCTGCGCAGAAGCGAGGGAGTGGATAAGGATCCCTGGAATCTTTTAGATAAATGAAAAGACTTTTTGTCTTATCGTTACTATTAGTATTGGCAATTTCGCTGGTCGGACAGGCTCTGGAAGCCGAGCGTCTGCCCGATATGAACGTGACTCGTGCCGGACATAACGTGTTTTATGCAAACGGCGAGCTTACAGTGGTGGGCGGTCACACCTCAGGTTTTGTAATGACGCCGACTGCCGAATATTTCAGTGGCGGCGCATGGCATCTGGTGCCAACAGTATATCACCACGACAACGGAATGGCAGTGGTGATGAGTGACGGCCAGAGGGTGCTGATTGCTGGAGGCCACGACAAGAACCTCGGCATCGGACAGAGCTTCGAAGCGGAGATGTACAACAGCCTGACGCACACCTCCGAAGGCTTCGGCAGCCTCGAACGCAGCAGAGCCTTCGCGCAAGGCGTGGAACTCGCTGACGGACAGGTGCTGATCGCTGGCAACCACAAAGACAACGATGTTTTTGAGATTTTCGACGGCAAGAAATCTTTTAGTTTTGTTAAAGACGTAAGTATTTGGCGCTCATCGCCTTATATGCTGCCCATTGCCAATGGCGAAGTGATTTGTTTCGGCTCCGTTTGGCGCGGACGTTTCGAGCCCTGCGACACCGTCGACCGTCTTAATGGCGAGCCGTTCACCGTGCCGCTGCTGAACGATTGGATGCCGTTTTTGTACGACCAAAGCAACCATGCCAACGAATCGTTTATCGGAGATGAAGCCACTGGCGACTATTCCTATCTCATTGCGGCATATAATCATGAAGGCGAAATAGCTTTTATTCATATCCGAGACACTGTTTTTTCCCTTTTGGAAACTACAATTCCAGTGCCGACGATGTCGGAGTTTGGAAGCATAAAATATGACCGTCCCGCCATTGCCGACCGCGGTACAAAACGTGCTTATTTACTTGGCAATGACTCGACTAACCGCGTTTATGTAGTGGCTGTTGAATACGACAAACATCCTGCTCCGCTCACCTTATATAATATCGGTCCTTTGGAAGATTTCGGCGACGCCACCCCTATTTTGACACCAGAGGGCGACCTCATCGTCGCAGGAGGCATCACTGACGACAACTTCGCGCCTTTGGCTTCGGTATGGCTGATACATACTGGCACTGAAAAGGCTTTGGCAACGACCAAAACCAGCCGTGATTTGACTTGGCTTTGGGTGCTTGGCGGACTTCTATTAGTGATAGCGATTGTCGCCGCAATCCGTTACGACAGGCGGCATCGCACCAAATCGGAAATCGCCACCGACGAGCTTATGGCTCGCATCATCCAGCTGATGGAGACCCAGCAGCTTTATCTCAACCAGGATTTGAAAGTTAGCGATGTGGCTAATGCGCTTGGAGTGCATCGCAACGCCATTTCGGCCTGCATCAACGCGCAAAAAGGCTGTTCGTTCAACCAATTCATCAATGATTATCGTGTTGAATATGCCAAGAAGCTTCTGCGCGAGACTGACGAAATCAAGATTGCCCACATCTGCCACGAGGCTGGTTTTGCCACCGAGAGCACATTCTTCCGCGCCTTCAAAGCCTCTACTGGAATGACTCCGAAGGAGTGGGCGGATATTAATAAACAGTAATTTTACTTGCAATTTGCAAAATCGACTTGCAATTTGCAAATTGCAAGTCGATTTTTGGTGTTTTTATACCTCTGTTTCAATGCTTTTGTGTAATTTTGTGCTTTCAATCAGTGAATTTTATCAATACTATATAATGAAAAGGTTTAATCGAAAGACAAAAGCCATGTTGTTGCTTTGGCTTTTGGCAATATGTTCCGTTGTTACATTGCACGCCCAGAAAAGCGACGGATTTTTCCGTAACGATGAACTTTATAATGACAGAAACATAAGTTTTGGTGGCGATGTCATTAATCAAGGTTTTGGCGAAAGCGGAGGAACAATAGTTACAAACCAGACTTTCGGAGAGGTGCCTCTCAATGGCGGACTGTTAATATTGTTAGTCGCAGGAATCGGATATGTAATAATTAAAAGAATAAAAAATATGAAAAGAACTATCACATTATTAATTGCAATATCATTGGTTTTAAGCTTGACACAATGCAAAAAGAATGTTGAAACAATAGCACAAGTACCGACGAGCAATACCGTTACGCTTTCGTTGAACGTCGGAAACGGCGATGGCGACGGTTCTAAACACAGCGTCAACACCACTACCGGAACCGTTACTTACACAAGCGGTGACGTGCTTTATGTTGCCAGCAAAGGCGTATATCTCGGCACGATGTCATATAGCGGTGGCGGCACTTTCTCTGGGACTGTCAACACACCTACTGTTGACGAACCTATGTATTTCTTTTTCTTTGGAGGAAAAACGCCAAACGAGGACCTCACTGCAGGCACTTCAACCTCGTGCACTGTGACTATAAGCGACCAGATGACAAATCTTCCGGTTATATCGTGTGCAGCATCAAATGAAAACTATGTTGACGGAAACACCACATACACCGCCAAGCTTCTCAACAAATGCGCTTTGGTGAAATTTTCGTCGAACGTTACGTCTAATGTTATAAATATCCGCAACATGAATACTGTGGCCAGCGTTAGTTTTGCCGGCAATATCGATGCAGGTACAACGGGTGCTGTGAGTATTTCAACAGACGGCGACGGTGTGGGGTGGGCTATCCTGCTCCCACAAGATGCAGTGGATGGTGCCACCGTTACCGCTTCAGGATATAAAAGTGGCACATGCAATGTCCCGCAAATAACAACGAATATGTTTTATACAACAGGTGTCAGCATATCCCTTGAGCCCGCAGCTTTCATTGCTGGCATGTATTCTGTAAGTGCAAATACAAGAGTTAACTTCTCAAAGAGTAATTTGGTGTATTATGACGAAAAATACAGATTTCCAGATGGTCAAAGCAATTATAATACTACTTATGGCAGATTTCAATGGTCAACGGCTAGTAATATAAGCACACAAACTATTTATGACAGCGACGGCACTACAAGTTATGGTACGGGTTGGAGGGTATTATCTTATTATGAATATGACTATTTGTTAAATACCCGTACTGTTAATGGTGGTCAAGGCTCCGGTTATAGTTATTCGTTAGGACAAAGTGTCAATAATGTGGCGGGTATGGTTCTGTATCCTGATGGTCATACAGGCGACCTTTATACCGGTAGCAACTGGGATACATTTGAGGAAGCTGGCTGTGTGTTTCTGCCTGTCGGAGGCTTTGATTGGTACCCAGACCAAGGTAATTACTGGACGAGTTCCAGTGGTAATCCAAATGCATACAAATTAAATTTTACTTCGAGCACTTGTAGTTTAGGTTATCATAATGCTATACATAGTATGTCAATCCGCTTGGTTCGTGATGTTGAATAATCCTTTTATAGAAAATTTTCAAAAACCGGCTGCAATTCAGAAAATTAATTGTAATTTTGCAGTGTCAAGAAAAAATACTAATCCGTTTGGCAGGGAACAGGTCTGCCAGTAAAACCGATTCAACGCCCGCCCTTATGACGGTAGCGGATTAGAAATACAGCGTTTCGCCATACAGTGTAGGCGAGTAATTTTGTCAGCGATAACGATTTTGACAAATTCGTACAAAGAGCCGCGGATTATTTCCGTGGCTTTTTTCTTAAATCAAAAGCTGTTAAAACCCACTGTTTTTCTTTGCCTTTGTATTTCTTCTCTATGACAATACGATAATAATTTGATTCAAATAAGAATTCCTCTTTCGTGTCGGATTCTTTGATTGAGCCAAATTGCACAATGATTGGGATAAAATCTTCCAACTTAAAACCAAGTTCTTTGATCTCATTTTCATGTTTGTCAATGATATGAGCCAATCCGTATCCTTTATGTTTAACAGGATCGGTTACCTCGCCCCAAACGATATCAATGAATCCGATATCATCGCGATAAAGAGCTTTCGGACATTCTCCAGTTTTCATCTTGCGAAGATGTTTAATAGCTTTTTGAGGTTTCTTTTCAAACTGCCTGTAAATTGGGCCGAATTCCCCTGTTTCCATTTCTTTAGTTTTATTCATGGTTTAAAACATTATTTAGTTAAACTTTAAGTTTTTAAACCAAAAACATGAAATTGGAATAAACCTATAGATATACAAGGTCTCGCAATTTCAGTTTTTGGATTACAACTGCAAAGATACCGATTTTTTAAAATCCTGGCGAAATTTTTGTTCTCTATTTTTTAAAAAATTTTTCAAAAAAACCTGACATTTTGTCAGAATTTTGTATCTTTGCAAGTTCTACTCCACTCGTCATTTCGACTGGAGCATAGCGGAATGGAGAAATCTCCGGCATTGATTGAATAATAAACATTTATAAAATGAAAATATCATATAATTGGCTTAAGCAATACATTCAGTGCGATTTACCGGCTGAAGAATTGGGAAAAACGTTGACCGGAACAGGTCTCGAAGTTGAAGACATGACTCGTTATGAGTCGGTGAAAGGCGGACTCAAAGGCGTTGTCGTCGGCAAGGTGCTCACATGCATCGACCACCCGAACTCCGACCACCTTCACATCACAACCGTCGACGTTGGCCAGGCTGAGCCTCTGCATATCGTGTGCGGCGCTCCTAACGTGGCAGCCGGACAAAAAGTTTTAGTTGCAACAATTGGTTGCGAGCTGTGGAGCGGCGACGAGAGCTTCACCATCAAAAAAGGTAAGATCCGCGGCGAGGTGTCGGAAGGCATGATCTGCGCTGAAGACGAGCTCCAGCTCGGCACTTCACACGAAGGCATCATGGTGCTGCCAGAGAGCTACGAAGTGGGCAAGCCAGCATCGTTCTATTTCCCTGTGGAAGAAGACTTTACATACGAGATTGGCCTCACCGCCAACCGCTCCGACGCCACATCACATATAGGCTGCGACCGCGACATCGTGGCTGCCCTCAACCATAAGAACAACACACGCGAATACCATATCACACGCCCTTCAGTCGATGCTTTCAAGGTGGAAAACACCAATAACAACATCGAAGTCATCGTGGAAGACACCAAGAACTGCCCACGTTACTCCGGCGTCACCGTCAGCGGCGTGAAGGTAGGCCCTTCACCGGCATGGCTCAAAAACCGCCTCGAAGCAGTCGGAATCCGTTCAATCAACAACATCGTCGACATCTCCAACTTCGTTTTGATGGAAGTCGGGCAGCCGATGCATATCTTCGATGCCGATAAAATCAAAGGTAAGAAGGTGATTGTCAAGTGTTTGAAGAAAGATACACCATTCACAACTCTTGACGGCGTAGAGCGCAAACTCAGCGACACTAACCTCATGATCTGCAACGCCGAAGAGCCAATGTGCATCGCCGGCGTGTTCGGTGGAATCGAGTCAGGCGTGACTGAAGAAACAAAGAACGTCTTCATCGAGAGCGCATACTTCAACCCTACCTCGATTCGTAAGACCGCACGTTTCCACGGCTTACAGACCGACGCGAGCTTCCGTTACGAACGCGGCTGCGATCCTAACATAACTCTCTACGCCTTGAAACGCGCAGCTTTGCTGGTGAAAGAACTCGCAGGCGGCACCGTCTCTTCAGAAGTGAAAGATGTGGTGAACGGCGACTTCACCCCTGTCCGCGTACAGCTGAAGTTCGATTATCTCAACAAGATCGCTGGTCAGAATATCGAAAAAGACGTGGCTGTCAATATCCTCAAAGACCTTGACTGTCAAGTGGTTGAGCTTACCGACGCTTACGTCACCGTCGACGTGCCAACCTGCAAAGTCGATGTTTACCGTCCAGCCGACCTCGTCGAGGAAATCTTGAGAATCTACGGCTACGACAACATCGCAATCCCTACAAAAATTAACGCCAGCCTCAACGTCAACGTCAAACCTGACAAGGAGAAGATTCAGAAAGAGATTTCTATTTTCCTCGCTGCCAACGGTTTCTATGAAATCATGAACAACTCGTTGACCAAATCGGCATACACACGCGAACTCGACAGCTTCGACGAAGATCATAACCTCAAGATTATGAACCCGTTAAGCTCCGATCTCGACGTTATGCGCCAGTCGCTGATGTTCGGCGGACTTGAGAGCATCGCGCGCAACCAGAGCTTCAAGAGTTTCGACATGAAGTTCTTTGAGTTCGGTAACATCTATTTCTACAACGCTGAAAACAAACAGACGGTCGAGAAACCGCTCAACCCATATACCGAGAACTTCCGCCTCGACATGCTCCTCACCGGAAACGACAAGGAAGAATCATGGAACAACAAGCCTCAGAGCCTCACTTTCTACGACCTCAAGAAATACGTCCTCGGCATCATCCACAAGCTCGGCATCAACACCGAAGCCCTCGAGATGACCGAAGGAACAGAGTCACATTACGATTATTCGATAGTTTATTCATTGAATAACAACAAGTTAGTGACTTTAGGCAAGATCAACGCCAAGACCTTGAAGATGTTCGACGTGAAGAAAGAAGTCTTCCACGCCACCTTTGACTGGGATGCCGTTTTGAAAGTCGTGAAAGGCCTGAAGACCATCAGTTTCGAGGCATTGCCTAAGTTCCCGAGTGTACGCCGCGACCTCGCCTTAGTCATGGACAAGAACGTGACATTCGAGCAAGTCAAGAAAGTGGCATTCGCAACAGAACGCAACATTTTGACCTCAGTGAACCTGTTCGACATCTACGAAGGCGACAAGATTCCGGCAGGCAAGAAACAATACGCAGTTAGCTTTACCTTGCAGGATAAGCAGAAAACCTTGACCGACAAGGTGATTGAAAAGACAATGGCACGCATCCAGCAGGCCATCGAACAACAACTTAACGCAACCTTGAGATGATCGACATCCAAGCCATAAAACAACGTTTCGGCATTATCGGCAACGACCCGAACCTGAACCGAGCCATTGAGGTGGCGGTGCAGGTGGCGGCCACCGATCTCACCGTGTTCATCAACGGAGAGAGCGGCACCGGCAAGGACGTTTTTCCGCAGATAATCCACCAGAACAGCGTCCGCAAGCATGGTCCATACTTCGCCATCAACTGCGGCGCCATCCCGGAAGGCACCATCGACTCGGAGCTATTCGGTCACGAAAAAGGCTCATTTACAGGAGCTTACGACACCCGAAAAGGTTATTTCGAAGTTGCTGACGGCGGCACACTGTTCCTCGACGAGGTGGCTGAACTGCCTTTAGCTACACAGGCTCGTCTTTTGAGAGTTTTGGAAAACGGCGAGTTTATCAAAGTCGGTTCGTCGAAGATTCAGAAGACCAACGTGAGAGTTGTCGCCGCAACCAATGTCGACATACCGCAAGCCATTGAAAAAGGGCGTTTCCGTGAGGATCTTTACTATCGTCTGAACACCGTCCCGATTCACATCCCGGCATTACGCGAGAGAAAAGATGACATCAAGATGTTGTTCAGAAAATTCGCGTCAGATTTCGCTGAAAAATATAGGATTCCGGCGGTTCAACTCACTCCTGAAGCCCTCACGATGCTAGAAAACTATCGTTGGGACGGCAATATTCGCCAGCTGAAAAACGTCACGGAGCAGATCTCAATCATTGAGACTGAACGACTTATCACGCCAGAGGTGTTGCGCAACTACCTCCCGGCACAGACCGTTCTGCCGACAATCTTCAAGGACGAGAGCAAAGCAGACTCCATCTCCGAGCGCGACCTGCTTTACAAGGTATTGTTTGATATGAAAAAAGACATCACCGAGCTTCGTAAGACGGTGGATGAGCTGACATCGGGACAGATTCCTACAGCGACTCCGATATCGCAGCCGCACATCACACCAATCAAGGCGACTGTCATCGATTACGACAACACCCAAGACGCTGAAGTCGAGTATCTCCAAGAGAAACAAGTCAACGACAACCTCTCCTTGCAAGACAAGGAAAACGAAGTGATTATCAAGGCTTTACGCAAATACAACGGTAAGAGAAAAGATGCCGCCAACGAACTTGGCATCAGCGAAAGGACATTATACAGGAAGATTAAAGAATACGATATTAAAATGTGATGTTGAAAAAAATTAACACCTTATTAATATTAATAGCGGCGTTTATGCTGACAGGATGCGGGATTTATTCGTTCACAGGAGCGAGCATCCCGGCGGAGGCAAGAACCGTGTCTGTCCAGTATTTTCCAAACAATGCCAACTTGGTCAACCCGTTGCTTAGCGACATCATTACCAACACTTTACGTGATTATTTCATGAATCAGACCACGTTGGACGGCGTTAACGACAACGGAGACCTCGCCATCGAAGGAGAGATAGTGGATTATCAGACGGCTCCTACCGCCATCACCGGCGATCAGATAGCTGCCTTGAACCGCCTCACCATCACCGTGAATGTCAGGTTTTTCAACAGATACGACGAATCGAAGAATTTCGAGCAGAAGTTTTCGCAGCATGAGGACTACCCTAGCAATCAGGATCTCAATGCTATACAAGACGAGCTTTTGTACACGATTTGCAACAAATTATGCGAAGATATTTTCAATAAGGCGGTAGTAAATTGGTAAAAATTGGATAAAAACAGTCTGACACGGCTCTTAAACCATCCGGAAACTATTGACACACAGGATGTTAGCAAGCTCAAGCTGCTTGTGGAGGAGTATCCTTACTTCACGGCAGCTCAGGTATTGTTGGCCGTGGGTATGCGACGTAACGGACACGAGCTGATGACTCAGCAACTACAGTGCGCGGCAGCGATGGCTCCCGACAGGAACCAGCTCCGCAAACTGTGTACCCAGCTGCCCGACGAGTATGTAGAGACCTTGGAAGACCTCAACAACGAGATGGCGCTTCTCGAAGAGAAAAAGAAAACACTCGACGAACTGAAGGCCATCATCGAAAATAAGATCGCAGAACTCGAGAAAAAGAAAAAATCACCGAAAAAAGAAGAAAAAAAACTGTCAAAAACGGAAATTATCGACAAATTTATCGCGGAAAACCCGTCAATTTCACGTCCGAAACAGGAGTTTTTCAACCCGATTTCAGCGGCTCAAGAGTCTGTCATCGACCAAGAAAATATCGTAAGTGAAACATTAGCAATGATTTACGCTAATCAAGGATATTATGAGAAAGCAATTTCTATTTATGAAAAATTAAAAGTGAAATATCCAGAAAAAAGTATTATTTTTGCAGGTCAAATTAATGCGTTAAAAAATAAGTTAAACAATTAATATTTTTAGACAATGTACGTAACAATTTCAGTATTAATCCTTATCGTCAGCTTCTTGATGATGTTGGTTGTGTTAGTTCAGAATTCAAAAGGTGGCGGATTGGCATCCAACTTCTCGTCACACAATCAGATTCTTGGCGTTCGCAAAACTACCGACTTCTTGGAGAAGACAACATGGACACTCGCAGTTCTTTTAGTCGTGTTCTGCCTCGCTTCAAGTGTAGCAATCACTAAAGGAAACACAGAAGGCAATGTGAAAAACACAAAGATCGAGGTTCCTGTTCAGGCTACTCTTCCAGCTCAGGATGCTGAAGCTGCAGAATAATCTGATAAGCAAGACAAAAAAATGTCAGAATGTCACCCGTTCTGACATTTTTTTTGTTTTTTGGCAGACAAAAACATCTTTGGAATGATTTTTGATAATGACAAATAGCAAGAAAATAACAATTAAAAATATAATATCATGGCAAAATTGAATATCAAACCGTTGGCAGACCGCGTCGTCATTGAGCCGGCTGTCGCAGAACAGAAAACAGCTAGTGGAATCATCATCCCTGACACAGCTAAAGAAAAACCACAGCAAGGCACAGTCGTAGCCGTCGGTCCTGGCACAAAGGACAACCCGGTGACAGTGAAGGTTGGCGATACCGTCATCTATGGCAAATACGCAGGCACAGAGTTCCATCTCGACGGAAAAGACTATATGATCATGCGTGAAAACGATATTATAGCAATCATCTAAATTTGTAAATAATTAAAAATCAAAGAGATATGGCAAAAGACATAATGTTTAATCTGGATGCACGCGACGGCTTGAAAAAAGGCGTCGACGCATTGGCAAACGCAGTGAAAGTTACCCTCGGACCTAAAGGTCGTAACGTCATTATCGAGAAATCATATGGCGCTCCTCATATCACAAAGGATGGTGTGACAGTGGCAAAGGAAATCGAACTCGCCGACCCGATTGAAAACATGGGCGCACAGCTCGTGAAGGAAGTCGCATCGAAAACAAACGACCTCGCCGGTGACGGTACCACAACAGCTACAGTGTTGGCACAGTCAATCGTGGCAACAGGTTTGAAGAACGTCATCGCAGGCGCTAACCCGATGGACCTCAAGCGCGGTATTGACAAGGCAGTCGCCAAGGTTGTCGAATCATTGAAAGCACAGTCAGAAATAGTCGGCGACAACAACGAGAAGATCCGCCAGGTCGCTACAATTTCTGCTAACAACGACTCAACAATCGGCTCACTCATCGCCGAGGCAATGGGCAAGGTTAAAAAAGAAGGCGTTATCACAGTTGAAGACTCAAAAGGTATTGAGACATACGTTGACGTAGTCGAAGGTATGCAGTTCGACCGTGGTTACATCTCTCCATATTTTGTCACTGACACAGAAAAGATGGAAGCTGTCTATGACAACCCATACATCCTCATCTATGACAAGAAAGTCAGCGTAATGAAAGACCTTCTCCCAGTTCTTGAGAAGACATTACAGACAGGCCGCGCATTGTTGATTATCGCTGAAGATATCGACAGCGAAGCTCTTGCAACATTGGTAGTCAACAGATTACGTGGCTCATTGAAGGTCGTGGCAGTTAAGGCTCCTGGCTTCGGTGACAGACGTAAAGAGATGCTTGAAGACATCGCCATCCTCACAGGCGGTACAGTCATCAGCGAGGAAAAAGGCTATCGTCTTGAAGATGCCACTTTGGCAGAACTCGGTTCATGCGACAAGATCACTGTCACAAAAGACAACACAACAATTGTCAACGGTCACGGTGAAAAAGAAAACATCCAGGGTCGCGCGGCACAGATTAGATCACAGATCGCTACAACAACATCAGATTACGATCGCGAGAAACTTCAGGAAAGACTGGCAAAGATCGCTGGTGGCGTAGCAGTTATCCACGTAGGTGCAGCATCAGAAGTCGAGATGAAAGAAAAGAAAGACCGTGTTGAGGACGCTTTGAACGCAACACGTGCAGCTATCGAAGAAGGTATCATCCCTGGCGGTGGCGTCGGATTCATCAGAGCTATCAAGGCTTTGGAGAAGATGAAAGGCGACAACGACGATGAGACAACAGGTATCTGCATCATCAAACGCGCTTTGGAGGAACCTCTCCGTCAGATTGTTGAAAACGCAGGCCTCGAAGGCTCAGTGGTAGTCAATAAAGTGGCTATGGGCAAGGGCGACTTCGGATTCAACGCACGTACCGAGACTTATGAGAACATGCTCAAGACAGGTGTTATCGACCCAGTTAAGGTGTCGAGAGTGGCACTCGAGAACGCAGCATCAATCGCAGGTATGCTCCTGACAACAGAATGTGTGGTCTCGAACCATAAAGAAGAGAATCCTGCACCGCAGATGCCACCTATGGGCGGCGGAATGCCGGGAATGATGTAATCATTTGATTCCGTTTTCTCTCATGAATCTTCTAATTTCAGCGGCATGACGTCCTTTGATGATGACATGATGGTTGCCGATTGAATGGTTCAAGAGATACGGCTTCAGATTTATATTGAAAGTGATTTGAGTACGGCAAAAATGATTGCTGTACTCATTTTTTATGGCCTTTGCCTCGGTCACGAACATCTTATCGAGACGACGACCGCCCCATTTCATGATGGTGTAGTCGTTTAATGGCATATCGCCTTGCACCGCCACGCCTGTCCCCGACTCGAAATGAGTGCGCATTGTCGTACGATAGCACATCGACAACGGCACCGTACAGTGCGCGAACATGGTGGTTTGGTCAGTTAAAATCGAAGGATTAGCCATGAAAGCCGGCTCGTTACACAGTTTCTTAGCAAGAATCATGGTCATCAGCGTCTGCATATCGCCTTCGCAGCCCGCCACTATGCCTTCGTCGTTGAGTTTTGCCAAAGCCAGACAACTCGTTGTGTTACAAGCCTTTATGATATCAAAACAACGAATAGTCATGGCATCCAGATGTTCCTCCTGACAAATCTTTTTGATTGCCATATACGTTTTATCTGCCGCCAACATATCTGTGGGGACGTGGCACGTCGCGTCCTTACCGATGTCATTAACCAGACGTTCCAAATCAATGAAAACCGTCTGGATTCCGTAGTATTCGCGCAGGTAATCGTAGTCGACGCCGCTGGCTATCAGCCAATCGGAAGGCTGACCAAACAAACCGATGCGGGTGCCGATAAACGGTAGAGACGTGCTGTGGCGCAGCTCAACGACGTTTTCCAATATTTCTTTTATGATTTCATCGTTCGTGCCGTGAATTATCCTGCCATCCTCGCCTTGTTCCGACAGATATGACAGGATTTCAAGCGCCGCCGCCAGTGAATTGTTACGTCCGTCGGCAATCAATGTGAATTTTTGTTGGGACGTGGCGTGCCGCGTCATGTCATCAAATAATGTTTTGAACAGATTTTCCACGCCACCGGTGGCAATCATCACGTAATCAACATCCTGTAGAGACGCGCCATGGCACGTCTCTACATGTTCATCACCAAGGATTGTGATTTCGGCATTGCAACGGTTTTTCAACAAACCCAACAATTCGGCATATTCCGTCTTGACAAAATCGTCGGATTGGAATGACGATCTTAATATTAAGATATTCATTTTTAATGTGTTACAACAAAACGCTGGGTCTTTTCGCCAATCTTCACGAAATAAACACCGTTTGCAAATGATGATGTGGTGATATTCAGTTCGCCATCAGCGAAATATTCCGCCACTTTCTGACCTAATGCATTGTAAACGATGACATTGCCAAGGTTTTCACCATTAATAATCAAGACATCGTCAGCAGGATTTGGATAAAGCATGACTTTTTCGGCAATATCTTCGCCAACTGCATCTTCGCATTCATATTGAAGAATACCCTCTGCATTCATGTATTGAACCATCATATCAAGTGTTGGAGGATAGATGTCGCGTTGGGCGAAGGTATGGTCAGGACGGATAAGCATGATTGTCGGATACATAGCCACAGGGATAGATTGAGCTATTTCATTGCCACCGCCATCTCTACTGATGGTTGGATAATGCACGCCGTAAGTCTCAACCCAATTTTGGCAAGCAGTGTTATCGCCATTTGAGCTTATTTCCATGAAGAAAACATCGTGCTCGTTGCAGCCATACAATCTGTATGCATCAACCATATCTTGCATGATATCTTGGCTATATTGATCTCCTGTAAGGAAGAAATTGATGAGTACATACTGACCGTTATCAAGGACTTCATAGAGATTAATCTGGTTGCCATCGAGGTCTGTACCTGTGAAATCAGGCATGATTTCGCCACCGCCAGGTGTTGTTGTAACAGCTTCTTCAACAACTGGATAAAGATTACCGTCGGCATCAGCAGGAACAGCACGAATCAGATAATCTGTATTTGGAGTGAGGTCGGCAAAAGTGTTTGAAATCTCGTATTCACCAGGCATACCATATGTTTGGAGATATTCCGGAAGGGCTAGTCCGGCAGCAGCCATCCACTGGTTATATTCCTCTTCAGTGCCAATCATATAATAATATGCAGCGCATTCGTCATTCGGAGTAAATGTAGCTGTGACTTCAGTTTCCATAACCTGGTCGACAGTGATTGTAACCTCAGGATCGGTAACTGGAGCAGTGCAGTCGTGTTGCTGGATGCCGTATGGTGTCAAAGCATTGATGATGGTCTGAGCATTGTTGATTGGCCAAAGGTCATTGATGACAATAGAATGGTCAGGAGCAATGAGAATCACTGTAGGATATTGACCAATCTGGTATAATGAGTTACAGATAGTGGCTCCACCGCCTGCAGTGCTGATTGTCGGATACTCAACACCATAGTTTGCAGCCCAAGTCTGGCAAGCTGCATCGCCGTCAGAGACTGAAACTTCTATGTAAAACACATCATACATATTGCATCCGAAGGCATAATATGACTCGACAACCTTTGGCGTTGCCTGCTGGCAAGGACCACAAGTGGTGAAGAAGAAATCCATGAGGACATACTGTCCGCCGTCGAGAATATCGAACAAATGAACCTCTGTGCCATGGCAGTCGGTTGCAGTGAAGTCGACTGCTGTTGTCAATGGGCACTGAGCGAACACGTTAAGGCTCAATGCGATAGCAAAGATAAAAGTAAAGATTTTTTTCATGATTTTTAATTTTAAAGTTAATATCAAGAGCAAAAATACGAAAAAATCATTTTCACACATCAATTATTTTAGTAATTTTGCAAATTGTATGGAAGAGGAGAAACCCAGAAAACGCGATCGCATCATCAAAGGATTTTCGAAACTTCTGAAAGAGGACAAATTAAAGGCTGTTTCAGAATATATTGAAAATCCCGGGGAGTTTATTGCCCTGTTGAAAGGCTTTTGGTACAGCGATTCGGAGAAACAGAAGCAGTTTGACGAGTTCAGCGAGAACACCATCTCAAACTTCCATATCCCTTACGGCGTGTCGCCAAACGTGGTGATAAACGGCAAGATTTACGTGGTGCCTATGGTCATCGAGGAAAGCAGCGTTGTGGCGGCAGCGGCGGCAGCAGCGAAGTTCTGGGGCGACCGTGGCGGTTTCCATGCCGAAGTGATTGACGTTCAGAAGGTTGGACAGCTTCATTTTTGCTATAAAGGCGATAAAGAGACGCTTAAAAACCTCATGCCTGAGATTAAGGAGGAGCTGCTGAAGTCGACAAAAGACATCACCGCCAAGATGGAGAAACGCGGCGGCGGAATCCTCGATATTCAATTGGTTGACTTCACTGAAAAGCTCAAGGATTACTATCAGTTGCGAGTGACTTTCAACACCTGCGACTCGATGGGAGCCAACTTCATCAACTCATGCCTTGAGACATTCGGTCATACTTTGCAGGATTACTTCCTGCGTCGTGGCGAAAACGTTGAAATAGTGATGGCGATTTTGTCGAACTACACACCGAATTGCCGTGTCAAAGTATGGGTCGAGTGCCCTGTCTACGACCTTGATGGCGTCGACGAACACCTTGACGGTCAAGGATTTGCAGAGAAATTCAAAAAAGCTGTTGATATAGCGCACATCGACGAATATCGCGCCACTACGCATAATAAAGGTATATACAACGGCATCGACGCAGTGGTTATTGCAACCGGCAACGACTTCCGTGCCACCGAGGCGGCTGGTCACGCTTATGCCTCGCGCAACGGGCATTACGAGTCGTTGAGCTCGTGCGAAATCAATGACGGAATTTTCAAATTCTGGCTTGAGGTCCCGATTGCGCTCGGCACCATCGGAGGTTTGACGAGCCTCCACCCTCTCGCAAAAGAATCCCTTGAATTGCTCGGTCATCCATCGGCACAAGAATTAATGATGATAGCCGCCACCATGGGACTCGCAAACAACTACGCCGCCGTTAAATCGTTGACAACCAAAGGAATACAACAAGGACACATGAAGATGCACCTTGCCAACATCCTGAACCAATTGGGAGCCACTGATGAGCAGAAAGTAGCGGCATTAGTGCACTTCAAAAACGTTACTGTGACGTATGCCGCGGTAGAAGACTTTTTAAAAAACAACAAATAACCCGTCATTTCGACGATGACTAAATACCACGCTAACGGCAAACTCCTTTTATCTGGCGAATACCTTGTCCTGCAAGGCGCTCGCTCTTTGGCGTTGTCGCTGAATCTGGGGCAGTCGCTGGAGGTGACGACCATAAACGACCGCAACGGCATGATTCATTGGGACGCCTACACCCCTAAAGGCTTCTGGTTCGCCTCAATCTTCAGCAAGCACGATTTCACCGTTCACGCCTCCGACGACATGGATAAGGCTGACAATTTGAGCAAGATTTTCAAGGCGATCAAGTCACTGAATCCCAATATATTACAAGACACAAACGATTACTTTTTCACCACACGTTTGGAATTCGACAAAGACTGGGGATTGGGCAGCAGCTCAACTTTGATTTCGTTGCTCGCACAATGGGCTGATGTGAATCCATACGAGCTTTTGAAGATGACAATGGGCGGCTCGGGCTACGACATCGCATGTGCAACCGCCTCACAACCGATATTTTATCAGCTTAAAAACGGGAAACCAATCGTTGAAAAAGCCGATTTTAATCCTGAATTTAAAGACAAACTGCATTTCGTTTATCAAGGGCATAAGCAGAGCTCCGGAAAAGAAGTGAAATCGTTTAAAGAAAGAGCGCAAAAATGTGACTTCTCCTCGGAGCGCTCTGAGGTCTCAGAACTCTCGGAGTTATTAGTAAAAACCTCTTCTTTTAATGATTTTTGCGCTTTTTTGACCCGTCATGAAGAAATAATGAGTCGTTGTTTGGAACAGCCGCCATTAAAATCGCATTTTCCCGATTTCCAAGGAGCTATCAAATCACTTGGAGCTTGGGGCGGTGACTTCTTCTTGGCAGCAACGGAATTATCAGAAAACGAAGTGAAGGATTATTTCCATAATAAAGGATTGAACACCGTTATCAGATACGGAGATATCGTTCTCTAATTGTTATCAGACTGAATTATCAAGATTCACCAAGTCATTAGTTCTCAATTAGCGAACCTTCATCTTTCGCAAAGAGGTGGCAGCTTGATAATGACAACTAATGACGAAATGTCGTTAATCACCAAAATGACATTTTTTTCTCCAAAAAGATACTAGTGTTTTCAAAATTATTTCGTATAATTGCAATTTGTAATTATGTGAAGCGAATTTTTTTGATGAAAAACTTGAAAAACATCGTATGTCTCTCATTCTTAATGTGTTTGCTCTTCAGTTTGCCGAGTTTAGCGAAAGCTGAGAGCGAGCCTAAAGAGGAATTTAACGCCGGCGAGGTAATCATCGAACACATCCTCGACTCGTATGAGTGGCATATTTTCACCTGGAAAGGTCACGAAGTGAGCGTTTTTCTGCCTTGCATAGTCTTCAACGAAGGCAAATGCTACACTTTTTCATCAAGAGTTTTTCACGAAAACGAGATTTTTAAAACTGTAAACAAAACTAACTCCGAAGAGCTGGTTTTCGCCATCCCTCACGAAGGAAAATACAAAGGCAAGATAGTGATTATCAACGCTGACGGATCGCAAAAACGTCCGTTTGACATCTCAATCACTAAGAATGTTCTGGCGCTGTTTATCTCTTGCGCCATCATCTTGATTCTGTTCTTCCTCGTAACAAAAGCCTATCGCGAGCGCGGTGAAAAAGCCCCGAAAGGACTGCAGTCGCTGTTTGAGATGCTTATCGTTTATGTGAGAGACGACATCGCAAAGAAAGCCATCAGCGAGAAACAGGTAGACAAATATCTGCCCTACCTCATCACGGTGTTTTTCTTCATCTTCATCAACAACCTGTTGGGGTTAATCCCTATTTTCCCGTTCGGAGCCAACATCACGGGAAACATAGCGGTGACTGCATGTTTGGCACTTTTCACCTTCTTCATCACGAACCTTCTCGGAAACAAGGAATATTACAAGGACATCGTCAACACACCAGGTGTGCCGTGGTTTTTGAAGTTTCCGCTCCCTCTCATGCCGATCATCGAGACTGTGGGCTGCTTCACCAAGCCGTTCGTGCTGGCAGTGCGTCTGTTTGCCAACATCACGGCAGGACACATTGTGGTACTGGGCTTCATCAGCAGTATCTTCATAGTGGCGCAGATCAGCGCTGCAGGAGGCGCGGCAATGTCAGTGTTTTCACTGATTTTAGTGATTTTTGTCGACTGCATTGAACTGCTGGTCGCCTACATCCAGGCGTATGTGTTCACCTTGTTGTCGGCTTTGTATTTCGGAATGGCAAGTAAAGAACATCATCATAGTTAAACATTTTAAATTTTTAAAATATGTCATTATTAGTAGTGTTACAAGAAGTAGCAAAGGCAGTGGTTGATTTGGCACCTCTCGCAAAGTTGGGCGCAGGTCTCGCTGCAAGTATCGCAACCATCGGTGCAGCTTTAGGTATCAGCAAAATCGGCAGCAGCGCATTGGAATCAATGGCTCGCCAGCCTGAGGCGGCTGGTAACATCCAGACAAGCATGATTTTGGCAGCCGCTTTCGTGGAAGGTGTGTCACTTTTCGCAGTGGTTGTCTGTTTGCTCGTCGCTGTTGGTTGAGAAAAACATCTCAGGTTGCAACGGTTGGTTGCAATCTGAGATTAAATTTTGAATTTTAAATTTTAAATCTTTGAATTTAGAATTATGGAATTGATAACTCCTGATTTCGGGTTTTTCTTTTGGATGGTGATAGCCTTCGGCATCGTCTTCTTCTGCCTGGCGAAGTTCGCTTTCCCGGTCATCGGTAAGGCATTGAAGACACGCGAGCAGAAGATCGCCGAGTCACTCGAACAGGCTGAACGTATTCACGAAGAAATGAAGACCATTCAGGCTAAAAACGAGGAGATGCTCAAAAAAGCCCGCGAGGAACGCGAGGAAATGCTAAATGAAGCCCGAATCTCACGCGACAAGATCATAGAAGAAGCCAAGGAAAAGGCGAAAGATGAGACCAACCGACTCGTGGAATCGGCCAAAGAGACTATAGAAAACGAACGTAAGGCGGCGATGACCGACATCAAGAACGAAATCGCCAACATCTCGATAAAAGTCGCCGAGAAGATTCTTGAAAAAGAACTCTCAACCGACGAGGCACAGCTGAAATATATTAACGAAATTATCAAAGAAACTGATAATCAATAAGATAGTATGAAAAACACATTGTTGATACGCCGCTACGCTAAGGCATTCCTCGACTACGCCATCAAAAACAACATGGCCGATCAGGGACTTGCCGACCTCGAGCTGATCACCAACACGCTCCAAGGTCACCGCGAGCTGCGTAACATACTGTCGCAACCATTTTTAGCAAAAACCAGAAAAGAAGCCATCATAAGCAGGGTTTTTGAAGACAAAATCTCTGCCAACACATTGAAATTCATCACGTTAATGCTCGATAAGAACCGTCAGGACATTATCCCGCAAATTCTTGTCACTTATCGTGAACTTTATAATGAATACAAGGGCATCGCTGAAGTTACAATCACTACAGCGGTGAAAATCGATGAGCCGACACAGCAGAAACTTCTCTATTTTGTAAAGGATAAAGTATCCGGTAAAGTAGTGATTATCAACAAGATAGATAAGAGCATCATTGGAGGTTTCATCATCAATTATCTTGATTATCAGTACGACAGGAGCGTGCGGAATGAGCTAAAGAGTTTGCAGACACTGTTCAATGATAATTTGTATGTAAAGGGTTATTAGAATAAAAATTTTAAATATGGGACAAATTAAACCCGCTGAGGTATCAGCAATTTTGCTTGATGAGTTGACGAACTTCGAGAACGAAGCGTCGCTTGATGTGAAGGGCACGGTGCTCAACGTCGGTGATGGCGTGGCGCGTGTGTATGGCATGAGAGACGCTGAGGCGGGCGAGCTGGTGGAGTTCGAGAAGAACGGCGCCATGGGCATAGTGTTGAACCTCGAGGAAGACAACGTCGGCGTGGTGCTTTTGAGTGAAGCCGGTAACATCAACGAGGGCGACACCGTAGTTTGCACACACCGCATCGCTTCAGTGAAGGTGGGTGAAGGCCTGCTCGGACGTGTCATCAACACCCTCGGACAGCCTATCGACGGCAAGGGAGAGATTAAAGGCGAAACAGTGGAAATGCCACTGGAACGCAAAGCTCCAGGCGTCATCTTCCGTAAACCTGTGGATGAGCCGTTGCAGACCGGCATCAAGGCCATCGACGCGATGATCCCGATAGGACGCGGACAGCGTGAGCTCATCATCGGCGACCGTCAGACGGGAAAGACGGCAATTGCTATCGATACCATCATCAACCAGAAAGAGTTTTACGACAAAGGAGAACCTGTCTACTGCATCTACGTGGCAATCGGACAGAAAGGCTCAACTGTCGCCAACATAGTGCAAACCCTTGAAGATCACGGTGCTTTGCCGTATACCATAGTGGTGGCCGCAACGGCTTCCGACGCTGCCGCAATGCAGTATTACGCACCGTTTGCAGGCGCCGCCATAGGCGAGTACTTCCGTGACACGGGACGCGCGGCTCTCATCATCTACGATGACCTGTCGAAACAGGCTGTGGCTTACCGCGAGGTTTCGTTGTTGCTCCGCCGCCCGCCAGGACGTGAAGCATATCCTGGAGATGTGTTCTACCTCCATTCACGTTTGCTTGAAAGAGCAGCGAAAATCATCAACAACGACGAGATCGCCGCAAAGATGAACGACCTCCCGGAATGCCTGAAAGGTAAAGTTAAGGGCGGCGGATCGTTGACAGCACTTCCGATTATCGAGACGCAGGCTGGCGACGTATCGGCATACATCCCGACCAACGTGATTTCAATCACCGACGGTCAGATATTCCTTGAGACGAACCTCTTCAACGCGGGTATCCGTCCGGCTATCAACGTGGGTATCTCAGTATCGCGTGTCGGCGGCAAGGCGCAGATTAAATCCATGAAGAAGGTTGCGGGAACACTGAAACTCGACCAAGCGCAGTTCCGCGAGCTCGAGGCGTTCTCGAAGTTCGGTTCGGATCTTGACGCAGCCACACAGGCGGTGCTCAACAAAGGTCGCCGTAACGTGCAGATTCTGATTCAGCCGCAGTCGTCACCGTTGCGTGTCGAAGAAGAGGTTGCCATCATCTACTGCGGCGTTAACAACCTTTTGAAAAAGATTCAGCCTAACCAGGTTGCGGAGTTCCAGAAACGTTATCTGTCGCTGCTTAACAGCTCGCACAAAGACACTATGGAAGCCTTGCGTACAGGTAATTACGGCGACAATGAAAGAGCCGTTTTGAACAAGACAGCCGAAGATGTCGTCAACGGAATGATCAAGAAAGACTAACAATTATGGCAAATCTCAAGGAAGTCAGGACACGAATCAACTCAGTGAATTCGACGATGCAGATCACCTCTGCGATGAAGATGGTGGCAGCGTCGAAACTCCGCAAGTCGCAGACCGCGATAACGGCACTGCGTCCGTATGCTTCCAAACTTCAGGAGATAATGTCGCGCCTATCGTCGTCGCTGCAAACATCGGCGGAAGGAGTATATGCCAAGATTCACAAGGAGAATCCGGAAGACGAGAAGATTTTGCTCATCCCGGTGGCATCAAACAAAGGGCTTTGCGGAGTGTTCAACGTTACAGTGCTGCGCGAGGTGCTGAATATGCTGCAAAACGACTTCAAGGTTCAATACGAGAAAGGTAACGTCGACATCTTCTGCATCAGCAAGAAGATTGAAGAAACGCTGACATTCAGAAAATATAGAGTGATTGGCAACGAGAACGAGCTTCTCGACAATTTGTCCTACGAAAAGGCTCTTCCGTTTGCCGAAAAACTGATGTCCGACTTCGCCGAGGAGAAATACGACCGTATCATCTTCATTTACAATCAGTTCAAAAACGCAGGAACGCAGATTTTGGTAAAGGAGCAGTTCCTACCTATCGTCAGCGTAGAGCCTGTCAAGGAAGACGAACAGCCTGCCGATGAGATTGGATACATCTTCCAGCCATCTAAGGAAGAGATTCTCAACTCATTGATACCCAATTCATTAAAACTGCAATTATACAAGATTTTGCTCGACAGTTTCACATCTGAACACGGTGCTCGAATGGTCTCAATGACAAAAGCCACCGACAACGCCGCCGAACTGCTTAAAGAGCTCAATCTGTCGTACAACAAAGCGCGTCAGGGTGCCATTACAAACGAGATCATCGAGATTGTCGGCGGCGCAAACGCATTATAATATTTAAAACATGGATTTCAATTATTGGGAACAATATTATCTGAAACAAAACGCCGAGATGATGCCGTCGTTGTTTGCTCACTATGTCGCTGATCTGCTTGGCGACAGGCAGGCTGAGATAGTGGAACTTGGCTGCGGCAACGGTCGTGACTGCGTGTTTTTCGCCAAACAAGGTCATATCGTGGATGCCATCGACCAATGCTACAATGAGATTTGTTTCCTGATGAATCAGTACCAACATATTGATAATCTTGATTTTAGATGCGACGATTTCACCGATTTGGTCGACGACAGACCTTACGACGTGGTGTATTCGAGATTCACTTTGCATTCGGTTTCGAAGGAACAGGAAACACGTACTTTGGAGTGGGCTTATCGTAATTTAAAGAAAGACGGATTGCTTTGCATCGAGGTTCGCGGCCAGAAAAACGAGATTTATAAACTAGGCGAAGCCATTGATAATGAACCTAATGCGTATATTTACGACAATCATTACCGCCGCTTTTTGAACTTCGAAAAGCTCTGCGATGAGTTAAAAAAGATAGGTTTTTCGTTGGATTTTGCAGCCGAAGAAAAGGATTTTGCGCCTTTTAACGGTCAAAATGAGACATATATCAGAGTAATTGCAAGAAAATAATGGACGATTTCTCAAAGTTTAACGGCGAAGGCACGGTGTTGCGAAAAGCGCAGATGCGTGAGGTCGCGATTTTGCAGGAAGTTGACAAAATCTGTAAAAAACACGACATCAAATACTGGATCGACTTCGGAACTTTGCTCGGCGCTGTGCGTCACGGAGGATTCATCCCATGGGATGACGACCTCGACATCTCCATGTTAAGTTCTGATTATCAAAAGTTTATGGAAGTAGCGCCCAAAGAACTTCCTGAATGGCTTTTCCTTCAAAACAAACAAACCGACCCCTCGTATCGACGCACGATTTGTAAAGTTAGAGACTTGAACTCACTCTTCATCGAGCGCCATGAGGACTTCATGTCACCATATAAAAAAGGTATTTTCATCGATATTTTCGAAGTCATTGAATACCCGAAAGTGTCGAAGAAAACCGTGAAACGCCTGTCGAAATGGGCCAAGAAGACCGACCAGTTCTTCAACGTGCCGCAATACGTCAACTTCAAAAACATCATCGCAGGCATTACATTTCCGCTTATCAGATTGATTATCAATATGATATGGGGTATTTTAAAAATCAGAAAATCGAATAATCTCGGATTCAGATTGGAGCATAATCCATACAATTCTTTCATCGCAAAAGACAAGATTTTCCCGCTTTCGGAGATTGAGTTTGAAGGCATAAAGTTCTCAGCGCCAAACGATTACGATGCCGTTTTGAAGAGTTATTACAAAGATTACATGAAGCTTCCGAAAGAGGAAGACCGCTGGATTCACTCGAAATTCATTTATTTCAACGAATAATATTCTGATATAAGTTCGTCAAAGCGTTTCCTATATTCTCAGGCGAGAATTTTTTAATACATATCTTGCTGATTTCCAATGAATTAAATCCGTATGCATTATCTCGCATCCGTTTAAGTGACTCAACAAGGGCGTTTTTGTCATCGACTGGGATAAGATAGCCGTTTTTCTCATTTATAAAATCACCAGGACCGCCGCAATCAGTAGCAATCACTGGCAATCCCGTTGCCATCGCCTCAATAAGCACCACGCCGAATGTCTCACTTCTTGATGCCAACACAAAAGCGTCGCTGTCAAGATAAATTTTTATCAGCTTGTCCCTGCCAATCTCATTCAAAACGCTGACCCTGCCATCCATATGATATTGATTTACAAGGCTTTGCAGTTTACACATTTCCGGACCGGCACCGACAATCTTTAAAAATACAGAATCGTCATCACGGAAAGCATCGGCAAAAGATTCGATAAGCAAGTCGAAACCTTTTAATGGAATAAGATTCCCAACCGAAGCAAATGTAAAAGTATCCTTATGCTCGCGCTTAACATATTGAAACTGAGACACATCCACAATATTGTGAATCACTTCAGCGTCAACATTGAAGTTGTTTCTTAGATTGTCGGCAAGCGCATGTGACACAGCTATTACCTTTTCAGCATATTGATACGCTTTAATTGCCAATTTCTGATCCAACTTGCTGATTTCATTGATGTTTCTATTCAACTTACTGCTATGCTCGGTCACAACAAGCGGCACATCAAACCTCTTTTTAAGTACAGATGCTATTGCGGCAATAGAATAAAACTGGGCGTGAATTATGTCAGGTTTTCCCAACGATTTCACCGCTTTTTTGTAGAGTCGCACCAGAAAATGCTGTAAAATCGGCAGCGCGCGTCGATAAACCCCCAATGGCAGTGAAATCTCAAATATCTTTACGCCATCCTTTTCGTATGAAAACCAGCCGTATTTTCTTTTGTAACTCCTTGAGCGAAAATCAATTACTAGCATTGCGACATCATTGCCGACCTTAGCCAAAGCCTTAGCCTGGTCGAACTCGAAAATGCCGTTGAGCGGATATTTCTCTGTAGGCATTCCTTTTGATATCACAAACACTTTCATACTATTCCATTCAAAATTTGCACAAATTCCTTAGTCAGATTCCGTCTTGAATATTTTTCAACTGCCTTGAGGTTGTTCGCAATCAATTGATTTTCTTGATGTTTAGTCATCAAATCCAAAATAACGGCCTTCATTCTTTCCTTATCATCAAAACCGACCGTAACGCCTGTTTTTGTCTCGTTCAAGATGCGTGCCGAATCGCCGTCTTCAGGTCCAATACATAAAATCGGGCGACCGGAAGCCATATATTCAAAAATCTTTCCAGTAAGAATACCTTTAGCGTTCGGCGTATTATTGACAAACAATAGCAGCACGTCCGATTTCTGTTGTTCCGCAATCACTTGATTATGAGGAATATACGGAATAATTTCAACGTATTTTTCGATACTGTTACGTTTTATCGATTCGATGACGGAATTATCCACCTGACCGATTAATCGTATTTTTATTGATAAATCCAATTCGGCGATTGCCGACCACATTGTTTCCGGGTTACGGTTCGCGCCAATAATCCCGATATGCGCCATTGTGAATGGTAACGTTTCGTGGTTGTCGGGATTAGACGTTTCAGGAAACGTCTCTACAATGTGATTGTCAAAATCATATCCATTTGTAATCACCACAACGTCTTTTGCACCGTGACTTTCCAAGCCTTTCGCACAATGCCATCCCACTGTGACAACCTTGGTCGCTTCTGTCAGCACCTGATGCTCAAGACGATGATGCTTTCTATCGCTGCATCGCGTCAGCTTCAGGTCTTTGTAAAAATCAATGTCGGTCCAAGGGTCACGGAAATCGGCAACCCACGGGATGTTGAATTTTTTATGTAACACCTTGGCTATCAGATGCATTGAATGCGGCGGACCAGTCGAAATAATCGCATCGACAGGATGCTCCTTCAGATATTTTTCCAGGAAACGCACCGAAGGCTTCACCCACCAACAACGGGCGTCAGGAATGAAGAAATTGCCTCGAAGCCAAACACTCAGATTTTCTTTCCAGCCGCTTTTTTTAGCGCCATCGTTGATGAATCCGGCCTTCACCTTCTCACCTTTCTTCATACCGAGGAAGCGCTTGTAGAAACTGTACGGCTCAACAATGGGTCGTCTGATAACCTCAGCCTCAGGCGTAACATCCTGCTCCAAAGAGGTATCTTCCACAGGATATTCAGCGTCTTCAGCAGTGTAAATTACTGGCTGCCATCCGTTTTCAGGCAGATATTTCGACATCTTCAGCCAGCGCTGAACGCCCGAACCTCCCGACGGCGGCCAATAATATGTGATTATCAGTACGCGTTTCACTGTTCTTTACGTGTTTTTATCGTGTAATAACAAACAGCAACCAATCCTATCAAAATCAATAAAGAAGTAATCAGCTGGATGGCATTACCAATACGCCAAACGCTTGGCTGATAACGCATTACAATCTCATGATGACCTGCCGGAATGATAGCCGAACGTAAGATATAATCGGCTCGGAACAACTGACTCTCAACGCCGTCAACCCACATAGTCCAGCCTTTTTTGGTCCAGATTTCTGAGAAAACGACCAGCTCATCTTTCGACGAATCGAAACTATATCTCAGTTGATTAGGCAGATAATCAATAAGTTGGACAGTCCCTTCAGCCGGCGTAGCGTTGAAACTGCCTATCATATTTCTAAACTCATTATTGACAATAGCCACATTTCTCACATCAGTGTCGGCGATGGCGTCAATTTCCTCATTAGGCGTAGCCACCCACTTGATGTCCGAGGCAATCCAAGCGTTCCCGAAAGCTTCATAGTTCTTTGAAACCATTTTCGCATTGTCTTTCGGATAGATTATATACTTGGTATTCAACATGTTAAGAACTTTCCAATAGTTCAAATCACGTTTGCTCAGATAATGATCGATGATATCCTGATAACGACGTAGTTTTGCGCCGCTGTAACCGCCTATCGACTTGTGGAAATACGATGTGCTCGCATCATTGAAAGTGCTCACCGTGAGGTTAATCACACGATAATCAAGGTCTTTGTCCTGCAAAATCTGCTTGTCTACTTCGCTCATCACGAAAGGCTTGTCGGCTTTGCGCTTGTCGATGAAATTGTCATTGTTAAGATAACGTTTGTCGATGGTAAACATGTCGACCAAAACCAGCAGAGCCAAGATTGGGAACATGTATTTTTTATTCATCTTCTCACTGATAGTCAATAAGATAACGATTCCGGCAATGTAGATATACAAGAAACTGCGTATCGCGTCGTGACGGAAAATAGCGACACGCGCCTTCTCAAGTTCATTGGCGAAAGTCGTATAAATAGCGCCGTCGCTGCCTGACTGAAGTTCTTTGAACGAAACGGCTTCCATCTGACTCAGGAAGCTGAAGAACGTCTGCGGCAATGCATAAAACAGCAGGCAAAGTCCGCCAGTGATGCCTAACGAAATATACAGATATTTCTTGTTTTGTTTGACATATTCAGGGTTTTTGAAAATCTCCGCCAAGGCGAGGAAGGCCAGCAAAGGCATACAGACTTCCGCAATCACCAGCGTCATTGAGACTGCGCGGAATTTGTTGTAACCCGGAATGTAGTCGAGGAAGAAATCGGTGAATCCCATGAAATTCTTGCCCCAACTGAGTAAAACCGACAATATGGTGGCGGCGAGAAGCACCCATTTGTACTTGCCTTTCACTATGAAAAGCCCTAAAACAAAGAAGAAACACACTATCGCACCCACATAAACCGGTCCGCTGGTGCCAGGCTGGTCGCCCCAATAGGCGTTTTGTTGAGCTATAGTTGAACGGAAACGAGGATCGCATTTATCCAAAGCCGGATTGTTATTTCCGATATATCCCGACGCACCGCCTTTGGCATTCGGAATCATCAGACTCCAGGTCTCCCCTATGCCGTAACTCCACTGCGTAACGTAGTCTCTATCAAGACCTTTAGTCTGGTTGGTGACATTCTTCGTGAGGACAGGTTTGCCACGCATGGTTTCCTTGCCAAACTCATAGTTGGCATAAAGCGTAGTACTGCACGTCAGAATCGCCACAATAGCCACACCTACAAGGATTCCGCTGGCTTTGAAAAAGTGCGGATAGTTCTTTTCTTTTATCGTCTCAATAAGCTCCGCGATGATGATACACACCACAATCAACAGCAGATAATACGTAATCTGAAGATGTCCAGCTCTGATTTCAAGCGCCAGAGCAATTGCGGTCAAAACTGCGCCCCATAGATATTTTCCCTTGTAAGTCAATAAGATACCTGCAATTACAGGTGCCATATATGCCATTGCGACAGCCTTCGAGTTATGTCCGGCGCCTATCACAATGAACAGATACGAAGTGAATCCGTATGCCAGCGCCCCGATGAAACTGATCCAGATTGAACAATCGAGCACCAGAAGCAGAATAAAAAACCCAAGCATGCTGATGAAAACAGCACCGATAGGATGCGGGAAACCCACTGTAAACAACCTGTTGACGTAGGTCATGAGGTTGCTGTTTTGCGGCACTCCGATGTTCCATGCAGGCATACCACCGAACATTGAGTTGGTCCAGAGGCTCTGCTCACCCGTTTTAGCTTTAAAATCAACGATTTCCTGTGACATTCCCTTGTACATCTCGATATCGTGCTGTTTCAGGCGTTTTCCCTGTAAAACAGGAGAGAAATACACCATGGTTATCAGCGCGAAAGCGACAACACACAAAGCAATCCAAATAACTTTTTTATTTTTCATAAAACAATTTCATCTTTATTCGGTTAATCTCTTAAAACCTTGCGATTCATAGCATCCCATGTCAATTCTGCCTCCGCTTATTCTCTGTCTTCCGTCCAAATCAAAAGAAGGGATAAACAATCCGCTGACATCCTGCAAACCGGCATTAACGCACGGACTCGTCTCTGTCAAATGATAATCACGGCTTTCCTCATTGACAAACAGAGGATTCACATCCAACATATTATTGTAATGATCTTCCGGAATTTGGTAGTATCCGTTGATGGTATCCAAACCATACTGCACCACGCTGTTGTTAAACATCGGCAAGCAATCCGAGCCCCAAAGCCATATCTGCGAGCCCATATAATACTCTATCGTGTCTCTGTCGTTCCTGTCTTCAGTGGTGTAAAACGCATGATTTCCCCAGAAAATACAATTATTCAGTGTCGGTGCGGCATCAAAAGCCATCTGCATTCCGGCACCTCCGCCACCGCCACAATAGTTATTAACGATGGTAAGATTGTTCAATTCAGGATCGGAAGTAGCCACCGCCAGTCCGCCTCCATAATGTACGACATAATTGTTATATGCCAGCATATTCACCACTTTTACATTGTATTCCTTGCTTCTTTGAAGACCAAGTCCGCCGGCGTCAATAGCAAAATTATTGTAGAAAACAGCATTTGTAAGCTCAAGATTACAGCTATCGATATTCATGCCGCCGCCATAAGCCGATTCGCTATAGTTGTCATGAAAAACCATGTCGTGCATGTTGACAGTGCTTCTCTGGAACTGAAAACCGATACCCCAGCAGTAAGAACCCATATATCCGACACCAAGATTGTCATACACTTCACAGTCATGAATATTCAAAACAGAATTGGTAGCATAGATAGCGCCACCTTTTCTTCGAGTTGTATTATGATGGAAACGACAATTACTGATTTCCATGTCGATTGTGGAGAATATCTTCAGCATACCGCCGTCAGTATCAAGCGGAGTCTTACCATACGCGAAATCACAATACTCCAGCCTGACAACATCCGGTTTGGCAAAAGTTATGCCTTTCCAGCCACCATTTTCGTAATCATCATAATCGGAATAGCCAGTGGTATCAGCCACAGTGAATGAAATCCAGGCGTTGTCTTCCCCGACAGCATACAAAGATCCGTTGACAGTCATCCCGAAATATCCGTCAGCAATGACAGTCGTACCGGCCTTTATGGTCAGAGTTTTCCCTTTTGGAACAATTACATCGTCTACAATATGAATCTTGCCGCTCCACGTACCTGATTGATTACCAGAGACTTCTTGCACTCCAGAAGCATTAGGTTGAACTATGTCAACGACTTTTTCGCGCTTACAGCTCAATGTCACGGAAGCACAAACAATCAAAATTATCAATAAGAATTTTCTCATAGGAATTATATTAACAATAATTTGACAAAGATACTAATTTTTCGAATAGGTGGAATTATGATTTTTTATTATTTTTGCATCATGAAAAATTACGCGAGATATATAACGTTTTTAGCCGTGGCGTTTCTGCTCGTCAGATGCGCGAATGTTGTAACACCGACTGGCGGTCCAAAAGACGAAAGACCTCCTGTTGTGCTGGAAGCGTCACCAAAAAACTATTCGACTAACTTCAGAGGCAGGTCGATACACCTAACTTTCGATGAGTTTTTTACACTCAACAACCCGTCGAACAACGTGCTGATTTCACCTCCGATGAACAAAAAACCGACCTACAGACCAAGCGGTAAAACGTTGATTATCAGGTTTGAAGAGCCTTTAAAGCCTAACACGACATACTCTATCAACTTCGGCGACGCCATCAAAGACCTGCACGAAGGCAATGTGTTTAAAGGTTACACATACAACTTCTCAACGGGTGACAATATCGACACCTTGTCGCTGAAAGGCAAAGTGACATCAGCATCTACGCTCGCTCCTATGGAAGGCTTCGTAGTTGGGCTGTATTCCGATGATAATGATACAGTTCCGTTTGATTCGTTACCGTATAAGGTAAAGCCGAACTACATCACAATGACCGACAAAAAAGGCAATTTTGAGTTTTCCGGTCTTGCTGACAATGATTATCTGATCTTCGCTTTGAAAGACAACAACGCCAACCTAATATACGATCTCCCGAACGAGGAAATAGCTTTTTATTCCGATTTGGTAAAACCGTATTATATTGATTATCATATCGTTAAAGATACAATATCAAACGATACCATTGCAGATTCAATAGTAAAAAAAGAGATCAAAGCTGAGATAAAACAGCAGGAATATCCGAGTTACGAGCTATTTTCCTTCATTCAGGAAGACTCCATTCAGAAACTTTTCAAGAAAGAGCTTGTCGAAGAAGGGCTGTTACGCTTCGTGTTCCGTTACCCTGCTCAAAATGTCAGCATCAACGCCCTCGAGCCGCTGCCCGACACGTTCAACATTATGCAGGTGTATTCAGCAAGAAAAGACACCGTTCTTTGGTATTTCACACCGTGCAAAGACAGTCTATGGATCAGCATTAACGACGGTGTAAATATCAGTGACACAACACATTACAGCCTAAAACCACGGGAAAGCGTTTCAAAAAGAAAACGCAGACATGAGGAGCAAACAATTAAACGCCTCATAGTCAAAAACAATACAAAAGGCAACATGCTGAAACCCGAGCTACCGCTGATATTCTCGTTTACCGAACCTGTCACGAGGTTACAACTGCCCGATTCAATTCTTTTCATTGAAAACAAGGACACCGTCTATAAAAACATTAAGTTTGAAAAAGCCGATGAGTATGGGCTTAAGTTCAAAATTGACAACACTTTAATGCAAGAAAACAAGTATCAGCTCGTCATTCCAGATTCGGTGTTTTTCGGAATTCGCGGCTATACCAACGACACTATCCGACTGAATCTCAGCGTGCAGGAAGAGTCGGTTTTCGGCAACATATTCCTCATTGCCGTGCTGCCTGACAATGTGCCTCAAATCATCATCGAATTAACAACAGAGCAAGGCAAAAACCTTGACAAGCAAATACTTACACAAACAGAAGAGGTGGCTTACTGGTATCTTGATCCCGGAAAATACAAGCTCAAAGCCACTCTAGATCTCGACGCCAACGGCGAATGGAGCCCTGGCAACTTCAGCAAGCATCTGCAACCCGAGAAGATAGTCTTCTACAACGGTATCATCGAGGTGCGAGCCAACTGGGACATCGATATTGACGAACCTTGGATCATAGTAAAATAATTGAAAATGAATCCGTTATATCCTGTTATCAAACTTCGTGAAGGCAAAGACGATGCCGTGAAACGTTTCCATCCTTGGATTTTCTCTGGCGCCATCGCCAAAGCCGCCCCCGGACTGCAAGCCGGTGATATTGTGACAGTTACAAACACCAAAGATGAGATTCTCGGCACTGGCTTCTGCGAGGCAGGTAACATCGCCGTGAAGCTGCTTTCGTTTGAAAACACAAAAATCGGAGCTATGTTCTGGCAACAGCGACTCAACGCCGCTTTTGAGACACGCAAAGCCCTAGGATTTATTGGCAATCCGCACACCAACTGCTTCCGTCTCGTCCATTCCGAAGGCGACAACCTCCCGGGACTGATTGTCGACATTTACGGCAAAACCGCAGTCATACAAGCACAAACCGAAGGCATGGCATTGAATGTCAATGCAATAGCAAAGGCATTGGAAGCGATACCGGAACTGAAAATCGAGGCCATCTACAACAAAAGTTCCGAAGCGATGCAACGTATGGGGAAAGAAGGCGTTGAAGACGGCTACCTTCTTGGCGGAAAATGCGAAGATTTTGTGTTTGAAAACGACTCCAAGTTCCTGATTGACTGGGAGGAAGGACAGAAAACAGGATTCTTCCTCGACCAGCGTTACAACCGCGACTTGGTACGCCAGCTTGCCAAAGACCGCACCGTTTTGAACACTTTTTGCTACACAGGAGGTTTCTCCGTCACGGCACTACAAGGCGGCGCGAAACAAGTGGTTTCGGTCGACTGCTCGAAGAAAGCGATAACGGTCTGCGAAAACAACATCGAGTTGAATGGTTTTTCAAAAGAAGCCAACCCGAATCTTGTGGAAGATGCCAAGCTCTACCTGCAAAACATGCCTGAAAATCAATATGATTTGATAATCCTCGACCCTCCGGCGTTCGCGAAAAACCATAAGTCGCTGCACCGTGGCTTGCAAGGGTACAAATTCATCAACAAAGAAGCGATCAAAAAAATTCAAAAAGGTGGTTTGCTGTTCACTTTCAGCTGCTCGCAAGCTGTCGACAAGGCGCAGTTCCAAAGCATCGTGATGGCAGCAGCTATCGAAACAGGCCGTAAAGCAAAGATTTTGTATCAATTATCGCAACCTGAAGATCATCCGATTAACATTTATCACCCAGAGGGAGCTTATCTGAAGGGATTAGTATTACAAATCGATTAACAATTGTAGGGACGGACCGTATCCGTCCAAAAATCATTTAATTTTGTTAATTATCCCTGTTGTGGAAAACCCTTCGACCAGGTCAACTGTCACTACCCTGCCGCCTTTTGCCATCACAACGTCGTATCCGACGATGTTTTCCGGCTTGTAGTCGCTGCCTTTCACCAAAACATCGGGCTGGACGGTTTTTATCAGATTATAGGGAGTGTCCTCATCGAAAAGCACTACGGCACTCACAAATTCTAGTCCTGCAAGCACAAAAGCACGGGCGTTCTCGTCGTTGACAGGACGCGACGGGCCTTTCAAACGCTTCACAGAGGCATCGGTGTTCAAGCCTATAATCATCACATCACCGAAAGCAGCCGCCTTTGCGAGATACTCCACATGACCGCGGTGCAAAATGTCGAAACATCCATTCGAAAACACTATCTTCTTGCCGTTTTTCCTGCAATCCTCAAGCCATTTCGTCAGCTTTTCTCCGTCAAGAATCTTATTGTTTATCTTATCGAAGTAATTCATAATCAATTGTTAAGTGGTTTTCTTTTGTCAAAAAAGAACATCACCACGTAGGCCAGGATGCCGGTGATGAGATAAAATATCATCTGTGAGCCGTGGTTGATGGCAGCAAAAGAGCCTGCAACCTGCTCCGAGATGCCGTAGAAGCCGCTCAGCAAGGTAATTGCAATGAAATGATATGTTCCGATGCCCCCCGGAACCGGCGCCACCACGCCTAATGTCGCAATTCCAAGCAACGTTATCGCCTGTACCGCCCCGAGGTGCGATGTCTCTGCCAACATGTAAAACGGCAGCCATGTCATCAGTACATAAAAACCCCAAACTGCCAGTGTATACAGTACAAAACGCCATTTCTTCTTCATGGTTACGACCGATTTTATGCCGTCAATGAAGCCATGCCAAAGCGAAGCGATTTTTTTATTTTTTCTGATTATCTTTATCAAGAAAATGATGAAAACAATGCCAACCACTATCGCGATAATTCCAAGTAACACATTGTCCATCAGCTTGTTAACAAGCGGCACCATCCAAGATGTGATCAAACTTCCAAGGAGTTTCCATTGGAAAACAATAACCAGAAACGCCAGTCCGAAAAGCACAATCAAATCGATGATTCTCTCAGAAATAACTGAACCTAAGGTCTTGTCGAACGGGATGTTTTCCTTGCGTTTCAGCACACTACAGCGCACAACTTCGCCAAGTCGAGGAAAGATGCAGTTTGCCAAATAAGCAATCAAAACGGCGCCATAAGTCGACGAGGCTCTAGTTTTATAACCGAGCGCCTCTATCTGAATATTCCAACGTAAAGCTCTGAAATACAATGAGATGGCAAGACACGCCAAACTCAAAAGCATCCATGAATATTTTGCTGATTTGATATCAGTCCAAAGCTGCGACAGGTCGATGTTACGGAAACTGAACCATAACAAAGCGACTCCCAATGCCAGGAAGACTATGTACCACAGGGTTTTGGATGTCTTTTTATTCAAATTTTGTTGTTTTTGTCAGGGAAAACAATCATCGGCTTGAATTTCTTAGCCTCTTCGAAGTCCATCGAGCAGTATGAAGCTATGATCACAAGGTCGCCTTTCTTCACGAGATGTGCCGCCGCCCCGTTGATGCCGATGACGCCGCTGCCGCGTTTCCCTTTGATGACGTAGGTGTGCAGGCGGTTGCCGTTGGTAACGTCATAAATGTCAACCTTCTCATTTTCAATGAGATTGACAGCATCCATCAGGTCTTCGTCTATGGTGATGCTGCCGATATAGTCAAGGTCGGCTTGCGTCACCGTGGCGCGATGTATCTTCGATTTAAGAATTTCTATATTCATCTTAATAAATTCTCAAGTTATCAATTAAACGGACCGGTCCGAGCTGCAATGCCACGAAAATTCTTGCGTGTTCGCTGTCCTTCCAGTCGGTGATGCTCTGCAAGGTGGTCTCGTCTGCTATTTCAACGTATTCAACGTCAAATTGTTTTATGTCGGAGTATTTTTTCAATGCCAAAGCCTTCATCTCGGCAGGGCTCATCGTCTCGTACTTGGCTACAGTCTCCTTCAAAACCTTGTAAATCATAGGCGCAATGGCTCTTTCCTCAGCGTTGAGGCGCATATTTCTTGAGCTCATCGCCAAACCGTCTTTCTCGCGGACGATGTCGCAAGGCACTATTTCGAGATTTATATTGTAATCTTTCACCAACTTTGAAATGATAGCCAACTGCTGGAAGTCTTTCTCGCCGAAATAAGCTCTGTCAGGCTCCACAATTTCAAACAATTTGCGCACAACAATCGCCACGCCGTTGAAATGACCCGGACGGCAAGCGCCTTCCATCACATGCTCGATAACGCCGAAATCGTAATGGTCTTCAACTTTTGTAGGATACATCTCCTCCACCGACGGCATGAAAACAGCGTTGCAACCCGCACTTTCAAGCAAAGCCACATCTTTTTCAGGCGTGCGGGGATACTTCTCCAAATCCACAGGATTGTTAAACTGGACAGGGTTCACGAAAACACTGGCCACAACAATGTCGTTCTCACTTTTGGCGCGGCGAATCAACGAAAGATGTCCTTCATGCAAAGCTCCCATGGTAGGCACTAAACCCACCGTCATTCCTGAATCACGTTTTGCCTTCAAATACGATTGAAGATCAGCGATATAATTAAAAACTTGAATCATAACTTAAAATAAGTTTGAAAAATCATGCAAATTTAAACAATTAGGAAATATAATGTGCAAATAATTTAAAAAATTCGTAATTTTGCACCCAGAAACGCCCTGGTAGTTCAACGGATAGAACGGAGGTTTCCTAAACCTGAGATTTGGGTTCGATTCCCAGCCGGGGTACTTCTTTTAAAAAACACGTGATTTATGAGAAAAATACTGCTGTTTTTAACCATATTATCTCTATTTTCCATCGCTAACGCCCAAAAAATCGGCGATTGGATCACCCACACACCCGGTATGACAGTCATCAGTGTCGACAAAATGCACGAGACCGTCTTTGCCGCCACACCTTACGACATATTCTGCTATAACACTAACGATAACAGCATCAGTCACTTATCCAAAGTCAGCGGCTTGTCAGATATGGGAATAAATATAGTGAGATACAGCAAATATTCAGATATTGTATTTGTCGGTTATTCCAATACAAATATCGATATCATTGATAATCAAGGAGATGTAATAAATATTCCGGATATCTACAACAAGTATTTTTTGGGAAACAAGACCATCAACAATGTGTTTTTCAACAACAAATACGCTTACGTCTGCTGCAGTTTCGGAATAGTTGTCATCGATCTGAAACGCCATGAGGTGTATGACACATATATCATCGGTCCGAACGGTACATATCTGGGTATCAATGACTTGACTATCTGCGACAACATCATCTACGCGGCTACCGAACACGGAATTTACTACGCTGCGGCCGACAACCCTTATCTTGCCGACTTCTCACAATGGAGCCGTTTCACCAACAATCTGCCGACCGCTTCAAGCAACTTCTCGCAAATCGAGACCTTCGACGGCTATGTGGTCGCCAATTTCTATCTTTCTGATGACACCCGCCGTCTCGATACCTTGTACGCCTTGAGCGGCACCACTTCTTGGAACTACTTCTTAACTGATAATCAGGAACTTATCAGCGATTTGCGCACTTACGATGACAATATCATCGTGACTCATGAATCCTATCAATTCAAGGTTTACGACAAAGACAAAAATCTGATTCAGGCATCTGAAAATATCGATCCGAACTCAACGATTTTTGACAGCTCAAACAATTGTTACTGGGCCGGCACACAGTCGCATTCTCTGGTCAAGGTTTACACAAACGGCAAATATTCAACCATTCCGTTCAACGGGCCGTATTCCGATAAGGCATTCAGCATCAGCACTTCAGGCAATGATGTATGGGTTGCTGCAGGCGGTTACAAAAGCGACTGGGCTCCATTGTGGAACAACGATGGTTATTCCCATTATGACGGTTTCTCGTGGGATTGTTTCAATTCCGCCACCGACATCACTTGTGTGCGCGCCAATCCGTCGAACAGCGGCATCATTTACGCCGGAACATACAACAACGGACTGCTTGTCATTGAAAATAATAAGGTTAAGAAGATTTACAACAACACCAACAGCACCTTACAGCTGAATCTTGCATGGCTACAGTACGGTCAAAACTATGTCTTCGTCACCGGAATGGATTTTGACAGCAACAACAACCTCTGGATCGCCAACAGCGGTGTGGGCAAGATGCTCTCGGTGTGGAGACAGGACGGCACTTGGCAGTCTTATAGCATCGGAAGCAGCGATATCGGACGTCTCATGGTCGATGCCCACGACATAAAATGGATCTTCAAGCGCTACGGCGAACTCATTGTTTTCAACGGAAGCAGCGTGAAGACTGTCAACACCAACGCCAACACGGGCAATATGCCGGGCACCGCTAACTGCTTCGTCACCGATAACAAAGGAACGGTGTGGGTCGGCACCACCGACGGCGTAGCTCTCTTCACCGATTCACGTAAGATATTCAACAACAGCACCTACCAATGCTCACGCATCCTGATTCCGCGTAATGACGGCACAGGTCAGGCCGATTACCTGCTCTCAGGACAATCGGTGCTCTCAATCGCGGTAGATGGCGCCAACAATCTATGGTTTGGAACCAACAACGGCGTTATACACACCTCAAACGACGGTCAGACCACATATCATCATTTCACCATGGAAAACAGCCCTCTGCTATCCAACACAGTGAATGACATCGCCATAACCGATGACGGAGTCATTTATTTCGCCACAAGCAAAGGCGTGATATCATACAAAGGCACAGCGACAAAAGGTCAGGAAACGAACTCCGATGTGATCGTCTACCCTAACCCTGTCAGACCTGAGCACAACGGCATTGTCGGCATCAAAGGATTGGTTACCAATGCTTTAGTAAAGATAACCACCACCAACGGAGTCTTTGTCACGCATTTGGAAGCAGAAGGAGGACAAGCCGTCTGGGACTGCACCGACATCTACGGAAACAAGGTACAACCGGGCATTTATCTCATCTTCGTGAGCGACGAGTCAGGAAAAGAGACATTCGCCACAAAAGTCCTTATCATGAAATAGTATGGACGCATCCGACAAGACACGCGCCATAGTTCTCAAAGCTTTCAGATATGGAGATAACAGTCTGATAGTCAAGCTATTAACCGAGCAAAACGGGCTTCAGTCGTTCATGATAAAAGGCGCTTTCAACAAAAACGCCAAAATCCGCGCCGCCTTGTTCCAACAGCTGACGCTCCTCGACGTAGTATGCGCCAAATCTCGCGGCGACTTGGGATATCTTAAAGAAGCCGGCATAGAATACGCATATCAGGACATACCTATTAATATTAATAAGAACGCCATCGTCCTGTTTATCTGCGAACTCTTGTCAAAATCCATACAAGAGGCGGAAACGGATATTGAGCTTTTCAACTTCATCCATGAGGCGTTGACACATCTCGACGAGATGGAGAGCCATTATTCCGACTATCCATTGAAATTCGCTGTAGAACTAAGTCATTTTCTCGGTTTTGCCCCAAATATCAGCGGCTTCAAGCCAGGATGCGTCTTCGATCTGGAAGAAGGACGTTTTCATCATGACGGCATCGGAATAACATATATCATTGACAGTCAATTAAGTGCGCACTTTTTTAAGCTATGCAATAACAGTATCTTCGATGATGTCAACCTGAACATCACCAACGCCGAACGCCGACAGCTTCTGGAGACTGTCATCAGCTATTACAAATTACATGTGAGTGGTTTCAATGAGATGAATTCAGCGGAAATCCTCAAGACCGTGCTACAATCTGAGAGCGTGTCACGCTGATAGGAAGGCTCTGCCCCACCGCCTCGATATTGACTATCAATCGTTTCTTCCCCCTGATTTCCACGAGCCGCCCGACAATTCCCTTCATCTGTCCGTGAGCTATCTCGACGAGCTGCCCTTCATGCAGTTCACTCAGCGACGACATATCGTCTTCGCCGTCAAACTCCCCGACATACGATTTTACAGCAACTATCTGATTATCAGGCACTGGTACAGGCTTGCCTTCAAAGCACACAAACCGAACTATGCCCGGAGTATTGAGAATATCAAAATAGTTTTTCATGTCGGTGCGGACAAAAAGGTAAGACTTAAACAATGGCTCTTCGACCGTCTTTTTCCGGTCGCTCCACTGTTTAAGCCTCCCCACAAGAGGCAGATACGTCTCTATGTGCCTGTCTTCCAGCAACTTCGAAGTTTTCTTCTCGTAGCGCGACTTCACATAGACGGCATACCACCTCGCAACGGTCTTTTCAGACATTATTCTCTTCTCTTTCTAAGAATACGAGCCAAGAGACCTTCTCTCTGTTTCTTGCCATGATGATGGTCGTCGCTGCCATAATAGCCTGTACCATATCCGTAACCATAGCCATAACCGTAGCCGTAACCATAACCATAGCCATATCCGCCGTAGCCGTAGCTGTAACGATAGCCGTAAGTTCCTGCGAACTGGATACCGTTGATGATGATGTTCATCTTTATGCCACGTTCCTCCAAATCCTTGGTGATTGAAGCGAAAACCTTCTTGTTGGTGACACCCTGACGCACAACGTAGCAGCATGCATCAACGTGTTTCATCAAAAGGAATGCGTCGGTAACCAAAGCAAGAGGCGGAGTATCTATGATGATGTAGTCATATTTTTCTCTAAGTTCTGCAAACAGCTGTGCGCAACGGTCTGAAGCGATAAGCTCGGCAGGGTTTGGCGGCACAGGACCGGCACATACGATATCCAAAGCCGGCAACTTGCCTGATGGCTGAATAATCTCATCGATTGAAGCCTTGTTTGCCAAATATGAAGTTGTTCCGAGCTTATTGCTCAAGCCAAACTCCTGATACAAACGCGGTTTGCGCAAGTCGAATCCCACCAACACCGTCTTCTTGCCATACAAAGCATAAATTGACGCCATGTTGATGGAGATATATGTCTTACCAACAGAAGACATATCACCGGTAACAAGAATGGCGCATTTTTCCTTGCCTTGCACGATGAAGTCGATATTCGTTCTGATGGAACGGAACGACTCGGCCGCAGGCGACTTAGGCGATGCGATAACCATAGTCTTTGAACTTGAACTGTTCTCAATCAATGGGATTTGACCGATGATAGGATATTTGGTTGCCTGTTCGATGTCTTTACGCTCAAGAATCTTGGTGTTGAAGAAATCCTTAAGGAAAATATACGCAATCGGGATAAGCAATCCGACTATCAAGAAAACGAGATAGTTCATCATAGCCTTAGGAGCTACTTTTCTGACAAGAGCCAGCTTGGCTGTGTCGATGATCTCGTTATCCGGAGTGTTGCTGGCCTTCAAAATCTGAGCCTCCGAACGACGCTGCATCAGGAAGTTGTAGATATTCTCGTTGTAGGTGAACTTACGCTGATAGCCGAGCAACTTACGCTGTGTCTCAGGCAGTTCCTTCACCTGTTCGTCAAGTTTGTTGATGTTATCGTTGACACCCTTGATGTTCAAACGGGCATTGTTGATGATGTTGTTGATGTTCTCCAACAATGTCAACTTGGTTTGGGCGATCTGCTGATCCAAACTGATAACTACAGGGTTCTTGTCGGTTGAAGTGATGAGCTGTGTCTGCTTCTTACTTGAGAGGTCGACCAGCTTGCTCACGAGTTGGTTCAACAACGGGTCTTGGATACCCATAGCACTCGGGGCGATAAGTTTGTCAGGTTCATCAAGGTTTGCCTCAATGTACAATTTCAAATCAGTGTAATATTTGAGACTGAGCTCCATCTCCGCCTTACGTTTCTCCTGCTCTTTCATATAAGTGAACAAGTCATTTGCCTGTGTACTGAGATTCATGAAGTCGTTACCCTGCTGGAAATTCTGCAAGTCAACCTCAGCCGCGCTCAACGATTCTTGGATCTCAACCAATTCATTATCAATAAAGTTTATGGTATTGTCAGAAACTCTGTTCTTAAGATCGAGATCTCTCTGGATAAACTCGGCGCACACCTGATTCAGATAGTCGGTGATCTTCGCAGGGTTGTTGCCTTGGACTGTGAGTCCGAGCAAAGACGCCTGTTTGCTGACAGTTGCCACCGACATGCTTCCTCTCATTGAACTGACAAGCGCAACCATATTGTTGATGCGGAATGAAAGTTTCATTCTGTTGTCATTATTCACATTGTAATGGCTATTGAGGATGATACGGAATTTGTTGTATTTTGTGGTGATGGTGTCACCGAAGTTGTAAACCTCGTCAATCTTCAGATCATTGAATCTGCCTACGTATTTATCATTTTCAAAGTCATACAATGAAGCGGCTTTTGCCTCAGCCTGCAGTCTGTACTGACCGTTGTCGAGAATCTTGACATAGTATATTACGCCAACCATTTGCGGCACTGAATAGTCAACCTCAACGGTGAACGGATTGTCCTTATACAACTCATGCGTTGCCAATCTGCCTTTTGAGTAATACGACACGTTGAAATCGAGATTTCTCAAAGCTCTTTCAGCAAGCATATACGATTTCAAAATACCGATTTCGTTGTCAACGTTGCCATAGCTTCTGAAATTCATACCAGTCATCATGGAAGCCGCGTCCATGCCCATCTTCGTTTCCTTAATGTAGATAGTCGACGAAACCTGGTAAACGTCAGGTGTATATCTGTTATAGACATAACCTGCCGCCAAAGCCATCATTCCAAAAATAATAAACAGATACCAATAACTTAAAACCCTGATAATCAAAGTCTTTATGTCAATCGTATTTTCCTCTTGCTCCTGTAGAGGTCTCTGTAAATTTTGAATATCGTTGTTATTCATCGTCTAAATTATTTTGAAGTGTACATAAAGAATGTCAAAACCGTAATCAGCAATGATGCCGCCGAGAAGATTGTCGAGTAAGGGATGCTGGTGAAACCGTATCTCTTGATTCCCAATGGCTCAACATAGATGATATCGTTTGGTTTCAGATAATACTGAGGATTTTCAAGAATATCCGCCTCATTCATATTCACTTTTACAATCTGCGAGCCTTCTGTGGTCTGATGGATGATCTTAATGTTTTTCTTATTGGCGAAATCGGTGGCGTTACCTGCCAAAGCAATTGCCTGGAACAGGTTGATGTCCGACTGATACACCTGATATTGGCCTGGTCTGGCAACCTCACCGAGAATTGTAAGATTAAACAAACCGAGTTTCACATAAACGATAGTCTCTTTCTGATATTCACCGATGATATTCTGAATCTTCTGCTGAATCTCATCGATAGTCAAATCCTTGACGTAAATCTTGCCGGCGTATGGAAAATCGATTGTACCCTCATCGCTCACGTTGAAACCGTTCAAATAAATACCGGCGTTACCGCTTGAATTGCCAGAACCACTCGATGAACCGAGGTTGATTGTGCCGCTGTTATTGAAAAACTCAGAAAAATTCTTATCCATACTCGACACTCTGATGTAGAGGTTGTCGCCTGGCTGAACCTTGTAGTCAAAATTACGTTTGTTCTGATACTCAATCGAGGTGACACTGTCGCTCATTTGCTCATGTTGCAAATAGAGGATTTTTTTCTGCGACACGCACGATGTCATAACCGACATCACAACAACTGCAGCAACCAATAATGATTTAAAAAATACTTTTTTCATTTATTTAAATTTTTAATTTTTTATCTGTAAACAATTGATATTCAAAGTTTTTATCCCGTACAACGGATCTTTCGCATATTTATTTTCAATCTTAAAATGATACTCGCCCGCTTCAGCGAAACTCATTTCATTAATCAGAGGCAGCTCAAAATGATAATACCCGTCAACCTTCTCCGACTTGAAATTTCCGTCATTGTCCTTCAAACGGAACCTGTATTCACGCGAGCGGCTGCCACCATCAGGCGATTGTATCGTCAGCACTATGACAAAACGACCTTCGTCTCCATCATGATAAGGATAAATGTTCGGATAAACCTCCGAAATATCAATATCCATCACCAGATCGGCAGTCATCGGAGCTTTCACGACATTAAAATCAGCCTCCAGATAATCAAAGCGATGCCAAATCTCGCCGTCAAAATCTCTCGAAAGCACAGCCCCATCTTGTTTCTTAGTGCATGACACACAACACAACACCAAGAAAATCAATACGATAAAAATGTTGAGCCTTACTTTCATCTTCAAAAAACCGAGTATTTATATCAATTCCAATTTGCAAAGATACAATATTTTCTTTATAAAATAACAAAACTTTAATAAACTTTTAATATTTTTGTAAGTGGATTAACTTTATCAAAAATTTTTGTAACAATATGATTAAGAATAAGATAAACTATTCGCAACGCAAATATGTCATCGGATCGATATTCATATTGGTCGCAATCATCCTTTTGACAAAGCTTTTTATCATCCAAATCGTCGATGATTCCTACAAACAATCGTCTGACAACAACACTTTAAGATACATCATACAATATCCTTCGAGAGGCAAGATTTACGACCGCAACGGCAAGCTATTGGTGTATAACGATGCCATATACGACCTAATGATCATACCTTCACAGGCGAAGGACGTTGATACGGCTTCATTGTGTAAGTTATTGAATATCAATAATGAAATATACAATAACTATCTTAAAAAAGCTCGCAAATACTCATACATCGCTCCGTCGATTTTCATCTCTCAAATCACGAAGGAGGAGTATGGTCGCATAGCCGAGATGCTTTATCATTATCCGGGCTTTTATTTTCAGACCCGTTCCCTGCGCCAATACCCGCTACCTATAGCGGCACACACTTTGGGCAACATAGGCGAGGTGACGAAACCCGAGATGGAACGCGACGCGTACTATAAACTCGGCGATTACATAGGAAAATCAGGCATTGAGAAGTATTACGAGAAAGAGCTCCGTGGCAAGAAAGGCATAAAAATCACCGTTGTCGACGTGCATAACCGCGAAAAAGAGCGTTATATGGGTGGCGCCTACGACACTCTGCCTGAACCGGGCAAAGACATTATCCTCGGTCTCGACGCCGAGCTTCAGGCTTACGGTGAATATCTCATGGCCGGAAAAACCGGTTCAATTGTGGCCATCGAGCCCGAGACGGGGCAGATCCTGGCAATGGTAACGAGTCCTACCTACGATCCGAATGTGCTTGTCGGCCGTAAGCGCGGCATGCGATACAACGAGCTTCTGAAAGATCCTGACAAACCGTTGATTAACAGAGCAATAAGCGGCACCTACCCTCCAGGATCAACCTTTAAAATGATCAACGGACTGATAGCGTTACAAAGCGGTGTAATGACTGCCAACACAGCCTATCCATGTAGCGGACCGAACAGCGCGCCGATAAAATGCACCCACTATCACAACTCGCACGTGAGACTGTACGACGCCATCGAAAACTCCTGTAATCCTTATTTCTGGCAGGCGTTCAACGATATGATGAACTCCAGGCGTTTCGGCAGCCAGAAGAACGCGTTCAAGTTCTGGTACGACAACGTCACCAGCTTCGGCCTCGGCAGGACTGTCAACTCCGACATCCCGTTCACGGTATCAGGAAACATCCCGAAGATGGAGTATTACGACAAGGTGTACCGAGGCAATTGGAACGCCATGACCATACGCTCGCTCAGCATAGGACAAGGTGAGATTCTGGTGACACCTTTACAGCTCGCCAACGTCGCGGCAGCCATAGGCAATGAGGGTTATTTCATTGAGCCTCATTACATTAAATGTTTCAGCGATCCCAATGACAGCGTGTCGTTCGAGAAGCATATCATCAACATCAACAAAAAACACTTCAAAGATGTGAAAAAAGGTATGCAGAGCGTCTTTGAAGGCGATCATGGAACAGCGAGAATGTCAGTAATTTCAGGCATCACCGTGGGTGGCAAGACCGGCACAGCCGAAAACCCGCACGGCCTCGACCATTCCATCTTCATGGGATTCGCACCCGTCGACAACCCTCAGATCGCCATCGCCGTAGTGGTTGAAAACGCCGGTTTCGGCTCAACATGGGCCGCACCAATCGCATCTCTCATGATTGAGAAATATATCAAAGGATCTGTAGTGCGCCCTGACCTTGAAAAACGAGTATTAACGCCAAATGCTAACGAAAAATGAGAAGCAACAACATCATAGGAAAAATCGATATCTGGCTGTTAATCATATATTTAGCCCTTGTGACGATAGGGCTGCTGAGCATTTATGCGGCAGCATACAACGAAGCACATCCTCATATCTATGATATGTCGCAAAGTTACGGAAAACAACTGCTTTTCATAGGTGTCAGCCTTGTGGTTGGATTTGCCATTTTGCTAATAGACGCTAAGTTTTTCAACGCTTTCGCATACGTGTTTTACGGCCTCTCGTTGGTATGCCTTCTCCTCGTCTTGGTCATCGGATCAAAAATATCAGGTTCCACCTCATGGATTCAACTCGGCCCAATCTCGTTCCAGCCTTCCGAATTCGCAAAGTTCGGAACATCATTGGCATTGGCGCATTATCTAGGTAAACTCGACACAGACATCACACAATTCAAATCGAAACTCATCGCGTACGGCATCGTCTTCGTCCCGATGCTGCTGGTTTTGGCACAAGGTGACGCGGGTTCAGCCTCGGTCTTCATCATTTTCCTGCTTGTCATCTATCGTGAAGGAGTTGGTGGCAAAATACTGATAGGCGGTCTTTCCGCAGCCACTATTTTCATCCTGTCTCTCTGTGTATCAAAATGGTACATGATGATCGGACTCGTCGTGATTTATGCGTTTTTCCTGCTTTTGATCAACAGAACCAAGAAAAACATTATGCTTGTGACAGCCATATTGATTGCTGCCTGCGCCTTCGTTTTCTCCGTCGACTTCGCTTTCTATCATATCTTGAAGCCGCATCAGCAGACGCGTATCAACATCATTTTGGGCAAAGAACACGACATCAAAGGCGTAGGTTACAATCTGAATCAGTCAATGATTGCTATAGGTTCAGGAGGTTTCAGCGGCAAAGGCTACCTAAACGGCACCATGACGAAATACAACTTCGTGCCTGAGCAGCACACCGACTTCATTTTCTGCACCATCGGCGAGGAGTCGGGCTTCATAGGCTGCTTCTTCCTGATAGCTTTGTATCTCGCTTTAATGCTGAGAATCATACACTTAGCCGAGCGACAACGCTCAGCGTTCAGTAGAATTTACGGCTACAGCATAGCGTGTATTTTCTTCTTCCACTTTGCCATAAACATAGGAATGACAATCGGATTAGTGCCTGTCATCGGCATCCCATTGCCATTCCTAAGTTACGGAGGCTCAAGCCTCTTGATGTTTTCCATGATGCTGTTCGTCTTCCTGAAACAGGACGCGAACCGTATGAATATCCTTTAGATTCCTAACGAAATATTCAGTCCTTTTGCTGTGCGGATAAGGTCGCAATCAGGCTCCACGAAGTTCATCTTCGCCACAGCGTCTTTGATTGGCACGCTTATCACATGCGGGTGACGGTAAGCCACCATGTGACCGTATTCTTTGTTTAGAACCATCTCGAACGCCTTTACGCCGAACTGTGACGCGAGCACACGGTCGTAAGCGATCGGCACGCCGCCGCGCTGCAGGTGACCAAGTGTGGTCTCACGCATATCGTGTTCAAAACCAGTGGCTTTCATCTGCTCGATGAACTTCACTCCGATGCCGCCAAGCTTCACGTTCTCATAGCCAGGCTCGTTGCTCTTGGTGAAAATCTGCGTGCCATCTTTTGGTTTCGCGCCCTCGCTGATGACCACAATGGCATGACCGCGATCGTTGTGGAAACGCTCCTCAAGACGTTTCTTCACGATGTTGACGTCGTAAGGGAACTCTGGAAGCAGACACACCTCTGCGCCACCAGCAATTGCTGCATTCAGTGCGATCCAGCCTGCGTCACGACCCATGACTTCGAGCACGAAAACACGGTTATGAGATGCTGCTGTTGTCACGAGCTTATCGACAGCTTCAGTTGCAATCTGCACTGCGGTCTGGAATCCGAAGGTACAGTCGGTCATCGAGAGGTCGTTGTCGATGGTCTTCGGCACTCCAATGATGTTCAAGCCCTTCTCGTACAGCTTCTGCGAGATACGTTGTGAGCCGTCGCCACCAATGTTGATGACACAGTCGACACCCATATATTCCAGTCGGCGGATCATCTCATCGCTGCGGTCAACAACTTCCCAAGTGCCGTCATTTTTCTTGACAGGCCAGCTGAACGGGCCGCCTTTGTTGGTTGTCTCGATTATTGTGCCGCCACGAAAATGTATTCCGCGCACGGCTTCAGGTGTGAGACGCACTATCTCCTGCGGCTCCCAAAGAACTCCGTTGAAGGCCTGGATGCTGCCGAGGACTTCCCAGTCGGTCTCCTGCGACGCACGCTTCACGATAGCGCGAATCACCGCATTGAGGCCCGGGCAGTCGCCGCCACCAGTTGTTATTAAAACTCGTTTCATGACGATTATTGTTTCAAATTCAATGCAATTTGAAGTTCATCTAATTGCTCCTGTGCAATCGGTGACGGTGATTCGGCCATAACGTCGCGTCCCTGGTTGTTCTTCGGGAATGCGATGAAGTCGCGGATTGAGTCCTGACCTCCGAAGAGTGAGCAGAGACGGTCAAAACCGAATGCCAATCCTGCGTGAGGTGGTGCTCCGTATTCGAAGGCGTTCATGAGGAAGCCGAACTGCTCCTGAGCCTTCTCGTCGGTGAAGCCGAGGGTGTGGAACATCTTCTTCTGAAGGTTCTTGTCGTGGATACGAACCGAGCCGCCGCCGACTTCAGTGCCGTTGAGCACGATGTCGTAAGCGTTAGCACGAATCTCACCCCATTTGTCAGGCTGCTCGAGGAGATATTCATCCTCTGGTTTCGGAGCCGTGAACGGATGGTGCATTGCATAGTAACGCTGTGTCTCTTCGTCCCATTCGAGAAGCGGGAAGTCAATGACCCACAACGGTTTATACACGTTAGGGTCGCGCAAGCCGAGCTGGTTGCCCATCTCGAGACGGAGAGCGTTCATCTGCACTCTTGTCGGCATGGCTTTACCGCTGAGTATCAACAGCATATCACCTGGTTTGGCATTGCATTTGTCGAGCCAAGTCTTCAAAATCTCAGGTGTGTAGAACTTATCGACTGACGACTTGATTGTGCCGTCTTCGTTGTATTTCACATAAACGAGGCCTTTAGCTCCCACCTGCGGACGTTTCACGAAATCTGTGAGCGCGTCGGTCTGCTTGCGGGTGTAATTGGCGCAGCCCTCAGCGTTGATGGCGACCACGAGTTCAGCCTCATCGAACACCGAGAAGCCGTGACCTTTTGCCACATCGTTGAGTTCCACAAACTTCATCCCGAAACGGATATCCGGCTTGTCTGAGCCGTAATATTTCATAGCGTCATGCCAAGTGATTCTTGGAAAATCGCCGAATTCAATGCCTTTTATGGTCTTGAACAGATGTTTTGCCAAGCCCTCAAACATGTTGATGACATCTTCCTGCTCAACGAACGACATTTCGCAGTCGATCTGAGTGAACTCAGGCTGACGGTCGGCACGGAGGTCTTCATCGCGGAAGCAGCGCACGATCTGGAAGTAGCGGTCGAAGCCTGCCACCATAAGGAGCTGCTTGAACTGCTGCGGTGACTGTGGAAGAGCGTAGAACTCGCCTGGGTTCATACGGCTCGGCACCACGAAATCACGGGCACCTTCAGGAGTCGATTTAATCAAGCAAGGAGTCTCGATTTCGAGGAAGTCGTTGCCCGACAGATATTTACGAACTTCCTGAGCCATCTTATGGCGCAGAATGATGTTGTTCTTGATTGGGTTACGACGCAGGTCGAGGTAACGGTACTTCATGCGGATGTCGTCGCCACCGTCGCTCACGTCTTCTATTGTGAACGGAGGCACTTTAGAAGTTGTCAAAATCTTCAATGATTCCACTTTCAGCTCGATGTCGCCTGTCGGGTTTTTCGGGTTTTTCGACTCGCGTTCCACCACTACGCCTTTGGCCTGGATGACAAACTCACGTCCGATCTCGCGGGCGGTCTTCATCGTCTCAGCCGAGCTAACTCCTTCTTGCATAAAGAGTTGCGTAATTCCGTATCTATCACGTAAATCAATCCAAAGCAGGGCGCCTTTGTCGCGTACGCGCTGCACCCAGCCGCTCAAAGTGACTTCCTGACCCATGTTGGCCATGCGAAGTTCACCACAAGTATGAGTTCTAAACATATCGTTTATAATTATATTCTACAAAATTGCAAATTTACAACTTTTTTAAATACTGACCACCTTCATGCAACAATTTTTACAGTCGAAATCCAGACGGAAACGACCGCGTTCGTTGCTAATATATAAAGGTGTTGCCGGTTTGCCAATTTCCTTGGCGCACATGCCATTGGCGTATCGGATGCAATGTTTGGTGGTCATCACCACGATTTCGCCATCTTGCATTGTTTTTTCCAGACCGTCATCAATTTGCGTAACACCATGATTCTTATAGAATTGACGGGACATGGAATTGGTGACATTGCCCAAATATGACAAATCGTTAACAGGGAAACCCGTTTGTAGAGACGTGCCATGGCGCGTCTCTACAGGACGTGCGGCACGATGGTTTTCAATCAATGCGTTTTCCAATTTCACCACCAGTTGGCGTTTCATCTCACCAAGAACCGATGCGGGAATGAAATAAATTTTATTTAATTGAATATCAATATTTTCAACAACAAATTTTGTATCGCCCCATTGCGACAGTTTGATGCGGATTGTTTCGAGTGCCTTTTCAGAATTTTTTGCGACGTCTTTGGAACATTGCAAGCAAACGCTGACGTTTTCGTTGATGGCGATTAGTTTGAAGCCATCGTCTGTTTCAGAAAACTGCAATTTGATTGTGAGTTTGCGATTGCCGTTGGAGGCGTCGACGGAACGTTGCCAGATTATATCGAAATTACGATACAAGGCAATTCCTTCACTCGCTGCGGACACACGCGGTGTGTCCCTACGCTGCGCTCGGAATGACAACGCCGCTGAACTGAGAATCGTATCGCCTTCTACCCCATTTACATTAAATCCTTGCAATTCATTGTTTTCATCCAAAAAACATAAACCATCGCCGTTGTGCAATGTTATACCTTCTTTCAGCTTGACTGTCAGGCGTTTGCCGTCGATCTTCTTGATTTCGCCAATGTGCTCGCCCATCGATTTTGGGGTAAATGTAGCATCGATGTTCTTTTGACGACCATGAATGAAATAATCAGTGAAACCACGGTTGAACGATTTCTCAAGATTCGGAACAAAAGATGGTGTCGAAACACCACTCGAAGCACGTTCCAAATCAGTGCGACGAGCAATGATTTCATCAATCGCTTTGCGATAATATGCTGTCGTATTCTTCACATAGTCAGCATCTTTCAAGCGGCCCTCGATTTTAAACGAAGTGATGCCTGCGTCAATGAGTTCCTCGAGGTTTTTCGAGTTGTTCATGTCGCGTAACGAAAGCATATGTCTATTGGTAATCAACATGTTACCGTTTTCATCTTCGAGATTCCATTTCAGTCGGCAAGGCTGTGCACATGCTCCACGGTTGGCGGAACGATGTCCGATGACATGACTCAAATAACACTGACCGCTATAGCTGACACACAAAGCACCGTGAACAAAAAACTCCAACGGCACTGTAGTCTTCGAACGAATCTCTTTTATCTCATTGATACTCAGCTCTCTTGCAAGCACAACCTGCTGAAATCCGACATCTTCAAGGAACTTAACCTTCTCTGCGGTGGTATTGTTGCATTGTGTGGAGGCATGAAGCGCAATTGGAGGCATATCCATCATCAGCAACGCCATGTCCTGCACGATGAGAGCATCGACACCGGCATTGTAGCAGTCCCAAGCGATTTTTCGTGCCTGCTCTAACTCGTTGTCGAACAACAGAGTATTGAGAGTGACATAAACTTTTGCGTCAAAAATAGCAGCGTGATTGCACAGTTTCTCGATATCCTCTATACTATTGCCCACTTTCTCGCGCGCACCGAAGCTGGGACCGCCGATGTACACCGCATCAGCGCCGTGGTTTATAGCCGCAAGCCCAACCTCAAGATTTTTAGCAGGAGCAAGAAGTTCTATTTTTTTCAAGACAGATATTTTTTGCAAAGATACTAATTTTTCGTTTTCAGAACAAAGAAAATGCTACCCACGTCAACAAGTTCGCCATCGTACAACTCAATGATTCTCATTCCATTGCGACGGATAAACTTTTTCAGTTCCTTACATTCTTTCAGGTGTTTCAGCGATCCGCACACCACCACGCAGTCATCAACGAGTCCGCAGCAGCCTGGGAAGAAGCCGTGGTCATGACCCGGAAGCGCGATCTGATGCGGATCAACATAAAAAACAGTACGGCCATTTTCTTCCAAAACCTTTTTTATACCGAAATCAGAGGTAATGTAATTGTTTTCATCCAATGCCAACAAATTGCATCGCGTATATCCTTGATTTACATTGAGTTGCACGGATTTCTTCCACATTTGTCCACACGATTCCAATATGGAAGGATCAGTATATAACAAATTGTGTATCAACAAATTACCCACTCCGACAGCGTTATACGGAACTGTTTCGGGGTATTTATGCCCGACCGATTTCACGCCTTTTGTCACCTTGATTTCAGGTGGTAAACCAATATCGACGTTTTCCGCGCAAATAACTGAGTCACAATGTCTTTCGTTATCGCAAAAAAAGAAAATATCAGGGTGGGACGAAATGGAATGATAGGCCTTGTCGGATGGCTCGAGCCAGGTTACGGTGCCCAATTTGGAAAGGGATTCCTTGGCTGGTTCGGGCATCACGCTACTCGCAATAATTGTCACATCGGTTTGTGGGGACGTGGCGCGCCGCGTACCTACGACGACAACATTTTTGTATCGTTCCTGCAATTTTTTCTTATTCTCACCTTGATACCCTATCGCGTGATTCAATTCATTTTCGGGGACTTCTACATAAAAATCATCGGAATCGACATTCATTTTTTCGAATTTCCTACCCCATAAACGGCTGAAAACCATCTCTGCGAAGTTTTTATGGTATGGGCCCGCCACGAAAGCGACACCATTCAAATCATCGGATGTGTGAAGACCTAATCGGAGAACTTTCACATTGTTGGTGGAGAAGTATTCATAGAGCGTAGCTGATTGCTCAACAGCCTCATTCAAAGTTAGCGGCGCATACTCCCCATTGTTGTATAATCGCTCTAACTCAGTGTCTTTCACCACGATACACGGATAAATGCGCGTCTCTTTCGCACCCAGACGCACTATGTCACGGGCAGTTTGCATATCGTTTTCAAAACTGTCGAACGGCAACCCCAGCATCATCTGCAATCCAAGTGCAATTCCTTCATTGACAATGATTTGAGACGCGTTTTCGATATCTTTAAATGTATGCCCGCGGCCGCATTTCCGCAAAATCAGGTCGTTTGTCGTCTGCGCCCCAAGCTCGATGTTACGCATCCCGAAAGATCTCAGGATTTTCACCCTTTTTTCGTCTATATAATCGGGACGGGTACTGCATCTGATGCCGTCGATGACACCTTTTTCGAGGTAAGGCTGCACTGTTTTCAGAAAATCATCCTGCATTTTTTCGGGAAGGCCGGTGAAATTTCCTCCAAAAAACGCCACCTCAACAAACCTCTCATCCTCTTTAAAAGTCGCAAGATGTCTTTCTATTATATTCTTAACCTCTTGAATATCAGGCATCTTTTGCTTTCCAGTAATGCTAAACTGATTGCAGTAAACGCATCGGAAAGGACATGCGAGTTCTGGAAGGAAGACCGGTATGTTGTAATATTTCATTTCGACTTCAAAATTGCTAAAAAATCTTGAATTATCGTGCACAATATCAAAATATTTCTTAACTTTGCGAGTTATTAATACTAACTGACAAAAAATATCGTGATATGGTAAAGCAATTGAAAAGTTTCATCATCCTTGCAATGGTTGCTCTCGTAACTATCAGTGGAGCAACAAGTTGCAAATCGTCAAACAAATTATCAAAGAAAGAGTACAAAGCAAGAGTCGAGCAGGCCACCAAGGACTTGAACGCCATTTTGAATGACCAGACCGAGTGGACTTTGGAGGAGCAGCAGGCTCGCGTCAACGAGATTAAGCAGACTGATTTTTCAAAGAAGAACCCGGAAATCGTTGAGATGATTGAGCGTGCCGAGGCAAAAATCGCCAAAGAGATGGCTGAAAGAGACAGATTGGCCGAAGAACAGCGACTCAAAGAAGAGCAGAGACTCCGTGAATTGGAGGAGCAGAGCAAGCCAAAGACCGGTCTCGCCGACTATTTCAACATGATTGCCAACGCCAAGGACGTCGCCACAGCTAACAAATACATCAAAGAAGCTTTGGATCTCTTCGAATCACCTGACGCCGCGGTGCTTATCCGCCTCAACAACTACGGTGACTATGACCGTCCGACCACAGCCGTCAACTATCTCAACTATCTGAAAGACCAGAAGAGAGTGACAGTTAACGTTGACAACATCAAGTACAATGAAGAAAACAAGATTACTGAACTCGAATTAATTAAGAAATAAGATGAAAAAGGTATTATTTGCAATAGCATTCGCATTTTTCGCGTTGACAGGCTACCAGGCCTTCGCACAGGAGCCTGAACTCAGTCCTGAACGCAAGCAAGCAATTGACAGTCTTGCACTTGAAAAAGTCCGTGACCTCTCTAAATACGTCAAATTGATTGGCTCGAAGAACACTCCTTGGAGTGAGGCGAACCGTGTTATAGACCGTGCCGAAGAGCTTTTCGCTCCGGACGCTGAAATTGGTGTGTCATCACTTTCAAAGACAAAAATCGAGTACTACAAAGTGCGTAAATATCTCGAGAGATTGATGCGCCTCAACTACGACCGCGTCGAGATTGACTGGTACAAGATTCAATATGTGTCTGATTTACAACGTCAACCTGACGGAACATATGTCGGCGTCATCACTATTTTCCAAACATTCAAGGGATATGACGCTGAAGGCAGACTCGTTTATCAGGACACCACTAAAAAAGACATCACTGTGTATGTGAAGCGCAAAGAGACTCAGATCGGCGGCCGTTTGATCGGCTTCTGGGACGTGTTGCTCGGCGACATGCGCGTGAAAGAAACCACACATAAATAATGAGCAAATTATTGAAGATAATAGTGCCAGTGTTCGTGCTGGCACTATGTTTTAAAGTTGATGCCCAGGTGCTTGGCAATCTAGGCGACGTCCAGGTTGACGAACGTGAGTTCTATACCATGACCAAGCAGATGGGACAGTTTATCAACAGGTTTAACTACGAAGAGGATCAGTATGGCAAGAAGTTGAATCCCAACGACAAAGAGTATCGTAATGCCAAAAAACGCAGAGACGCGCTCGCCTTGTTGTTCGACCTCAATAACCCCAGAACTTCAGGATCTCTCCGTGACTTTTTTATCGAGGACCTGACCAAAAACAACAACCAATTCATGGAATTCCTCGGAGGCAAATGGTTCTCGGAAGTCTCCACAAAATTCAAATGGAAAGGCAAGGAAGTGGACATCAGCCTCATCATGGCGCTTGAAAAAGACGGATTAGGCTCCAAATGGGTGATTACCAATGTCTTCTTCTCTGAATTCCAAAAACATTTTCCGCAAGGCGAGCTGGCTGATCGCGAGAAACATTTTCTGCATCCGATGAGCCACGAGCTAGACTTCATGAACATTTACAAGATATTCAACGACCCACAAATCATTGAGTATTACGCTTCTACAGATTATCAGCCTGATTATCTGACATTGTTTTTCTATGAGATAAAACAAGGCAACCTGAAGTTTGACCATGTCGAAGCCGTGAAATTCCACGTCCTTCAGATCAAAAACTGGTATTTCGAGGTGTCGTGGTTCAACCGCAGCGGCTATAACTCGGGATGGCTCATCTCCAACCTTGTCTATCTTAAAGACAATGAAGAAGAAACCCTTTTAAAGATTTATCAACCGAAACAATGAAAAAACTAGTCTTTTTTGCGATTTTGTTATTGACATGCCAAGGCGTTTTTGCACAAAAATCAAACCTTAGCAAGGCAGAAATTGAAGAATATTCGGGACAGATCCGCATGATGGTGAACTATCTCGAAGAGACATTCTCGTTTATCGGAAACCCTGAAGCCACAGCGCAAGAGAAAGATATCATCTTCAAGGAAAGCTATGCCAAGATCTTCAAGGATGATGAGGTTCAGATCGAAGACGACCTCGATGACAACCGCAGCACATATATTAATAAGGATGTGCAGGCATATCTGAAAGACATCGATTTCTTCTACAAAGACATCACTTTCAGCTTCAAAATAGACGATATCAAGCCGCAAGTTACAGAAAACGGCGACACATATTTCAAGGTGACGATGATGAGAACCATTGTCGGACACACCATAGTAGGTGACTCCGTGAACAACACCTGCAAACGTTTCATGGAAATCAATATCGACAAATCGAAAAAAGACCTCAAGATAGCAAGTATGTACACCACCAAACCTAATGAAACTGAGGAACTTAGGATGTGGTGGAACAGAATGCCGGCGGCTTGGAAGATGTACTTTGGCGACGACAAATACGTTCTCGACTCCATCGAGATAATGAACATCATCCACATATATCGCGACTCCATAGTCATTGTCAACGACAGCCTTGTGGAAAGCACGATAGCATGCGATATGCCGGCGTTATATGAGATTTTGACAGAATTCACCAAGATTTCCGAAATAGATGTCAACAACGACAAGAACATCCATACTTTAGATCCGCTGTATGAGCTCTCCGACCTTAAGTATCTTGACTGCTCAAATACCGATGTTGATGACATCTCCCCTATCAGAAACTTGAACAAAATCAACAAGTTAGATATCAGCGGCACTGCCATAACTGACATCTCCGACTTAAGATATACCAACGAAATCAAGGAGTTGAGAGCCGAGAATCTGAGACTTAGCGACATTGAGATTATCGGGCTTTATCATCAGCTCACCAACCTGACATTGGAAGGCACAGACGTAGAAAACATCAGTGTTTTGGGCAACTGCGAGATGCTGACCGACCTCAACCTCTCGAGTACGAAAATCACAACTCTTGATTCGATTGAGTTGCCGCAGTCGTTACGTTGTCTCGACCTCAGCAACACTGGTATATCCGACCTCACTCCTATCGGAAACCTTGAGAATTTGCAGCTTTTAATCATCGACAATACCCAAGTGACCGATTTGAGTCCGATAGCTAATTTAAATAGGCTCAACGAGTTACAATGCAGAAACACCAACGTCGATAACCTCTTGCCGTTGAAAGACATGCCGCATCTGGTAAGAATTTATTGTGACAACACCATGATAGATTCCGAAAAAGCCGATCTCTTCAAAAACGAGAACCGTCATGTTATGGTCATTTATGAGACCCAGGCGCTTCAAGATTGGTGGGACGGTCTCCATATCTCGTGGAAAAAGGTGTTTTCAACGCAGAACAACACTGACATCAACCCGAGCCCTGAGGAATTGCACACCATCATCAGCATGAAATCGCTCACTTTAGACCCGTTTTTCATGGACGCGATGCCGATTGAGAGACTCACCAACCTCGAGAGACTCAACATCGAAAACACAAAGATCGTGGATCTTACCCCGCTTCACGGTTTGCATAATCTGAAATATCTCAATCTGAAGAACACTAAGGTTAAAGATTTAAAACCACTTGAAAACCTAAGTAACCTGTTGGATATCAATATAGAAAACACCAATGTCTCTGACTTGGAACCGTTAAGTTCGATGAGTAATCTCACCATGGTAAACGCCGACAACAGCAAAGTGGGATCGGAAACCGTCTTTAAGCTTAAAACGGCCGTGCCACACGTGACGATTATCTACCAGACCAACGAACTCAGGAACTGGTGGAACACCTTGGAAAACAATTGGAGAGAGGTGTTTAGAGACATAGTGGAGATGAACTCCAACCCGACAGCGGAGCAGCTGCAAGCCGTCGCCAACATCAGCGATGTCACTATTGACACCAGAGTCATGATTTCAAGCCTCGAGCCGCTGACAAAGTTGATGTTCCTTAAGAAATTGAGCATTAAGGACAACCACATCACTGATTTAAGCCCGTTGAGTGAGATGCAGATGCTTGAAGAGCTCTACATAGACGGCAATGCTGTCAGTGATATCTTGGCTTTATCGAATTTGAAGACTTTGAAGGTGCTGTCGATAGAAAACACCCGCATTGTGGACATCAACCCGCTTGAAGGTCTCGAGAATCTGCGTGTTTTGGACATTGCGAACACCAGCATCAAGAATATCAAGGTGTTGGCAAAATGCACCGCCCTTGAAGAACTCAATATCGCCAACACAAACATCAAGACGCTGTCACCTGTGTCGGGTCACAGTTCGTTGAGATACATCAAGGCTATTGGCGCGAAGGTCAAGGCAAAGGAAATCGATGCGTTAAGAAACAAAAGACCCGAGCTTAATATTATATATCACTAAGATTATCAATTAGATAACCCAAGTGATCGGGAAGTCGTGTTCTTTCATGAACTCGTTTGTGACATCCTTATCGTCGGCAAATCCGAGGAAATAACCGCCACCACCTGAACCACATATTTTTATCTGGAAATGCACGTCTTTTCGTTTCAGCGAGAAGAGCGGCATCATATTGTCGGTAATCATCGGGCGCATCATAACTGTCTGATAATAAGAGAGATGCAGGAGATCGTCGAAAAATCTGTCGACATCACCGGAGACCAGCGAATCGATGCAGCGGCCGACGAAAGGATAATAGAGCTCGTTGAACGCTTTTAGATAACGTGTATCTTCACGCTGTGATTTATAGTAGTTCACCAGAGCCTTTGTCTCGCTCTTTATCTTGCTGTCTATCAAGAAGATATGTATACCTTCAGGCATAAAATCCTTTTCCAGAATCTTTACTTTTTTATCCTCAGTGAGGATGAACGGCTTGCCGAGATAACATTGCAGAGGGTCGAGGCCTGAGCTGCTGCCGTGGAAACAGTTTTCCATGTCGCCGAGGAACTTCTTAAGCATTATCAGGTCGTCAATCTCTTTTGATTTGAAACGGTCGTAAACGGCTGCTGTCAATGCGCCCGAACTGCCGACGCCGTAACCTGAAGGGATGCAGGAGTCAAGGAAGAGACCTTTCTTTAACTCCGCTCTAAACTTTTGAATATCAATATGTTCAGCAAAATACTCATCTTTTTCGAGATAGTTGGCGAAGGCGTGAAGGCTACGATTTGAGGAGTAGTTTTTCTTGCCATGGTTGCGCCAGATATAATCCCAGTGCGACTCGCCGGTATAGAGAGGCATGAGCAGAGCCGGTGATCCGAAAATCATTGAATATTCACCAAAAAGAATGACTTTACCGTAGTATTTTTTTATTTCCATGTTATTTTATTTTTCGTTTTTAACTACATCGTCAATACATTGATTATCATGACAATACTGCAACAGCTCATCGGTTATGAAGCATTTCACTTCATTGGCGCAGGCATCGGGATAGAGCAGATGCACGTTAGGACCTGCGTCGAGTGTAAAGCAAGCCTGGAGCTTCGTCTCATGCCGGAACTCGCGCACCTTATCGATGATTTTCAATGTGTTAGGCTCCATCAGCTTGTAAGGCGGATTTGACGTTGCCATCAGCTCATGCAGCTGCAGCGCTTCAGATTCAGCAATCTGGACAAACGTCTCGAGGTCGCCGTTTTTCAGCACTTTCAGCAAACGCTCGGTGTTTTCGCGAGCGGTTTTATATCGCTGTTCCGCCTTCGGGTGGCCGTTCATGAGCGAATGACCGGCACGCGACGATACGCTTTTTTCTTTGTTTGAGACGATGAGGATGCTGTCGTGATACGTTTTGAAAACAGGAGCCACCATGTTGGCCAGCGACATCGCATAATCATCGGAACTGTCTGGAACTGAAGGCGTTGCGCCCCATAAGGACATTACCGGGAACACGGAGCGTGCCGCGCTTCCTGACGCGAGACGGGACAGGAATGAGGCTTTGCGCATGTCGAGAGGTGTGGCATCGTGGCTTACGGCTTTTTCGATTTGGAGAAGGCATAAAACCAAAGCACTCATCGATGCGGCACTTGATGCGATACCTGATGAATGCGGGAACGAGTTACTGCTCTCGACTTCGAGATCGAGGCCTTTTAAAAATCCAAAATATTGCTGATTTTCAGCGAGATACTTCTCTATTTTCTCTTGAAACTTCGGTGACTCCTTGCCTTCAAAAAGGAAATGCAAAGCATAATTTTCAGAGCCATTTTGCCTGCATTTTATCTTGGTATCGGTGCAACAGCGGCTCAAAGTGAAACTTATCGAAGGATTGTTTGGCAGCTGGTTGCCATGTTTGCCCCAATATTTCACTATGGCGATGTTTGAAGGAGAAACCGCAGAAACTGAAAACCCGTTCATATTCAATTTTGTTTCAATTATGATGCAAAATTAATGATTTTTTTAATTCAAAATATATTAAAATTTAATTATTTACGTTATTTTTGTATCGTTTTAATCATTATCACCATGAAAAGAATACAACTATTCGCTATGATAGTCGCTTTTGCGGCGGTTTTGACCTCGTGTATGAACAAAAAAGTGGAGCAGCGCAAGGATCGTTCGGTCGGCGGCACATCTGAAATTTTGTTTGTCACACAAAACGATGAACAATGGAATGGCCAGATGGGACAGGCGGTTCGCGATTTCTTCGAGGTTGAGCAGTATGGGCTTCCGCAGCCTGAAAAGACATATCGTGTGGCGCACATCAACATCAACGCGCTCAACGATATGTTCAAGAAACACCGCAACCTCATCATAGGCGAGATAGTGCCCGAGCTTGCCAACCCTATCATCGAGACGCAGGAAGACTGGCAGTCTTCGCCTCAATATGCCATGAAAATAAAGGCAAAAGACGCTGAATCATGGATTAAAGTGTTTGATACTCAGAAAGATGCGTTAAAAAAGATATTTGACAAGAATGAGCGCGCGCGTTTCATGGACTTCTTCCGTCCGATGGCTAACGTTCAGGTAATGGAGGCTCTGAAAAACACCTACGGCCTCACCATGACGATACCCGAAGGCTATTATATCGCCGTAAACAACGACTATTTCACCTGGATCAGAAAAGAAGAGGTTGACAAGAGTTTCGGCTTGATAATCTATCAGTTACCTTACAAGAGCACTGACGATTTCAGCGAAGAGAATATCATAAAAAGAAGCGATTCTGTCACTAAGAAATACATCCCCGGACCGACTGACGGCAGCTATATGGTTTTGGATAAGGAATTCATCAAGCCGGTTTTCCGTGTCGTTGAAGACTTCCCGGCAGGTTACGCCATTGAGATGCGCGGACTGTGGAAGACTGAAGGCGAATTCATGGCAGGGCCTTATGTCTCGTACACTTTTGTCAATCCACAAGCCAACAGAATTACCACAGTCGAGGGATTCATCTACTATCCAAACAAGGCGAAACGCGACCTGTTGAGACAGCTCGAGACCATTATCTGGAGCTTAAAGTTTTAGTTTCTGACCGGCTTTTAACTCGTCGCTTTTCAAGTTGTTTTTCTTCCTGATGTAATCGACTGTCACGTTGTATTTCTTGGCGATTTTTGTAAGATTATCGCCTGATTTCACTGTGTAGACAGTGTCGCCCGAAGTCTTAGGCTGCGACGTAGTCGTCTGCTTCTCTGGCGGATAAACCTTCAGCTTCTGTCCGACCTTGATGGTGTTGGATTTCAAGTTATTCCATTTCTTTAAGTCGGTGACCGAGCATTTGTATTTCTGAGCGATCTTGCCTAAAGTCTCGTTATTCTGCACCACGTGTATGGTCTGCGTCGTCGAGCGTTCGACAGGTTTGGCGTTGCCTGCCTGTGCCATTGGAGCGCCAGAGCTATATACGATGAGCTTCTGCCCTATCCTCAGGTTGTCGGATTTCAGGTTATTCCACGACCTAAGCTGTTTAACGCCAACGTGATATTTCTTTGCGATTGCGCTAAGATTCTCACCTTTCTTTACGATATGCACACTACGATCGGAGATCTGTTTCATCTGTTCCTGCAGTTTCTCCTTATCGATGCCGCTCTTTGTCTTGAAAGCATACAGTTCTTTCTCCTTATCGATATAATCGCCAACGTATTTCTCAGGAATCTGGAGCACCAGAGGCTTTTTATCAGTTGCCGGGATTATAGATTTCGTGTACTGAGGGTTGAAAAACTTGATATCATCCATCGGGATGCCGAGCATCTCGTTAAGTTGGTCGAAATGCAGAGCGTCGTGAACCATCACGGTATCGATTCCTGTCTTGATGATGCCCGGGTCAAGCGGGCAGATGTTATGCTCGGCAGGATAATTCATCACGTAGTTGACAGCAATAAAAGCCGGCACATAACCACGTGTCTCTTTAGGCAGATAAGGCCAAATTGCCCAGTAATTCTTGATACCTCCGGCTCTGCGGATAGCTTTTTTCACGTTTCCCGCGCCAGAGTTATACGCCGCAAGAGCCAAAAACCAGTCGCCGAACATGGTGTAAAGATCGTTGAGATGCTGGCATGCCGCTTCTGTCGATTTCAGCGGGTCGTAGCGGTCGTCGACAAGCGTGGTGACGTTGAGTTTATAGACTTTTCCGGTTGCGTACATGAACTGCCAGAGGCCTTTAGCGCCAGCCCAAGAGCCTGCGCGAGGGTTCAAAGCCGACTCAACGACAGCCAGATATTTCAACTCGAGAGGCATGTTATATTTGTCGAGAGTCTGCTCAAAAAGAGGAAAATAAACATCAGCCAAACCAAGAATTCGCTCGGTTTTATCGCGTTTTTGAACAGCATACACATCGATAAATGACTTCACGTGTTTGTTATAGACAAGTTCGATGGTGGTGTTGCGGTTCAACTCCTCGATACGCTGGGCATAAACGCTGTCCGGAAACGTCGGGATATATCCCGGAGGATAATTGCAAGTGTTTTCGAGACTATTTTCAAAATATGGTATAACTTTAAGAGTATCAATCATTTCCAACATATCGAAAGACTCGTCGACTATGCCTTTACCGGAATTCTCGTCATCAAACATTTTTTGAATCTGCTCTTGTATGCTATCCGGAAGACTAGGGTTAATCGAATCCAGTTCAAGGGCGTCATCAAGGATTGACATGTCGATTGAGTCGTTCAAAATACGCTGATTGGCGACAATTGTGTCACTAATAGTATCGCCAATTTGGGCAAAAACCAAGAAAATCAATAAGATACAGTTCATTTTCAATATTTTTTACATTGCAAAATTACAAAAAATTTCAATAAAAATAACGTATATATTCAACAAATAAGTATCTTTGCACCCTAAAAATTAATATTTGAAATTAATCTTTAAACAATGAAAAAAATATTATTCGGTTTGGTTGCTTTTGCTTTGGTTTTAAGCATGAAAGTGAACGCTCAGGAGAATACCGCTCCTGATTGGAAGAGATGGCATTATCTCTCTGAGGAAGAAATGAATACGCCTGTCAGGGCTGTGAATTTCGTTGAAACTGATCCGCCTGCGGGTACTCCACGTTTTGTGGCTGAATTTGAGCCAATGCAGGGCGTTATGATCCGTTACCCTCTCGGAATTCCTACAAGTTTGGTTGTTCAGTTGGCCAACAACTGCCACGTCTACTGCATCGTTTCATCGTCACAGCAGGGCAGCGCCCAGAACTCATTCCAGAGTGCAGGCGTGAACATGAGCAATGTGACTTGGGTTAATGCAGCAAGTGATTCATACTGGGTTCGCGACTACGGTCCGTGGTACATCTTTGAGGACAGACACCCGGCTATCGTTGATAACATCTACAACCGTCCGCGTCCTAACGATGACAATATGTCGGGCGTGTTCGCCAACTTCTGGCAGATTCCGATGTACGGCATGAACCTCGAGCACACAGGCGGAAATATGATGGAAGACGGTCGTGGCCATGGTGTTAGCGACAACCTCGTGCTTCAGGAAAACGGCAACAACGAGACAAATGTCCGCAACAAGATGCGTGATTATCTCGGCATCGACCCATATCATATCACCATCGACCCTCAAGGCGATTACATCGCACACGTCGACTGCTGGGGCAAGTACCTCGCACCTGATAAGATTTTGATTGCACAGCTGCCGTCAAGCAGTTCACAATACGCTCTGTATGAGCAAGTTGCAAACTATTTTGCAACCACCAACTGCTGCTGGGGCTATCCATACCAAGTGTATCGTGTTCAGGAACCAGGCGGAAGCACTCTCGCACCATACACTAACTCATTGATTCTTAACAAGACAGTGTATGTACCAATGGGCAGCAACACCACATATAACAATCAGGCCATCCAGGTTTACCAAGAAGCAATGCCAGGTTATGAAATCATTGGCGTTACCAATAACGACTACTATATTTCTTGGGAAAACACCGACGCTCTGCACTGCCGCACCCGTGGTGTTATGGACTTCGGCATGCTCTTCGTCGACCACAGAGACGTGCTGCACGGTGAGGAAGATTGGCAAGCTACATATCCAGTGGTGAGCAAGTTCATCGCATACAGCGGCGAGGCTTTAAAACAGGATTCACTCCTTGTTTATTATAGCATCAATGGTGGAGAATATCAAGTATCTCATATGACAGCTACTGGTGAACCGGACGAATATGTTGGATACATCACTGGTTTTGAAAGCGGTGATGAGGTTGACTACTATGTTTTCGGTGCAGATGAGTCAAATCATCGTTACACACAGCCAGTGTTTGCCGAGTTGGATCCTCACCATTTCACTGTGGGGAGCTACAATCCTTCAGGCGAGCTGGTGATTACTCCTGAATCTTTGCGGATAGAAGACGTGAATCAGGAAGTTTCGTTCTTTATTATCAATGAAAAGAATGAAGATGTTGTGATTGAGAGTTTTGATGTAGATTGTTCATTTGGAAATAATAAGTATCTGACAATCAACTACGACGCACTTCTTCCATACACCCTAACTCCTGGAAGTTCACTTGAAGTGACCGTTGGTCTCGGAACAATTCCGATTTTACCAAAGGGTTATGTCGAGGCGGATATCTACATCACCACATCGGAAGGCATTAGAACCGTGATGGTTGAAATATTGGATACCGCTATTGACAGTGGGCTCTATACAGACGAGACTGTTTATTTTATGGACGAACCATATTTAACGATAGGAGTCAGAAACGGCAATACTGGTTCGAACACCCCAATTGAGATTACTGCAATTACGGAAGAAAGTCCAACTGGTTTGAATTATTTGATTATTGAACCTTCACACGACTTGCCTTATTCTTTATCTGCCGGTGAAGACCTGTTGATAAATCTGGGCATCAACACTATTGTAAAAGACGAGGCTTTGCGCACGGAAGTTACGGTTCATTCAGATCAAAACACGGTAACATTTGGTATTTATATCGATGGATCCTTATTAAACGTCACTGAGATTTCGTCTGAAACCAATCTCTATCCTAATCCGATGAACGACGTTTTGCATATCGAAGGCGTCGCCGTTCAAGATGTGACCATCTTCAACGCTGTCGGCCAGCAGGTGCTGTTTGTTGAGAACACCAACGAGATCAACGTCGCAGATTTGAGTGAAGGCTTGTACTTCGTGAGAATCAACGACAAGAGAGGGAATAGCGTGGTTAAGAAGATCGTGAAAAATTAAAGTGTGAAGTTTGAAGTTTGGAGTGTGAAGTTAACTTCAAATTTCACACTCCAAACTTCAAACTAAAAAATTAAAAAAATTTGTTGTGCGTATAAAAAATTAATGTATTTTTGCAGCGCAATTGAGGTCGGGTTCTACTAACGGTTAGGTAACGACACTCTCACTGTCGAAATAAGGGTTCGATTCCCTTACCCGATACGAAAAAGCACCGAAGATTCGGTGCTTTTTTTGTTTTTATGAAACTTTTTTCTATCTTTGTACCCGAAAAATCATTTAAATCATGAAAAAAATATTCTTATCTCTCGTTTTGGCATTGGTGGTCTTATCAGCTAAGTCACAAGATTTTTCGGCAGTTTGCGAAACAGGACAGACTCTCTATTACACTATTTCTGATAAGGCAAACCATCAGGTAACAGTCGTTGCTCCCAGCGAGGATCCGGACTATCCATGGAGCGGATTTACTGCGCCCTCGGGAAAAATTATAATTCCTAATACAGTGACAAACAACGGCGTTGAATATGTTGTCACAAGAATTGGTTATGAAACGTTTAAAGGCTGTGGTATAACCGAATTGACTATTCCAAACACAGTAATGATTATCGACTATTATGCTTTTGAGGAATGCTACAGATTGAAAGAACTATTCATCCCAAGCTCGGTGGCAGAAATAGGCGACAGGGCCTTCAGCAGATGCGATAGTCTCGAAAAAATAGAAATTGACCCTAAAAACCTGTTCTACGACTCAAGAGACAACTGCAACGCCATCATCAAAACAGAAACCAACACATTGATTTGTGGATGCAAAAACACTGTTATTCCAAACAGCGTAACCGAAATCTTCCAATGGGCTTTCTATTTTTGTGAAGGGATAACCTCTGTTGATATTCCTAATTCAGTGACTAAAATAGGCAGTTCGGCTTTCGATTATTGCAAAGACCTTAAAACCGTCACATTTTCTAATTCGTTGAAAGTCATCAGTGGTTGGGCTTTCGCCAGTTGCGAAAATCTGACGGAAATAACAATACCGAATTCTGTCAAAGAAATAGGCGGAAACGCTTTCAGCGGATGCCAGAGTTTAAAATCATTGACTTTGTCTAACTCTTTGAAAAAAATCGAAGGATGGACTTTCAAAGATTGTGTCGCCTTGGAAGCAGTTATCATCCCAAATTCTGTAACTTCCATTGACAATGACGCTTTTGCAGGATGCACCAGTCTGAAATCACTGACAATTCCAGAATCGGTCACCTCCATCTCAGGCAGGTCGTTCGCAGGATGCTATAACTTGGAAAAAATAACAGTCGCACCTGGAAATACAAAATATAATTCAAACAACAATTGCAATGCGGTGGTCACAAACGACGGCTATTTTATTTTAGGATGTAAAAATTCGGTAATACCGGAAGGGGTGATTTGTATTACAAACCATGCCTTTTCAGGATGCAGCGGTCTGACACAAATAACCATTCCTAACACCGTAAAATATATTAACCACAACGCTTTCGTCGGTTGCTCCGGACTGACAGAGATAGTGATACCGAGTTCTGTAACTTATATTGAGGGTAATGCTTTCGGAGACTGTATCGGACTGAAATCACTGGTGCTTCCGGAAAGCATAAAATATATCAATAACAGTTTCAACGGATGTAGCGGTTTAGAGACTTTAACAATTCCAAACTCTGTAATAAAAATTTACAATGGAGCTTTCAGTGGGTGCAGCAGCCTGAAAACACTAACGATTCCGAGTTCGGTGTCAAAAATTGAAAATAGAGCTTTCAGCGGATGTAACGGACTGGAAAAGATAGTCGTCGACCCAGAAAACCAGAAATACGACTCAAGAAACAACTGCAACGCCATTATTGACAAAGAAAACAATGAATTGATTTTAGGCTGCCGCAATACTATTATTCCGAACGATGTTACCAGCATAGGCGATGAGGCTTTCAGTGGTGAGATCGGCAAAATAACCATACCGGCTTCGGTAAAGATGATCAACGACATTGCGTTTTGGGAGTGCGTAAAAACCGTTACAGTGCATGCCACTACACCTCCTGAGCTGGGAATAAATGTTTTCTATGAAGTGTATTCTCCTTGGGGAGAGAAGGTGAGCGACGAACATCAAAATGAATATAAACTCATCGTCCCTTGTGGTTGTAAACAGGCTTATGAAGAGTCTGAGTGGGGCTCTTATTTCCCGAATATCATAGAAGATTGTAAATAATCTATTCTGTCACGTAAGGATTGTTTCGTTTTTCGTCTCCGATTCTTGTTTGCGGACCGTGACCGCAATAACAAATTGTGTCATCTGGCAGCTGATAAAGCACGTCGCGTAGACTTTTTTCTATTGTGGAATAGTTGCCTCCAGGAAGGTCACAGCGTCCAATTCCCCTATAAAATAAGGTGTCGCCAGTGAAGACGATGCCGTCTTTTTCATCATAGAAACAGATATGTCCTGGAGCGTGACCAGGGGTGAATAAGACCTTTAACTCATCATCGCCAATCTTGGTAATATCGCCGTCGTTGAGGTCTTTTGTCGGATTTAGGCAACGGTCTTGAGTGAAATTGATTCCGAAAGCGGCGGCGTAAGCCCACACCTTGTCATAAAACGGCTTTTCGATTGGATGCGCAGCCAGTTCAACATGATATTTTTCAGCAAGCACTTTATTTCCCATCACATGGTCAATATGCGAGTGAGTGTTGAGCAACATCAATGGTTTCAGACCATTTTTGTCGATATAATCCAAAATCTGTTTGTCCTCATAAGGCTCAAGATTACCTGCATCGATGATGACGCACTCCTTTTTTTCGTTGTAAACGATATATGTATTGACTTGTATCTGATTGAAAATAAATGTCTTAACGGATAACATGCTAATCAACTTTAAGTAATGAAACCACTTCGTCGGTGTTAATCATATTCATGCATTTGAAATGTCCTTTCGGGCATTTTTTGTAGCCGAGTTTTGAACATGGACGGCATTTCAGGTTTTTCACCTCGATGATATGATTAGGTATATCTAGCTTTTCGGGATAATACTGATACATTCCAAATTCCGGAACGGTGTTGCCCCAAACTGAGACCATCGGTTTGTGCAGCGCCGCCGCGATGTGCATCATTCCTGTGTCGCCAGTAAGCACAGCCTTCGCCATCTTGATGATTGAGGCCGACTGTTCGATATTCAGCATTCCAACTGGATTCCAAACATTCTCCCCTACCGCGTCGGCGATGACCTTAGCGCGTTGCATATCGCCAGGACCGCCTAGCAAAATCACCGGTTCGTCAAGCTTTTCGATGATTTCTATGACTTTTTCGGCTGGCATCACCTTGGTGTTGTAGCTTCCGCCAACCGCTATAGCATAGAAGCCGTTGCGGAATTCCTCAGGGATGTCAGGTTCCTGCATCATATTTGTCTCAGAGATATAAAACTCAAGTCCACGACCATCGTTTTTAACACCAAGCTCCTCGACCGCCTCGAAATACCTGTCGACAATGTGGCAATCTGGTAACTTATTGATTTTGAAGGTGGTAAGCAGCATTTTTTTGAAATCCAGCTTGTGGAACGAATGATGCTCGCAACCTAAAGCGAAGCAAACCCGCTTTGAGCGGTTATTCTTCTGTAAATCAACGACATAGTCGTATTCTTCCTTCTTCAACTCCTTTATCGTCTCACGGATGGAATTGGAATATTCTATGGTCTTGTCGACATACGGATTGTTATGCGACAGACTGGCGAATTTATCTTTCGTAAGTACATGAAGCTCAACGTCATCGTCCAACTGACGTTTGATACAGCGGATTACCGGAGTGGTCAGGACAATGTCGCCGATAGAGCTGAAACGGATGAGTAATATCTTCATTATTTAGAATTTTTTTGTGACTGTATAACGGCTAACTCCCTTATAATCAACAGCATCATGATCTTTGAGGAATAATATTTCAGCGTCATTCGCGGTAAATTCGGTGTTTTCTATACCGATGCAGCGACCTTTTGCCCATTTTTGCATATAGCTGTTGAGTGACACCGTGTAAACCTTCTCAGGATCAACAGGTTCGCCGTTTTCGAGATATGCCTTGGCATTGATAAAGCCGTTTTGTCCATCATCTGAATGGATGTAGTCGATGGTGTATGTGATGCCTGAAACATGAGTGCAATCGCCATCTTCTGTCGAGGCCACATTCAGGAATTCCTCAATCTGACGACCAGTCATCTTTGCTATAACCAATTCATTATCAAATGGATCAAGAGCAAAGATATCAGCTTTTGTCAAGTCGCCGCAATGCAAACTGTCGAGGCGGACGCCACCAGGATTCTGCATTCCTATGTCGGTTTTGGTGATGTAACGAACCGCGTCAGCCATGAAAGCTCCGAGAGCGTCCCAACCGTCAAACTGAGTTTTGGCAGTACCTAAAACGGTATGAAATTCCGGATTGGCATAGTAGCCGTCGACTTCTTTCCGAATATCGGTATCAACCTTTGTAACTTTCTTAATATCAATAACTTGTGATTCTTTAGAGGCGACTTTACCATTTTTAAACTTTATCTTGCTCACTGTCGCGTATGTGATGTATGACTTTGATTGGGTATAAAGCACTCCGTCATCAAAGGTTTTTGTGTATAAGTCATGCGAATGACCGCCAATCACCATGTCAAACTCAGGATATTGCTCGGAAAACTTGGTCTCTTCCGGCAGACCGCAATGTGAAAGGAGGATAAAAACATCGCAGCTGTCTTTCAGGTGCAGATAGTCACCAATCACATCCTCGGCCGGCTTGAAATCGACATTTTTCATGTTTTTCTCATGTGAGCTAGGCTTTCCTTGGTTCTCTGTCTCTATCATCCCAAGCAAGATGACCTTGATGTCATTGCCGTCGATTTTGCGTGTAATCGTCACGTATGGCGGCAGTTGCAAATCAGGATAAGCGGTAAAATAAGCATTTGCGCAGATCACAGGGAACTTGGTGGTGTTAACGAAATACCTCAGTCCGTCGATATTTCCGTCAAATTCATGGTTACCGAGTTCCGACACATCAAAACCTAACTCATTCATTATGTTTATCATAGGGAAATTAGGCTGACCAGGGAATTTGTCATTGTAAGGGTTTCCGGTACGGTTGTCACCGGCACTAACGATGATAAGTTCCGGGTATAAATTGCGCAGACTGTCAACCACGAAAGCGAGTTTCGGCATATTCTCGATCTTTCCGTGCATATCGTTGACCGAAAGAATCACCAGCTCTTTCTGATTGTTCGAATTGTTAACATTTTTTGGCTGTTTTACAGCGCAAGAAACCAGCAACACACTGATTAGCAATACGTTAAATATCTTTTTCATAGTATTAGATTATGTTCGTTAAAAATTATTTCAACCGCTGTCTCGTATTCATCCAAGTGATTGACTTTCTTCACCTTACGCCAAACATTCTGCGGATCGTCGAAGATATTCATCATATATTTCCACAGCTCCTTCATGCTGCCGATAATTTTCGGGCTTCCTCCGGCGTGACGCAGACGATTGATGTACAAATCGACCACGAAATTGTGCAGTCGTTGTTTTTTATCTGACTGATTATCAATGTTTTTAATTTGTTCCGCAAGAAATGGATTGGTTAACAAACCTCGACCCAGCATAATATCAGAGGATAAAACCGATAAGTCTGATAAGGCAGATACGATAGTGTTGTAATAATCAATTGTGAAAATGTCGCCGTTGTATACCAGTGGTTTGTTGATTAACGGAATCAATTTGACGAATTTTTCGAGCGAAGCCTCACCGGTGTACATCTGTTTTCCGATGCGAGGATGAATTATTATCTCGCTGAAATTCAATGCGCTGAAGGTGTCGATAAAAGCGTAAATCTCTTCATCATCATAATAACCGAGGCGGCATTTAATGCTGAATTTTATTCCATCTATGCCTTCAAAGACATCGTTTAACATTTTTATTGTACGAATCGGATCAGCCATGAGTCCGCAGCCGCGCGTTTTGTTGGCGACACGAGGAAACGGGCATCCCATATTGAGGTTAAACTCAGGGTATCCCATTGACTTACATTGATTTGCAAATCGCACAATCTCTTCGGCTGTATTGCTTAAAATCTGCGGAACTACGGTGTTCACATCATTGAACTCAGGGCTTATCTCTTCGCCACGCAGACTTTTCGAGTTATCTTTCTGTATTCCTGTGAAAAACGGCGTATAATACTTGTCGATACCGCCAAAATGCTTCTTGAAAACATTGCGATAAACCACATCGGTAATACCTTGGAATGGTGCGAGGCTCAGCATTTTGAACGTTTTTTGATGATTAGACGCACCACAGTCAAAGCGGCAAGCAGAGCTGTCAGGAAGACTGAGATTTTATAGATATAATCGCCGTAACTGACGTAAAATGTCAGTTTATCGTTGGATTTAATGCTGTTTCGCAAAGCTGTTTGCTCCCAATATTTGCTTTGCTCAACGATGTCGCCTCGCTGGTTGATAAATCCCGAAATGCCAGTGTTTGCTGAACGCGCGATGCTTCGACGTGTCTCTATGGCACGTAGTTTTGAGAACTCGAGGTGTTGCTTGTGACCTGGCGAGTTACCCCACCAACCGTCGTTGGTGATTACAAAAAGCATATCGGCGCCTTTTTTCACAAACTCAGTGACATATCCGCCAAACACCGATTCGTAGCATATCAGAGTGCCAACTTTATGATTGTCAAACGATAACACTCTGGCTTCGGTGTCTTTTTTCAGTGTACCAACGGTGCCACCAAGATCGAGAGCGCTGTCTTTAAGCATTCGCAGTATCCACCACGAAGGCATAGCCTCGGCACCAGGTGTAAGTCGTGACTTATGATAAATCTGAATAGAGTCTTTCGTGATTAAAGTAGCCGTGTTATATGCGTAAAAATACTTGTCGATATAATCAAATCTTCTGGCGGCGAAGTCGTTTTCAGAGCCTTCTGGGGCTAATCCCAAGGCACTGATGCCAATCACATAACAAGTCTTCGGGTAATCAGCGATAAAACGTCGTAATTCTCTGATTGAGTAGTACTTATCTATTCTATCAAGCCATACATTCTCTTGTATTGCCGACTCTGGGCTAACCACAAAACGAGTGTTTTCAGTCATCATAGGAGCGGCTACCGAGAGGTTTCTTTCCATGATTTCGCGCGGCATGAGAGAGAATTCCTCTTCGTAAGGATCGAGGTTAGGTTGAACCACAACGATTTCAACGTCGGTGCCTTGCTCTTCATAGCAAGAATATTGTATTTTACTGACAATTAATGGTACAAATAAGACTACTAAGACGTATATGATGTATAATTTGCTATAATTATTCAGCAATTTATACACCAAAATATTTGCCAGCAACACCCAGATGGTGCCGCCAGCGATGCCTGTAACAGAGTACCATTGCACCCAAGTATGATAGTGCGAGAACACGTTACCGAGGTTGAGCCAAGGCCAGTTAAGCTGCCAGTTGAAATGCAGGTATTCAAAGGCTAACACAAAGATTATCAATATGTAATAACCTTTCTTATTGTCGTAAAGACGCGTTTTTACGAAATGATAAGCCCAGAAAACACAAGTCATGAAGAGGCTGTTAAGCACTATCATAGCGATGGTTCCGGCTGCTGTCGTCTTCCAAACCCACCATGTCGTGAGAGCGTTCCATATCAGGAAAGCGATGGAGGAAATCCAAAAAGAATAGCCTCTATCTTGAAGATACAAAAGCGGGATGAATGCCACGAAAGCGAGAGGCACAAGACCTCGCACGGGCCATGCGGCGGCGATCAGAAGACCGCTCAGCACAGCCAAACCCACTTTCGTAATAGTCTTCATCACTTGATTCTCAACAGTTTAGACATCTTACAACTATCATCCATGAAGACGATTGAGGCGTTGGCGTTACGTTCTATTTGGTTGATACTCTCTTCGAAAAGCTCGCATATCTGCGCCACGTTGCGCATATTAATAAAAGGTGCGAAATTCTTTGTGAAGTTCTTCTCGTCGGTTGGAAGCATCACATCATCAGGCATATTATTGTTGAACAACAGCGAGTTATGGAAGATATTCAGGCCATATTCAAGAAATTCCTTTTGTTTCTCGCGACCTAAAGGTTTGATGTCATTAGCAACGAAATCGATTAGTTCCGGCAGCGCGCCTTTGAAACAGTAGCGCATCCATTTCTGGAACGTGTCGGCATAAAGCTTCTCATCCTCCTGATCTTTAGCATAATGCCGGGCCAGAATCCAGTTACCGTCAGAAAGCGTTGCAGCGTCGTAGGCTTCTTGTTCAGTGCACCCAAAGCGTTGCATAAGCGCGTTTTGCGTCTCTTTCAGCCCCAATTTAGGCACCTTGACCATCACACAACGCGAGCGTATTGTGGTGAGCAGCTCTTCCTGATGCTCCGCGATGAGGATAAACAGCGTTTTCTCTGGCGGCTCCTCGATTAGTTTCAGTAACTTATTGGCACTCTGCGTATTAAGTTTCTCAGCCATCCAAATGATAGCAATTTTATACTCACTCTCATATGCTTTGAAGCTCAGTTTCCGCATTATAGTGGCGGCGTCACGAACGTTGATGATGCCTTGTTTATTCTCAATCTCTAGTTTGTTATACCAATCTGACAAATCGGCATATCCTTGACAATCAGTGAGATAGTCACGCCAATCGGTGATAAACAGATCTGATTCCGGATTTTGTTTCACCTCTTTGTTTGTAGCCGTCGGGAACACAAAATGCAGGTCGGGATGTGTGAGCGTCATAAATTTCTTACACGACGGACAAACACCACAACTATCTGATTCTGAACGATTTGTACAGTTGATATATTGAGCGTAAGCTAGTGCCAAAGGCAGTTTTCCACATCCTTCGGGACCCAAAAACAGCTGGGCATGCGACACACGACTGTCTCTAACGCTCTGAATCAGGCGTTTTTTCAAGTCGTCATGGCCGATGATGTCAACAAAAAGCATTATCTCTTAACGATTTTTGTCGTTGTTAATTCACCGTTCTTATCCAGAATTCTCACGAAATAAATGCCGCTTGTCAGATCAGCGATATTGATTGATTCTGAATCATTTACATCTTTCAATACTATTCTCATGCCGATGCTGTTGTAAATCTCGACAGTCTGAATATCAGCACCTTTCACGTAGATCACGTCATTCGCAGGGTTAGGATAAATTGCCACATCATTGCTGTCAAGCACAGTTTCCACGCTGAGAATCATTGAGTTACCCGGGAATGTTATGTCATCGATCCAGCAGATATTATCCGCGACACTACCGCTTTGAGCCGTGTAATAACATAATTTGATATTGTGCTCGCCTGCAAGCAAACTGATTGAATATGACGTCCAATCATGGTCTCCGTAAAGCATATCTTTAACAGTGCCATCAACATAGATAATAATAACGGCTCTATGATGTTTGATATTCATCTTATAATAGAAAACAAACTCGCCGTCGGTGGTGTTTTCCATATCGATAACCAATGAAGCCGACTGATGGTTGCCAAGTTCAGGTGACTGAGCGCTGTAAACGCCATTATGTGCTTCAGCATCAGTGATAAACCATTGTCCTTCACCTTCATGTTTCCAGTTCAAATGTGAGAAATCGCCCGATTCAAAGTCTTCTTTCACCGTTCCGACTGTCAAAACGATGTTTTTATCCGATGAGTATTGACCTGTTATAGCGCTGACATTAATTCTGATGATAGTGCCGTCTGGGGTATTTTCATCGATTTTTATCTCGATAGCCTCCTCAAACTCATCGCCAACGGCAAGATTGTCGATATGCGTGTCGTTACTGACAAATGAAAGGTATTCCGATTCAAAACTTCCGTGGAGATAAGCGGTTTCAGCTACATAATGACCACTATTCTTACCCGAAGCGACAAGTCTGAATGTCTCTCCCGGATCGAGGAAGCCATTCATGTTACCAGTAGCTTCTTCATATGTCAACTCATTGATTGTCAACACCGGAGCATATGCCTGGAAGAACAGGTTGCTGTTCCACACATTGATGCCGTCGGTGCAGGTCATGACAAAATCGACATACGTCCCGTCAGGGATATTATTTGCCACTTCAATATCGAAAGCGTCAGCAATCATTATTGATTCGCCAGCGTTAACAGTGCCAATATCCACCGTTGATTTCGACATGGTCACAAAGTCTGACGATGTTGTCAAGGTAGCTGTCACATTATTCGCGTCTACAGTGCCTGCGTTTTTGAAATCGACATCCATCGATATGCTTGTTCCGAACACGAAATCTCCATGAATATCAACATCTTGAGGATAAACATAAGCTGTGTTGTTGTCGATTCCTATGATATTTATAGTTTGTGGCCATGCGTTAGGTCCGGTGACGATAAGTTGCAGAGTATCAGCGACATCGAGAGCACTTTCGAAGTCAACGTCCGCATGTCCGTTGTCATCGGTCAAGCCATAAGCCAACAGTTCGCCGTTATGGAATATGCTGCAGCGGAAATTGCTTTGTGCCTCACCACGTTTTGTGATTGTGACAGGCGTCGTCGTTGTTCCGAGCGTCAATGCTGAAGCATAGCTCACCTCAGGACGGAAAGGCTCGTCAAGCCAAGGGCACACCGCCACATCTCCCAAGATATTGATATCGTAGATATTCCAACGCAATGCGCCATTATCGCCCCACTCTGATACGACATAAGGAGCGGTCATAATTTTCATCATAACGAAGGCTGTTCCTATATAAGGAAGGCGGTCGTTATAGTAGGCGTCGACAAATTCACGATGCAGGTGAGCCGCCATACCGTCACCCCACGGCACATACCAACCATAGCGCGAATTACCTGTGGTTGCGACAAATCCCGTGGATATGTTGACCAAACGTTCCAGCATACAAGTGTGGGTAAAGTCACCGCAGATGCAACCGTGTGAGTGGAAGAAGTTATAGTTGTGATGTACACCGTCGAGCTGTGCGAAAGAGTTGTCATCGGTAGTGTTCACATACCATCCTGCCACGTAGTCGGTGTTAGCGTGACCCACGTGATGCACATACTGGCCACCTGCCGCATTTATCTCATTTTTAAACCATTTTCCAGACCAAGGTTTTGAACCTGTTTCATAAACCTTTGTAAAATTATAGTCTGCAGGAATGCCGACGGTGGTATAGTCATAATCACTTGAGCCGCCGATGAGACGTTCAAGGTCGGTACTGCCATAGTAGCCGTCGCCGAGATGCTCAGCACCTAGAACCACGTCATGGAACTCGCCGAGAACCGGATTGGCCTGATACTCCAACGTCTTGTGCATCATGTTGTTAAACTGTGTCTCGTTGTTGAAAGGCATACGGCCTATTGCAAGTTCAGGATAAAGATCGTCCTCACCTACCTCACCCCAACGATCGTCGTTATCATCGTTCCAGGTGCCGTCGAGGCAAACGAAATACATATCTGCAGGGAGATTATCCTCTTCCTCTTCTGTAGCTTTACACCACAAGGCACGCCATGGCACAACGTTGGAATCGCCGCCGAGAAGCACCATCATAATGCCTTCATTTTCATACTCTTGCGTTATATAAGTACGCATTTTCTCAGCGTTATCGCGACCATCGTAGTTGGCGAGGATGTCTTCCAATGAAGTGACATGGGTGCGGAGACCGCGAGCCTCATAGAAAGCCACGTATTCGTCAAAATGCGACACCCATTCCTGTGGAGTGATGACCAAAAGTTCATATCCGCTTATTGTGCGTGCTCTTGTTTTATACTGCTGCACCGCCTCCGGGTTCTGCGCGAGACGTGCCACGCGTTTCTCCACTTCAGGCGTCATCCAGACTTTTGAGCTTCTGTCTGTTCTCGAAGCGGTCAGGTTGATGGTGACGGTCACAGACTGCGCGTAAGATACCTTTCCAGTGGCAGGCACGTATCTCACAGGCGTGAACTGTGCGACAGCAAACGAGCAACCGTTGAGATACTGAGTGTTCACTTTAGAAAACGTGTTTTCAGGATATACGCTTTCTGAACGGTAAAAATCCTCGTTTTTCTCAAATACCAATGGCTTTGTCGACGACAGCGGGCGTGCCGGCTGTTTCGGCATGAGGTTGTAAGTGCCTTCAAGCTCGACAAAGTCGGAATACTCCACTGTAATGTTTTGAGCCTCAGTGTTTTGAGGCAACAGCAGCGACACCGTCTGCCAAGGCAGAGTAGCCTCACCGGTGATACCATTGTTATAGGTGTCGGTGAAACGAATGACGTCGTAGCCATTCATCCCGCTGACCATCGGTTTCCCGAAATAGTAGGTTTTCTGCACAGTCTGAGCGAATGAGAGTGCGCTCAGCACGATAAAAAACAACGTTGTTAACAGTTTTTTCATTTTATAGGATGTTTTTATGGTTATGCATTTATCCATTTTTCGACTTCCTCAAGCTGCAATGCCGGGACGTCCATTTTTGTCTTTTTACGGATGCCGTTGAGTTTCTCACGCAGTGCCGAAGGCTTCTCCGACTGCATCATCTCGACGGTTGTATAGTTCTGGCGCACAAGCACTTCGGCCCACACCTCAGGCACGCCGACGGTCATGAAGTCTTCCTTCGTAGCCACTTTCTTGTGAATCTCGGGACGCATTGTCGGGAAGAGCAACACTTCCTGAATCTGTGTCTGGCCTGTGAGAAGCATCACGAAACGGTCGATGCCTATGCCCATGCCTGATGTCGGAGGCATACCGTATTCAAGAGCGCGGAGGAAGTCCTGGTCGATGACCATAGCCTCGTCGTCGCCGCGGCCAGCGAGTTTCATCTGTTCCTCAAAGCGTGCGCGCTGGTCGATTGGGTCATTAAGCTCTGTGTAAGCGTTAGCCACCTCTTTTCCGTTGATCATCAGCTCGAAGCGCTCTGTGAGTTCCGGGTTGTCACGATGGCGTTTACAGAGCGGCGACATCTCTACAGGATAGTCGGTGATGAAAGTCGGCTGGATGTAGGTGCCTTCGCATTTTGCGCCGAAGATCTCATCGATAAGCTTGCCTTTACCCATCGACTCGTCGACTTCGATTTCGAGTTTCTTGCACACCTCACGCAACTGCTCCTCATTCATTCCATTGATGTCGATTCCAGTGTTTTCCTTGATGGAATCAATCATCGAGATACGTTTGAACGGGCGTTTCAGGCTGATTTCGTGGTCGCCGACTTTCAAAACGTCGGTGCCGAGCACGTCGTGAGCGCAGCGGCAGATCATCTCCTCGGTGAAATCCATCATCCAGAGATAGTCTTTGTAAGCCACGTATATCTCAAGTCCAGTAAACTCCGGGTTATGCGAACGGTCCATACCTTCGTTACGGAAGTTGCGCGAGAACTCGTACACGCCGTCGAAACCGCCCACGATGAGACGTTTCAGGTAGAGCTCGTCAGCGATACGCAGGTACATCGGGATGTCGAGAGCGTTGTGATGTGTCACGAAAGGACGTGCCGACGCGCCACCCGGTATAGGCTGAAGAACAGGGGTCTCCACTTCGAGGTAACCGTTTTCATTGAAGAAATGACGGATGCTGTCGATGGCTTTCGTACGTTTGATGAAGATATCTTTAACCTTATCGTTGACCACGAGGTCGACATAACGCATACGGTAACGCAACTCCGGATCGTTGAACTCATCATATTTCACGCCGTCTTTCTCCTTCACGATCGGCAGAGGGCGCAGTGACTTGCTGAGCACTTTCATTTCCTTCACGTGAATTGAAATCTCGCCCATCTGGGTACGGAACACGAAGCCTTTCACTCCGATAAAGTCGCCGATATCAAGGAGACGTTTGAACACCACGTTGTACATAGTCTTGTCTTCGCCAGGGCAGATCTCGTCGCGGTTGAGATAAAGCTGAATACGGCCGTGGGCGTCCTGTAACTCGCAGAATGAAGCGGCGCCCATGATACGACGGCTCATGATACGACCGCCTATGCTGACGTTTTCAAACTTCTTGAGGTCGTTGTCGTCAAATTGTTCTTTAATCTGTGCCGTTGTCACATTCACGTCAAATGCAGCCTGCGGATAAGGGTTGATACCGAGTTTGTAAAGCTCCTGAAGAGAATTTCTTCTTACTTGTTCTTGTTCGCTTAACATGATATATATTTTATTTATTTTTCTAATATGTACAATAAACTTGCAAAGATACAAATTTTTTCAGTAAGTGCACCTTTATTTACTGATTTTAATTAAATTTTGCGATGGAATAGACGTATTTGTCCGTCGTGATAGTTTCAATATGATATAATTCCGGCTTTGCGAGCACTGTTTTCAGGTCGCTGCGGATGCCTTCGCCCGTGAGTTTCAGCACCGCTTCCTTCTTGGTCCAGAGAGCGAGGAAAGCCGACAGGCTTTCGGGCGCCGACGCTATCAGTGCCTGCTCTTCTTCGTTCATTGTATAAGCTATCAATGATGGCGTTATCTTGCGGTGCGTCTCAACGTCGGCGCCCACCGGCCGGCTGTCGATGGCGCAGAGAGCAACGTTGCCAGAATGACTGAAGTTGAAATGAATCTCGGGAAGGCCTTTGATTATGGGTTTGCCGCCTTCTAGATAGTCGAACACTGGTGGTTCGGTGATGCCGTATTCTTTCTGAAGACCTTCCATGAGGAGCAGATACACCGCCAGCGACAGCCGCCGGCCGCTCTCGTGAGAGAACTTCAGCGCCTGCTCACAACGTTGAGGTGACACTTTTTTCAAAGCGGCTTCAATGTCGATGGATTCCGTATGATCGTTGAGATAAATCATGATGCAAAGGTACGAATATTTTAAATACCATGCAAACATCAGTCTCGAAACATTCGTTTCTAAGGTCTGATTTTTCGCATGGTATTCAAAATATTACTATTTTTGCAAAAACAATTCTGATGGTTGATCTTCTGCAGACGAAAATAGAATACTTGAAGGGCGTGGGGCCGAAACGGGCAGAGATGCTGAACAAGGAGCTGGGCATTTTCACGTTTCAGGACCTGCTCGATTATTTCCCTTTCAGGTATATCGACCGTTCGCAGATTCATAAGGTGAGGCAGATTTGCGACGACACCGTTTATTACCAGCTGGTGGGAACGGTGAGCAACATGCAATGCATTGGTGCTCCGCGAGTTACGAGGATTACAGCGACATTTACCGACGACACCGGCTCAATCGAATTGGTGTGGTTTAAAGGCTTGAAATGGATAAAAAACCGCTTCCAGCCAGGCAAGAAATATCTTATCTTCGGAAAGGCGAGCGTGTTTAACAACCGCTTCAACTTCACCCATCCGGATGTAGAGGATTATAACCCTGACGACGTGCTCGTTGGCGAGGCGCTGCAAGGCGTTTATAACACCACCGAGAAGATGAAAAACGCCGGTCTGGGCACGAAACAGTTCGCGAAAATCATCAAGACCTGCGTTCTGCAAGTGTGGAACATGATTCCGGAGGTGCTGCCGCAAAGTCTGATCCTTCACGACAAACTTCTGCCTCGAAAAGAAGCATATTACAAGATACATCTGCCGTCGAACAGCACTGATATTCAACGAGCTACAACGAGGTTGAAATATGAGGAACATTTCTTCTTCCAACTGCGGCTTCTGGTTCATAAAAAAGATCGGCAGTTGAACACAAAAAGCGTTGTGTTTCAACAAGTTGGCGATTATTTCAACAGCTTCTACAAGGAGCATCTCCCCTTCCCTCTCACCAACGCCCAAAAACGTGTCATCAAGGAGATTCGTGCCGACCTGAAGAGTGGTCACCAAATGAACCGACTGCTGCAAGGTGACGTGGGTAGCGGCAAGACAATAGTCGCTTTGATGATAATGCTTCTCGCACTCGACAACGGCTATCAAGCAGCACTCATGGCACCGACTGAAATCCTTGCTACTCAGCACCTTGAGACGTTACGGACGCAACTCAAAGGTATGGATGTGCACTTCGCGCTGCTCACCGGAAGCACCAAGCAATCCGAAAGAAAACAAATCCTCGCCGACCTCGCAAATGGTGATCTACAAATAATTATTGGTACTCACGCTTTGATTGAAGACACTGTGGTTTTCAAGAACTTAGGACTCTGCATCATCGACGAACAGCACCGTTTCGGCGTAGCCCAACGTGCCTCGTTTTGGGACAAGACAGCGTTTCCGCCACATACTTTGGTGATGACTGCGACACCTATTCCACGCACCTTGGCGATGACTCAATATGGTGATTTGGATGTGTCGAAAATCGATGAATTGCCTCCTGGAAGAAAGCCTGTAAAGACAGTGCATGTGTTTCAGGAACAACGACTTGCAGTCATTGGCTTCATGAAAAAACAGATTGCCGAAGGGCATCAGATTTATGTGGTTTACCCGCTCATAAAAGAGTCGGAAAAGATGGATTTGATCAACCTTCAAGAGGGTTATGAGGCGATGCTAAGAGATTTCCCGGAGCCCGACTATCACATCAGCGTGGTGCACGGGCAGATGAAGGCCGAAGACAAAGATTGGGAGATGCAACGCTTTGTGCGCGGTGAAACTCACATTATGATCGCAACAACGGTGATTGAGGTCGGTGTAAACGTGCCGAACGCCTCGGTGATGATCATTGAAAACGCCAATAGATTCGGGCTCTCACAGCTGCATCAGCTTCGTGGACGAGTAGGCCGTGGCGCAGAGCAGTCGTATTGCGTATTGATCACAGACCACAAGATTACCGGCGAAGGCAAGAAACGCATGGAGACTATGGTGAAAACCAACGACGGATTTGAGATTGCGGAAGCCGATTTACAGTTGAGAGGTCCAGGCGAGACACAAGGCACACGCCAATCGGGAATGATCGAGATGAAAATCGGCGACTTCCAATACGACGAGCCTATAATCAGGCACACCCGCAGGATGGCAAACCTGCTTCTGGATGCCGACCCAACGCTTTCAAAACCAGAGCATTACGCCACAAAACAATATTTCACACAACAATTCGAGCGCGATTTCGACTGGAGCAGAATCGGATAATTACAGTGCCTTAAAAACAAATCCTTTTTTTGAATAGTATTCCAAAACCCTTGGCAGGGCTGAAATCATGTTGCTGTAGGCTTTCAGGCTGTCGTGGAAGGTGACAATCGCTCCATCACCGGCGTTTCTGATAACATTTTGATAGACGTCTTCGGGCGAGAGGGCGTGATCCCAGTCGTAGGCGATGACAGTCCAGGCAACAATCCGCACTCCCAACTGTCGCAATTGCGAACGTTTGAGTTTTCCGTGAGGCGGACGGAACAAATCACTGTGTATCAATTCATTGGCATCGCCAAAAGATTTCAGATAATCGTCAGTTTTTGTTTTCCAACCGTTCTCATGATTGAAGGTATGACAGCCGACCGAATGCCCTTCTTTTCGCAAAAGCGCGAATGTTTCGGGATATTTTTTCACATTGTTGCCAATGCAGAAAAAGGTAGCCTTAGCATTGTATCTCTTAAGAATTTCAAGCACTTTCGGGGTTATCAGCGGATGCGGTCCGTCATCAAAAGTGAGATAAAGAGTCTTCTCGGCCGTCTTCGGCATCCGCCAAAGCAGCGAAGGATAAAACATCCTGAAAATCTTAGATGGTTTAACTATTCTCACACCGCAAAAATATTAAAAAATTTTGTTGATATTAAAGTTTTTGCTATTTTTGCAAATTAATAATAAGGAGAAATATGAAGAAACTTATATTAGTTCGCCACGGCGAGAGTGAATGGAACAAGCTCAACCTCTTCACAGGTTGGACCAATGTTGATTTGTCGGAAAACGGAGTCCAAGAAGCTATCAATGCAGGTAAATCATTGAAAGACAACGGCTACAAGCCTGAAATCTGCTTCACATCATATCTTAAAAGAGCTATCAAGACTCTTAACAACATCCTCGAGGTGATGGATATGGACTGGCTTCCGGTGTATAAAAGCTGGCGTTTAAACGAGAAGAGCTACGGTCAGTTGCAGGGCTTGAATAAAGTCGACATGGCCAAGAAATACGGTGAGGAACAGGTTTTGAGATGGCGCCGCTGCTTTGACGTCCAGCCTCCTGCGCTGGCGATGGATGACCCGAAGAGTCCGCGTCAGGATCCGCGTTATGCCGAGCTGACCGACGACCAGATCCCGCTCACCGAGTCGCTGAAAGACACCATCGCCCGTCTCATGCCTTATTATAAAGACGTGATACTCAAGGCTTTTGAAGATCATGACCAGGTGATGGTGGTGGCTCACGGCAACAGCCTCCGTGGCATTGTGAAAGAGCTTCGTGGCATGTCTGACGACGAGATCATCAAGTTCAACATCCCGACCGCAATACCATATATCTTCGAGTTTGATGACAAGATGAATTTGCAGAACAACTTCTTCCTCGGCGATCCTGACGAGATTGCAAAGAAGATGCAAAGCGTTGCTAATCAAGGAAAAGCAAAATAAAAGATACTGTAATGAGCAAAAGATGGGTCATACCGGACATCCACGGATGCGTTAGCACCCTGAAGCAACTGATTGAGAACGGCATTCAGCCTACCAAGGATGATTACATTTATTTCCTTGGCGATTACATCGACCGCGGTCCTGACGGGAAAGGCGTCATCGACTACATCATGAGCTTCCAGAATGCAGGATATAAAATTGACTATCTTATTGGTAATCATGAGTATTACTGCATGAACGCATTCGAGAAAGACCAGCACAGATGGCTTTTCAAGAGCAGCATCCAAAAAGAATGGGAACGCTATGGCGCCAGAATGACGTTGAGAAGTTTCGGAGCGAAACGTCCACGCGACATCGACCAAAAATATATCGACTGGATGAAAAAAGGCAAGTTTTTCATCGAACTCGACGATTTCATTCTCGTCCACGCAGGTATGAACTTCAACATCCAAGATCCGTTTGACGACACGATGTCGATGCTGTGGGTGCGCGATTTCAAGGTCGACACCATGAAAACAGGAGGCAAGAAGATTATCCACGGACACGTGCCGGTGGAACACAGCCTCATCCAGCTCTTCATCGAATCGGAAGGTTACGACTTCATCGCCCTAGACAACGGAGTATATTACAGAGACCAGAAGGTGGGCTTTGGCAACCTCATGGCTCTAGAGCTCAACAGTATGGAGCTTATCGCTCAACCGAATGTCGACTTCTGATGTTTGTAGATATTCACACGCATTTATCTGATAATCAATCTATTATAAAGATTGTTGACGAATTTTCGGAAAAGATTTTAAGGACTAAAGGGATACATCCTTGGAAGGTTGATGATTTTAATCTCTCGCAGATTTCACAGATATCACAGAACTGGACTACGACAGGATTTAGTTCGCTAAAGCGAACAGTTTCCGCAGATATGGTTTGGGGCATTGGTGAAGTTGGATTAGATAAAGTTCACAAAGAAACTTTTGAAAAACAGGTGGAGGTCTTTGAGGAAATGATCAGATTATCAGAGAGTTACAGAAAACCAGTGATAGTGCATTGCGTTAGGGCGTACTCGGAGATAATCGAGATCAGGAAAAAGACGAAGGCGACGATGCCGTGGGTGATTCACGGATTTAACAGCTCGGTGGAGACCATGAGGCAACTGCTGAAATATGACATTTACATCTCGCTTGGTGAAATTTTGTATCACAATGAGAATCAAGCAGTTAAGATATTAAAAGACATACCGTTAGAGCGGCTGTTTCTTGAAACTGACGTCTCAGGAAGAGATATAAAAGACGTTTACGAGAAGGCTGCGAGTCTATTGGGATGCGAAATTGAGGTTTTGTGCAAACAGATTTTTGAGAACTATGGAAGACTGGAAACAACGCACTAATATATTAATAGGTGAAGAAGGCGTGGAGAAATTGGCAAAAGCGCACGTCCTCGTCGTCGGGCTCGGCGGCGTAGGTGCCTACGCCGCCGAGCAACTCGCCAGGGCTGGCATAGGTGAGATGACCATAGTCGACAGCGACACCGTGAGCGTTACAAACAAAAACCGTCAGCTTTTGGCGTTGGACAGCACCGTCGGGCGTCTGAAAACCGACGTGATGGCGGAACGAATCCGTGACATCAACCCTGAAATCAAGCTGCATGTGCTACCGCAATACCTTAAGGATCAATCGATTATCGACCTGATGGCGCAAAAATTCGACTTTGTGGTCGACGCCATCGACACCATGGCGCCAAAGGTGTTCCTGCTCTACTACGCGGTGCAGAACCATCAGAATATTGTCAGTTGCATGGGAGCGGGCGGGAAATTCGATCCTACAAAAATCGAGATCTGCGACATGTCGAAGTCATACAACTGCCGACTCGCCTTTTACATACGCAAACGTCTGCACCGTCTCGGAATCCGTGAAGGCATAACCGTCGTCTTCTCGCCTGAGAAAGTGGCTGACAACGCCTTCATCGTCGAAGACGAGCAGCAACAAAACAAAATAGCTACTGTTGGAACGATCTCATATATGCCGGCTGTGTTCGGATGCTTCTGCGCATCGCACGTCATCAACCAGCTACTAGGAACACAAAATCGTGTTTCTTCCTGACCTCTTTTTCGATATTGGCGATGTAATGCGTCCGTCGAGGAATGGTGTCGAGAATTCTCTGAGCCTCATCATATTCACCCATCTCACGATATAACTCTATGATTTCCAATATCGAAGCCTCATATTCCTCATCGTCAGGAGTATAACGGCCTTTCAAAAGAACGAGCAGCGCCTTCATGTTGTCGAGGTACTCATCATGAAGCTGATGGAACATTTTACGGCCTTGTTTCTGCTTGGTCCGGTTCTTACGCCACACGTTGAAACTCATCTTTCCAGAGAAAAGATAGTGCAGATGCATCTGATAATTGTTGCGCACCAAGTCGTTGTAAGCCCACCACATCATACGACGGATATAAAGCTCCTTATCTCTATCATTTTCAATGGATTGCAGACATTTTTTATAATGATTCACCAATGCCACACGACCTTCGACGCTGTTGAAATGAACGCCGAAGAAACGCCAGTGATTCCAGTTATAATAAGGGACTGTGGGTTTTGTGTAAGTCACGACAGGCTCTTTGTACTCGTCAACCCAGAACCAATGACTGCATGAAGGGCATGCGATGATCTTCTGCGGCTCGGTTATGTAATTGTCGTTCAACGTCTTACCATCGGAATACAATATCGATTTATTCACCATCTCCGACTTCACGAGATGACCTTCGAGCCATGCGCCGCAACGCGGACATTTGATATAAAAGGTATCGTAGTTTATCATGACGTTGATTTTAAATTACTTACGACCGAAATCAGCGGGAATTTCGCCCCAAATCTCGGTTCTCCATTTCATTATCGGCACTCTGAAGGTGTTGTCGTGAAGCCATTTCTCGGCTCTTTTGATAACCTCGAAGAGATACCTGTTCTTTTCATTCTGAACTAATTTCGTTCTGCAGCAACCCTCGCTAACCCATTTCTGACCGTTCAGTGAGTCGGAATATATCGGCAGGTTGATGCGGTTTTTCTGTTGCCAAGCGAGGCAGTGAACGATGGCCAAAAACTCCCCAATGTTGTTGGTTCCGCCTTCAAACACTGGGCTTTTAAACACCTCGGTGCCTGTGTCGACGAACACGCCACGGTATTCCATTTTGCCCGGATTGCCTGAACATGCCGCATCGACGGCGATGGAGTTGGTGTTTGGTTTCGGGGCGCCTTCAGGCAATGATTGCCAATTTGGTAGAGACGTGCCATGGCGCGTCTCTACAGTATCGGTATCAGGACCCGATTTAAACGCCGATTCGGCGGATTCTCTGGTGGGAAATCCTTTGTATCTCGCACCAGGGAATCCTTCGACCTGCAGACGGCATTCGTCCCAAGAGGCGAAGACGCCGATTTGCCGGCCAGCCCAAACCACGTAATAGTTATTTTTCGCCATTCAATTTGACGTTATCGTTTAATAGATGAATTGTAGGGGCAAAAAATGTTTTGCCCTTACACATCCATCATTATTGTTTTCTCATAGCAATGAGAAGTTCCAGCATCTTGATTGCCGAATCTGACACGATGGTACCAGGTCCGAAGATGGCCGCTGCGCCTGCATCATACAGGAATTGATAATCCTGATGAGGGATAACGCCGCCAACCACCACCATGATGTCCGGACGACCAAGTTTCTCAAGTTCCTTGATGATCTGAGGAACGAGAGTCTTGTGACCTGCAGCCAGTGACGAAACGCCTACCACGTGGACGTCGTTTTCCACAGCCTGACGAGCTGCCTCGGCCGGTGTCTGGAACAATGGTCCCATATCGACATCGAAACCTATATCAGCGTAGCCTGTAGCAACCACCTTGGCGCCACGGTCGTGACCATCCTGACCCATCTTCGCAATCATGATACGAGGACGACGGCCTTCGAGTTTCGCGAACTCATCAGCCATTGCCTGTGCCTTGGCGAATTTGTCATTACCTTTTGCTTCCATAGAATAAACTCCTGATATTGAACGAATTACAGCTTTATAACGACCAACGACTTTCTCGCATGCCATTGAGATCTCACCCAATGTGGCGCGGCATTTCGCTGCTTCAACTGCGAGAGCCAAAAGGTTGCCCTTGCCCGTCTTCACCGATTCGGTGATGGCGTCGAGGCAACGCTGCACGTCGGCTTCGTTACGGCTTGCGCGGAGAGCCTTCAGACGTTTGATCTGTGACTCACGCACCGCTGTGTTGTCAACTTCAAGAGTATCGATGCTATCCTCATGCTCAAGGCGATATTTGTTGATACCGACGATGGTCTCAGAACCTGCGTCAATCTTAGCCTGCTTACGAGCTGCCGCCTCTTCGATACGCATCTTCGGAAGTCCTGTCTCGATAGCCTTTGCCATACCGCCCATTTCTTCAACCTCCATGATGTGAGCCCATGCGCGCTCAGCGATCTCTTTGGTCAATGACTCGACATAATATGAACCTGCCCATGGGTCGACCACACGGCAAACGTTGGTTTCTTCCTGGATGTAAATCTGGGTGTTACGGGCGATACGAGCCGAGAAGTCGGTAGGAAGCGCGATAGCCTCGTCCAAAGCGTTGGTGTGCAACGACTGAGTGTGACCGAGGGCTGCTCCCATAGCCTCGATACATGTACGGGCCACGTTGTTGAACGGGTCTTGCTCGGTGAGCGACCATCCTGAAGTCTGGGTGTGAGTACGCAGTGCCAGTGATTTATCGCTCTTCGGGTTGAAGGTCTTGACGATCTTTGCCCAAAGCATACGAGCGGCACGCATCTTGGCAATCTCCATGAAGTGGTTCATACCTGAACACCAGAAGAATGACAAACGTGGAGCGAAAGCGTCGATATCCAAACCTGACTTGACACCTGTACGGAGGTAATCCCAACCGTCGGCGAGTGTGTAAGCCAGCTCGATGTCACAAGTAGCGCCGGCTTCCTGCATATGGTAGCCGGAGATTGAAATCGAGTTGAATTTCGGCATATTCTGTGAAGTAAATGCGAAGATATCAGCGATGATACGCATTGAGAACTCCGGCGGATAGATATAAGTGTTACGCACCATGAACTCCTTCAAAATGTCGTTCTGGATTGTACCCTGAAGCTCTTCATACTGAGCGCCTTGTTCGAGAGCGGCCACGATGTAGAATGCCAAAATCGGCAACACGGCGCCGTTCATTGTCATAGAAACAGACATCTTATTCAATGGAATCTGGTCGAAGAGGACTTTCATATCCTCGACAGAACAGATTGACACGCCAGCCTTACCCACATCACCCATAACACGCTCATGGTCAGCGTCATAGCCACGGTGAGTAGCAAGGTCGAATGCCACTGACAAACCCTTCTGACCAGCAGCGATGTTACGACGGTAGAATGCGTTTGACTCCTCAGCTGTAGAGAAACCTGCATACTGACGGACGGTCCAAGGACGCATCACATACATTGTTGAATAAGGTCCGCGGAGATATGGGGCTATACCTGCAGCATAGTTGAGGTGCTCCATATTCTCGAGGTCTTCAGCCGTATAAACCGGCTTCACGTTTATATGTTCAACTGTTTCCCAGTCTGGCTTGTAGTCAGCCTTGATTTGTGACTTAGGTATAGCGTTGATGTTGATATTCTTGAAATCTGGTTTCATTGCTTACTCCTTTCTCATTTTGTTATACCTAATTTTTTCTGGAAACTCAATAATGTCTCGAGGACGTTGCTCTTCACGTGGATGAAGTATTCGAGACCGGCCTCTTTGAGGATGTCGACGGTGCCTTCAGGATTACCGGCGAGCACCACGATAGCGTCGTTCTTCAGTTCTTCGTAAACCTTGAGGGCGTTGCCTTCGCCGTATTCCTCGTCGGATGAGCAGATGACCACGATTTCAGGTTTGATGTCACGAGCGGCTGCGATGCCTTCTTCGAGAGTCTTGAAGCCAGGATTGTCGACCACTTCGAATCCCGCGCAAGCGAAGAAGTTAGACGCGAAATTGGCACGAGCCTTACGCATTGCGAGGTTACCGTAAGTGAACATCCAGGCTGTAGGACGTTTATGGTCTTTCGAGTAAACGTCGGTTGCATAACGCATCGCCTCGAACTGCTGTGCCACGCGGAATGTGTCGATTGTCTCGACTTCGGCGTTAGCTTCACGTTTACAATCGGCTTTGAACACCCACTCCGCAGGGTCGAACTTCATTGTTTCGGTGAAGTTCGGGAACTGGTTCGTTCCGAGGATGGTCTCACGGCGTGTCGCCACGTTGCTGAATCGTTTCGCGGCGCTTTCCTTCACGATATTCTGGATTGTGCCCTTGCGCACCGATGCGAGGTAGCCGCCTTCTTCCTGAATCTGGAGGAACACGTTCCATGCCGCGGTTGCGATTGACTCTGTAAGATTTTCAATATAATATGAACCTGCAGCCGGGTCAGCGACCTTGTCGAAATGCGACTCTTCCTTGAGAATGAGCTGCTGGTTACGCGAGATACGATCCGCGAACTCGGTCGCCTCTTCGAATGTGGCGTCGAACGGAGTGACGCAGAATGAATCCACACCGCCCAAGATTGCCGACATTGTACCGGTTGTGGTACGCAACATATTGACGTATGGGTCGTATAAACTCATGTTAATCAACGCGTTGAATGCATGGATGCGGATCTTGCAGTTCTCTTCTTTTGCGCCGTAAGCCTTGAGTATTTCAGCCCAGAGCATACGGTAGGCGCGCATCTTGGCCATCTCCATGAAGTAAGTCTGACCGACAGCCACGTTGAAGCGCATCTTCGGAGCTATCTCGTCGATTGTCATGCCTTTAGCGAGCAGCTGTTCGATATATTCGACACCCACTGCGAGAGCGATGCCCATCTCCTGTGAGATTGTCGCGCCGGCGTTGGTGAACACGTGAGCGTTGACGCCAATTGTCTGGACGTTCGGAATCTCAGCCTTTGTGAGAATTGCCGCGAGTTCCATATCGGTATTCTCGCTGATGAACCAAGTGCCGCGACGGATGTAACGTGTTAGCGGGTCATAGTTCAGCGAGCCACGGATTCCCGGAATCTTCGACATCATCTCGAGAAGTGGCAGATGATATTTGTTGTTGTAAAAGTTGATTTCGACCGCTTCGGCTACTATGCCGTTGAGGAGGCCAGATATCTCAACAGCGTCGTAAGGCTTGTCATATTCGAGGCGGAACGACAGCGCTGTTGCGCCGCGGTTGAGTGCGTCGAGGGCTTTTTTGTTAGCCTCGTGGTAGTCCTTCACTACTATATCTTCGCACACAAGCCAGTCGTTGCCTTCTTTCTTCGTGCTGCGGATGTAAGGAAACTCGCCCGGTTTGGTGTCGAGCCACGGTATATCCTTCAGATTTTCAGCGCGATAGTACGGCCTTACCTGGAAACCTTCGGCTGTTTTCCAGACAAGTTTCTTGTTGTAATCGGCTCCTTTGAGGTCTTTTTCTATTACAGCTTCCCACTGTTCGGTGGTTACTGGAGGAAATTCCTCAAAAAGTTTCTTGTGGTTACTCATGATGTTTAAAATTTTCGAAAATTTTTTGCAAATATAGGAATTATTTTTATTTGTCTCTCGCAGATTTCGCAGAAAACGCAGAAATTTTTCTTTCATCAATTCTTCCACATAGATTTTGTTCGCTGACGCTCACGGATTCCGCAGATAGGCGCTTCAAAATCCGAATAATTGGAAATTTTTTAATTTAACCTTTTGATTATCAGGTCTTTATGATGAATTGTAAAAATTTATTAACATTTCGAAGCTGTATTTTGGTTAAAAAACAGTATTGATTATCAGAGCTTTAGGCTTAAAATTTCAAATTAAACGTTTTTAGTACGACTAATTCGAATCGTATGTCGTAACTTTGCGGCAAAATTTTAAATCTTTTACGACAATGAAACGGAAAGACATTATCAAAATCGAGCAGGTTGAGGAAAAGATCCTCATGCTGCGAGGGGTTAGAGTAATTATCGACGCTGATGTAGCCTGGCTTTACGGTGTTGAGACAAAAGAGATTAACCAGGCGGTGAAAAACAATCCTAAAAAGTTTCCGAAAGGGTATGTTATTAGACTGGATAACAATGACTTAGATATTTTGCGGTCAAAAATTTTGACCGCAAAATTAAGTCCAAAATCAAGATATCAACCACAAGCTTTTACAGAAAGGGATCTTTACATGCTGGCGACTATTTTAAAAAGCGACAGGGCGACCGATACCACGATAGCTATTATTGAGGCTTTCGCGAAGTTCAGGGAGTTGGCGAGGACGGTTAATGAGCTAGCACAAACGTCGGATGCACAATCGCAGAAAACACTAATGGATAAAGGAGGCGAAATAATTTCAGACATTATCGGCGACAATTTGGAAACCACCGAAACCGAATCGGAGTTTGAGTTGAATTTCGCGGTGGTGAAGTTGAGACATAAAGTTAAAAGGAAAAAGGATAAAAGTTAAAAAGTCGACCGTATCAAGCAAGTACCCCTTAACGGGGACCACATACGGAACCGACTTTTCATGCGGCAAAATTACGAATAATTCAGATACATGCAGCCAATTATGAAAGGTTTTTTGAAAAAGTTATACAGCCTCCTTAGAATGTTGTCGTTAAAAGGAATTAGGTCCAAAAATTTTTCTAAAATTTTCCGTTACACCTATTAAATAAATGATTAACTTTGCAGATTAGGCGTGTTGTATGCCTGCTTTTTATAAAACATTGAAAATCAATAGAATTAAATAACAACACAAAATTAAACACTATGAAAAGAAAATTTACATTTTTAATCGCGGCGGCGCTGATGCTGCTGACAATGATGGCAACCACAGGGACGATGTGGGGGCAAAATCCATCTGTAACCATGGCATATTCCGGGTCTTCAACGACAAATATGACTGGTAACAATGATGCTGCTTTAGTTGGGTTATCTGCAACAGATTGGTCTGTTGTTGGTGACAAAGGAAGTAATAGTAATTTTCCTGGTCTGAACAAAGCTGGAGACATTAGATTGTATTATCATGCAGACGGTTCTAATACTATTACGGTTACGGCTCTTAATAGTAGCTATACCATTTCTGACATTCAGATAACATATACTGATTCAAATTACAGTAATGGCAAAGTTCTTGTTGGCAATAATGAAGTTACCGGAACAAATGGATCATATTCAATTAACTCTACATCTTTCATTATCACCAATGGGAATACGTCTAATGTTCAAGTTAGAATAAGTAGCATAGTTATTAACTATACTACAGGCGGTAGCGGTGGTTCAGACCCCGAAATTCACTTTAACGGATCAAGTGCAAATATTGGTACAAACCACCCAGTGGGCACTGAGGTATCTACTAGCTTTATGGTTTATCAAAGCAACCTCACTGAAAATATAGCTTTTGATATTTCAGGCTACGGGGCATTAGATCCTGCAAGTGTTGAATATGGTGCAGATCCAACTGAAGTTACTTGGAGCTACACACCTACAACAGCCGGCAGTTTTGAGACAACCATTACAGCTACCAGCGGCACAGCTTCAGCCACATACACAATCTACGGAGAAGCCAAAGATGTTCATAATGTCACCATTACAACAATGACAAATGGTAGTGTGACAGCCGACCCAACCTCGGGTATCCAAGGTACCAACATCGACCTCACTGTAACTCCTGATGCTGGTTATGCATTGGCATCGCTGACAGTTGTAGATGGCGACAACAACGAACTCACCATTACAAACAACAGATTCCAGATGCCTGACAGCGATGTTACTGTTAGTGCAACATTCGTGGAGTCTTCCGCAGTTACAGTAGTTGATTATCTTGATCGCGAGTTTACAGGTGTGAGCGGAACATCATATAGTACATGGAGCGGTAAGGTTGGCTCATCTGGTGCGGTTTATGCTGGAAATTCAGCTGGTGGAAATAATGCCATCCAGTTGAGAACAAGTGGCTCAACATCAGGTATCGTATCAACTACTTCCGCAGGAAATATCACAAAAGTTGAAGTAGATTGGAATACAAATACTGCATCTGGTCGAAAAATTAGGGTATATGGTAAAAACACGACATATTCAAGCGCCGAAGATTTATATAGTGCAGACGCAAATACTCGTGGCACTTTAATTGGAACTATAAATTATGGTAGTACCACCACACTTACCATCAACGACGCCTATGCTTACATCGGTATATGTTCTGATAACAGTGCCTTATATCTGAATTGGGTTAAGATCAGCTGGTCTTCAGAGGAATCACCTACTCCATCTTACACCATCACCAACAACAACCCAATAGCATACAATGCGACATCAGGTTCTTTCAACTTCACAGTAAACAATCCTGTTGAAGGTGGCTCGACTACAGTTGCTGAAGATGTAGATTGGATTAGTGATGTGGCCATTTCTGGCAACAGCGTTACTTTTAATACTACAGCCAACGAAGGTGCTCAACGTGAAGGTATTATCACACTTACTTACACTTATAACACCACCGAAACAGTTACAAAAGAAGTTACAATAACACAAGTTGCTGCTCCAGTAGTGTACAATACTATTCCAGAACTATTTGCTGCTGCAACTTCAACTGAAACAAGCGTTGAAGTGACATTCAACAACTGGGTGGTGTCCGGCGTTGCAACTTCCGGTAGAAATATTTTTGTCACCGACAACAATGGCAACGGTTTTGTCATTTTTTATAGCACTGACATGAGCTCTACCTTTGCTGCTGGTGATGTCCTTAATGGTACAGCTGTTTCCTGCACTTTGAAGTTATACAACGGCTTTGCCGAGCTTCTCAATGTGAATGCTAATGATTTGACTATCACTGAAGGTGGTACAGTAACAGCTGCCACAGTTGCAATGGCAGATCTCACAGGTGTCAACACCGGTGCTTTGCTACACTATGACAACTTGACTTGTAGCGTAAATGGTGGCAAATACTACCTCTCTGATGGCACAACCACCCTTCAGGTCTATAACGCACTCTTTGCTTTCGATGCTCTCGAAGACGGTAAAAATTATAACATCACAGGTGTTTACCAGCAATACAACAACACAAAAGAAATCCTTCCTCGCAGCGCAGACGACATTGAGGAAGTAGTACCCACAGTACCTACAGTTACCGTTGCCAATGCTACAGTCAATATTGAAGCTGAAGGTGGTGAAGGCACTCTTACTGTAACTTACGAAAACATCACAAATATTGCAGCCGAAGTTTATTTCTGCGATTCAGAAGGCGCTGCAGCCACTTATGATTGGATTCAAGCTGAAATTAACAATGATAATAATGTTTATTATCTTATTGATGCCAATGACGGCGAGGCCCGTACCGCTTATTTGAAAGTTTATGCATTAGACGACAATGCTGAAAATGTCTATTCCAACCTCGTCACTATCAACCAAGATGAATACGTAGCTCCTACATACGCTGAATTGCCATTCTCATTCAACGGCGGCAGAGCTGACATTGAGGACACAGACGGTTTATACCAAGAAGGTCTTGGCACAGATTACAGCTCAGCTCCGAAACTTAAATTCGACCACACTGGCGACTGGTTGCTGCTTCAATTCCAAGAGCGGCCAGGAACATTGACATTCGATATCAAGAACAACAGTTTCTCTGGTGGCACATTCACGGTTCAAACATCTGAAAATGGTGTAACATATACAGATTTACAAGCTTATACCGAAATTACCGGTACACAAAACGAAGAATTTACCGACTTAGGAGAAAATGTCCGTTACATCAAGTGGATTTACACTGAAAAATCAAACGGCAATGTCGGTTTGGGTAATATTGTTTTGGCAGCATATACAGCTCCTGTTGCAGCTATCATTTTGGAGGAATATGCAATAAGTGCTCCTGCTAATGGAACCAATGGTTCAATGACAGTGACTCTTGAAAATATGACCATCTCTGATGTTGACAATCAATTCAGCATCGACTTCTTCCACTCAGATGGTTCTGATTTTGAACCTGGTGAAGAGAAACCGGATTGGGTTCACGCAGAGTTTACCCTCGTCAACAATGTTTATTCTATGAACTATACTGTTGACGACAACCAACTTTCTACAGAACGTAACGCTTACTTCAAAGTGTATGGTCTTGATGATGACGGCTCAACAGATGCTTATTCTGAACTCGTAACCGTGACTCAGGATGGTTATGTCGCTCCTGTTGCAGCTATCACTTTGGAGGAATATGCAATAAGTGCTCCTGCAGCTGAAACCGAAGGTACTTTGACAGTGACTCTTGAAAACATGACTATCACCAATGTTGATCAATTCAGCATCGACTTCTTCCACCAAGACGGTTCTGAATTTGAGCCAGGAGAGGAAAAACCGGATTGGGTTCACGCAGATTTTACTCTTGTCAACAATGTTTATTCTATGAATTATACTGTTGATGCCAACACAGAAGCCACAGAAAGAAATGCTTATTTCAAAGTTTATGGTCTTGACGATGACGGCACAACAGATGCTTATTCAGAACTTGTGACCGTGACTCAGGCTGGTTATGTTGTTGACTACGCAGAATTGCCGTTCGAATGGGAAGGCGGACCAAGAAGTGAATTTGAAGCTTTGACTGGAACTTCAACTTATAGTGTCGGAGATTATACTAGTGAAACAGTTTATTGTATGAAACTTGATGCTACTGATGATTATATCCAGATTAAGACCAATGAACAACCTGGTATTGTTACAATCGGCGTTAAGATGGTCGGCGGTGCATCAACATCACATATTATTGTAAAAGGCTCTTCTGACGGCGACAATTTCACAGATGTTGAAGACTTGACAATTAGTGGTGCACAAAACAGCACACACACACTTGAAACGACCAACGACTTTGCCACTACAGACAGATATGTGAGACTTTACTTCAACAAAGGTTCAAACGTCGGTGTCGGTCCTATCACAATTGCACAAGTTGACCTTACACCTTCAATTACAGTTGCTCCTGCTTCACTTAATTTGAATTGTGATGGCGGAGATGGCGAACTTACAGTAACTCACAAGAACTTAGCAGATGATCCTCAACTTAATGTGATATTTGTTGAGTCAGACGGTGAAACAATTACAACTTGCGATTGGATCCAAGCAAGCATCAATACAGCTGGCAATGTTGCCGGGCATATCAATGCAAACACAGGTGAAGCCCGTACAGCCTATTTAAAGGTGACGGGTCGTGATACTGATAACAATCTCATCAAGTCAAACCTCGTGACTTTCAATCAGTCAGCATACACAGAACCAAGTATTGTGTTTGAAAACACAACATTAGATATTGTTGCTGGCGGTGAAAACAGAACCATGAGCTTCGATTACGAAGGCCTTGGTCAGGATCCAATATTCTCAATTAACTTCTACGAATCAGACGGTACAACAACAGCTACATACGACTGGATTGAGGCTGAAATCACCCAAGACGACAAGGTTGATATTACTGTTTCAGCCAACGAAGGCGCAGCTCGATCTGCATACTTCAAAGTATCTGGCGTAAATGGTGAAGTTAATGCCCTGTCAAATCTCGTAACTATCAACCAGGCTGCATTTGTCCAATTGACAACATACTCATTGGTAACAAGTGTTGATCAAATTGTTTCAGGTAAACATTATGTTATTGCAAACGGAACAACAGGCGATGTAAAGGCTATGGGTTCACAGGCGACCAACAACAGAAATGCTGTCGTAGTTTCAGTTAACGGAAATACAATTTCCGAGACTGAAGGCATGTACGAGTTTGTTATCAATGGACCTCAGGTTATCGACGAAGTTTCCTACTTCACCATTTACGACACCAACGAAAATTCTACTGGTTATCTCTACGCAGCCGGTGCAGGTGGTTCAGGTTCAAGCAATCATTTAAAGACTCGTGCAACAATTGGAGATGACGGCAAGGGTATTTGGACAATTGGCATAACCAATAACAAGGTGAACATTATAGCTCAAGCTACCGGAAGAAACACAATGCGTTATAATAGTAGCAGCAACTGTTTCTCATGCTATGCAAGCGGTCAACAAGACATTTATCTCTATGTCAAAGACAACGACATCGACCTTGAATACTATGGCGGTGAGGTTGCTTATCCTGGAAACTCAATTCCTGATGGTGGATCAATCACTGTCGGCGCAGGTTCAGTGATGACAGTTCCAGACAACTTCGTGAACGATTACCCTGAGGCTCTTGTTATCCAAGAAGGCGGTCAGCTCATCCACACTAATCCGGATGGTGTGAACGCCACACTCCAGAAAGTGGTCGAAGCTTATACTCCTGCAAATAGAAGCGGTGACGGCTGGTATATGATAGCAACACCAGTTGATAACCTTCCAAAGACAGCGGTTGCAAGCACATCTGATTTCGATTTGTTCTTGTATAACGAGCCAAATGCCATGTGGTACGCTCATTGGGATGATCCTGGATTTGAGACACTCTATCGCGGTAAAGGTTATTTATACGCAAATGCAGCTGATGTGGATCTGAATTATGCAGGTTTGATGAAAGCTACAGATGCGGAATTTTCAGTGCCGTTGAGTTACGAATGCGACGCATATCCTGATATGAAGGGCTTCAACCTCGTTGGTAACCCATTCACACGCAACCTTGTATTAGGTGACATGAAATTGGGTGGAGCGACACTGACACAATTCTATGTTGTTAATTCAAAGCATACAGGACTCGTAACAATTGACAATAATTCTTACGAAATCAAACCTGGTGAAGGTTTCTTCGTTCAGGCCACTGACGAAAATCAGACACTTGAGTTCAACCCGTCAACTAAAGGCTTGGAAGACATCAGATTCATCAAGATTGTAGCAGGAAATGAGAACGGCTACGACAACGCTTACATCAATATCGGCTGCGGTAACACTCTGCGTAAGACTAACATCGCAAACCTCACAAGCGTTTACGTGATGGATCAGGGTCTGGACTATGCAGCCACAAGAGTCGAGGAACTTGCAGGCAATATGCCGGTACACTTCGCTCCTAGTGAAGACGGTTTCTTCACCATCACTGTTGAGGCAAAGAACATCGAGAACATCAACTTCATGCATCTCATCGACAACATCGAAAACACCGCCATCAACCTGTTGGCAGAGCCGACCTACACCTTCAAAGCCGGTACATCAGACAATGAGGACCGCTTCACCCTGGTATTCGATTTCAACAACTATTTGGGTGTCAATGAGAACAACCTCAACGACAGCTTCGTGTATCAGAGCGGCGATGAACTCATCCTCAACGGCGAGGGCACTTTGCAGGTGTTCGACATGATGGGACGCTTCGTGATGAGCAAAGAAATCAGCGGCAGCGAACGCATCAGCACATCGACATTCGAAACAGGTGTCTACGTGTTGAGATTTGTCGGCGAGACTGTGATGACACAAAAGATTGTTATTGAATAGGAGAGATTCCGAACCCCGAAGGGGTGAGGAAACTCAAACAAATAAGTAAAAACAAATAAAAAATATATACAATGAAAAAGTTATTATTAACAGTTGCTTTTGCTTTGATGTTGGGCCTCGGCGCCATCGCTCAACGTGGAGACGAATTCTTCAACAACTGGAATGACGTCAGCAACGGCCTTGACAGATATGACGAATTCGACAACGGATTTTACAGAGGCGATCCTGTTTTCCCGGGTCACGGTGGTGGCAACACCCCTGCTCCTCTGGGCAGCGGCTTGGTTGTGCTCACTGCACTCGGCGCAGGATACGTTGTCGCGAGACGCAAACGCGAAGCATAAATGATTATTCAGTAGGGGCAAATGATGATTTGCCCCTACTTTTATTGACAAGGATAACGCCAGTAAACACCAATGCTGCGGCGAGCACCTTCTGCCATGTGAGGTGGTCCATTCCGGTGGTAATTCCCATCACTGTGGCGATAATAGGTTGCAAATAGCCGTACAGACTGATGACTGTCGGTCGTAACACCTTCTGCCCTACCGGAATTAGGAAATAGGCGATGAATGTGGCGAATAGAATCAAAAAACCAAGTTCAAGCAGGTATTTTGCAGGTAATGCGGCGATATGTATGCTCGCCAACTCCTTGATATCGAACGGAATAGCAACTATTGCAGAAAAAAGGAACATCCATTTCATGAAAGTCACGACGCTGTATTTTGTGATAAGCGGACGGAAAGCTCCGAGATACAAGGCAAAAAAGATGCAGTTGCCGATCATGTAGACAATGCCCATTGGCTGAGTCTCGGTGACACTGCTGCTCTCGACACGTACAGTGTTGAAAACCAAGAAGATAACACCTATGAAACTCAGCGCCACACCACCAGCTTTCTTCAAAGTGATAGGTTCTTTCAAGACGATGGCGGCGATGAACATTGTAAAAATAGGCGTCAGCGGCGTGAGGATGCTGGTGTCGAAAGGAGTCGTCATGGTGCTCGCCTTCAGAAACGAGATCTGAGTGAGAAAAAGGCCGAGCATCGAGGCGAGAAAAATTTTAGGGAAGTCACTCTTCTCGACCTTTTCCTGAGGCTGAAAAAGCGAGGCGATCCAGAAAAGAACGGTCGCGCCTATGGCACGGAAGCAGAACAAACCCATCGGAGAGACCAGCGCCAGAGTGGACAAGTCCCTGCAAATGATGATGTTAAAGCCGAAAATCGTGTAGGCGACGAAGGCTGAAATATGACCTAAAGACTTTTTCATTGCGGGCGCAAAATTACAAAAAAAGTCGTTAGTCTTTAGTCTCTGGTCTTTAGTTATTTTTTTCAAACTACTAACGACTAAAAACTAACGACTAATGACTAAAAACTGTATCTTTGCAGTCCGAAAATTATTAAAATTGAAATATATGAGTAGAATGGAAACTCCGGTCCTACTTCTGACCGGTTATCTCGGAAGCGGAAAGACAACTTTGGTAAATCATATCCTTTCGAACAAGAAAGGCATCAGGTTTGCAGTGATAGTCAACGACATAGGCGAAGTTAATATCGACGCCGACCTCATTCAGAAAGGCGGTGTGGTAGGCAAGAAAGACGAGAGCCTGGTGGCGTTGCAGAACGGCTGCATCTGCTGCACCTTGAAGATGGACCTCATCGAACAGCTCAACGATATCATGAAGATGGGCCGTTTCGACTACATCGTGATCGAAGCCAGCGGTATCTGCGAGCCTGAGCCGATAGCACGCACCATCGCCGGAATCCCGCAGATGGGCAGAGAATACACACAGTTTGGACTCCCACGCCTCGATTGCATAGTGACAGTTGTCGACGCTCTGCGTATGAAAGACGAGTTTGCATGCGGTGACAGCCTCAAGAAAGAGAATATCGACGAGGAAGACATCGAAAACCTCGTGATCGAGCAGATTGAGTTCTGCAACATCGTGTTGCTTAACAAAGCCTCGGAAGTTGAGCCGAAAGAACTCGAGCGCATCCGTCAGATTGTGAAGAACCTGCAGCCTGACGCGGAAATCATCGAATGCGACTACGCAAATGTCGATTTGGACAAGATCATCAACACGCAAATGTTTGATTATAACCAAGTTAACGGTTCAGCAGGCTGGATCAAAATCATCGAAGGACGTGATGAACATGACGACGATGATGACGATCACGATGATCACGAACATCATCACCATGACCATGATCACGATCATCACCACCATCACGATCATGATGAAGATGAGGGCGAGGCTGAGGAATACGGCATCGGCACGTATGTGTATTTCAACAGAAGGCCTTTCGATACGCTGAAGTTCAATGATTATGTGCTGAACAGCTGGCCAAAGAACATCATCCGCTGCAAGGGATTGTGCTATTTCGCTGATAATCAGGATATGTCATACATCTTCGAGACAGCAGGCAAGCAGAAGAAGCTCACCGAGGCAGGTTACTGGTTCGCCACAGCCTCGAAGGAAGAGTTACAGCAGTTCATCGAGCGTGACCCGAGCATCTTAAAGGATTGGGACGAGGAATACGGCGACAGAATGGAAAAGCTAGTGTTTATTGGGCAGAAACTCGATAAAGAGGCGATTAAGAAAGCGCTTGACAGCTGCCTCTTTTAGTCTTTAGTCTTTAGTTGTTAGTCTTTAGTCTAACGACTAGCGACTAAAGACTCTTTAATTGCGAACGGCAGCGCTAGCAAAAATGTCAGGGCATCAGCGATAGCCTGTGTCATCTCAACGCCTTGAAGACCGATGAAGAGCGGCAGTATCATGATTGTCGGGATGAAGAATATGCCTTGGCGTCCCATAGATAACACCGTGGCTATCAATGTTTTACGTGTTGTCTGATACATCATGTTAGTGACCATGCTCACGCCAACTAGCGGGAATGACAGACACTGCCACCGCAAGGCTTCAGCACCTATTTTTATCAGTTCAGCGTCTTCGCTTCTGAAAATCTTTATGAGATCGGGAGCGAAGATGGCGAATGTTATCGACATGACTGTCAGTATGATGGTCGCAAGTTCGGTGGTGAAAATGAACGACTTACGCACCCTCTCATGGAGTCCGGCGCCATGGTTGAAGCCGCAGACAGGCTGGAACCCCTGCCCCACTCCGAGGATTATCGAGAAGGCGAACATCATGATGCGTGACACTATCGCGAAGGCGGCGATGGCGCTGGCTTCGGTGCCTGGAGTCGCGTAAAACGCCGCGTAACGGTTCAACATAATGGTGCTGATGCACACGAAGACATGGCGGCACAGCGAAGGCATGCCACCGTTGAAGATGTCGATGTATCTGCGTAATGTGGGAGCGAAGTTTTTGAAACGGATATGCACGTTGCCGTTCATCTCGGTGCCTATGAACAGCACCACCCAACCCACCATCTGGCTGATGCATGTGGCGAGCGACGCGCCCATCACACCCATATCGAAACCATAGATAAACAAGGCGTCGAGGAAGATGTTAAGCACCGCGCCGGTGGCGATACCCACCATAGCATAACGGGCGTTGCCCTGCAGACGCAGCTGGTTGTTCAGCGTCAGCGACGACATCATGAAAGGCGTTCCTATGAGGATAAACAGCAGATAATCATTGGCAGACGGCACTATGTCGGGCGTGGCGCCCATCATTCGCGAAAGCGGAGAGAGGAAACAAAGTCCGACGACAGCGGCTATCGTGCCTATCGCCATCGACGAGATGAAACCCGTGGCGGCCATCTTCTCGGCATCGGCATATTTCTTAGCGCCAAGCGCCGTGGAGATGTAGTTGCCCGAGCCGTGACCGAAGAAAAAACCAATCGCGTTGATGAATGTCATGTAGGCAAATGACACACCCACACCTGCGGTCGCCTCGGTACTGATATGGCCGACAAAAAACGCGTCGATGATGTTATACAAGGCCGTCACCATCATGGAGATGATAGTCGGAATAGCCATCTTCATAACAAGTTGACGCACAGGACTTTCCGTCATCATAACGAAACGTTCATGTCGCTGTTGCACGTCTTCTTCGCGTGTCGAACCAAAAAAATGCTTCATTCGGCAAAAATACAAAAAATAAAGGTTCGTAATATAATTTTCCTTATCTTTGCAGGTTAATATTATATATTGGAGAAATTTATTTTTATGGAAGAGAAAGATATCAAAGAGGAAGAGACTCTTGACGAAAATATAACGGAAACCACTGAAGATGTTGACAGTTTGCTGAAGTCGGCGCCTCAAAAATTCAACATGAAGGATGAGGATCAGGAAGACCAGATGGTGAACAAACAGGACGAGGGCGAGGAGTTTAAGGCGACATGGCCGTTGCACGACGACATGAAGAAGACGCTCACCAATGATTTTCACCGCGGATGCCGCATCAAAGCCGACAAATACGAGTTCGCAAGCAATGTGTTGCGTCACGGACAGTGCAAGCTCGACAGCTTCAACTGGCTCAAAGACTATGAGAACGAGACACCGAAAGAAGGTGATCTGTTGGTTGCCGAGGTGCGTTTTAAAAACGACAGAAAAGATTTCTACAGCTATCCTTCGGAGATGCATCTGCTTGAGGGTGAATTAGTTGCAGTTGAAACAGCTATCGGACATGACATCGGTATCGTGACGATGGTTGGCGAACTCATCGAGAAGCAACGCAAACGCAAAAAGAACAACACTCCTGTGGCGGAGCTGAAGAAGATCTACAGACGTGCACGCGTCAATGATGTTGAGAAGTTTCTTGAGGCGATACGTCAGGAGGATCATACACTGTACAGAAGTCGCGAGATCGCTTCGAGCCTGAAGCTTGAGATGAAGCTCAACGATATTGAGTATCAAGGAGATAGAACAAAAGCTATTTTCTATTACACTGCTGACGGTCGTGTCGACTTCCGTGAGTTGATCAAGAAGCTGGCTGAGGAGTTCCATGTGCGTGTTGAGATGCGTCAGATAGGATTCCGTCAGGAGTCGGCTAAGCTCGGTGGCATCGGCTCATGCGGCCGCGAGCTCTGTTGCGCTTCGTGGATCACTGACTTTCAATCGGTTACAACAAACGTCGCGAGGGTGCAGCAACTGTCGCCCAACCCGCAGAAGCTCGCCGGACAGTGCGGCAAGCTGAAGTGCTGCCTCAACTACGAATACGAGGCATACGTCGATGCCCTGAAAGGCTTCCCGGACAACCGCATCGTGCTGAAGACCAAGAAAGGCGACGGCATCTACCAGAAGATCGATATCTTCAAGGGCCTGATGTGGTATTCGTACCCGTTTGACCGCAACAACATGATGGCAATTCCTGTGGAGCAGGTGAAGGCCATCATCGAGAATAACAAAAAAGGCGTGCTTCCTGAACAGCTGGAGGACTTCGCGTTCATCAAGGAACAGAAGAACAACGACTACGGCGAGGAAGGAAAGCCTGCGGATTTGTCGAAATTGGAATAATTATTAGTTAATCAGTTAGTCAGTTTATAAATCAGACAACTGAATAACTGAACAACTGAACAACTATATGAAGAGATTATTTTTTGTGATAGCGGTAATGACAATGATGGTTTCGTGCAGCAACAACACGTTGTACGATGAGAGCGTCGTGATTCCGGAGGCGAAGTGGGACAACGAGAACATCCCATATTTTGACGTGGCTGTCGACGACACCCTGACGAGCTACGCTTTCTACCTGAATATCAGACACTTGGAAAACTATCGCTACAGCAATCTTTTTGTCTTCATGCACACCGAGTTCCCAAACGGCAACGTCACCCACGACACCATCGAGTGCACTTTCGCATATCCCGACGGCCGTTGGATGGGCAAAGGCAGCGGCACCATCAGGTCGGCCAAGGTTTTGTTGAACCCGGCCTTGCGTTTCCCGTTGAAGGGCAATTATCATTTTGAAATAGAGCAGGCTATGCGCGAGAAAGAGCTGAAAGGCATCACCGACATCGGCATCTGCTTTGAAAAACAATAAGTTATGACGAAGAAGAAAAAAAATAAAAAACGTGATATCAAGGTTTATCTGATTGTCCTGTGGACGTTGTTCGTCCTGTTTGGAGTGTCGGTGTTCCTGCTTTTCCACGGCATTGTGCACGAATGGTTTGGTGAGATGCCTACTTTCGAGGAGCTTGAAAATCCTGAAACCAACCTCGCCACAGAGATTTATTCAGCTGACGGCAAGATTTTGGGCACTTATTACATCGAAAACCGCTCAAACGTCAGCTATGCCGACATCTCTCCCGACTTGATTCACGCGCTCCTCGCCATTGAGGACGTGCGTTTTTACGAGCATAGCGGCATTGACAAAAGGGCTTTGTTCAGAGTCGCCAAAGGCTTGATGACTGGCCAAAGCGACCAAGGCGGCGGCAGCACAATCACGCAGCAGCTGGCCAAGAACCTATTCCCTCGCGGGGAGAATCTGAGTAAGATAAAGCTGGTAATCAGGAAGTTACAGGAATGGGTCACCGCATCGAAACTCGAATACAACTATTCGAAAGACGAGATCATAGCGATGTATCTCAACACTGTGTTTTACGGGCATAACGCCTATGGCATCAAAAAGGCGGCGGAGACGTTTTTCAGCAAGGAGCCGAACGAGCTCACCCTTGAAGAGGCGGCTTTGCTGGCGGGTGTCGTCAACGCCCCGACGAAGTTCAGCCCGAAACGTAACCCAAAAAACGCCTTGAACCGCCGCAACCTTGTGCTGAAACGCATGGAGACCAACGGATACATCACCGAGGCGCAGTACGACTCCATATCGCAGATACCTATCGACATGTCGCATTTCGGGGTACTCGACCACAAAGCGGGACAGGCCACTTATTTCCGTGAGTTTTTGAGAGGCGTGATGCACGATTGGGCCAAGAATCACTATAAACCCGACGGAACGCCATACAATATCTACAAAGACGGCTTGCGAATCTACACCACCATCGACTCGAGGATGCAGAAATATGCCGAGGAGGCTGTGCGCGAACATCTGGCGCTCGACCTGCAGCCGGCGTTCTACCGTCATTGGAAAGACGACCCGAAAGCTCCGTTTGTCCTGAAAGAACAGGAAGACGTGGAGAAGATCATGATGCTCTCGATGAAACGCTCGGAGCGTTACCGTGTGCTGAGAAAGGCTGGCTGGAGCATGGATTCCATCATCGCCAACTTCAACACACCTACCCAGATGATGCTGTTCTCATGGGAAGGCCCTATCGACACCGTCTTAAGTCCAATGGACTCAATAAGATACAGCAAGTTCTTCCTGCAGTCGTCGCTGATGTCGGTGGAGACCGGCACTGGTCATGTGAAGGCTTACGTGGGCGGCAACGACTACCGATTCTTCCAGTACGACCACGTGACTCAGGCCAAACGACAGGTCGGCTCAACATTCAAACCGTTCCTGTATGCCTTGGCGATGCAGGAAGGCGAATACACGCCGTGCACCAAAGTGCCAAACATCAGCTACAGCATCCAGCTTCCTGACGGAAAGTTCTGGGAACCAAAGGATTCTGGCAAAAACAAGTTCGGCGAGGAGGTGACATTGAGATGGGCTCTAGCGCATTCCAACAACCGAATCTCGGCTTATCTGATGAAACGTTTCGGTCCTGAAGCTGTCATCCAGATGGCTCGCAGAATGGGTGTGAGATCTGACATCCCTGCCGTGCCATCGATATGCCTCGGCGTGTGCGATGTCTCGCTTTACGAGATGGTGGGCGCCATGAGCACCTTCGCCAACAAAGGCGTCTACGTGAAGCCTATCTTCATCACAAAGATTGAAGACAAGAACGGCAATGTCATCGAGACTTTCAAAGCGGAGCAGCGCGAGGCTATGGACGACGTGACGGCGTATAAGATGGTTGAATTGATGAAAGGCGTTGTGTATGAAGGCACTGGCGTGAGGTTGAGATACAAATACGGACTCAGAAATCCTATCGCGGGCAAGACCGGCACCACACAAAACCAGAGTGACGGATGGTTTATGGGCATCACCCCTGACCTCACCACCGGAGTGTGGACAGGCGCTGAAGACCGCTCAGTGCATTTCAAGACGATAACGCTCGGACAAGGCTCTAATATGGCGTTGCCTATCTGGGCATTGTATATGAAGAAGGTGTATGCCGACCCGACGCTGCACGTCAGCCAGGGTGACTTCCCGAAGCCTGTCGCTAATATCGATCTCGACTTCGACTGCGACAAATACGAGGAGGAGCAGAATGCGGCGGCGGCACCAGAAGAAACAGAGGAAGATGAATTTTAAGATATGGCAAACTCAAATTTTGTAGATTACGTTAAGATATTCTGTCGGTCGGGAAAGGGCGGCAACGGCGCAATGCATTTCAACCATGCGAAATACGTGCCGAAAGGCGGTCCTGACGGTGGCGACGGCGGCAAGGGCGGCGATGTCATCCTGAAAGGCAACGCTCAGCTGTGGACTTTGCTACACTTGCGTTACACCAAGCATCTCTTCGCTGGCGACGGCGAGTCGGGTGGCGCTAACCAGAGAACTGGAGCACAGGGCAACAATGTAATCATCGAAGTGCCGCTGGGCGCTGTGGCATACGACGCTGAGACTAACGAACATCTCGGCGAGGTGACAGAAGACGGGCAGGAGATCGTCATCATGAAAGGCGGACGCGGAGGCAAGGGAAACACTTTCTTCAAGACAGCGACATTGCAAGCTCCGAAGTTTTCGCAGCCCGGCGAGCCATCAGAGGAAAGATGGATCATCATCGAGCTTAAACTGTTGGCAGATGTGGGTCTCGTTGGCTTCCCGAACGCTGGAAAATCGACCTTGCTTTCAGTGGTTTCAGCAGCAAAACCTGAGATTGCCGACTATCCGTTCACCACGCTGACGCCTAACTTAGGCATTGTGCCTTACTACGATTTCAAGTCGTTCATCATGGCCGATATTCCTGGAATAATCGAAGGCGCTTCGGAAGGTAAAGGATTGGGTATCAGATTCTTACGTCATATTGAACGAAATTCTATTTTGCTGTTCCTCGTCGCAGCCGACAGTCCGGATGTGAAGGAGGCATATGATGTTTTGTTGAATGAATTGAAGAAATATAATCCTGAATTGCTGGATAAGAAGAGAATTCTGGCGGTCAGCAAGTGCGATCTTATCGACGAAGACACTAAGAAAGACATCAAGAAACATCTTCCGAAAAAAGTGCCGCACTTGTTCATCAGCTCAGCTACCGGCGAAGGAATTAAGGAATTGAATGATTTGATTTGGCTTTCACTAAGTTAATCAGTTAAAACTGAACAACTGAACAACTGAATAACTATGTTAAACGACCTCGATCATCAGCTATTTCTGTTCCTCAACGGCTTGCACGTTGGGTGGCTCGACCCTGTGATGACGTTTATCTCGTCGGAAATGGGCTGGATTCCGTTTTATGCTGTGCTGGTGTTCCTTGTTTTTTACAAATACCGTTGGAAAGGATTGTGGATCATCCTCGGCGTTGCGGTGCTCATCATATGCTCCGACCAGATATCATCACATATATTCAAGCCTGTGTTTCAGCGACTTAGACCATGTCACGACCCGTTGATTCAAGACTTGGTGCATCTGCCGAACGGGCATTGTGGAGGACAGTACGGCTTCATCTCGTCGCATGCCGCGAACACATTCGCTTTGGCGTCGTTCATCTACATGACGATGCGGAAACACTACAAAAACATCGGCTGGCTGATGTTCATCTGGGCGGCGGTGGTCTCGTATAGCAGGATTTACATGGGAGTGCACTTTCCTGGCGACGTCATCTGCGGCGTTGCAGTGGGACTGGGGCTTGGTTTTGGAATTGGATATTTAACTATTCGCGTCATTTCGAGCGAAACGAAGTGTAGTCGAGAAATCTCCGGCAAATGAAAAGTAACAAACATGATAATCTTAAGTCATTGTGGCTCATCGCGTTAGTGCTTTACACTCCTATAGTCGCGATGTGCTTGAATTTCGAGATTTTTGTCCCAAGAATCATCCCGATTCTGTTGGCGTGGATGATTATCCTTATTGTACCATACGTTATCTTTTCAAGAAAATATCTGTATGTCATAGCGACTTCCCTTTTGTTTGCTGATGGTTTCATCAATCTGTTCCATTGGATAATCTTGAAATGCCCGCTCAACGCCTCCTCGATTTTCGTCTTTATGAACACCAATTTCAGCGAGGCTTCGGAATTTATGACCATCAAGATGACGCCATTGCTACTGCTTCTGATTCCGCATATCTTCTTGTTTGTCATGGCGTTACGCAATATCCCGACGTTTTCTCTGAAAAAAAGGAGCGAGATTATCGTTTGGTCGCTGCTGGGACTTTACAGCCTTGTGTTTTTTGCCGACAACATCATACATCAGAGGTTTGTGCGTCTTGCCGTTCCAGATGTAGAGCGTGCTTTTGTGTCGTTTTTTAACGAGTCGAAGGATTTTAAGACATTGAAAACCAGACAGTTATACGATTTAAACACTGAGATTGTCACCAACGACTCAACTCTGGTGGTGGTGATTATAGGCGAATCGTGCAACCGCAACCATATGTCGCTTTACGGCTACGACAGAGAGACCACGCCACGTTTGAGCGCCCGTGACGACATTATGGCGTTCGACAACGTGATCAGCGCAAACTCCAGCACTTTGAACTCAGTGATGAATTTCTTGACCGAGAGAAATATTGAAAACCCCTTGCCTATCAACAGTTGCATACATATTTTCGATGTCTTGCACTCCACGCCTTACAAGTCGTTTTGGATATCGAACCAATCGCCTATAGGCCTTTGGGACAATGGTGTGACAAATCTGGCGCAGAATGCCGATGTGGTAAGGTATGTCAATGTGACAGCGAGCTCATCAATGGAAAGCCTGCAAATGAAGTCGTTCGACGAGAACCTCATCGAGCCGCTCGACATCGCCATGAGAAACGAGGCGAAAAACAAGGTTGTCTTTTTGCATCTCCTTGGCTCGCACACTCAATACAACAAGCGCTATCCTTCTGATTTTGAACGATTTAATGGTAGCGATGATATTCGACAAAAGATTATCGATTCATACGACAATTCGATTTTATATAACGATTTCGTCATCGACAGCATATTTTCGTTATTAAAAGATTATAGCTTGGCGCATCCCGCTGTGCGCGTTTCTGCCTTGTATTTCTCCGATCATGGCGAAAATGTCTACGATCAGGGTGAATATGCGGGGCATGACTATTCAGGAAAGATACCACACGCAAACGTCGACATCCCCTTTATTTTCTGGTTCTCGCCGTCACAAGCCAATTATCTGGAAAGTGAGTATGGGTTTTTGGAGAGAGACTTGAATACGCCTTATGTCATCGACGATTTGTTCCACACTATCATTGACTTAGGCTGCATCCGCACCGAGTGTTTCGAGCCTCAACGAAGCTTCATCAACAGCAGCTACAACGCCTCGAGGGAGCGTGTTCTTGAAGATAAGAATAGTTATTAAAAAGGGAACTCTGTCAAAGGCTCCAGATTGCCGCCTTCAACCTTATAGCAAAACATTGATTTTCCGTTGGTTAGCGTGAGATATTTCACTTTCAGGCCTGAAAAATATCTTATCGCCTGATCTAAAACTTTTTCGGTTATCGGCACAGATTCCGCCTTGCATTCCACAATCATTTGTGGCTCGCCGAGGTTATTGAAAACCACAATGTCGCATCTTTTCGGGAGGTTATTAACTTTGATGGAATACTCCACTGCAATAAGTCCAGCGGCGACTTTTCGTGTTTCCACAAGAAAATGCAGCATTTTTTGGCGCACTTGCTCCTCGGGAGTTAAAGAAACCCATTGTCTCCGAAGCGGGTCGAAGACAACGGGTTTATCATTGTTTACTGATGTTTTGAACCAGTCCAATTAGAATTCCATTATCGATTTCTTGATTCTCTCGATAGCGTCTCTCAATTCGGCTTCTGTAATCACTAATGGTGGAGCGAAGCGGATGATGTGCTGGTGGGTTGGCTTGGCGAGGACGCCGTTGTCGCGCATCTTCAAGCAGACATCCCATGCCTCTTTGCCGTTCATAGGCTTGATAATCACTGCGTTGAGCAAGCCTTTACCGCGAACCTTCTGGATCATCGGGTGGTTGATCTTCATGATTTCCTCACGGAAGAGCTTACCGAGACGCTCAGCGTTTTCCATCAGGTGTTCGTCTTTGATTACCTGCAGAGCTGCCATTGAAACTCTTGCTGCCACTGGGTTTCCACCAAATGTTGAGCCGTGCTCGCCTGGTTTGATGTTCATCATGATGTGGTTGTCGCAAAGCACTGCTGAAACCGGCACCACGCCGCCGCCGAGAGCTTTACCTAAGATAAGGATGTCAGGACGAACGCCTTCGTGGTCGCAAGCGAGCATCTTACCTGTACGGGCGATACCGCACTGAACCTCGTCGGCCATGAACAACACGTTGTATTTCTTGCAGATGTCGTAGCATTTCTTCAGATAACCCTCATCCGGAACATAAACGCCAGCTTCACCCTGGATTGGCTCCAACAGGAAACCAGCAATCTTCTTGCCGTCCTTTGCGAGAACCTTCTCCAATGCGTCTGGATCGTTGTAAGGGATGCGGATGAAACCAGGTGTCAGAGGACCGTAGTTTGCATACGAATCAGGGTCGTTCGACATTGTGATGATGGTGATTGTACGGCCATGGAAGTTGCCTTCGCAGCACACGATGGTTGTCTCATCATTTGGGATGCCCTTGCAGACTGTACCCCAACGACGTGCGAGCTTCAGAGCTGTCTCGTCGGCCTCAGCGCCTGTGTTCATTGGCAAAACCTTGTCGTAACCGAAGTATTCGGTGACATATTTCTCCCACGGACCGAGAGCGTCGTTATAGAAAGCGCGTGAGCTCAAAGTGAGCTTTTCAGCCTGCTCGTACATAGCCTTGAGGATTGCCGGATGGCAGTGTCCCTGGTTGACAGCTGAATATGCTGACAAAAAGTCGTAATATTCCTTACCTTCAACGTCCCAAACCTTTGCACCTTTACCTTTGGCGAGGACGACCGGAAGCGGATGATAGTTATGGGCGCCGTAGTTGGCTTCCATTTCCATGTAATCTTGTGAAGTCATTTTTGACATAAAATCCTAATTTTTAATGTTAATATTTTTTGAATTTATTTATTTTCTAAACAATCCACAAAGTTAATGATAATTTTTGTTTAAAAAACATTATATTTGCAAAAAATTATTTTTGAAGATGATTCGTTCGATGACAGGCTACGGCAAAGCCGAGCAACTTTATAAGAGCAACAATATCTCTGTTGAGATTAAAACATTGAACAGCAAGCAGTTAGACCTTTCAGTAAAGCTTCCGCAAGAGCTCAAGGCTAACGAATTCGAGTATCGTAATGAGATTGCGGCGCGCCTGCAACGCGGTAAAGTCGATGTGCTTATGACCATTACCAACACCGACGTGGCGCAAAACACCCACATCGAAAAAGAGGTTGTGGCATCGTATCTCGAGCAGATTAACAATATTTCAAAAGAGTATAATATTCCTGAGTCGAAAGATATAGCTGCAATAGTGTTCAGGATGCCGGGAATTTTTGTGTCGCCAGAGCAGGATTACGACGAGGAATTTCTTGAAAAAATAAAGGAGACATTGCTGCAAGCCATAGCAATGACTGACGATTTCAGAGCCAAGGAAGGTGAGATTCTGAAGAAAGACCTTCTGAAACGCGTCGAGCTGATACTCGGTTATCTCGCCGAAGTTGAGCCTTTCGAAAAGAACCGTCACGAGACCATCAAAGGCCGTCTGCTCAAGAATCTGCAGGAGCTGACGAGCGGCGAATACGACGAAAACCGCTTCGAGCAGGAGCTGATATTCTATCTCGAAAAGCTTGACATCACTGAGGAAAAGGTGCGCCTACGCAAACATTGCGACTATTTCAAGGAAACCATCGACGAAGAAGGCGCCGGCAAGAAACTCGGTTTCATCGCACAGGAGATGGGACGTGAGATCAACACCCTCGGCTCGAAAGCCAACGACGCTGATATTCAGCGACTTGTCGTCAAAATGAAGGACGAACTGGAAAAGATTAAGGAACAATTGTTTAACATACTATAAGACGGAAAACTATGCAAAGAATTGCGCCTGTGAGACCTCAAGGGCTCACCCGAAGCAATTATTGCATAGTTTGGAGTCTAATGATTTAACATGAAAACGAAAATCGGGTTATTTTTCGGGTCATTCAACCCCATTCACAACGGCCACCTGATGCTTGCGAACTACCTTGCGGAATACGGTGACATGGATGAGATCTGGTTCGTTGTCTCGCCCCAGAACCCGTTCAAGGACAAGAAATCGTTGCTTGCTGACCGTCACCGCATGTACATGGTGGAACTGGCAATCAAGGGCGACGAACGTTTTCAGGTTTGCGACATCGAGTTTTACATGCCGCAGCCGTCGTACACCATCGACACTTTGACAAGACTGGCCGAGCGTCATCCAAACACCGATTTTTACCTGATTTGCGGCATGGACAGCCTCGAGACCTTCCCGAAATGGAAGAATTACGAGATGATTTTGAAGTATCATCATTTGCTTGTTTATCCACGTAAAGGCTACAGCAGCAATGAGTTAGCGAATCATCCTTCGGTTAAGATCGTTGAAGCGCCAGAGATTGAGGTGTCGTCGACGTTTATCAGAAACGCCATCGCCGAGGGTAAGGATGTAAGATATTTCATGCCGAAAGAGGTGGCGCAATATATTGTGGATATGCACTTCTATGAAAAGAAGTAGCTAATCTTTTATCAAAAAAAGTTTCCTTTCGTATTCCGGGAACTTTTCAATGGCGTACCTCAGCATGGTGCGGGGCATTGTTTTGTAACGCATTGATAGCCATTGCTTTAGACGTAGCTCATCGCGTTTTCCAGCCTCACGAAGCAGCCAACCGACGGCTTTTTGAAGCAGGTCGTGAAGTGGAAGAGGTTTTGCTAAAAAGATTTCAGCGATATTGAAAGTGTCATCAAGCTGACCATGGCGCACAAACTGCATCGTGCTCACCATCCCGATACGCTGCTCCCAGATGGTTTTTCCGTCGCGCGCGAGGTCGTAAAGCAGCTTACGGTCCTTGTCAAGAAGCCAACTTCCAAGCAGTTCGTAGCACGACAAATCGACCAAATCCCAGTTGTTAATATATTGAGTATTAGCGAGATAGAAGTCGACGCATTGCTGTTGCAGCTTCACGTCTTTTTTTGCATGTTTGAAAATCTGCACAAGAGTCAGCAGTCCAGCCATGCGCATCTCATGGTATTCCGAGTTCACGCATTCCTTTAGGTCGTCAAACGACGTCTCGCTCCAGCATTCTTTCACTGCCTCTCTTATCGTCGGCACCTTGATTCCCAGGAACTTGTCGCCATAGCCATAGCCACCTTTACCGGTTTTGAAAAAACGAGATAACCCCGACACGAGGTCGGGGTTACTGTGTGACATTATATCGTTGTATAGTTTATGCATTGGTTTGCAACCAATTTTTGACGTTGTTTTCTATACGTGCCTTAATATCTTCTGTATCCGCAGCTTTCTGGAATGCCTTTCCCGTCACCTTTTCGTACAGCTCGATATATCGCTCCGAAATGCCTTTCACGATTTCTAGTGTCATCTCAGGAACCTTCTGTCCTTCTTTGCCCTGGAAGCCGTTTGCCATCAGCCACTCGCGGACGAACTCCTTTGAAAGTTGCTTCACCGGTAAGCCTTTTGCGAAGCACTCCTCGTACTGGTCGGCAATGAAATAACGCGATGAGTCTGGTGTGTGAATCTCGTCCATCAAATAGATTTGGTCGCCAATCTTACCGAATTCATATTTCGTGTCAACCAAAATCAAGCCGTGTTTTGCAGCAACTTCAGTACCACGCTGGAACAGTTTGCGGGTGATAACCTCAATCTGCTCGTAGTCTTCCTTGCTGATAAGTCCTTGACGGATAATCTCTTCCTTCGAGATATCCTCGTCGTGACCCTCCTCAGCCTTTGTTGTAGGAGTAATAATCGGCTCGGCAAACTTCTGGTGTTCCTTCATTCCGTCAGGAATTGTCACGCCGCAAATGGTGTGCTGTCCGCTCTTGTAAGTGCGCCATGAACTGCCGGTGAGGTATCCGCGGATAATCATCTCGACTGGGAACGGCTTGCAAAGCTTGCCAACTGTAACCATCGGGTCGGGTGTTGCGATCTTCCAGTTCGGAACGATATCGGTGGTCATGTCCAAAAACTCAGCTGCTATCTGATTGAGAATCTGACCTTTATACGGGATTCCCTCCGGCAAAATGACGTCGAACGCAGAAATTCTATCCGTTGCGACCATCACCAAATATTTATTGTCGATGAAATAAACATCACGAACCTTGCCGTGATACACCTTTGTCTGACCTTTGAAATTGAAATCGGTTCTTGTTAAAGCTTTCATTGTATATTTTGTTGATTATCTTCTTCATCATTATCATGATAAAACTTCTTGTACGCATTGACGATGTCGGTCACCAGCTTGTGGCGAACCACGTCTTTTTCATCCAAAAAGATAAACTCTATTCCTTTCACATCGCCCAGAATATCAACAGCTTGCGGCAAACCTGAAGGTGTGTTCTTCGGCAAGTCGATTTGCGTCACGTCGCCGGTGATGACGAACTTCGCATTGCGTCCCATTCTCGTCAAAAACATCTTCAGCTGGGCCCGCGTCGCGTTCTGTGCCTCGTCCAAAATCACGAAAGCGTGGTCAAGAGTGCGGCCTCTCATGAAGGCCAGCGGCGCAATCTCGATGGTGCCGTCTTCCATATATGCCGTAAGCTTAGACTGCGGAATCATATCGCGCAAAGCGTCGTACAAAGGCTGCAGATACGGATCGAGCTTGTCTTTCAGGTCGCCGGGCAAAAATCCGAGGTTTTCCCCTGCCTCCACCGCCGGACGCGTCAAAATTATGCGTCGCACCTCGCGGTTTTTTAAAGCGCGCACCGCCAACGCCACAGCTGTGTAGGTTTTTCCGGTTCCCGCCGGACCGATGGCAAATATCATGTCTTTTTTGCCGATGGCGTCGACCATCTTCTTCTGGTTGACCGTTATCGCCTTGATTTGCAAGCCGTTACGACCGTAAACCAACACGTCGCCGTCGTTCATCGACTTCACATAAGCGGTCTCACCGTTCGAAATCATCACATCCTCAATCACTTGCGGATTGATACTCCCGAAGCGTTCCAGATGGTTGACCAGCATCGTGAGGCGGTCGAGGAAATAATTCACCTCGTCGTCTTCGCCAATCACCTTCACAAAATCGCCTCGCGCAATGATCTTCAACTTCGGAAACAAGTTTTTGATTATCGTAAGATGTTGATCCTTAGCGCCATACAAATCGCTCGGGTTGACATTTTCTATCTGGACTATCTGCTCCGCCATCTGATTTTTCGACTAAATTTTACCTGTTTTTCGATATGCAAAGATAAAAAATAAAAATTGTTCATAACTTTTTTATTTCAATAAAAATTTTTCATTATAAAAATGTATTTTTGCATTTGGGAATTGATCTCAAAACAGAAAACGGCAAAAACAATGGCAATCATAACATTAACAAGCGATTGGGGGCTGTCCGACTATTACGTCGCGGCGGTGAAAGGCGCTATTTTTACGGCCTTACCCGACGCAACCATTGTCGATATCACACATAATATCGAGCCGTGGGACATCGCTTCGGCGGCGTTCATCATCCGAAACTGCTATCAAAACTTCCCGGAAGGCACAATACACATCATCGGAGTGGAGACCGAGGAGTCGCCCGACAAGCCGCATGTGGCGCTTAAAGCCAACGGACATTATTTCATAGGCACCGACAACGACATCTTCTCGCTCATCCTTGGCGACACGCCTTACGAGGCCGTCACTATCGAGGTGATTCAGGACAGCGATTACTTCACATTCACCACCCGCGACCGTTTTGTGAAAGTTGCCGCCATGATAGCTAACGGATTGCCGTTCAACGAGATAGGCAAGCCTTATCCTAAGATCAGAGAGTGCATCACTTTCCAGCCGACCATCGACAACAGCTCAATCCACGGAATCATCACCTTCGTCGACTCTTACGAGAACGTGGTGTCGAACATCACCAAAGAACTGTTCGAAAAGATCAGAAACGGCAGGGCTTTCGAGATACGCGTGGGAAAATACGTCATCAACAAGATTTGCCACAGCTACACCGAGGTGACTATGCCCGACATCGTAGCTCTCTTCGGCACACATGGCTTCCTCGAGATAGCGATAAATCACGGAAAAGCCGCGTCGTTGCTCGGGCTCTCCCGTGATTCATCAGTCGATATTATCTTCAAATAGATTTATTTGTCGCCGTACGACGAGCCGTCGAAGCAGTGTGTGCACACCTTGCATTTCGGCAGGCCGATAGCGTTGCAGATATTATCTAAAGTGTTGAATTTCAACGAGTCTACACCTACGTGCTTACGTAACATCTCGACCAGGTTAGCGTACTGCTTCGTGCTCGAGTCGCTGTAAAGTTCAAGGTTCTTGGTGCTGTCGCCCTCAAGCTCCTCGATGCAGCGGCGTGTGATGAGCTCCAACTCGTTCTTCGAGGCGCTGAAATTCAAGAACTTACAGCCGTAGTTCAGCGGAGGGCAGCTCAAACGGATGTGCACCTCTTTAGCGCCGAAGTCATAGAGCATCTTCACGTTGTCGCGAAGCTGAGTGCCTCGCACTATGCTGTCGTCGCAGAACACCACGCGTTTGCCTTTCAAAAGCGCATGGTTCGGGATGAGTTTCATCTTCGCTACATGCTCACGCTGCGACTGGTTGACAGGCATGAAGCTGCGCGACCATGTTGGGGTGTATTTCACCACACTGCGCACGTATGGAATCTGCTTTGCATTCGAATAACCGATAGCCATTCCGATACCCGAATCCGGGATAGGAGCCACGTAGTCGACCTCCACGTCGTCCATCTTACCCATGGCATAGCCTCCGCGATAACGCATCTCCTCCACGTTGATGCCTTCGTAGTCGGATGCCGGGAAACCGTAGTAAATCCAAAGGAATGAACAAATCTGCATCTTGTCGTTAGGTGCCTGCAGCTGTGTCACGCCATCGGTGGTGATGCGCACAATCTCGCCTGGGCCGATGAAACGATCCATCGAATAGTCGAGGTTGATGAAGCTGTGGCTCTCGAAGGCGGCCACGTAGCCGTCGGCGTCTTTACCGATGACAATAGGCGTACGGCCGTACTGGTCACGAGCCGCGATGATGCTGCCGTCGGTGGTGAGGATGAGCATAGAGACCGAACCCTTCACCTTTTTGTAAACATTCTGGATGCCGTCGACAAAGTCCTTGCCCTGGGTGATGAGAAGCGCCACAAGCTCTGTCGGGTTGGTGTCGCCATGGCTCAACTCGGCGAAATGCTGTTTGTTTTCGAGGCATTCCGCTTCCAACTCTTTGATGTTGGTGATCTTGGCCACCGTGACGATAGCGAACTTGCCAAGATGCGAGTTCACCAGGATAGGCTGCGCGTCGGTGTCGCTGATGACGCCAATGCCGCTGTTTCCTACAAATTGCGGGAGCTCGTCTTCAAATTTTGTTCTGAAATAAGAACCTTTGAGGTTATGGATCGAACGGTGAAATCTCTCGCCGTCGAAAGTACAGATACCACCTGCTGTGGTTCCAAGATGTGAATGATAATCAATGCCGTAGAAAAGGTCTGTAATGCAAGGCCTTTTTGATACGATTCCGAAAAATCCGCTCATTTTTGTATAGGATTGAAATTTTAAGCGGCAAAAATAATAAAAAAATGATAAGAATGGACAAAAAAAAGATAAGAAAGATAAGATTTTTTCTTATCCTTCTTATCCCTCTTTATCAGCGAAGCGCTTATCTTATTTTTCGCGTTTGCGCGAAAAAGCGTAGCCTGCTCCTAAAGCTGTGAGTATCAGCAAACCGCCGCCTAGTGGAGCCGGCTGGTCGCCATACTGAGCGCCTACACCGCCTTGTGGAAGGCGAGGCAATGTGGTGTTATCTTCACCCAAACGGTCACCAGAATTGCCGCCCATGATAAAACCGTCATGGCCCTGTGCGCCGGCGCTGAAACCAACAATAAAAACAACTGCAATTGTCAATAAGAACTTTTTCATTATATTATTTATTTTTTTGTTTCCACTTATTTGTTTATTCCGAACCCCGCAGCGAGGAATCCATCCTATTTAATGATTATCTTCTGTGTTTTGTCATTCATTCTCAAAATATAAACACCTGTTTGCAGGTTCGCACCGCGCCATGTCGCCACACCGTCAACATACTGTCTTACGACCATTCGTCCCATCACGTCGAACACCTGAAGCTCGCCCGTGCCGCTCACCACGATGTCGTTGCCGCTCTGGTAAGCGAACACCTCCTCGCTGTCGGTCGCAGCGTCGCCCAAACGAACCACGAAACGGTCTTCCATATCGGCTGTGGTGCTTATGAAAGTATATTCACCCTCGGCAAGCATATCGATCTCGGTGTCGGCAATCTTGTCGATGAGGCGGATGTATCTGTAATTGCCCTGAGCCTTCATTGTCAAGGTGTACATGCTCATCGTCATCGACTTGAAGTTAAGGTTAAACGCCTTTGTGTCAGGGTTCAAATCAACCGAAGCGAAGTCCTCGCCGTTATGACGGATATAAAGCATCGGGGCTTCCTCGTTCGGATGCGCCATCTTGTTCAATCCGTGGCCTTCTTTAAACTCCACGCAAGCCCTGTCTTCGAATGTGCCGTTAGCAACAGTGAACCAGATGTTGTCAGTTATCGCCTTGTCGCCTGATTTCGACTCTTCCGGTGTCGGTGTCGTCACCGGGATGTCATACAATGTCAATTTTTGTCCATTTGCTGAACTCTTCGCCTGAACGAGAATACCTGTTAACGGAGAAATCTCTGTGCCATCTGTTTCGAGATGCCACGTGCCGTTTTCGAGAAGATTGTAATAATTATCTTCAAGATATGTGTTAGGAATTGCCTGATCGGTTCCTTTCTTTATATTGTGCGGATAAGGATTGCCGATAATATTAAAGCCTGGGAAAACATTGGCATTCCCTAAAATTGTTGCAGTATATGTAAGCGTATAATCCTCGACTGTTCCTGTGTTAAGATTACCGTTGATGGTAATGGTATGGTCGTCAAAGTTGCGGTAGAGATAGCCACGACCGTTTGTCATAACCTCGAATGGATTTGCAGGATTCTCACCATGATACACCTCATTTCTGTAGTTTTCCCATTGCAACACCAAACCTGTTTCCGGGTTGGTATTTTCAGTACTCTCGTTAAAACGGTACAAATCGTATGAAGGGAATCCTGTACTTAATGCTGTGATCAAATTTGTGTTATCAACTATATTAGGGCTTCCTACTGCCGATGATATAAGATACCAATAACTATCTGATTCTGCGGCTTTGATATTCTTTTTAATTGTGGCAGGAACGGGCTCTGGTGTTACTCCCGGATCCTCTCTGATGATAACCTGACCACCATCTTCAATTATCAATCTTGTATCATCCACCTCATTGTGAATAACAGCGTCTACATAACCTGAATTGACAATATATAGAATTCCGTCGTCATCAATGGTTATAACTTTTGTTGCGCTCATATCACTCCTGTCATCAATAACCATCGGTCCACTAACACTGATGTTTTCTTCACCTGTTTCAATAGGTGTCAATGTGCCCATTTTCGCTTCTCCATTATGAGGCACCACAAAACAATCTTCCTTATCACTTGCAAAATTGGCAATAGAGCCGTTGGCCGCCAAACCTGTAGTGAAATCACCGTCACCTTTCTTTATAATTCCTACATATGACAATGGATCGAGGTCATCATAAACATCTATCTTACTGGATGTCTGTGTCAAATACACATTATTGTTTTCTCTGTGACCAGCTATTTCTTCTGTTTTATAATTATCAAAAACTCTTACATAATTTTTAACATGCAATTTCGCGCCACCTTCTCTCACGTATATGCCGCAACCGTCTTCCCTGCTTATATTTCCAGTAACAACCACACTGTCCATATAGATCTGACCCCCGTACAGACAAATGCCGCCGCCATAGTTATTGTTGCCGATATCATCGTAGTCAAACGCGAAATTGTCAACTATCTCACAGTTTTTCATACGCACCGTACCTGAGAGTACATGAAGTCCTCCACCCTGTTTGGTTGCCTGATTGCCTCTAATCTTACAACCTGTCATTGTCAATGTGCCGTTTCCTCCGAGATACACGCCGCCGCCGTCCGATACATTCTTTGTTCTCAAAACGTTGTTTCTGACATCACAATGATTCAATGTGGCGCTTCCTGTAATACGTATTCCACCACCCTTGTCCAAGCATTCGTTACCACTTATGTTTACATGACTCATGTAAAATGATGAGGCGTTTTTACCAAATAATCCGCCGCCGCCGCCTTCTGCCGCATTACCACTGACACTACCGCCAATCATAGTGAATCTGCTTGACGGACCGCAATAAATACCGCCGCCTCTGGCTGTATAATGCTCCGATCCGGCAATCCTCTTAACAACTTTGTTTGCTGTAACAGTCACATTATTAAGAGTAAGATTTCCCATGTTATTAATACCGCCACCGTCATTATCGTTCGCCTCGCTGTTAGAAGCGGCTTTATTGTAACCGCCGGTTATTGTACCATTATTAATTGTTACAGTTTTGCCACTTGAAACCTTTATAACCCAACCGTTTTCCCTTGCTGTCGACAAATGACGGTCAATTGTGTGTCCATTCATGTTTATAGTGACATTTCTATTGATTGTCAATACATTATCGCTAGAGCTTGCCCTATAATCACAATCCAACTCTATCGGATCGGTTTCTCCATCTAATAAAGCCTGCAAGTCCGACCAATTTCCAAAACCAGCGCCAGAAACGACACTGAATGTCTTTATCTTCGAGCCAAAATAATCATTCTCTTCATTACCGACCACGACAAAGTTATAGATTCCAATATCTTTAACATAATACACCGGATTTCCATCTTCATCAACAAGCGTTTCACCATTGCTATTGGTAATTACAGCAGAGCAAACTGTAGGGATAGCATTAATGCCATTATTATAAGTGACACTATAAGGGATTGTGATATTATTTCCAGTATAAGTATAATCGTCATTAATACCACTTACCACAACATCTACAGCCGAATAAATTTCATTACCAAGAATTGTTTTTTCATGATGACATATATTACCTACTACAAGAGGAGAATGATTTCCCTGTGTTGATGGAATCGTCATATACTCATCCACATATGTAGCTTCTGTATAATAGCAAGTGCTATAATCAATATCCGGTGCCGATCCTGGCTCAAAACTATATCCTTCATCTTCTGTACTAAAATACACAAAATTCTGACCCCAAATCAAACTTTCTGCTGCCGGATTAAAGACACAATTGGTAAATGTCGTATTATCATCTCCCTTACCACAAAAACCGCCATCATAGTTCTCACCGGCCATCCTTCCGTTATACACACATGTATTAAAAGAAATGCCTTTGCCAATTACTGCAAAGCCACCACCTTCATCTGTCCATAATTCATCATTACACAATAAATCAACGCCAACAACAACATTATGAACCGTTGTGTTCTTTTCAGATGTTCGCGTGTTAACGCCTATAAGTCCGGCATCCATGCCAAAATATGTAACAATAGCACCATTAGTTACTATATTTTCAATGGTTGCGCCATCAGTATAGCGGAACGGAGCTGTGAAAGCTGGAGCAAACTCGTAATAAAATGTTAAGGTGTCGTTGTTTCCATCAAAAGTTCCCATGAAAGGATGTGTCGCGTCACCAACCATAATGGCATTACGTATAATATTACCGCTGCCGTCAACTTCGCCAACTGTAATATGTCCACTAAGTTTAACATGTTTATCACTTCCCCAGTAAGTGGAATGTGTGGCAAATTCTATCCAATCTTCTTCATCATCAATAATATATGGATTGCCACTTTCTCCTGTACCTGATAATGGATGAGATTTTATGACATAAAAATCCTGACTTACCGATCCTGCGTAATCACTCCCAGCCTTAGCGGTAATGGTTAATCTATAGCAAGCTTCATCAAAAATTTCAGAAGATGTTATTGCAACACCATTTTTGTAATACTGATATGTATAGTCATCTGGATTAACAACATTACCATTGTACCACAAAAAACTGAAACTAACAGATATTACGTCACCCGTGTATTCATAATAATCACTTATACCATCTATTTTAAAATAATTGGTATATATCGATTGCCCCCACAAATTTACGCTAAACAACACTGCAAACAGTGCAAAAATGACTCTTCTTGAAATAGCCAATCTATTCATTATCATAATATTAATATTTTGTTTTTCCTCTCCTTAACGGGACTGCAAAAATACAAAATTATTTCCAACATTGTACCTCATTTGAGGAAAATATTTTCACCCGTCATTTACACCGAATGAAATTGGATTGCAAAGGCAAAGAAAAGTGCAGACACAATGCCATCAGAATGCGAATAAAAAAAAACGGGTGATTTCTCACCCGTAAATCATTACTGTTTCCAGCATACGCATCAAGCGGTTATGTTTAGCCGCCACATGATGTAATTCGTTGAATCTTAATCGTTTTTGCGTTTTTGTGCCATCGCATACCCCACTCCCAGAGCAGTCAAAACAAGCAAACCGCCACCTAGTGGAGCCGGCTGGTCGTTGTCGTAAGCGCCGATACCGCCATGTGGAAGGCCTGGCAATGTGGTGTTATCGTCATCCAAACGGTCGCCCGAGTTGCCGCCCATGATAAAACCGTCATGGCCCTGTGCGCTGGCGCTGAAACCAACCATAAAAACAACTGCAATTGTCAATAAGAACTTTTTCATTATATTATTTATTTTTTTGTTTCCACTTATTTGTTTATTCCGAACCCCGCGAGGAATCTCATCACCTCACCACTATCTTCTGTGTCTTAACCTGATCCCCAACAATTCTCAAAATGTAAACCCCGGTCTTCAACATCGATGTGCCGATGCATTCGTAGCCATTCACGTTTCTGCTCATCACAAAACGTCCCGTCACGTCAAATATCTGTAATTCGCCTTCGCCGCTCACCATAATGTCGCTGCCGTCCTGATAAGCGAACACATCGTCTGAATCCTCGCCGATCAAAGGATTGATCACCATCTTGAACCTGTCTTTTCTGTCGACCGGCGAGCCTATGAACTCATATCCGTCAACCTGAAGCAGATCGATATCCTTGTCGGCAACCTTGTCGATGAGGTGCATATAGCCGAAATCGCCCTGCGGCTTCACCTTCAAAGTGTAAAATCCCGATGTCTTAGCCTCAAAATTGAGGTCGAAAGCTTTAATATCAGGATTCATGTCCACCGAAGCGAAATCCTCGCCGTTATGACGGATGTAAAGCATCGGAGCGTCCTCGTTCATATGCTCTATCTTGTTCAAGCCGTGGCCTTCCTTGAATTCCACACAAACTTCGTCCATATAATTGCTGTTAGCAACTGTGAACCAAAGATTATTGTTTTTACCTTCTTTTTCGCCCTTTGCCGATGCTGTTGAAGGCGCATATGTCATTGTTACCGAGCCGGCTTGCTTTGCTTGTACTAGGATTCCCGTCACAGGTGGAATTGCCGTGCCGTCGTTATTAAGATACCAATCCCAAACAACTTCTTCATTAACTTCCCTGCCTTCAAGCACGTAGTATTTTTCTTCAAAAATATCGCCATTCAGAATATTGGCACTTGAATTACCTTTGGTGATATTGTGTGAATAAGGGTTTCCTATCAGGTTGAAGCCTTTCAAATCACCATAGCCACTGCACGAAAGACCGTATGTAACATCCGAAACATTCAATGTTCCTTTTATTTCAACTGTATGGTTGTGCTCATTACGATACAAATAACCGCGACCATTCTCAAGTGTAGTGAAATCGGTACTTGAATGGGCCTTATAATTCTCCCACTGTAATTCAACAGCTTCATTGAAACGATATAAATCATATCTCGCATCAGCAACCGGTGTGATTAAATTTGTTGCACTTGTTATGTTCGGATTAGTCACTGGCGATGATAAGAGATACCATCCTGTTGATTCAGCTGCATTTGCAGCCACAACATTCTTTTGTGATGTAACAGCCACCGCATTGCTTGTAATGAGTTGTCCTCCATCTCCAATTATGATTTCGCCACTTCCATTCAAAGTAATTTCGGCAGCTTCCGCGACGCAATCGCTCGGTATTCTAATAGCCCTATTTACTGTTACATGGCTTTCATCATCTGGAAGGTTGCCACTCAAATTTGTAGCTATTGTACCATTCCATGTTTCGGTATTATTCCATGAATATGGCACATATACTTGAACCTCACCATTTTCGTCAATAATCATTCGGTTTTCATTATTGTCAAGGGCTATGTGTTCGAGAATATGATCCAAAGAAACACCATCTGCAACTGCAATATATGTTCCAGGATCGCTATTAGCTAAACCTATAACAGCATCCGGACCAAGTTCACCAACAACCTGAATTTTGTCTCCCGAAGCAGCCCCAGCCAAATATACATTATTGTTGCTACTAATAAGCTCCATCTCTTCGTCAAAATCCATTTGTGTGTTGTTTGTAATTATAACATTACCCTTCACTTTTAATACCGCATTAGGATAAATGTATACTCCTCCTCCATTCGTTTTACTCCAATCTCCTGTAATAGAGCCACCATCCATTATATATGTGCTATTAGAATATAAACAAACAGCACCACCATAACTTTCTTCATCAGTAAATAAAACTTCATCACTATAAGACACGTTATTATTCATATCACAATTTGTGGCATTTATTGTACCTCTGTGTAAATAAATCGCCCCACCTAATAAAAATGAACTATTAGCTGTAAAAGTATCATTAACCAAATACAGAGTTGAATTGCTTGACTGTCCATCATAATATATTCCCCCACCTTTTGATTCAGTATTTACAGTCGCACAATTATTAATAAAATTACAATCTGTCAAATTAGCGGTTTTTCCATTGCTTACTACCACACGTATACCTCCACCCTTGTCTTCGCTTATATTAGATCTAATCATAACTCCTGTCATGTTAAAAGGATTGGACCTATCACAATAAATTCCGCCTCCGCCACCAATAGCTTCATTATCAGCTATTTCGCCACCAGTGATAATTAGAGAACCAGTATTCCCACTATAAATACCGCCACCTCGACCACTAAAGTTATTTTCCTCGGATGTTCCATCTGTCCTTTTAATAACTTTATTACCTACTACACGGACATTGTTCAAAACCAGAGTTCCCAAATTATAGATTCCGCCACCATCAATGTAGGTCGCATCACCTTTATGAAAACCTCCTGTTATTGTACCTGAGCCATTAATAGTCAAACTAGCTCCGCTCTCTATTATAATAACCTGACCCGCACCATGATAATCAGGATCATAATCTTCAACAATTTCATGATTATCATTTACATGAACCAAAGCTCTATTAATTGTGTGGTCATTAAGATTCAATATGACTGTACCATTTACCACAAGAGCTGTGTTAGTTCCATCATTAACATCAGCGGTAATATCGGCAGATAACGTAATATTTCTGTCACCTTCCGAATCATCAGCTAATATAGCCTTTACTGCATCCCATGTGTTGTAACTTACCACATGTATCGTTGTAGTAACTGAGCCACCGTAATTGCTTCCGTCTTTTCCTTCAACAACAAATGTATAATCACCAGCAGCGCTTAAAGTAGGAGTGTCTCCAGTTGGAACCTCTGTACCATCTATTTTAATAATGTAGTATGTGCCACGTGTCAATGTTTTGCCATAATATTTTACAACCGGTGTAATCTCCACTGGCTGCCCTTCAATGTAAGAATATGTTGTCGCCACACCTGTAATTTCAGCACCTGGAATGTAATAGTTTGTGCTGTTTATAACATATTTTTTATAAATCTCGTTGGTTAAACCTCCAATCGTTGCATCGGTGTAGGCTTGTATGCAATTATCCGAATCAAATTGTTCTTGATCTTGATTGGTCGGCCTAGTGATATAATAACAGTTAGAATACTCATGTTTAGCAGTGTTTGCTCTATAAAATGTTCCTGATTTGCTCAATTCTATGGTACCAGCCATTGAGCAATTGGCAAAATACACTTTAGTACCGTTATTATAGCTGACAAATCCGGCGCTTCTATTAGCATCATTTTGTGTACCTTTTAAGATTGAGCCATCGAAAAGACAGTTCGTAAAATAAACAGTTCCTGATTGTATTTGACCGATAAATCCACCAGTGGAACAATCCCAGTATTTTTTACTATCTGTCCCTTTTTCAATTTCTGAACAATCAATAGTAATATTGCTTGTACAATTCGTAATATAGTATGTACCAGAGCCTTCAACCCAACCTATCAAACCTGCCGCAAACTTTTTTTGTGATATAATTGTACCTTCAACTGTCAAATTCTTAATCGTTGTTCCTGGACCAGCAAAACTGAATGGAGCGCATTTTTCAACTGTGCATGGTTCATCTAGTGTGCCATTGTTAAATGTCATTGTATGCCCGCCACCATCAAAATTGCCACTATATTTATTACTGCTTGTTCCAACCATTGTCGAAACGCCAGTAGTACCATCTGCTATTTCATCTTCTGTTGGAATAGATGCTGTAAGCTGTACATATACTCCGCTCCCCCAATATGTGTTGTTTCCTGCAAACACATCCCAGTCAGCGGCACTTGAAATCAGATACGGATTATCCTCTGTACCCTCGCCACCCAATGCCGCTTGTCCCCACAAATTTGCGGTTAAAAGCACTAATAAAATTACAAAAGAAAATCTTCTGAAAATAGCTAAACTTTTCATTTTCATATTGTTGTAAATCATAGTCAATCTTAATTTTGCGCCTGCAAAATTACAAAAAATTTCAATACTATAAAGGGGTATTTTGCGAAAAGTTATCAACAATTTCAATTTTAGTTCGCTTCGCGCCAGGTCGTCTCAGGTGCGGTGGCCCGCGCCATACGGCGGTATGTAGAGGGATGCGACATGTCACGTCACGGATGGCGCTTGACTTTTTGGTTACTTTTTTGTCAAGAAAAAAGTAACAGAAATAAAAATTTTTATTATTTTTACAGTGTCTGAAGCGCCCAGGCCCTCGCACCTTGCAAAAACATGCGTTGGGTTGCTAACAGGCAGACTGAGCAAGCAGTCTCGTAGTCGCTCCGAATCTTTAATCGCATTACCTCACAACTATCTTCTGTGTCTTTATCTGATCTCCAACCAATCTCAAGATATAAACACCTGTTTGTGCGGTCGCGGCACTCCATGTTCCGGCACCATCAACATATTGTTTTGCGACGAGTCGTCCCATCATATCGAACACCTGCAGCTCGCCGGTGCCTTTAACCACTATGTCGCTGCCATCCTGATATGCGAAGATGTCGTCACCATCGGCAATATTGCCCAAACACACAATGAAACGGTCCGATCTGTCGCTTGGCGATCCAATAAAGCTATACTCACCCTCAACAAGCAGGTCAACATCGCTGCCAGCCAGCCTGTCGATGAGGTGCAGATAACCGAATTTTCCTTCCGGCTTAACGCTTAAAGTATAATTTCCGGTTGTCTTGGCAATAAAATCAAGGTCAAACGACTTGGTGTCCCTTCCCATCGTGGCAATAGCCAAGTCTTTGTCATCCTTACTGATGTAAATCATCGGAATATCCTTATTCTGATGTTCAATCTTGCCCAATCCGCAACCTTCGTCAAACAACGCGTATGCCACGTCTTCATAAGTGCTGTTAGCCACGGTAAAACTTATAAAATCTTTCTTGGCTCTGTCTCCGCTTGTTGTATGACTGATAGTTGCTATAGCGCTTTCCGACACCTGGACAAGCACTCCCTGACATGGCACGATATCGGCATCCGCAGCAAGTTTCGCGCCCCAGTTGCCCGCTCTGTTTAGCACATAGCCGCCTGTCAAAGCATCACCGGCACTCAACGAGATGTTGGCAAATTTAATGTTATGAGTAAACGGATTGCCAATCAGATTGAAGCCCGGAAGCGGACCGCCGCTGTTAGTCACATTGTAAGATACATCACCACTGTGAATATCACCGGTAAACTCAACGGTCACATCATTAGCGTTGCGGTACATATATCCGCGGCCGTTCACCATCATGTCGCCTGCGAAATATGTCGATGTTGTTTCGCTTCTGTAACTTCTCCAGTAATGATTTGGCTCGTCGTACATCAGCAAATCGAAATCGTATGGCTCTGAATTTGTTGTTTTAAGCGTTGTATTTGTAGATATTATCGCATTATTAATCGGCGATGTTATTGTGTACCAGCCATAATCATCGTCCGCTGCCTTAATGCTCTTCTGCACTTTAGCCGACACAAGGAACGAAGTGTTGGTGTAAACAAGCTGTCCGCCGTCTGCGACGACTATCCCTCCCGCTCCTTCTAACACTATTTTTGAAGGAGATTCCGTTCTGCCATTCGGAATTACCACAATGGCGTTAAAAGTATAGTTTTCATCATCTTTAGTGACGCCTGCAAGATCCGGCCATCCTTCCGTCACTCCCCAGATGTAATAATTTTGCAGATATGCCTCTCCGGCAACTGGCAACACCACCCTTGTACCGCAGTCGCTGATGAAGTTTCCAATCGTTCCATGGCCTACAAGTCCGGATGTCAAAGTGCCGACACCACTTCTTGAAACTCCAATTACAGCTCCCGGAAGGTCACCAGTCACTTTTATAACCTCGTCGCTCTTAGCCAGATAAAGATTATTTGACTCCGTATCTTTGCTTTCGTTTCCAATAATACGCAACTCACCCTGAATCTCTATCGTGGCGCCGTCGCCTACATACACTCCGCCACCTTGATTTTTACTACTGTTACCATTAATACCACAACCATCTATGATGATTTTGTTCTTATTATTGCCATAAACACTTACAGCACCGCCAATACCGTTTGAAACGATGTTACCCATAAGATTACAATCCTTTATTGAAACTTTACCATGGTTAACATAAACTCCGCCACCTTCTTTGTCAACGGTGTTAACACATATCAAGCCGCCAGTCACATTCAGTTTTCCATTATCATTACCTGAATCAAAATAAATGCCGCCACCCTTAGATTCTGAATGTACACTCGATGTGTTTTTGGTAATGGTACAATTATTAATATAATAAGTACCTGCTGTATTGATATGCAAGCGTATGCCGCCACCCTTGCTGATAGTTGAATTCTCGGTCACCGTAACGTTATTCATTTCAAATGCAGCCACCAAATCAGCATATATTCCACCACCGCCAGCCGTATTGCCGTTAACAGTAGTCTGGTTGCGTATTATACCACCGTCTGTCATATTAAAACTGCCAGTTTTGCAATAAATGCCCCCACCAGTTGCCGTGCATTTGTTGTTGACAACAACCACACCATTAAGCGTCAAGTCTCCTTCACTGTATATTCCGCCGCCGGAGCCACTATTCCAACCACCTGTAATGGTGCCGTTGATAATTGTAAGGCTTGCACCGCTTCCTACTTTAAACACACATCCGTCGGTTTCTGCTGCTGCTCTATTACGGTTTAGTGTGTATCCGTTCAAATCCAAAACCATATTACCGCTCACAACCAAAGCGCCTTCATTTAAAACATCACTTAAATCTCTATATACAGAAATCGTTCCGCTCACATCTGTTAATGCTTTTTTAAGATCCGACCATGAAGTAATAACATCAACAACATGGATTGTATAAACTTTTGAACCTCCATAATTATTGATACCGGTAATGGTCATTTTATAGTAACCTGCCTCTTGTATCTTATCTATCGATGAATAATCACCTTCTTCTGTTTCACTATATGTCAAACCGACCGTATAGTCAGTGCCTTTTGCCAAGGTCCAGCCGTAATATGTTATAACAGGGTCAACAGGAATAACGCTGCCGGTATATGTAAAAGTTGTAATCTCCAATCCTGAGATTATTCCGCCCTGCACATAGTAATTATTAGAATAATCATCAGTGTATTTTCTATATATTCCGTCTGTAGGAGCTTCCGCGCTGCTTGTTATTTCGGTTCCCTGAATAAATTGTTGTTTCGACGGAGTGATATAATATGCATTTGAAAAAGTGCCTCCGGGATGATCTACGGGATTTCTATGGAAATTGGCCGTGTTATCCGTAAGTGCAGGGTCTCCCCCAGGTTCTGCTATCGAAATTGTTCCCGCCATCGTGCAGTTGTTATACGTAATGAAACCTTCGCGGAAGCTACAGAAACCAGCACATCTTTGAGCTGTCTTTTCTGCTTTTTTATCTACTATGCTACCATTGAAAATACAGTTTTCAATTGTGAGGCTATTGTCTTTTACGACCTTTGCCACCAAACCGCCATGAGAGCAGTCGTGTGGCTTTTCCGGATCAACAGTAATAATATCACTGCAATCTATTTCAACGCTGCTTATGCAGTTGCTTATGCTGCTGGTGCCGTATGGGAAAGCGACTATGCCTGCAGCATATTTATGGTTAGTCTTTATTGTGCCGGTTACAGCAAGATTCTCGATAACCGCATTATTAATAACACCAAATGGAGCGGCATACTGTTCACCTGTGCGTTCCATGTGTATTTCTAAAGTATGCCAGCCGCCGTCAAAATGCCCGCTAAACGGATGCTCATCCGTGCCAACTATAGTGTTTATTGGTGCTGATTGCGTGCCAATGCTAAGATTCTTATTGAGTTTATAGTATTTATCAACATCAATACCCAAAGAGATTTTGTGCGTAAAAACTTCCCAATCGTGGGCATATTCAATAAGATATGGGTCTTCAGCGGTGCCTTCTCCCTGAAGATAACCGTCTATAACATCAAATGTCCGTGAAATGGAACCGTAATAATTATTCGAATTATTTCCATTAAGTGTCATCGTATATTTACCTTGCTCCAGCACTGTTGAAGGTGTAAACGAAGCAGTAAAGTCTGTTCCCTCAGTCAATTCTGTTCCTTCGAATGTCATTGCGCGTGTCACTGGGATTTCACTGCCAGTGTAATCATATCCGTCAGGAAGATTTATAATAGTGGCATTGCCTTCAACATAGTAATAATTACCGTCAATAAGTGGTCGGTAATGGGTAAAAACAGCAGGTTCCACCGGAGGCTCCGACTTATATGCCCTTGTTCCTTGTGTTAAAATACTATAGTCGGGATTTGGCAAAAGTGTATAATAACTGTTTGTTATTACAGCGTTTTTATTATTAACGAAGTTTCCGCTGCGTGACCATATCTCGCTGTCTTCTGCAGGAGCGCACAAACAGTTATTAATAATGGTCTTATTATTGCCTTGTGAACTGAAACCGCCGCTGTTTCTGCCAATATTCAGCCGACCATTAAAGACACAATTGGTAAATGTAGTGTTTAAGGCTGTGGCTGCGAAGCCGCCGCATAAGTCCTTATATCCAGTGATATTCACGCTGACAGTGCAGTTTGTTATTGTTGATCTGCTGTCATTATAAATATCATTCACACAAAACAGACCGCCGGCGTTAGGTTTATCCATATTGATATCACCGGCCACTCTCAAATTCTTGATTGTTGCGCCATTAATATAACGGAAAGGAGCCACACGGTTCAAACGTTGGGAACTGGGCAGTTCGGTATAGTTGTAATGAAACGTCAGGGTTTTGTTGTCACCGTCGAAAGTGCCTTTGAAAGAATAATAAACCGCATCAACAAGGTCGCCAACCATTTGCGTGACAGGATTTTCGGCTGTACCAATGTTTGTCGTGAGCTGTATAAATTTTTCGCTATAACTGTATCCGCTATTTACGGCAGCCGCGAAAGCATTCCAATCCGAAACACTTGTGATCTTATATGGGTTTTCAGATGTTCCATCTCCAGAAAGTTCAGCAGGAGCTGGTGTTTGAGCCTGTACATTTGCGGCTATAAGTAATGATAAAATGCTACAAATGAATACAATTGTAATATCTATCTTCTTCATTTTCAATATGTTTTATAACTTTACCTGGTTAATTTTTTAGTGCGCAAAATTATAAAATATTTTAATACCTCAGACAATTATTTTTTAGCGAACACAAAAAAACATAAAAAAAGTAGAGACGTTTCATGAAACGTCTCTACTATGGGGGTGGCGACGACCTACTTTCCCACAAGCTAATGCAGTATCATCGGCGCGACGGGGCTTAACTTCTCTGTTCGGAATGGGAAGA